>Ga0224496_10000181_pt1 | contig 46634 bp, 50 predicted proteins | sample SF_Jul11_sed_USG_2_FD_168127 | JGI IMG/M metagenome (GOLD analysis project Ga0224496, IMG submission 168127) | Sediment microbial communities from San Francisco Bay, California, United States - SF_Jul11_sed_USGS_8_1 | ecosystem: Environmental > Aquatic > Marine > Sediment | place: USA...
GGCTTACATAAAAGCTAATTGTATTAGTTTTTAACAACCCCAAACAAAATAATCAATATGCATCCTGATGAAAAAATTCAGGCACATTTAGTTTCAGTATGGAGGGAATCTAAAAAGTTTTTTTCAATTGGCGGAAAAGAGGGCATGTTGATTTTGACTGATAAACATTTGATGTTTATTCATAAAACAGAATCAAAAATGAGTTGGTGGAAAGCCATTACTCAAAGACAAGTGATAAATTTTATCAAATCAAAAAATACAATGATTCGTCATGATGGATATGATGAAAAAGAGTTAATGAATGATTTAGAAGATGAGAGAAATATCGAGTTATCATTCAATGATATTTCCAATATAGGTTACGAAGAAAAAGACTGGGGAACTCCATTACTGTTAGAATATGAGAAAGACGGAAAACAAGAGAAATTTCAGTATTCAATAGCTCAAGGTTGGGTAAAATATCCTGTTAAAGAGCCCATGAAGTACATGAAGGTTGATTGGGGGCCATTTGTGCAATATATTAAAGACAGACAGAAATTTACAAAGTAAAATTGGGAAAAATTTTTGCTGTTGGTGTCGGGCCTGGTTCTCCAAAATATGTAACTGAAATTGTTAAGGAAATTATTCAGAATTGTGACGTACTAATAGGCTACAAATACACCTTAAAAATAATAGAGCACCTAAGCGAAGGAAAAGAAATTTACGAGATTACTATGAATGATCAAGAAGAATCCTATCAAAGAATTCTTCCAAAACTTGGTGATAGAACATTAGTGATTCCGTTTACTGGTGATGTGAATTTTTCAGAGTCAGAAGTAGTAGATAGATTAATAGAAATTTTTGGTAAAGTGGAAATCATTCCAGGAATAAGTTCAATTCAAGTTGCCGCATCAAGAGCTCAAGTTCCTCTAGATAAATCCAAAGTAATTACAATGCATGTTACAACGCCAATTGAAGATAAAAAATTAGAATTGCAAAAAGCATTGATTGATGGTTATAGTGTAATTTTAGTTCCAAGACCTTGGCCAAAACAACCAGATAAACACTTTATGCCATCAGAAATTGCAATTTATCTTAGACAAAATAATTTTGACACTAGTAGAATTAAGGTTCATGTTTATGAGGCAATAACAACTGAAAATGAAACGAGTTTTGTAGGAACTGTAAAAGATTTGGAAGGAAAAGAATTTTCAGATTTGTCTGTAATGATTTTCAATCAAACAAGTTTGGATTCATATATGAATTATCGATGGCAGTGGGAAAATTAATTTCCTAGGTTTTTACTTTGGCCTAAAACTAAATTGTCTGTGGTTGGAAAGACATACGCCACAATCTTCATCCAAGTATAATCTGGATCATATAATCTATAAAATCCTGCATTCTCAAATGTTATGTTAGCTGACTCCCCTGGTTCAATCATACCAGTTGAAATTCTTCCATCCGGATCAAAAGGATTGTATCTGTCTCCATAGTTTTCTTTTCCACTAACAATACTGTGAGATGCAATGTCATCATTTACTATAGTTATGCTTGTGCCTGGTTGGACTGAGATTCTATCATTAGAAAAGAATCGCAGAGAACTTGCAGTGTTAACTCCAGGAGTCAGATCATCAGCTGTTTTTTGCATAGACGAACCTCTAAGAATGTGAATGGTCAGATCATTTGATTTTTTTGATTCTATAGAAACTGGAGTTATCTTAGATAGTTTGGATAATTTTGTAGTGTAAAGTATTTTGTAGCTGTCATCGGTGGTCGTAATTCTTCCGGTAAATCCATAAACTGATGCATCTTTACTTTCTTCAATTAGTCTTCCAAAGAAACTAATCGAAGTGTCAAATCCATTTGGACTTTCTATGTTCCCATTAATTCTAATATATTGACCTTGACGTAAAAACTTGCCATTTAATTGAGAGATTACAAATTCTTCATCATCTAATGTTACAAATCCATCTTCTGTTACAAAGTTAATTGTACTTCCACTTTGTTTTTGAGAAGAGATTCCTAGATCAATTTCAGACACTTTAATTGATTCTTCAGTTACAGCAAATCCGGATCCTTCTAAGAGAAATGCTTGGTTTTCAGAGATTTCAGCAAATGATTCATTTATGAAATATCCTGATGAAATCATAAGTAATGTTAGTAGAAATACAGTTGCCCTCATGATTAAATTCTCTTTTAATTTGGTTTATAATTTGCTACTAAATTATTTTAGATTAATCTAGTAGTTAGTCTAAACATCAATTTTTGAGACCAGATTATTTGTTTTTTAGGAAGAAAAGAAGTAATTTCAGATGCCTATTCATTTCTGTATTTTCGAGGAATTTTGCAAGTATTAATTCAGAAATTATTTTTTTATTTCAAAATATAGAGAGTTATGATCTGATATCTTCTTTACAAAATGCATAAAACGTTCTTTTGAGATATTCTCAGAGTCATGATATTCACGCCAACCAGAAACTTTTACTTCTGCGTTTATTCCCACTTTATTAAATAAAATATGGTCACTAGCTAGTACATGATCTAGATTTCCAAACATCTTCTTCCCATTGGTCCAAGTATGATCAAAGTCTTTTTTTAAGAATTTCATTTCTCTGTTTTTTGCGTTTCTTGCCATTTTTTTGAGCTCAGTTTCAGCATCAATATCTTTTTTGAACGGATAATCTAGTCCCATTGTATTCAAATCACCAGTAATGATGAATTTTGCTTTGTTATTTCCTTTAGCAGTTTTGTCAAGTTTCTTTTTAAGATCAAATGCGTTTTTAAATTGATCATCTCTTATTCCGAATCCAACTGGGATTGTATGGCTTTTTGTATGCAGGAATAATAAAGAATAATTTTCATCGCCAATTTTGAATGTGGTTAGTGTTCCGGGTCGTAGGTATGTGTTTTTTCTATTAAATTCGGTTCTTTGAGTAGTAAATGCTTGCAACTTATTCCTAGTACCAACAAGAATTTCTTGGGATTGTTTTCCTTCGGTAATAAAAAAACTATGATTAGGGAAACGTTCCATCATGTGAGAATAGACATGTTTTCCCGTTACTTCATAGATTGCCATTACATCAGGATTGAATTTTTCAATATGATCTAAAATTCCTTTAACATCTTTATTTTTGAGTTTAAAGTGTTTTACGTTCCAAGATAAAACTGAAAATAATTTAGACATGTCTCATCAATTTTAGAATTTAACTAAAGATAATTAATCATATCTAAAAGACAAAAAGAGGTCAAAATTCATTGGTATTGATTAAGAAATTGATATAAGAAATTAGAATCCAGGCATCTCAAAACCATCTTGTTGAGCCAATTCTAGCATATAAAATTCAAGATACCCTCCTGCTAAAAGAAGTGCTACAACAATTCCAATTTCTATTGCTGTTGGTTTGATAAACGAAGTTAGATTAATTTTCTTAGTGATTGCCCTAATTAAAATAAAACTTCTAGAAATTCCTAACGAGTATGCTGTAATCTCCATTAGTCCGAATGGGGATAAGAAAAGAATTGCAAGTGGAGGAACGTCTGCCAGAATGGGGGCAGTGGTAGTAATTGCTGCAAAAGCAAATCCGGTAGACCAAGCAGCAAATAATCCCCATGCTACCCCAAATCCAGGAATAAACATTGGTAATGCAATAGTAGTATTATGTGCAAAGATTCCAAACGCATCAATGTCTAATATCAGCTCCTCAAATTCAGCCATGAACATTTTAGCTTCCTCATCGCTTACGGTTGACATAGAACCAATTTGATAAGCAGTAGTAAAAATTATTAGAAATATAAAAAATATAATTATTCGAATTTTATTCATATTGGCATTGGTAATGAATGATATTTGAGGGTTAGTGTAAGCGCAGATTTAATTAAACCAGATAATATTTTTGGATATGAAAAAGGAATTGTCTTTTGCATTAAATTATGCATTAAACAAAGGATTCCAGATTCATCCAGATGCTTTTAAAATCTTAGAAAATGTTGATGTAAAAAAACTAGAGAAAGTAATTAAAGAAATAGTAAGGGAGAAAGCTAGACAAAAACTATTTCAGATTAGTCAAGATGATTTGGAGACATATTTAGGAATTAAGGAGGATCTTACATTACAAAATGAAGTAAATGTAATATCTGAGCCTACAAGTAGAATAACATCGGGAGAGGGGGTAAAAGGTTACAATGCTTTATTTTCAAGTCGTTTTAACAAGCTTAAACGAATAATTTCAGATAGGCCAGAATCAAGATTGCTCAAATCTGCAGCTTCTGTGAAAACAATAAAATCTGATGATGATATCTATATTTGCGGTCTTGTCACCACAAGAAATATTGAAAGAAACATTACTAAATTGATTTTAGAAGACCCATCAGGCATTTTTGAGGGCATTATTTTTGATAATGAATTACAAAAGATAGCAAATACTCTTTTAATGGATCAGTTCGTTATGGCAAGAATTAGTTTAGGAAAAAATTCTGGATATATTATCAAAGATTTGATTTTGCCAGATATTCCAGATCAGGCTAAAAATAAATCAGAATCTGAAGCGTATGCGGTTTTTCTGTCTGATCTTCATATTGGAAGTAAGTACTTTATGGAAGAGGAATTTTCCGAGTTTATTTCTTGGCTATCAAGTCCTGATCCTGTTGCAAGAAAAATTCGTTTTGTGTTAATAGGTGGAGATGTGGTAGACGGGGTTGGAATTTACCCAAATCAGGATAAAGAGTTAGTTTGTCAGACTATTCAAGAGCAGTTAAAAAAAGCAGAGAATTTGATTGATAAGATTCCAAAAAATGTAAAAATTATCATAATGCCAGGTAATCATGATCCTGGAAGACGAGCACTTCCTCAACCTGCCATTCCAAGAAAATACAACTCAGGTTTGTGGGAAAGAGAAAACGTAGTAATGGTTGGAAATCCAGCTATGATATCATTAAACGGAGTTAAAATTATGATGTTCCATGGTCAAAGTATTGATGATATAGTAAAGACTACACCAGGTCTAAGTTATGATAAACCAACTAATGTAATGAGACATCTTTTAAGAGCAAGGCATCTCAGTCCTATTTATGGCAGCCAAACGCCAATAGCACCCGAAATAGAAGATCTTTTAGTTATTGAAGATATCCCCGATATTTTTCATGTAGGTCATGTTCATAGGGCAGAACTAGACATGTACAAGGGAATTTTGTTAGTTAATTCAGGTTCATGGCAAAAACAGACACCTTTTCAGGCTAGTGTTGGAATGACTCCAAATCCAGGAATAGCCATAATGGTAAATCTTAAAACTTTTCAAGTCTTCCATGAAAATTACAGTTCAAATTCAAACAATATCTTGCAAAGTTAAATCATCTTTGAATGTCTTTTTTATCATTTCAGAAGAGACGGTAAGTTTGTATTTTTTTGTTCTGCCGTGAATTCCTTGATGAATTAGTCTGCCTGTAATAATTCCTGACAGTTCAATCTCACTAAGCATTTGTGTGATTCTCCTTTGGGTAAGCTCGTCTCGTCCAACCACTTTACAGAGATTTTTGTATGATGAGTAAATCTCTCCGGTAGATGAACCATTTGCCTTCATTATTGCTAGAATTACAAGTTTTTCATGAAGAGGATATGACTTAAGGGAAGTTTCTTCCTTATTTTCTTCAATTTTTTGGGTAGCTTCTCTTACGTGATCAATTGTGACTTTATCAGATTGTTGGCGTTCAGCAATTTCCCCTGCAACGCGAATTAAATCAATTGCTCTTCGAGCATCACCATGTTCTCCTCCTGCTAGAGCTGCACATAGATTTAGGGTTGGTTCTTCTACTGAGTTTTCTACAAAAGATTCGTGTATTCTTTCTTCAAGAATTTTTTTAAGTTGTTCAACATTATAGTTTGTAAAGACGATCTCTTCTTCACCTAAACTGCTAATCACCCTAGGATCAAGTTTTTCTTTAAATGTCAAATCATTGGAAATTCCAACTAAGGTTAAAGAACCATTTTTTAGGCGTTCATTTGCCCTAGTAAATTGATAAAGAATGTCTTTTCCTGTTTTGGCTACTAATTGTGCCAAATAATCAATCTCATCAATTACAATTATTGCATTTAGTTTATTTTCGTCTATATTATTGAGTAATCTTTTGAAAACTTCGCTTGTGGCTAAGCCTGTAGATGGTAATTCCTTTTCAGATAGGTCCAATTGCCTGCCTAGACTAACCAATAACCCATAAAGCGTTGTTTCATCTTTAGAATTTGAATATATTAATTTAATAGGAAAATTTGATTTTTCTACTCTTTCTTGAATTTTTGAAAGTACTTTTTTAACTACTAATGTTTTACCAGTTCCAGGCTTTCCGTATACTAGTAGATTAGATGGTCTTGATTGTTTTAGAATTGGTAATAATGATTGGGTGACTTGTTCTTGTTCGGAATTTCGATGATGTATGGTGTTTGGTATGTATGTAAAATGAAGAATATCCCTATTTTTAATGATTGATTTTCCAAATTCTGCTGCATCCAACATTCTATCGATAGGATCAGACATACTCACACACCATCATTTCCACTATGTATCATATTGATATCTAAATTAAGAGAGTAAAGAATACAATAGTAATTGTAATTCAGTTTGTAATTAATTATTTTTAGTTAGTTTAGATTTTCTTTTTAAAAAAAATAATTAAAAAAATAGAGTGGAAATATAGGTGTGTGAGTAATCCTAACATGGAGTTAACAATTTTGTTATTGAAATGTTAAGAAAATATCTAAAAAGCCTATTTTACCCCCTTTATTTCCACTCCAGGCGTTAAGATAGGTGTTAACATTGTGAATATCTTGGAAATACCCCTTTATTTCCACTCCAGGCATGGAAATACCAGAATTCCAATCTATTTTATCAAAATAATTGTTAATAACAAAAAATAGGCCAGGCAGGGGCCAGGCAGTCAACGTTAACAAACTAATTAGTTAACAAAGATTCTTGGATCAGTTGAACTGTTAATGACTGATCCATTAGATCTCAAAGATGACAAAAAAACGTATTCGAATAGACATGGAGGATTCAGACGGAGCAAGATATGATATTAAATTAGAAGGTAATGTTACTAGAGAAAAGGTTCTTAAAATATTTGAAATGATGGACTTAATGAATATTGAAGAGGAACAATCTGAAGCAACAAATATGGATTCAGTTGGCTCTAAAATATGGTATATTGTAGATAAATTCTTTCCTATGGGTAAATTCACCTCTTCAAATATACTTGAAAAATATGAAGATGAATTCAATGAACCAATAAAACTTAGTATTATTTCCACTTATTTGTCTAGATTTTCTTCAAAAGGCAGGGTAGATAGATCAAGAACAGGTAGAGAATGGACATATCAAACTGTTAAGATAGGACAAAAACAAGAATTATCATCTAAGAAATAGTGACTTTTCTTATCAATAACCTATCTTTTCCAAGAATCACCTTAACATATTCACCCTTTTGAATATCCATATATTTTCTAAATTGTTTAGGAATAGAAATTGTTCCTGCAGAAGTAATTTTTACTAAAACTTCGTTTTCCTGTACAGACACACACTCATTATAATTTAATAATATATATAATTTATTAAAATCTATATTTATTAATTTATAATAAAATAAAGATAATTTGATGTAAACTATACTAAATTATTACAAAACAAATTTCAAAACACTCGAAAAATTTTCTTATGCAATAGAAGGATTGTTTTGAACTTCCTCAACTTTGGCTAATCCCTTTTCAGTGATTGAATATGTATATGGTTTAGATTCTGTATTTCTTTGAACATAACCCTCCTCAAATAATTTCTTCATTAATCTGGAAGTATGCTCTCTGCTTCTCTTTAATGTGATTTGTATATCACGTGATGTCATAGTTTTGTTTGTGATTAGTTGCAACACGTAATTTGTTGGGTTTGTATGTTCAATATTTGATAAATTAGGCATAGAAATTGATTTCTCTTGTTTGATATCGGGAGTAATTACCGAATCAATGGATTTCTCTTTAACCTCATTCTTACTTAATTTCTCTAAGAATTGCTTTAGTTCCAAGTTTGGATCTTCAGATTTTTGTTCAGTTCCTTGTATCTCTAATGCATCTAGGCGTATTTTCATATCAATTAACTGCCTTTCATAATACTCTAGTCGTTCAGATTGAGATACATCAAACATTTCATTCTTAGTTTTAATGAAAGGACGAACTTTGTAGAAGACATACAATCCACCTAAACCAACCAAAAATGCCAAAATCACACCTAAAATCACTTCAGGTTCAGGAATTTCAATTAACATCATAACTTTTACGCCTGATTTGTGATTTATCGTGATTGAACAATATTATTTCACACTTTAGATTAACTATCTCACATACTTTATCACAAAGAACTCTAATGAACATTAATTACTATAATCACATATATCACATATTACATGCCTGTTGAATGAGCTTATCTATCACATTAATCACCTCATCTTCTCTTTCAGGAAAAACATTACTATCATTAATCACACTAATCTGTTCTGAGAGTTTTGATATCACATCAATATCATCAGGTAAAAGTATGCCCAAACCTCGTAAAAGTATGATTGAATAGAATAATCCAATCAATTTATCTCTAGATTGCCCAACTTGCCTGTAATACGCACCTTTACTAATAGAAAAGTTGGATTTGAGAAGATCCTTTTGATTTAAAATAATTTCAATTTGTCTCTCTGTAAACAGTGATTTTTTGATAATTTCACGTATAATATTATTAAAATTAGATTTTTCTAACTCGGTCATAGCTATACAAATCTGTATACTACATTCCAATTAAACTTTAAAGAGTCATCTACAAATGCATTTTATGACTGAAAATAAAGTTGAAAAATTCCTAAAATCAGAATTAAAAAAGAAAAACGCATTACTATTCATATTAATTGATTCAGAAGTGTCTAATTTAGAGGCATCATGCAAACTTGCAAAAGATGTTGAAAAGATAGGTGCATCAGCAATCCTAGTTGGTGGTTCCTCAGCTACTGATCAGATTGAGATGGCTCAAGTAGTTAAAGGAATTAAAAAAGGAATTAAAATTCCAATTATACTATTTCCAGGCAACGTCACGGGTGTTGTGCCTAACGCTGACGCAATTCTATTTAGTTCTTTAATGAATTCAGAAAATCCTTACTTTATCACTCAAGCACAAGCTTTAGGAGCTCCAAGTGTTCTCAAATTTGGTTTAGAGCCTCTTCCTACTGCTTATTTGGTTATAGGAGAAGGAACATCTGCCTGGTTTGTAGGTGCTGCTAGAGGAATTCCATTTGAAAAACCAAAAATTGCAGCTGCATATGCTTTAGCCGCGCAATTTCTCGGTATGAGATTTGTATATTTGGAAGCTGGTTCTGGAGCAAAATCTAATGTAACTCCTGAAATGGTTAAGACTGTAAGACATACATTTAATGGATTTTTAATTGTAGGAGGAGGCATTAAAGATGTTAAGACCGCAGAAAGTCTGGTTAAAGCAGGAGCTGATGCTCTAGTGATTGGAACATTCCTTGAAAAGGGAGGAAGTATCAAAAAACTCCAAGAAATAGCAAAAGCACTTCAAAGAAGCAAGTAAGAGTATCCATATTATGTCTGAAAACGACGCAATTTCTCGTATTAATGGAATTAAGATGCCGAATTATTATTTTGATTACTACACAAATCTTTCAACTAATACATATTCAATTTTTGAGCATGCTGCAAAAGCAAAATCAAGTTTAGTGGATTCATCAGGCATAATAGAGCCGAAAATAGCATTTGATCTGGCTGATCGAGTTGCAAAGATGCATGAAATAGATATTGCAGAACCATTAAGAGAATTGTTAAAAATTAACGGAAAAGAACTATCTGCGCTAATTCTTTCAAAAGAAATTGCTTTAGGAAAATATACTCTTCCAGATGCATCCATACAAGAAAAACTTGATCTGGCAGTTCGTGTAGGTCTTGCAATTGTTACTGAAGGAGTTACTATTGCACCATTACAGGGAATCAGTGAAGTAAAAATCAAGAAAAACAAAGATGGCACTGAATATCTCTCAGTTTCAATTGCAGGACCAATGCGTTCAGCAGGAGGAACAGAATCTGCTGTAACAATGTTGATTGCAGATCATGTTAGAAAAGCGGTTGGACTATCCAAATATCGAGCCAATTCGTTTGATGATGAAACAGGTAGATTTGTTGAAGAATTACGAATCTATGAAAGAGAAGCTAGTAGTTTTCAATTCCATATATTAGATGAAGATATTGAACATGTAATTTCAAACCTTCCCGTAGAATTAGACGGTGTAGATACAGATCCTTACGAGGTTGTAAATCATAAATCTATGACTAGAATTAAAACTGATAGAGTTAGAGGTGGAGCACTACGAGTTTTAAATGACGGATTAATTGGCAGATCAAAAAAACTTCTCAAAAGAATCGAATTATATAATTTAGATGGTTGGGAATGGCTAAATGATCTCAAAGGAGCAGTCCAGACCGGTGATAATCAAGAAGATGCAGCAGCTAAAAGAATGCGTGAGGTAATTACAGGAAGATCAGTACTATCAATGCCTAATAAACTGGGCGGATTTCGATTAAGATATGGGAGAGCATGTAATACTGGATTTGCATCAGTTGGAATTCATCCTGTAATTGCTGAAATTCTTGATCATACAATAGCTGTTGGGACACAAATTAAAATTGACATTCCTGGAAAAGGAGCTACAATAGCCTTTGTTGATTCCATTGATACACCAACTGTTCGTCTGAATAATGGAGATGTAGTGAGAATTAGAGATGTAAAACATGCATTAGAAATAAAAAATGAAATTGAAAAAATACTGCATCTAGGAGATATTCTAATTTCATTTGGAGATTTTCTTGAAAATAATGCTCAACTGATTCCATCCGCATACGTGGAGGAATTTTGGATTGAGGAACTAAAACAAAAAATCCAAAATATTGAATCTAATACTCATTATCTAGAACAATTCTTAAGTGAAATTCCTTCAGTTGATGAAGCAATAAAAATTTCACTTGATTTTAAAATCCCACTTCATCCTCATTATTTGTATTTTTGGGACAAAATTTCATCTGAAGATCTTAATATGCTCTTAGAACCAATAAAAATTAGTGATACCTCTATCAAATACCCAATTAAACTCAAAAAGATTCTAGAAAATCTTGGCACACCACATAAAATTAAAAATCAAGAAATCATTCTAGAAGATCAAGAAGCAAAAATATTCTTTAACTTATTATTTAGAGAAAAGCCAATAATAAGTGATTTTTCAGTTCCTACAATATTATCAGAATCATCAGGCATTCAAATCAAAAATAAATTCTCAACTTCAGTTGGTGTTAGAATCGGAAGACCTGAAAAGGCAGCGCCAAGACAAATGAAACCTCCAACACATGTTTTATTTCCAGTTAGTGACAAAGGAGGACCTACAAGGGACCTTCTAAAAGCATCAAGAAATGAACACTTTTTTGCAAATATCTTTAACAGAACTTGCAGTCAGTGTAATGAACCTTCAATTGGAATAAAATGCTCTAACTGTGGTATAAAAACAACAATTACCTATAGATGCATTAACTGCAGGGATATTCTAGATGAACCATTCTGTGAAAAATGCAAGCGTAAAGCTCCTGCACATTCACATAAAGAATTTCCATTAAAGACAAGATTGCTTTTAGCCCAAGAAAAAATGGGTCTTCGAGCAAAGGAACCATTCAAAGGAGTAAAGGAACTAATTAATCAAGATAAAATTGCTGAACCTTTAGAAAAAGGACTAACACGACAAAATTTTGGATTAACAACCTTCAAAGACGGAACTGTTAGATTCGATGCAACAAATTCCCCTCTGACTCAATTCAAACCATCTTGGATTGGAACTTCCATTGAAAAACTAAAACAACTTGGGTATTATCTTGATATTGATGGTAACCCTCTTGAAAACTTAGATCAAATTATTGAACTCCGTATGCAAGACGTAATAATTCCTTATGAAAGCGGAAAATACCTTGTTTCAATTTGTAAATACATTGATTCACTTTTAGAGAAATTTTATGGCACATCTCCATTCTATAACGTAAATAATTCCAAAGAATTGGTTGGTCATCTAATTATCGGTTTAGCACCTCATACTTCTGTTGGAATTGTTGGACGAATCATTGGATACACTGAAACCCATGTTTGTTTTGCAACCCCAAACTGGCATTCAGCAAAAAGAAGAGATGCCGATGGCGATGCTGATTCTATAATGCTCCTAATGGATAGTTTGCTTAATTTTTCAAGACAATTTCTTTCTGATAGGATAGGAGGATTAATGGATGCTCCATTGCTTGTTCAACCTCTAGTTTTACCACATGAGTCTCAGCCACAAGCACACAATCTTGAAGTTACAAAATTATTTCCTTTAGAATTTTTTGAATCAACATTTCATCAAGTTAAAGCATCAGACATCACATCTGTAGATATTATTAAATCCCGACTTGAGACTGAAAGACAATTTTATGATTATTTCTTTACGCATTCAACTTCATCACTAACAACATCAAAATCTCGTAGTGCATATTCTACACTTGGCTCTATGCTAGACAAATTTGATATGCAAGTCAAAAATGCAGATTTGATTGATGCTGTAAATACTTCAGAAATTGTTTCAAATGTAATTTCGACACATCTAGTTCCGGACATTATGGGAAATCTTAGAGCGTATGCTAGACAGAACTTTAGGTGTACTGGATGTGGTAAATCATATCGTCGAATGCCTCTTATTCAGACGTGTATTTGTGGCCATAAACTAATTGCTACAATTACTAGAGGATCTGTAGAAAAATATCTAAAACTTGCAAAAAGATTAGTTGAAAAATATGATGTAAGTGAATATCAACGAGGAAGAATACATGCATTATCAGATGAAATTGACTTAGTTTTTGGCAAGAATAAAGGAGATCAATCTCTACTTACTGATTATGCCTAAAAATTATCTGAGCTTAACATATTCGTAAGCACCTAACTTATTGTCAAAACAAAATTTAACTTTTTGAAAATTCTTTCTGAAATGTTTAACTTTTGAAAGTACTCTCTTTGGATCCTTTTTCTCAATGACAATATTTTTGATGAACGATGCAATCTCTTCCATTTCATTCTTCTTCATTCCAAGTCGAGTGATTTCAGAAACTCCTAATCTAATTCCACCTGGATGAAAATAATTTCTTCCAGCCTTAATATCGCCTGGAATTAGTTGTCTGTTTACAATAATGTTGGCTTTTTCTAAATCTGATTCCACTTTGCCACCATCAGAATAATCTAAAACATTTACAGCAATCTGATGAGATTTCGTAAATCCTTTACTTTCTCCCAAGACTTTGAATCCAATTGTATTTAGAGCATCTGCTAACGACTTCGCATTTTTAATTACCTCAACAGCATAGTCTTTTCCAAACTCTAAAGCTTCTGCAAAAGCAACTGCCTTTCCAGCCATATGATGAATGTGATGACTACTTGTAAGACCAGGAAATGTTGCTTTTTTAATTACCTCTTCGTGTTTCTCTGAACCTAAAACCAGTCCCCCCTGAGGTCCAAACAATGTCTTATGAGTACTCATAGTCATAGTGTCTGCTCCTTCACGCAAAGGATCTTGGAACTTACCCCCTGCAACCAATCCTGCAACATGTGCTGCATCATAATTAATATGAATATCATAACTCTTTAGAAAATCTGATAACTCTTTAACAGGATGAGGAAACAAAAATAATGATCCACCAAACATTGCCATCTTTGGAAGACGATTATCTTTTTCTAAATCCTTTACCTTTTGCTTAGTCTTGTCAACATCAATTGTCATTTCTTCGGCATCAAATGGATAAAATTCGATTTCCAATCCATGAACTAAACCTGCAGTTCCTGAATGCTCCTTTTTACCATGGGATATGTGTCCACCCGCAGGAATAGAAGGTGCTAACATTATCTCGCCAGGATTGGTAAAAGCAGAGTAAATTGCTAAATTTGCAACGACGCCTGAAATTGGTCTTACGTCAGCAAATTTTGCTTTAAATAATTTTTTAGCTAACTTCATACATTCAAACTCAACATCATCAATGTACACACAACCTGCATAGACTCTATCTCCAGGCCATCCTTCAGCATATCTATTTCCAAAATCAGAGATTATTGCTTCACGGACAGCAGGACTTGGAATATTTTCACTTGCAATCAATGGAATTGAATTCTCAAACCACTTGTGATGTTCCTTTAATTTTGTAAAAATTTTATCATAAGATTGCCTATTCTGAGATTTTATCATATTTTGCGACTTTATTTTCCCAATTTAAAAACACCGATAACAATTCATTTTTTCACATCTTGATCTGGAAGGTATAAAAGGGGAATCTGAAGTTTTTGGGTTTATGGGCATGCAAGCTACTTCAAAAGGAAATATGCCAGTGGTATTGTTAAAAGAAGGCGGTTCAGAAACCAAAGGCCGAGAAGCACAAAAGAATAACATTGCTGCATCTAAAATTATCGCCGAAATTGTTCATACCAGTCTAGGTCCTCGAGGAATGGATAAAATGCTAGTTGATTCCCTAGGTGATGTTACCATTACAAACGATGGTGCAACCATCCTTAAAGAAATTGACGTTCAACATCCAGCTGCAAAAATGCTTGTTGAAATTTCCAAAACCACAGATAATGAAGTTGGAGATGGTACAACATCTGCTGTTGTCCTAGCCGGTGCATTACTAGAGCATGCAGAGTCTCTGATAGATCAAGATGTGCACCCAACAATTATTGTCGATGGTTATAGAAAAGCGGCAAAGAAAGCAAAGGAATTTCTTGAAAGTATAGCAGACAAAATTTCTGCTAACGACAAAACCATTTTAACTAAAATTGCAAAAACGTCAATGCAAACTAAACTTGTTAGAAAAGATGCTGATCAACTTGCAGAAATTATTGTAAAATCCGTACTAGCAGTCGCAGAAAAGAGTGGAGAAAACTATGATGTTGACATTGATGATATTAAGGTAGAAAAGAAAGCAGGTGGATCTGTAAAAGATTCAATGATTATTCAAGGTATTGTACTTGACAAAGAAGTAGTTCATGGAGGCATGCCAAGAAAGATAACCGATGCTAAAATTGCATTAATCAATACTGCATTAGAGATTAGTAAAACTGAAACCGATGCCAAAATCAACATTTCAAATCCTCAACAACTAAAATCATTTCTAGATGAAGAAAACAGGATGCTAAAAACAATGGTTGACAAAGTAATTGGTTCTGGAGCAAATGTAGTGTTATGTCAAAAAGGGCTTGATGATATGGCTCAACATTATCTTGCAAAAGCAGGAATTATTGCAGTTAGAAGAATAAAAGAAAGTGATCTTACAAAACTTGCAAAAGCAACTGGCGCAAGAATAGTTACAAACCTTGACGATCTCTTTGAAAAAGATCTAGGAAGTGCAGAAATTGTCGAAGAAAGAAAAATTGAAGAAGACAAATGGGTATTCATCGAAGGATGTAAACATCCAAAATCTGTTACACTACTTTTACGTGGAGGTTCACAAAGAGTAGTAGACGAAGTTGAACGTTCTGTTCATGATGCCCTTATGGTTGTAAAAGATGTAATTTTAAAACCTGAAATTGTTGCAGGTGGTGGTGCTCCTGAAACATTTGCTGCAACAAAACTTAGAAGTTGGGCAAAATCGTTAGAAGGACGAGAACAATTAGCTGCTGAAAAATTTGCTGACGCTTTAGAATCAATTCCATTGGCACTTTCTGAAAATGCTGGAATGGATCCAATTGATACACTTACACTTCTTCGTTCAAAACAGCAGAAAGGTGAGAAATGGACTGGAATTGATGTAATGAAAGGAAAAGTCGGTAATATGAAATCAAGTGATATAATTGAGCCACTCGCAGTAAAACTTCAGATAGTATCAGCAGCTGCCGAAGCTGCATGTATGATTCTTAGGATTGATGATGTAATTGCTACTCAGAAATCTGCTGGAGGTCCGCCTGGCGGAGAAGGTGGAATGCCACCTGGAATGGGTGGTATGGGTGGAATGCCACCTGGAATGGGTGGTATGGGTGGAATGCCTGACATGGGCGGAATGATGTAAATTATTTTTAAGAATTTTTTCAAAAGTTTATTTCATTACTAATTTTACGAGCAATATTGAATAAAACATCCTCTAAATTTCTTGAAGGTTTTAAGTACATTTACCTTGTTGCATTCTTTGCATTACTTGCAGGATTTTTTCATCCATTAATTACTAACACAAGTTTGGATATTGTTATTATTGGAATTTTAATATTGTTTGTAGGCCTTGCAGGTGGAGTATTACTTTATAGAGCTACTACCTCTGATAAGAAACAAGTAACATATCTTGTAGGGGGATTTGTCTTAATAGCAATTTCATTATATTATATTATTGCCCTAACTGGAAGAATCTAAACATCAAAGTATAGATAAAATTCATGTGGGTGTGGCCTAATTGCTATTTCACGTTGGTCACGTCTTTCTAACTCTATAATTTTATCAATTACATCATTTGTAAAAACTGTATTGAGGAATTTTCTATCACTTTCTAATTCATCTAATGCTTCTCCAAGACTTTTTGGAAGAACACCTATTCCTCTTCTAGCCCTATCAGATTTAGTCATCTTAAAAATATCATCACGTATCTCATCTCCAGGATCCATTTTCTTTTTTAATCCATCCATTCCAGCTGCCGTTACAGCAGCAAACACAAGATATGGATTTGATGAAGGATCAGGGGCTCTGAACTCCAGTCTTTTTAGATGTGAATAACCTTTTCCTGTTAGATGCTTAGGAACTCTTACAATAGCAGAACGGTTTCCTGAACTCCATGCAATATATGCTGGAGCTTCATAACCCGGTACTAATCTATGGTATGAATTGGTAGTAGGATTACAAATTGCAGATAATGCTTTTGCGTGATTAATGATTCCACCACAAAAATATCTTCCAGTCTGACTTAACTCAATTTCATCATTTGGATCAAAAAATGCATTTTCATTTCCTTTCCATAAACTAACATTTACGTGCATTCCAGATCCCGAATCCATAGCAATTGGCTTGGGCATCATTGTTGCAACTTTGCCATATTTTTGTGCAACATTTCTAATTACATACTTGTATGACTGAGCAGCATCAGCAGCATTTGTCATGTAATCATACTTTATGTCAATTTCACATTGTCCTGCAGTTGCAACTTCGTGATGATGGTTATCACATAGTATTCCGAAATTACTTTTAAGAATATTCACACATTCATTTCTATACGGTGTAAGAGTATCTGATGGCGTACTAGGATAATATCCTTCTTGTAATCCCATTGGATATCCATTTCCTTCTTGACTCCATGGAGCTTCTTTTGATTCAATTGAGTATGATTGTCCTTTATACGGTGTTAAAACATCCCAATGAACTTTATCAAAAACAAAAAATTCTACCTCTGGACCCCACGTACTAAAATCAAATCCTTGAGATTTGATATACTCTTCAGCTTTTTGAGAAATTCCTCTAGGATCTCGTGATAATCTTCCTCTATTTTCTCCCCAGTAAATATCACAAAGAAGTCTGGCAGTTTTATTTTCAGTCATCCAAGGGATTATCGCAAATGTATTTGGATCTGGTTTTAAAAGCAGATCCGAATCATTGATACTGGCAAAACCGACTATCGATGAGCCATCTAATTTAGGTAATCCATCTCTCATCTGTTCGGGAGTAAAGGTATCAGCCGAAATTGTAGTGTGATGAAAATGACCTGTTAGACCAGTAAATTGTAAATCGATAAATTGAATACCTTCATGTTGAATCCTAGAGAAAACTTCGTCAGGTGAATATGTTACTTGTATTGCTTTTCCGTGACTTACTTTATAGGGCAATTTTGTACTTCAATCAAACACAAATACATCCAACATTTAAGGATTAGGTAGGAAATGTCTGAATCAAATCAAACAGATATCAATTCATTACATCATACAGTTTTACGAGAAATTGAAAATGATTCGTTATTAGAAATTGATCCAAACTTTTATCGTAATCTTGCTGATTTTATAGGAAATTTACGAAAACAAGAATTTGATGGTGTAGAAAAGAAAATTAAAGATACAATGATAGAAATGGCAACTGAATTATCATCATTATTGATAAATATCAGATTGGATAAAATTTTGAATTCTCCTGAAATTGAAATCGGATGTCTTTTAGATGAAGAAAAATTCATTTTAGATTCAAAAGAAGAAGAGAAAGAAAGAACTGAAATGATTATTTCAGCAACAATTCATGGAAAATCAAAATTTCTTGAATCGTTGGTTCAAAATCACAAGACAAAGAAAATTGTTATTCGACTTCTTAAGGAAGTAGATGAAATTGTTGGTGCTGACCTTGAAAAATATGGTCCTTTCAAGCCTGAAGATATAACAACAATTCCCTATGAAAATGCCCAAGCCCTAATTTCCAAAAATATCGCTACCAAAGTACGTTGGGAAGATTAGATAGAAATTATGTCTATTTTCTTTTGGTGTTAAATGTCTCATACAGGTGTAGATGTAATCGATTTTTTGTTTTACACAATTTATCCTGTAATTGGAATTTTTGTAGTAGAAGCTATTAGTAGATTAATCAAAGCTCCAAAATGGATAAAATTATGGATACAGGCTGTGGTATCCATTGGATTTGGAATATATTATTGGTTTATTTTGCCTGCTCCAAAGAATTTTCCGTTAACTGCAATGGTGATGTTTGCACTTGCCATTGCACTTCTTTATCAGGGAAGACGTGCAAAAATATCTCCTGACAAAAGTCCTTATTGATTTTAAAATCTTCCAAAAATTCGTTTGAAAATACTTGGTTTGTTAGGTCCTCCATCTCGTATTACTTTTTTCTCCCCAAATCTTCTTGCTCTAATCTGACTAAGTTTTACACATCTGTGTTCTTCAGGAAGCCTATGTTCTGAACAGAATGGATCCTTGCAATAATTGCATTGAAAAGGCAAATCAGTCAAATCGCCACAGTATGCACAATTTTCAGATTTCATATTCTCATTACATTTTTTCTTTTAATAAAGGTGATATGACTGTACTCAAAATTTGCATTTTTTAGCGTCTAAACATTTTTACAATGATGATCAGTTTATAAAATTTAGATGATTAAAGATAAGGTTGCAATAATTACAGGCGCAAGCAGTGGTATAGGTTTGGCTACTGCATTAGCACTATCAAAAGCAGGCGCTAGAGTTGCTATAGGAGCTAGAAGAGTTGACAGATTAGAAGAACTTGCAAAAAAAATTTCATCTGATGGCGGAGAAGTATTTTTTCAAAAATTGGACGTAACTCAAAGATCTGAATGTGAAAATTTTGCTAATGCAGTTTTAGACAAGTGGGGTTCTATTGATATTCTTGTAAACAATGCAGGTTTGATGCCCTTGAGCTTCTTCAAGAGTCTAAAAGTCGATGAATGGGATAGAATGATTGATGTGAATATTAAAGGTGTCCTATATTCTACAGCCGCAGTAATCTCTCATATGAAAGATAAAAAATCCGGTCACATTGTAAATCTCTCATCTGTAGCTGGAAGAATTGTTTTTCCAGCAGGAAGTGTCTACTGCGCAACAAAACATGCAGTTGCAGCGTTTAGTGAGGGATTAAGACAAGAATTCAGTGTACGATCTAACATTCGAGTTACTAGTATAGAACCTGGAGTTGTTGCAACCGAACTTAATGACACGATTACTGATGAATCATTGCAAGGATTTGTTGAAAATGCAAAGAAGATGGAAGCATTACAAGCAGAAGACATTGCAAATGCAATTTTGTATGCAGTTGATTCTCCATCTCATGTAAATGTCAATGAAATCCTGATAAGGCCTACAACACAAGAACGCTAAGTTGACTGGTATCCCACATGTTGTAATTTTAGGTGGAGGTTTTGGTGGACTATCAACTGCTACTGAGTTAAGAAATTCTCTATCCTCATCACAAGTAAAAATTACTGTAATCGACAAAAAAGACTGGTTTATGGTAGGATTTGCAAAATTGTGGATAATCAATGGGACACGAACTTTTGAAAATTCAATCGGCTCGTTAAATGAATTATCAAAAAAAGAAATCAGTTTCATTAAAGACGAAATTTTAAGAATTGATCTACAAAATAAAAACGTAAAAACACAATCCCAAAATATTCAATATGATTACCTGATAATTTCTATGGGTGCTGTTCTAGCCTCAGAAAAAATTCCTGGATTGGTTGAAAATGGATTAATTCTGTATGATCACAATGATCTTTTAGAAATTCATGACAGGCTGGAAAACATGGAATCTGGAAAGATTGCAATATCTATCATGGGGATGCCTTACAAGTGTCCTCCCGCTCCATTTGAGGCTAGTTTACTAATAGATTCCATGCTTAGAAAACGTCGAATACGTGATTCTATACAAATTGATTTTTACAGTCCTGCCCCTATTACCCTACCTGCAGCTGGTCCTGAAGTAAGCAAACAAATTCTAGAACTTATTAATTCTGAAAAAATTGTTTTTCATAATTCATGTAAAATAAAATCTGTCGAATCTAAAAAACTAATTTTTGAAAACAGTGAAGCTGATTTTGATTTACTTTTGGCAGTTCCTCCACATATAGCTCCAAAAGTAATTTATGATTCCGGATTAGCTCAAGAACCTGGATTCATTTCAATAGACAGAGATTGTAAAACATCTTTTGAAAATGTTTTTGCAATAGGTGATGTTACCAATTTGACCGTTACAGAAACAATGGCGGTTCCAAAAGCGGGAGTTTTTGCAGAGGGCGAAGGGATTACAGTTGCTAAAAACATAATTTCAAAAATTCAATCAAAAGAAGAATCCGCACTTTTTGACGGAAAGGGTGGTTGTTTTATAGAATCCGGTAGAGATACTGCATCTGTTATAGAAGTAGATATGTTCTCAAACTCAAAACCTTCAACAAATCTTACAAAATCAACTGCAGATAATCTTTCTAAAAAAATAGAATTCGAAAAAGAAAGACTAGCAAAATGGTTATAGTTCATTTTTGTCATCTTTAGCTTTGAAAAGATGTTCTAAGATTGCTTTTACTTCAACACCTAAATCCTGAGTATTTTTTGACAGATTCAGTCTTTCTGGGATATTATTTTTAAAATCTTCATCTTGTAATTCAATACTTCTTTTTTGAACACAATCAAGATGATCTTGATCAGTTGCTGAAATTTTGTGACAGATACTACAAATTTTCATGTATTTGATAAATCAATACGACGATTTAATAATTTCATTTTGTGCCTCTGAAACAAGGGATTGTAGTCTAGCTTGGTATGATACTAGTCTGGGGGACTAGTGGTCGCAGGTTCAAATCCTGCCAATCCCATTATAATTTCAGAATTTTTAATAATTCGTCAAAACTTTCTCTTGTTTTTTCTTGTTTGTATTGTTTTAGTGCATCAATAATTTTTTCTTTGGGTGGATTTTTGTAAACCTTTTGGACCTTTTTTGCAATACCTGATCCAATAAAAAATGCTTGAGTGATAGATGTGACATTTGATGGTCTTCGCGTAGTACTGGAGCTTTCAAAATCAATTAAAGTAGACTTTGTCTTTCCTACTATGACATGTTTGGAAATATTACTTAATTCACCATGATCAAAGCCTAATTGATCTAATCTGTAACAATCTTCTAGAATTTTTCTAATTGTGGATTTTAATTGCTTTGCACTTCCTACACCTTTTAACAAATAAACCCATTCACTAATTTTAACTCCTTCTAAATATTCCATCACTAAAAAATTTTTGCTAGCAACTAACATTTTTGGCCCAACATTCACAGAATTCACTAATTTTAGCAATGTTGCTTCTTTTTTCATTTCTTTTCTTTGTGAATCAGTTCTTCTGATTTTCAATGCAACTAATTTATAATTTTTTTTCGCAAGAACTACAACTCCTACATATCCTTTACCTAAGATAGCTAGTTTACCAATTGTTGTAGGACCCACAAACGAAATTGATCTAATTTTTAATTTTTCTAACTCATTTATTCTTGATTTTATTTGACGACCGGTAGCTTTTGGATATCCTAGAATTTTTGAATATGGTTCATCAGAAAGTTTCTTAATTGAAATAAACGAATGTGTCATCTGTTGAAATCAATTCACTTGCAACCTCTTTAATTGATTTGCTTAGATTTTTCTTTCCTACTGAAACCTTGTAACCTTGTTTGAAATCACTTTGAAGACCTTTAGGTATGCCTATTTGAAGATTTTTTTTCAAAAATTCTGACATAAATTTAACTGCATTTGTATGCTTTCTCTTTTCTAGAGAAATTATTTTTCCATTATTTTCCATCCACATTAATTCTGTGTTTTCAAGATTTTTGGAAATAAAACTCTGCGAACTGTCTTCCCTAAAAAAATCTGGCCCCTCCTTTGAATAAATTTGATTGATCTTTGATGATTCCAAGAAGAAAAACAGGTAAACTTTATTTTTTTGATCTGTATAAGATTTACTTCTTAATACATTAAATCCACCCAATTCTAATTGTGTAGACAATGATGATGTAGCTCTCTTAATCTGTCCCCATATTATATCTGGACTTCTGATTTTAAAATTAAATTCTATCACTAACAAGTTATCCCAATACTTTTTTGCAATTCTTAATTTTTTATTCCTAAAAAACTCTAAAGTACTTCTATCTTTAAAGGCCCTGCAAATTAGAACAAATTTCCCAATATTTTCATTAGATATTGCAGCAGCTAAGTTTCTGTTATTGTCAACAGGGTCAATTATTACAATTGGTGTTTCAAATCTCTTTGAAGTTTTTCCTATAACTTGATTTTCTTTAATTTCTGATATTGATTTTACAATATTTTCAAAATTTCCAAAATGCAAAACCAAAACCTCTGATACATATCCACTAAAACCTTGTTTTGCAATTTCTGCACCATAAATTCCGTTTGATTTTAGAAATGTTTTGAGAATTCTTACATCATTTTTCATTTTTGATGTTAATGATTTTTGCATAAATTTTGTGTGAAATGTTGATCTATCTGCGGCGCTTTTCCATTCTCCAATTTTTACATCATAAAATGGAACTACATTGATCTTAGTGCCTTTAATTTTAGCCTCAACATATGGATGCTCAGAATACCTGACATAAGGAAAATATTTTTTTAATGAGTTGAAACCTATCTTTTTTGAAATTTTTTCAAATTTTTCTTCTGTTGTGGATTTTTTAAATCTTACAAAAATATCTATGTCTGCATCTTCTGATAGCCAAGTACCTTTTGCAAATGATCCTCCAAATTCCAATCCTATAACTTCTGTATATTTTCCAATTTCCTTTTCTACTAACTTGAATGCTAGATCAGCAATTTCTTTTTTTGATTTCTCAATTGTTTTTAACGGAATTACATTTTTAGACACTTTACTAATAACTTGCTTCATTTTCTTGCTTGAATCTCCTCTAAATCAGAATAAATTGGCCCAGTAGATGTAAGTTCACTTTTTTTTAATTTAAAACTAGTTATTTCTTGAATGCCAAAATCTATCATCTTTTGCTTATCCAATTCTTTTGTAATATCATCTACCTTCTTTTTAATTCTAAATATTGTAACGTGAGGTTTGAATGGCTTGTCAGGAGAAAATCCCAAGGGTTCTAATACTTTTTCAACTTTTTTTGCCAACTGAATTAACATATTGCCTCCACCCTCGTCAGTACCTATCCAAATCACTCTTGGAAATTTAGATTTAGGAAATGCGCCAATTCCTTTCAAATTAATCTTAAAACTTGAAAATTCAATTGTATTAAGAGCATCAATAATTTTTTCAGAGTCATCATCTGAAACTTCCCCTAAAAATTGTAATGTAAAATGTAAACTTTCTGAATCAATAGCTTTTGCGTTGATGTTAACTTTATCTTGAATTTTTTTTATTGAATGAATAACATCATCATTTGAAATTTCCACTGCTACAAAAGTTCGCATCATATCCTTCTTTGATATATCTTTATAATAATTTCCGGTAACTTCATAGACGAGTTTCATTTTTGTCATATGTTGACAAAATTAATCGTATGCCTAACAGGCATGCCCGGTGCTGGAAAATCCACCATTGCTGAAGGTTTGAAATCAAAAGGATATGAGATTATCAATATGGGAAATGCTGTTAGGGAAGAAGCAAAAAAAAGAAATTTAGAATTAACAAGAACAAATCTTGGGAAATTGATGCTTGAACTCAGAGAGCAAAATGGCCCAGGTGCAATAGCAGAATTAGTTAAATCACAAATTGAATCTTCTACATCTGACGTAATACTGATAGATGGAGTAAGATCAAATGATGAAATAAAAGTACTAAGAAAATATGGCACTGTAAAACTATTAGCAATTCATGCTTCTACTGACACAAGATTTGATTTTCTACAAAAAAGAGGGAGATCAGATGATCCACAAACAAAGGAACACTTTGAAGAAAGAGATAATCGTGAATTAGGAGTTGGAATTAGCAATTCAATCGCTTTATCTGATTATGCAATTTCAAATATTGGTTTGACAAAAGATGAATTAATCAAAAATGCCTACGAAATTATTCAAAGTTGGATAGAATGAAAATCCCAAACATCAATTGTATAATTCAAATGACAACTACGTTAAATCCTTCTGAAGATTCTGAGAAAGTTCAAAAATCGATTTCAAATATTTTCCCATATTCAACAATCAAAATTGAACATCTCTCAATTACAGCACAGTCAAGAGAATTGAGATCATTTGAAAAAATTTATGAAACAATTCATTTAAAAAAATCCCAAAACACCTATCGTCGTTATCTTGAAAAAAATTTAGATAACGACACAACTTGGTTTTATCTTAATAAACAGGCAGCATTTGTTGAACAAATAGCAATTTGTGAAGAAGCAGAAGAATCTCCTTTGGGGCCAATTAAAGTAATTCTTACCTCCTCAAATATTGATAAAATACTTGATTGGATTATTTTAGGGAATTAGCCAGACTTGGTTAAGAAAAATCACTCTGTTTTGACTATTTTTTTTAGTATGAATCTAAAATCATTTTCTTTTGAATAACTATCAAATGTTCATAAAATTAGGCATAATTGCAGGTATTTTGATATTAGGAGGCATGATATTTTCTAATGAGATTGATATCTTGTTTCCAACAACCTCGGCAAGCGTAATTAATTCTTTAAAAACCGACGTATCAAATTTTGGCTCTAAAGCTTCAGACTCAGTTGAAAAAAGAATTGATGGTTCAATTGATAAAATAATGGATAAAACAGGCAAAACCATCTCTAATGAAATAAGTCAAGCTGGAAATGAAATTTCCAACGAAATTTCTGAGGTAAAAAAATCTTCTCAAAAAATAATTAGTGAAGAAATTCCTAATCTTAATCCTATTGAATCTATTAAGAATATCTTTGTGACCAATTCAACTTCACAAAATTCAAAATCAACTGATTCATAATCTGTTTCATCACTATTCTAACTACACAAATTAATTTTCAGGTGAAATACGAAACAATTTCTTATCTACAAAACAGGAATCTGATTATGGTATCAATATTATGATCTTAGCGAAAAATCAAATAGTGTTAATGTTATAATTACAATTGCAAAAAAAGAAAATTTTTCTGGGATGTACTTTACTTCAACGTTAGAAACAATTGTAAATGATACTACAGATATTCCTTATCCTGTAAATATAATTTTGATCATTAGAACTAGTTTTAACTTTCTTCAATGTTTAATATGGAATATTCATCTTATTCAAATATTAATGATGTATTTTTACAAAAATAATTTAATTTTTTTTAAATAATGTTACAAACTTGGGTAAAGAAATTGCACTTGTATTCCTTATAATCAAATCCATTTCTGATGACATTTCAGTATTTTCTGGATTAATTTCAATCAGTAATGCATTATTTTGTTTTGCATAGATAGGTAATGTGTTTGCAGGAGATACGACTAACGATGTACCAACAATTATCATTAAATCACATTGACTTGCTAAAACCATGGCTTTTTGCCAAACATCTTGCGGTAATGATTCTCCAAACCATACTACATCAGGTCGTAGAATATTTCCACATCTGCATAAAGGTGGAACTTTTGAAATTTCATATGTTGTTTCCTCTTTAAAATCACAAACTGAACATTTGATCTTAATGATACTTCCGTGCAGCTCTAATACTTGAGAACTTCCTGCCTTTTGGTGAAGTCCATCAATGTTCTGTGTTAAAACTACTACTTTGACATATTTTTCTAACTCAGCAATAGCCCTATGCCCAGGATTCGGTTTTGCTGCAAAGATATTGGCTCTTCTTTCATTATACCATTCCCAAACTAACTTTGGATTATTATAGAATGCATCAATTGTTGCTAATTTCATTGCATCATGATTTCTCCATAATCCATCTTTTCCTCTAAAAGTTGGAATTCCACTTTCTTGAGAAATTCCAGCTCCTGTTACAAATACAACTTTCTTAATATTGTCAATATCATCTTTTATTAATTCAAACATTTTATTTAATTTCTATTTCTAAAAGATCTCTTGCAGTAATTACTGAATCATGAATTTTGTTTGCTTCTTGTAAATGTCCAACTTCATCTTTGTATCTTGCCGAAAAGTGTGTTAAAACCAGATTTTTTACTTTTGCACTTTTTGCTATAGTTGCTGCTTGCTTTGCAGTAGAATGACATGTGTCTTGTGCTCTTTGTTTTTCTCCATCTAAAAATGTAGCATCAAACACGAGATAATCGCAATTCTCAAAAAACTTTTCTAATTCTTTAGTGGGCATTGTATCTCCTGAAATACCAATTTTTTTGCCAGAACGTTTTTCTCCTAGTACTTGTTCTGGTTTTATTATTTTTCCATTAATTTCTATTTGATTTCCATTTTGTAGTTTTTTCCATAATTCTCCTTCCGGTATTCCTATTTTTTTTGCTTCATCAAGATTGAATCTCCCAGGTTTATCCTTTTCTTCAAACAAATATGAAAACGCCGTTACTGAATGATTAGCCTTACAAGCATAAATTGAAAATTTTTTATCTTCAAAAACTTTTCCTTCTTTAATATTGGTAATTAAGATAGGAAATGATAATCCAAAATTTAACACTTTTATATTTGCAGCAATGAATTCCTCAATTCCATTTGGTCCAAAAATTTCTAGTGCCTCTGTTCTGTTTTGCATAGACATTGTTTGCAACAATCCTAGAATTCCTACGCAATGATCCCCGTGTAGATGCGTTACAAACATCTTCATTTTTTTGTTCCATCCTAAACCTGATTTCATATAGGAAATCTGTGCTGCTTCTCCTGCATCAAACATCAGAATTTCACCATCTCTTTCTAAGCAAATACAGGATAGTCCTCTTTTTTCGGTAGGTTGTGCAGCTGATGTCCCTAGGAATACAAGTTTCATTTTATCAAAATTGTCCTAGTCAAGCTTTTATGCCTATAGATTTCATATTTTTTTAGTCCCTTTAATTTCAACTTATCATCTAGTTCTTTTTTATACATGATTGCAATTCTTTTTCGTCTAGGAAGAATTAAAAAAAATCTCCTTAAGATTTCTTCCGGTTTTTCTGATGTCTTTGAGGATCTTCCATAGGGTAAATCAGTAACGATTCCATCAAAATCTTGAGAAACTTTGGTTAATTCTTGAAAATCTGAATTGAAAACTTTGGATTTATACCCATTCACCTTGAGATTTTCTTTTGAAATCAAACACATCTTTTCATCAAAATCAAATCCAATTCCATGAATTCCCATAGATTCAGCTTCTAAGAGGGTTGTACCTGTACCACAAAATGGATCACAAACCGTTTCTCCCTCTTTCATTCCTATGAGATTTATCATAACTCTTGTTAATTTCCAATCTAATTCATGAGGATATTTTGTAATCTTTATTGGTCTATTTGTTTCATTAACTCTTTTTGAAAATCCAAAAAAGTTTTCTTCATCAGTAAAAATGAGATATACTGTAATGTCTGGATTTTCTAATTTTACTTTTGCATAAGAAAATTTTGATATCATATCTCCCATTGAACTTTCTAATTCAGGAATGTTAAATTGATTTGATGACAAATTTATTATTCTACAAACAAAGGTTTTCGCATTTTTCAAAACTCCCAAATTTTCTTCATCTAAAAATAACCCAGACATTTTTCTTAAGATCTGACCTGAAATTTTTACAAATGATGCACGTCCTGTAATTTTTTCCCAGTTTGTTTTTGATTGAATAATTACTAAATTTGAAATAATTTTTACTTTAGAAAACCTATCGTACATTTTTGATAGCGCAATAATCTCATCAATTGCAAGTTCAAGATTATCTTTAGATAAAATGAAAAAACTTTCTGGCATTACACTATTGACTTCGCAATTGTATCTGAAATATCTACTACTGATGTTTTGCCCGGAATTGTATTTGTACTAACAATTTTTGTTACTCCTGCCTTCTTAATTTCATTTTCTGCGTTATTCATTAAAAGAGCATGAGTACATGCAACATAGACTCTTTTACATTTTTGTTTTTTAAGAAATTGAGTAGCTTTGACTATGCTTCCTCCAGTACTTATCATGTCATCAACTAAAACAAGATCTCTTTCTGTAACATCTACATTTTTGGTTTGAATCTGAACCTTACCTGTTTTTCGGTCCCTTTTTTTTTCTAAAGCTATATACTCTATTCCAAATTCTCGTGCAAATTCTCGTGCTCTCTCTTTCCCACCCTGATCAGGTGATACGACTAGAGGATTTTTTAGCCTCAGTTTCTTAAAATATCTTACAAGATCTGGAATTGCGGTTACATTTTTTGTCTTTATGTTAAAGTGCTTAAAACCTATCAAACTGTGAATGTCAACTGCTATTACTTTTGATGCACCTGCACCTTTGAATAATTTACCAAGAACTTTCATCGTAACAATTTCTCCAGGCAAGAACTCTCTATCCTGCCTTGCATATCCCATGTATGGAATTACAGCAATTACTTCAGACGAAATTTCTTTAGCTTTTGAAATCAATGATAGTGCTTGAATCAAATTAGTATCAACTGGTGGGTAGATTGACTGTAATACAACTGATTTTTTTTTAGATATTTTCCCATTTAATGTAATCTTACTTTCCCCATCGGCAAAAATTCTAATCTCTGATTTTACAAGATTTGCCTTTATTTTACTAGATAACTTTATTGCTAAATCTTCAGAAGATTTTCCTGAAATTATTGAAATATTGCTCATCAAAAAAATGTGATTTGATGGGATTCTTAAGTTTTGAGAAGATCAATCCTCACCACCTCCACGACCTAAGTCCCCAATACCAAATTTATCAATAACTTGATTTCTTTCTTCATCAAGCTTTCGAATTTCCTCATCCTCCCGTTTTTCATCTCCTTGATACACTGTTCTAATTGGCCATGGTATTCTAATATCATATTTTTTGAATTCTTCGTACATAATTATCCTAATATCCGTTTTAGTTTTGAATTGTGCACCATAATCCCTAACATAAACCCATAATGAAAAATCAAGTGACGAATCATTAAATTTGTTAAATCTCACAACAGGTTGATTTATGTCGATATGAATATCTTTGTCACATCCACAACTTGGTCTATTATTATCCAAGTAAGGACATCTTTGTTGTTTAATGAGATGTCTTCCTCTTTCATCCATAACCTCTTTCATAGCACGTTTGCCAATCTTAACTAAAATTGCAGCTACCTGTTTAGGATTATTTAGATAAGAAACTCCTACTTCAACAATTGCAGGCACCATTTTGATTTCTTTTGAATAATTAATTATTTGAGAATTAACAAGCTGTCTTGTTGGAATCACTGCATATGATTCATTTAATGCATCACGAATGAAAGTTACTCTGGGAGTAATTTTATGTACATATCCATTATATCCAGTATCTAATTGAACACGTTCACCTTCTGCAAAAATCTTATCTTTTCTAATCAATATATAAGCGAAATAATTTTGCATAGTTTCTTGCAATGCTAATCCTACACCTATAGCTAATCCTCCTGTAGCAGTTGCAAGTATTATCAAATCTATTCCCCACCAACTAATTACTCCAAGTATTACTGCAACAAATATTCCAAGTGGCAAAATTTGAGAAATTGACTTTGGAAGATCTTTTCTTTTTCTTTTTGCATAACCCGGAGGTTTTGATCCAGGTATTATTGGATCAAAACTCCCAAATCTTTTTTCTTCTCTCCATGTATCTATAGGAAAAATCTCTTCAATATCTTGTCCAGGTTTTAATTTTTTTCCAGATTCATTATTTCCAGAAATACAATCATCATAATATTTCAGATATTTTCCTCTTTCAGATATCTTCCATTCTTCAAATGGATCTTTAACTAGTTGTTCAAAACTCCCAATTGGCAATCCTTTTGTTGTTCTAAATTCTTCCAAAAATTTCCTTCCTTCTTCTGTTTCTAACTTTTTTTCAAATTCTTCATCACTTAATTCATCTGGTGTATGTTTTGGAGGAACCCATTTATAGAATCTATGAAAAAGATCGTCATCATCATCTGGAAATCCTCGTAATTCTTTCCATGATTCAAAATCTTCTTTCTCAAAACTAGATTTTTCTTTTTTAGCAAGTATTATTGGAATTAAATGAGCAATAGAATATCCAATAACAAGAATATTTATTGTATTGAGAATCTTCGCAAACGTTTCACTAGGAGCTAGTTTTTCCTCTGCATAAACTGAAACATCATTTTCAAATAGAGCAAATGATTGTATGTAGAAATTTACTGAGGTGATTAATATGATGGCAAAAAACGGTAAAATTACTACTCTGATAAATCTTGAAAGGTGTGGTCGTACATAATTCAATTTTTGCTTCTTAACAAATTTTGAAAATGTACGATAAATTACTACGATTCCAATAATGCCTACAATTAACACAATAAATGCTGCCTGAAGAGATTCAGATGACATTAGAAGCTGAGAAATACCCTGAAATTGGTCTACTTGCCCTGATACCGCATCAATTATTTCTTCAGCCAATTAGATCCCTTTTACTCTTTTTTTCTATCATACATAGATTAACCTGATCCTCATTTCTGTTAGAATTTTCAATAAAACTATTATAAAATTTTAAATCTTTTATGTGTAAAAACCTGTAACCTTTAACAATAGTGTTTGTACTAATAACAGAATGACCTATCAGAAAACAATATGGGATGATTCACCATCTTTAAAATCATATACTTTATCCAATTTTCGTACACTTCCACAAATTCAGAATCTTGGAGACGAAGTTCAGTTCGAAATGGAGGTTGTTGGAAACGTATTACCTTTTAAGGCAAATAACTATGTCGTTGAACAACTAATTGATTGGAATAATGTCCCAAATGATCCAATGTTTGTCTTAACTTTCCCTCAAAAAGGAATGTTAAAACCTGAACATTATGACAAAATGGCAACTGCGTTAAAAAATAATTTAGATAAAAAAGAAATTACAGCCATTGCAAATGAAATTCGCCTTCAACTAAATCCACACCCAGCTGGTCAAATGGAACTTAATGTTCCACAATTAAAAGACGGAACTAAGTTATTTGGAATGCAACACAAATACAAAGAAACATGTCTTTTCTTCCCAAGTCAAAGTCAGACATGTCATGCATATTGTAGCTTTTGTTTTAGGTGGCCCCAATTTGTGGGAATGGATGAAATGAAATTTGCAATGCAAGAAGGAGAGCAATTAGTACAATATGTCAAAGAACATCCAGAAATTAGCGATGTACTGTTTACAGGTGGAGATCCAATGATTATGAAAGCAAAAATTTTCTCAAAATATGTTGACACTCTGATTGATGCAAAACTTCCAAATCTCAAAACCATTAGAATTGGAACAAAAGCTCTATCATATTGGCCTTACAAATTTTTGACAGATTCTGATTCTCAAGAAATGCTAGATGTATTTAGAAAAATTGTTGATAATGGATTACATCTTGCAATAATGGGTCACTTTAATCATTTGAATGAATTATCAACGGATGCAGTCAAGAATGCGATTAGAGAAATAAGATCTACTGGAGCAATAATCAGAACACAATCTCCACTTTTAGCTCACATCAACGATGATGCTGAAATGTGGGCAAAAATGTGGACTATTCAAGTTCAATTAGGATGTGTGCCATACTACATGTTTGTAGTTAGAGATACAGGCGCTCAACATTACTTTGGTGTTCCTTTAGTAAAGGCATATCAAATTTTCAAAAAGGCATATTCTTCGGTTAGTGGATTAGCAAGAACTGTTCGTGGACCTAGCATGTCTGCGACTCCAGGTAAAGTACATGTTATTGGAACTGCAGATCTTCAGGATCAAAAAGTAATTGTTTTGAGATTTTTGCAAGGTAGAAATCCTGATTGGGTTCAAGTACCATTTTTTGCAAAATACGATGAAAATGCAATTTGGTTAGATGATTTAAAGCCTGCACTTACTGAAAAATTCTTCTTTGATGAGGAGATGAAAAATTTCAAAAAATCAAACCCACTGGATGATTATCCTGAATCTTAGAATTTACCTGACCATCTTGACAATTCTATCTTACTAAACAACATTAGTAAAATAATTCATTAAACAAACCAGTGAACTCAGATCAAGTGTTACAAACTATTAAAGATGAAAACATATCATTTATCGATTTTTGGTTTGTAGATATTTTTGGAGAACTTCATAATGTTGGAATGCCAAGCTATGCAATTGATGAAAATAGTTTTATAAACGGTCTTGAAAAATTGGATGCAAGTTCAATTGTTGGATTCAAATCAGTAAATAATTCTGATATGATTCTGATGCCAGATTCTAATTCGTTTAAAGTTCTTCCAAATGATTATGATCCTGGCAATAGAAAAAATGCAAGAATATTTTGCGATCTTTATGATGGTAACACAAACAAAGAGTCAAGATATAACCGAGATTCAAGAGGCATTGCATGTAAAGCATCAGAGAAACTCAAAGAATTTGGATTGACTCATACTAATTGGGGTCCTGAAATAGAATTTTTTGTTTTTGATACAATCAACGTTTATCCATCTCCTTATGCTGCAACCCATTCTGGTGGAGGTTCTGGATACTCAATTGAATCTAAAGAATCGCCTTGGGCAAAAGGAAATGTAAGCACTGCAATAGATATCAAAGAGGGATACTATCCATCACAGCCAAAAGACACTCTTAATGGTTTTCGTAAAGATGTATGTGATGATTTATACAATTATTTTGGCATAAAAATTGAAGCTGAACATCATGAAGTAGCGACCTCAGGTCAATGTGAAATTAATTTAGTTTATGACGAAATGATTGCCATGGCTGACAATGTAATTGCAGTTAAAAATTTGGTAAAGGTAAAAGCTAAAAGAAAGAATAAAGTTGCTACTTTTATGCCAAAACCAATTTTTGGTGATAATGCATCAGCAATGCATACTCACCAAAGCTTATGGAATGAAAAAACCAATGTAATGTATGATCATGATGATGAAATAGCACAGATGAGTCAAATTGGGAGATATTATATTGGTGGAATCTTAGATCATGCAAAAGCTTTATGCGCAATCTCAAATCCTACAACAAATTCTTACAAACGACTTGTTCCTGGCTTTGAAGCACCTGTAAACGTTTGTTGGGGATTAGCAAATAGATCTACTGCTATTAGGGTTCCAATGTATAATAGAAATCAGGAAAAAAGTAAGAGAATTGAATATAGAGTCCCTGATCCAACTGCAAACATCTATCTCTTAGAAGCTGCATTATTGTTAGCAGGATTGGATGGAATCAAAAATAAAATTGATCCTGGTGATCCCGTAGAAGAAAATGTGTACAAACTTTCTTCAGAAAAGAAACGAGAATATAATATTGGAAGTTTACCAGTATCTTTGAAAGGAGCACTTGATTCTCTTTCTAGTGATTCAAAATTCTTAGAAGAAGTTTTCACTAAAGACTTTATTGATGCATACTCTGAACTAAAATACAAAGAATATACTGCCTTTGCACAAACCCCCACAGCTTGGGAAGTCTCAATGTATGCTGATGCCTAACTGGCACAAATCCCAAAATCTTATCAAATTCAATCTCTTTTATGAAAATAAGTAGAAGGTTTTTAAAATCAGATTAAGTTTTTTTGGTATTGAAATTAAAATCCACTTTATTCATTTTGTTAATTATCCCAAATTTAGCTGGAATTGCATACGGTCATACAGTTGATTCTGTTGGAGAATATAGAGTAGAAATAGGCTGGATGAATGAACCAGTAGTTTCTGGAGAAACTAATGCAATAGAATTCTATGTTAGTCCACTTGAACCAGAATTAGATTTTGAAGATCAAGTTTTTAAAAATGGGATTACAGATTTAAAAAAAACAATTAAAATTAAATTAATCTACAAAGATGAGAGCATTACCCTTCCTCTATCCCCAGATCATAATATCCCTGGAAAATATTATGCATTCATCAATCCAACCGTTTCTGGATTTTATCAAGCAAATATTTTAGGAACAATCAATGATACTCCAATCAGTTTATCGATGCATCCACCAAAAGTAGAAGAACGTGCTTACATCGAATTTCCTGAACCATCAGATCTTACATTAACTCAAATAATTGATGGACACACTGTACTAATTGGTGACATTCATGATCTGAAAGAATCAGTTGATTCACTTCAAGAATTAAAACAGCAAATGGATGTAGGGTACATTGGTATTGGAGTTGGTATGGCTGGTATTGCTATTGCTGTAACTGCACTTGTAAAATCTAAAAAGAATTAATTTGAGATCTTATCATCTTTTTTAAAAGAGTGTCTTAGTAATATTGGTCCAATAATAATGGTACCTAATATTACAAAAATTAGTGTTGAGAAAATACCTTCTGAAATAATTTCATATCCTAATCCTAATCCTGCAGTAATGAATGCAATTTCACCTCTAACAATCATTCCATAACCTATCCGTAAACCTTTATTCTTATTTTTGAGTAATATGATTGCTGGAATTCCAGAACCTAAAATTTTACCAATAACTGCAATTATCAAAATTACAGCAAATAAGACTAGATCTACATTCAAAATATTTGAAATATCAATATGTGTGCCAATTATTGCAAAGAAAAATGGAGCAAAAATAATTTGTAATCTTCCAACAAATTCTTTAACCTGATTTGCTAACTTGGAATCAGCAAGTCCCATCCCTGCTGCAAATGCTCCAACTATGGGGTTAAGACCAATACTTGCAGCAATTGCTGCTACACCAAATGCTGAACCGAGTGCAGTTGCTTGTTTTGTACCTCTAGATTCAAGTGAGTTAGGTCTCATAGTTGCTACAGCATGAACTATCTTAGGTAGCAAAAATACGGAACCAAATAGAAGAGCAACCCATAAAATCAATGATTCTGAAATCTCAAATAGCACTGTCTCCAATGATGGCAATGAATGTGCAATTACAATTGAAATAATAGATGATAAAATTGCTAAACCTAATACATCATCAAGTACTGCAGCATTAACTAAAATATTTCCTTCCTGTGTTTTCTCTTTTTTTAACTCATCCAAAATTGTTACAGCTGCTGCAATACTTGTTGCACTCAGTGTTGCACCAATAATCATTGCAACCATCCAATCAATTCCAAGTAATGTAGAAATTCCATATCCCAGTATTAATGGAATTATAACTCCTGCAGTACCAACTACTACAGCTTGTATTCCTGCTTGTTTTAAACTAGAAAAAGTAAAATGAAGACCAGCCGAAAATAAAATTATAATTCCAGCTATTTGCCAAAATGATAACATTAATTCATTTAACTCTACAATTGACCTATCATAGAATTGTATCCATCCTCCTAATGCAAACGGACTTAAAATTATTCCACCAATTACAAAACCGATTATTTCAGAAATTCCAAAATGTTTACAAATTTTACCTAGTAACATTGATGGAATAACTAAAACTAAAATACCAACTAATGTAGGAATTGCATCAAATTCTGTTACCATTTGTTATCAAGATTGAACTGAATTATTAAAACTAATTTTAAAAATCAAAATTGAGATATGTTGTTAGATTTGGCCATAGATTTTGTAAAAATAACATAAAAAATTGTACCGATTGCTATTATTGCTAATCCTACGAGTAAAATCTCTGTTTCAAACTGCATTGTCATGTATACTGTTGTGCCAAAACCAAACAGTGGTAGAATAGGAAATTTTCCTATATTAATTGGAACTCTAAATGGTCTTTCCAATTCAGATTCAGTATAACGCAAAACAATTACTGCTAGATTAATTACTGCAAATGTAATAACTACCGCAAAAACAGTAATGTTTGCAATAATAACAATATCTCCAACAAAAGCAAATCCTACAGATGTAATCAAAATCCCTATTACTGCAATCCATGGTGTCTTTGTTTTAGAATGAACTTTTCCCAAAAATTGTGGTAATGAATTACTTTTAGCCATACCATACAAAATTCGTGCACCTGCAACTAATGTAATCAATACAGTACTTGCAGTTGCAAAAAGTGCCACTGCTGATAAAGTTAATCCTCCATTTACTCCTAATATGTTATGAGCTGCATCAGCGAGAGGTGCAGAAGATGATGCTAGTTCTTCCCAATTTAAGATCCTAACAATTGACATAGACACTAAAATGTAAATTACACCCGTAATGATTATTGATAAAATTATAGCTCTAGGAATTGTTTTATGAGGTTTTCTTACCTCTTCAGCAACATTTGCCATATCTTCAAATCCAATAAAAGCAAAGAAAATTAAAACAAATGCGAGAATAATACCTGTAATACCATTTGGTGTTTCAACATAATTAATGGATTCGATAGGTTCTGTAGAAAATCCTAGAAATATTATCAACATCAATCCACCTGCAGTTATAATTGCAAAAACTGTATTTGCCCATGATGATTCTTTGATACCAATAAAATTTACCAATGATAAAATTCCAATTAAAATAATTGCAATAACTGTAATTGGTAATTCTACAAATTGAGTAAAATATCCTGCGAATCCTAAAGCAACAGTTGCTGCAACTATCATTGAAGTAATTGCAGTAAGCCATCCAATTATGAATGCAAAGAAATTATTTTTAAAAGCATTTTTCACAAAAGTATATTCTGCAGCTGCTTTTGGAAACAATGCTGTTAACTCTGAATAACTTAATCCAGCAAATATAGCAACAATTGAACCCAACAAAAAAGAAATCCACATTGAATTTCCAGCAAATCCTGCTGCTTCTCCAATTAAGACATAAATGCCTGCACCTAAAGTCAAACCTACACCATACATGGTAAGATGAAAAAGTCCCATGTGACGCTTTAATTCAGACATTTATTGTAAATTCTAGGAAACCAGAAAATTTAATCCATATCCTACCATATATGCAACAGTTGCTGCAATACCACCAATAGTTAATGTAATAATTCCTGAACGTATCATTGATTTTTTGACAATTTTTCCTTTAATCATTCCTACTAGAAAAAATGCTGCAAGAACTGATACTGTAGAATAAGTAAATGCTTCTGAATTTGCATCAATTCCAATCATCATAAAGATCATGAACGGAATTAATGGAATTAGTCCAATTACATTAAAACCAATAAAAGTGCTCACAGAACTATCTAGCGGATTTTTTTCATCCTCAATTAACCCTAATTCTTCTTTCATCATAGTATCCACCCAAACTTTTCTTCTAGATGTAATAATTCGTACAATATCCTCTAGTAATTCATCTTTGAATCCTTTTTCCCTGTAAATTTCTCTAATCTCCTCTCTTTCTTGTTCTGCTAGATTATCAATCTCCCATTCTTCCTCTCTTCGCTTCATTTGAACAAACTCATTTCGTGCCTTTGATGCTTGATAATTTGCAGTAGCCATTGAAAATCCATCTGCAAATAAATTTGCAAATCCTAATATCAAAATAATTCCTGGGGATAATGATGCTCCAACTACACCCGCAACTATAGCAAAAGTTGTTACAGCACCATCAATTGAACCATAAATAAAATCATCAAAATGCCATTTCATATTGACGCAAGAGCTCTTGTCACATCAGTCTTACTAAAAATTCCTGAAATACTATTATTGCCATCAAGTACTACTAAACCACTAACATTATTTTTCACAAGAATTTCACATGCAGAAGCTAAATCTTCATTGAATTTCACAGTGATTAGCCCTTTAGTCATTACATCTCTTGCCAATGAAATATTTCCAAATCCTTCTTCAGATAGAAATCCTCGTCTAATATTATGTGAAAGATTAATTCCAGAATAATCTTCCTCACTTCCAAGTTCTATTGAAATTCTAAATAAGTCTCTAAACGATATTATTCCAACTGGTTCTTCATTTTGATTTTTCACAATGATTCTTGAGATCTTTTTCTCTAACATTTTTCTTACAACTTTATACAATGGTGCGGCAGAATGAGTAAACTCATAATCATGAGTCATAAAGTCTACAACTTTCTTTTTACCTGAAAAGTTTTCAGCAACAAATGATATTAAATCACTTTTTGTAAAAATCCCTTTGACTTCTCCATTTACTCCAATTGCCAATGAACTAATTCCTTTTTCAATCATGATTTTCGCTGAATCTTTATGATTTAATTCCTGATCTACAAATTCAATTGGTTTTATAATTTTTGTAATAGGAATATCGTCTAATCCTTGCATTGTAGTTTCTGAGAATAAAAATAATCCTATGTCTTTCTCAGTGATTATTCCTACATGTTTTTCATTATCCACAACAATAAGCCTGCTAATTTTTGTATTCAATAACATTCGGATTGCATCTGAAATTGTTGAGTTTTTTAGAATTGAAACCGGTTTATTTGCTATTTGCGATATTGACAATTCCTTTTTTGATAGATTTTTGTATAAAAACTAAAGTATAATTTCCATTTTTGATTATATTTTAGAATTTCAACACTGAAAATAATGACTCTTTTTATATTGGAAGATTCTGAATTTTAAGCATGGCTAAATTCAATAAAATTCTCGTACCTCTTGACGGTTCTGCAAACTCAATGAGAGGATTAGATAGAGCAATTGAAATTGCAAAAGGTGGGAATGCTGAAATCACTGGATTCTATGTATTTCATTTACCGATAACAGCAGGAATAAAATATACACAAAAAATGAAAGACGAAGCACAGAAAAAAGCTGTTAAAGCAATTGGTCCTGCAATGAACAAAGCTCAAAAGGCTGGTGCCACGTTCAAATATAAAACTGGCGGTGGTCATACTGGATCTGAAATTGTCAAATTTGCAAAAAACGGAAAATTTGACATGATAGTAATTGGCGCAAGAGGTGTAGGCGGTGCTAAGGAAACATTCCTTGGAAGCACCTCAAATTATGTTATGCATAAAACAAAGATTCCTGTATTAGTAGTAAAGTAGTTCACTTCAAATTTTTTTCATTTTTTCATATCCTTGATATTCTGTATGTAATAACCTACAAGTATAGGGAATATGAAAATTTAATTTTGATGGTGTAAAAATGATGGAAAGTAATTATGATATTTTAGGAATACTTGAGGGCTCAACAGAGAAAGAAATTAGAGATGCATTTAGACGATTAGCACTTCAATATCATTCAGATCGAGGAGGAGAAAACGATCAATTTATCAAAATTAAACAAGCATATGAGGATCTTAAAATTGGTAAAAAATATCCTGATACCGATATTGAAAAAATAAAAAATTCAAGAGTATATTCTGGTGATTCTGAAGCTGATATTAGAAGAAAAAATCAGATCCTCGGTCAAGAATTATCAAAAGAAATGAAAACTGCCGAAGAATGGGCAGCAGCTTTGAATAGATCAAACACAACTGGAACAAGACTATTTGGATCAAAAACTCTTGGAGAAATTGAACTAGAGCGAAAAGCAAATGGTGCTTTATCAATTAAAGGAAATTTTATGGCTGGAAATCTAACTTACGACGGTCCAATAATTATGCAAGGAAGTATTACAAGTCCCTCATGGACACAAGAATTCAGATCAAACATTCATCTTACTTCAGGAGATTTCAAATTTATTGATCCTATAGAAAATAAATACAGAATTGATAATGGTGCGACAATTATTGCAGATAATGGAAATATCATTATTGGAAATGTTTTTGGTAGAAAGTTCAGAGTAGAAGATCCGGAAGGAAAAGTTGGGATGTTTCAAATCCAGGAGCATAGAACACACATTTCAGCTCCTAAAGGAAAAGTTATTGCTGAAAATCTTGTAAATACAGTATCTGTTGATGCAGATTCTGTTATTGTTCTTAACGTAGAAGATGACGTAAAAATTTCTGCACGTGAAATTTTAATCTATGGAGGAAAATTCACATATGATTCTGTAATTGAATTAAAAAAAGGTGGCTTAATTCGATTTTTTGAAAACTTTTCAATTCAAGGATTAAGTGGTGATGCAATAATTAAACTTGAAAATGGCAAGAAAATTAGGTTGTTTGATCTAAAAACCAAAAAAATTAGAGATTTAGCTGATGAATTTGTGCGAAATAGAGAAAATTATGGAAAAGATGATACGTTAGTAGGACATGGATTTACAATTACTTATGATATGCTAGATAATCTTTCAAAGAAATCATCTAAAAAACAAAGTAATTGGAAATCTAAATTTAGTTTTTCAAAAAAATAACCAATTCGTATTTTTTAAATTACAAAGGAAATTCTTTAGTTAGAATTATCTATTTCCAAATCCATCTAATCCTTTTCTTTTAACTTCAAAAACATTGTAATCATATTTCTGTTTTAATTCAATGACACATAATTCAATAAAATCATATTCATCAAATTTCTTTGAAATTTTATACATATTCTCACCAATTATCAGACTATTTTTTGGACAAAGTGAATTAATTTTAAAACATCGATTTACTGTTGGACCAAATATATCACTAATATTAGAAGTAGTACTTTCAGCTACCTTAACAGACCCAAACGTTAAACTGATCTTATAATCCAATTGAGGCATATTTTCTGCTTTGAGTTGTTCTTGTAATTTACCATGAGACTCTATCATAGATAAAGAACATTCTAAGACATTTTTCAATACTTTTTCATCTTTGATATCTATATTTGCAAATCTAAACATTAAAGCATCTCCAATATTTTTTACTACTTGACCATTGTATTTCCGAATAATTTTTGCCATAAAGTTTAGAAATATTTCATATAATTTAGTGACATCACGATCAGATAATTTAGATGATATTCTAGTTGAATCTGACATATCAATTACCCCTACACAATCATTTTGTTCATGTTGAGAAAATTTCAACAACATATCTCCCTCAAGCTGTTTGATGACCTCTTCTTTCTGTTTAATTTCAATTAATGACTCTTGTAGCTTTTGTGCCATTGAATCAAACGCATGAGACAATTCTCCAATTTCATCTCCTGTCTCAATTTTGGTTCTCACATCAAAGTTTCCACTTGAAATTTTATTTGCTGCATTTTTCAATTTAATTAGTGGTCTTGAGAGGGATTTTGATATTACAAAAGCAACAATTCCCATTACTACGGTGATTACCACACCTGTTTGAAAAATTCTTTCTTGTAGAATTATTATTGGCTTTTCCACTTCTGATTCATCAATTTCTGCTAGTAAAACAATTCCTAAATCATCTGCACAATAAGTTGATCCAAAAGTTGGAATCTCTCTATAATCTGTGTAGAATCCTACATATTCTTCTCCTTCATTGAAGCATTTTTGGACTCCCAAAGTATTCACTTTTTGTGAAAATACTGCATCTTCAAAAAATCTAGATTCAGATAACATCAAAAACTGTTCATTGACAATGTATACCTCTCCTGTTTCTCCTAAACCACTTCTGTTGATCAAAATATTATCAATAGATGCTGTTCTCATTCTTGAAATTATTACCCCTATTGGTTCATCATCTTTTTTGCTATCGTCAGCAAAAACTGGTGAAACTACAACCATTTTCTTTCCAGACTCAACTGGTTCAAATTCTATAAAAGATTCTGTTAATCCTCTTTGGAAAAATGGATTTTCAGTAAAATTCTCATCACTATTACCCCCCAAAGAAAAAAAGACTTTTCCATTAGAACCAATAATTTTTACGTCTTCAAATCCTATAGAAAACCCAATTAATTCCTGAAATGCTTGAACTTGAATTAAGAAATCTCTACGATTACTTTCTTTTAATTCTTGAAATTCATCTTCAGGAATTTGATTCATTTCTAAAATTAAAAATTGAATCATTGGATCACTCGCAAGAATATTATTTTGTTCAATTCTTGATTCAAAAAGAAATCGTAAAGCATCTCCACGAACTGTTGATTCTCCCAGTAATTGATCTCCGGCTCTTTCTTTTAGAATTTGATCAGCATAATTGAAACTAAGAAATCCTGTAATTGAAAGAGCAACAACTGATACAATTAATACCAATAAGATTAGTTTTTTCCCAAGATTAAACGAAATCAACATTTTACCCTATGTTCATTTTATGTGAATATCAAAGCTTCTAAGATTTTTGTATATTTTGTACCTAAGAAAATTTCTTTAACTTTGTAATCCCTTCTCATTGATGAAAATTACATCAAGTATTTAATTAATGAATTAGTGATTCTAAAATGTGAAATTTCTAATTTTATCAGCAATTTTTGCCATTTTCGCTTCATTTTCTGTTGTACATGCCGATGAATACATAATTGACATTCCCCTTGGAGCATATAATCCTGAATTAAATACTCCTGCTGAATTTTGGTATGATCCTCCACAACTATACGCCACAATTGGCGATACAATTACTTGGTATAATGATGACAAAGAAGGTCATACAGTTACCAGCGGAGAGGGTTCAGGAAGATTTGGATGGATGAGTGATAATTTTGGAACTCCTAATGGGATTTTTGATAGTGGCAGATTCATGCCAGGAGAATCATGGTCTTACAAATTTGAAGAATCTGGCACATTTTCATATTATTGTACTATTCATCCTTGGATGGAAGGTGTTCTAATTATTGAAAAAAAAATTCCAGACTATCCTCATGATGCAACTGGCGCAAAAATAAAATTTCCACTATTGCAATACACTCCAGATCTAGCCTTAGAAGTCAATCTATCATGGGATCCACCTGTAATTAAAACTCATGAAAAAATACAATTTGTATATCAATTCTATGATCCTCAAACAAATTCTAATCTTGCAGAAATGAAATACAATTTTGTCATTTTTCAAAATGGGAAAGAGATTTTCCGAGATGAAGGACTGAGTCAAATTGGTGGTGATTATAGAAATTTTATCTTTAGTGATTCTGGCTCAATCATAATAAGAGTAGAGGAAATTCACACACCTTCTATATTCGCTGAAGAAAGTGTCACAGTATTTGGAAATGTAGAAAGTAAAGAACAAAGATCAGTTGATTTTACTACTGTAGTTTATGATAATCCAGAACGAACATCTCATGAAACCTATCACATAAAACCTGCACAAAGACTTACAACTTATTACGAATTAATGCTGTTCATCATTCTTGTTCCTGGCATTTTATTTATTGGGGCAATGCTTTGGTTAAGGAAAAAACCAAATATTCCACAAGAAAAGCCAGGCGCTGTTAAAATCTAAAATAATAAAAAGAAATTAAAAATTGATGAATTAATCTAATCGATTAATTCAGTCCAACCTTTGACGAAGACTGAATTCTTGTAGAGTGGAACTGGTTGTCCAACAGTAAAGTCCATTGGTCTCATCCAAAAGATTGCTTTTGTTGGGCACACACCAATGCATGCACCATCAGAAATACATCTTTCTGGGTAGAAAACAAATGCTTTACCTCTCTTCCAGCCTTCAACTGGTTTTACTCTAAGGACATCTGGACCTAATGTTGTACAGATTTCTACACATAGTGCACATCCGATACACATTTGTTCGCTGATGTCTGGAATAATTCCTACTGGCATAACAAAATTAAATCATGAATTGTTCTTAATATAATTTGCCTAAAAATTTCATCTTATAACGGCGTTTCAAGTCTTATAACGGCGTTTAAAATATGATCGCACTAAGATCGAATATTTTCATACTCTATTTTGAATGCTTTATGATCAGTTTCCTCTAAGGTAGTAAAAATCAAATCATTTTGATTTTTTTTAATAAAATAGATACCTGTTTTTACCGATTTTATGATCTGTTTTCCTCCTGGTGAAATTACCCATCCAACATTCTCTTTTTTTCTTGCCATTCCAGTGACAACAACTGATGAACCTGTTTGATTTGCAAGAGATGATAGTAACATAATACATGAATTGACAAATCTTGCGGCTTCAAGATCATCAAATATGTTGTAAACCCCATTAAACGAATCAATTACAACTAAAAATTTCGCTTTTGAAACTTTGGTGATAATTTCAGTTAATTTTTCCTCCCAATTTTCCTTTTCTGGATGAAAAATTATTACATTATTTTTTTTTGGGATCATACCAGATTCAACATATCCAGTATAAAGCAAATCCATGTCTACAAAGATTATTTGATTTTCAATAGAATTGATTAATCTATAAAGAAATTCTTCCTTGTGAAAAGGTTCAGAGCATAAAACTAAACTTGGTATATTCAACTCAAATTCATTTTTAATATGTACTAAATTATTATCTAAAATCAACTCAGGACTTTTATCCAACACCATTTTAGCATTTTACAGATATAATAATGAATTTAACATCAAGAGATATTTCTGATGATTTTCCACATTCAAATAAAATCTATCTAAACAACGCATCAGTATCTTTGATGCCCACTCAAAGTATAGAGGCCATGAAAGAATTTTTAATCTCATACAATTCAATTGGTCCTGATTCCAAGGATTCAGAACTATTTGTAACAGAAAAACTACAAAATATAAGAAAAATAATTGCAAAAATTATATCATGTCAGCCTGATGAGGTAGTTCTCACTCAAAGTACAACTGATGGAATAAATTTTGTTGCAAATGGTCTTTCTTTCGATGATAAATCTAATATCATCATTCGTGGAATGGGGCATGAACACCATGCAAACTATTATCCTTGGATTAAACTTAAAGAAAGAATTTCAGTCAAAAACCTCCCTATAGACAAAAATGGTTTTTTCAAATTAGATGATTTAGAATCTTTCATCGATAATAACACAAAACTAGTTGCTTTGAGTCATGCATTGTATAATACTGGTTCAATATTACCTGTAGAAGAGATAGGAAAAATTCTTGATGACAAAATTCCATTCTTTATAGATAGTGCACAAACAGTCGGATGTATTGGAGAAATAGATGTATCCAAGATTAAATGTAATTTTATGTCCTTTAATGGTTCAAAATGGCTTTGTGGTCCAATGGGGACTGGATTATTTTATTGTAATAGAAAATCAAGCGAATTAATAAAATCTATGACCGTTGGTGGTGAATCTGCAATAATTTATGGTGAAACTAATCTTGCTTTCAAAGAATTACCAGATAAATTTCAAACTGGTTTTAGAAATTATGTTGGGATAGTTGGCTTAGAATCATCTGCAAGATATTTACTGAATTTTGGCATGAAAAATATTCGTGAAAAAAATCTATACTTATCAAATCTTTTCAGGGAAGAATTATCAAAAATTCAAAATATTATTTTATATGGACCTGATGATCCAAATCAAAGAACCAGCATTGTATCTTTTAATCTTAAAGGATATGATTCTCAAGAAATAGTAGATAAACTTGAAAAACAAAATATTGTTTTAGCAGTTAGGGAAATTATGGAACAAAAAATTATCAGAGCATCTCCTCACTTTTTTAATACTGAATCTGAATTGCTTCAGGTAATTGATAAAATAAAGAAATTATAGGTTTTCTTGTTCTTCTATTACCATCATAGTCAATGTTGATTGAACTTTACTGATTTTTCTGATTTTGTTGGTGATGATTGCACGTAGTTTTTCTGCATCATCAGACGATAGTTTTAAGACAATATCGTATACTCCATAAACTCCCTGAATCTCATATGTGATATTCTCTTCAGCAAGAATCTGTTTTACTTCAGTGATAATTGACTCATCTGATCCTAAATCAGAATTTAATAGAACATATGCAGTAGGCACAGGATGATTTTCATCAAACAGTATTTAACTTTTCATAGTTCAAAAACTGATTAATTACTAATAGATTCTATTAATATGAAACCAATAGATCTTACACTTACAATATCCAAATCTCTTCAAAGTTTTCCAGGATCTCCACAACCTCAATTCATTTTATGGTCTAATATCAAAGATGATGGTTATAATCTTGAATTATTATTCCTAAGTTCTCACACTGGAACCCATCTTGATGCACCATACCATTTTTCACAAAATGGTATCAAAATTCATCAAATTCCTCTCAATAGACTAATTAGAAAAGCTATTCTAATTAAACTCAAAAAAACTAAAAATTCCTCAATAACAAAGGAGGATATTATTTTATTTGAAAAAAAGAATGGAATTATTCCAAATCATTCGTCAGTCTTATTTTTCACTGAATGGCAAAAAAATCTAAAAAAAGACAATTATTTTACTGAAAATCCTGGATTAGATAAA
>Ga0224496_10000182_pt1 | contig 46561 bp, 37 predicted proteins | sample SF_Jul11_sed_USG_2_FD_168127 | JGI IMG/M metagenome (GOLD analysis project Ga0224496, IMG submission 168127) | Sediment microbial communities from San Francisco Bay, California, United States - SF_Jul11_sed_USGS_8_1 | ecosystem: Environmental > Aquatic > Marine > Sediment | place: USA...
ATGACCTGGGTGGTAACGGCCTGATCGAAGGCACGTATAATGTAACGCTGTGTATACCCGGCTCCGATTGTTCCGCGGGCTTTATGGTCAACCTCAGCGGCAGCTTTAGCGTTACCCACGATGCTGACTTGCATTACGCTTCTGAAGGTGCTGCATACGTACCGATATCTTTGTCTGGCTTCCCATATGATTCCAGATTGCAAACTCCACCAGTCCTTCATCAGGCGAACGCTGGCACGCCCAGTTACTATCACATACTGCATCAGCAAAACACGGAATATGTTATCGGTATAACCGACATTAACACCGCTGCCAAGCTGGATGTGCACTTTCAAGTAGACTTTCTCGATGCACCACTGTGTTCAACAGACGGAGTCGCGCCCACGCAATATTGCGCAATGACCTTAGACATTGCAGAGTGGGAGTTCTACTACAAAGTAAACTACTCTGGCGCGGGGGATGAAGGCGTTACATACAATATGACGGTGGAAACCGATTGGATAAGTCTGGACATCAATGCCGGTGGTGAAATCAAATCAAGTGAAAACCTGGTCGACAATACCCTGGCCTCACTCAATGGTGAAACGACCGTCAAGGCTTTCTGGGATACCCTGGCCGCGCCTCAACGAACCGAGGTGCATCTGTTTGGCAACTACAATACAGCCGTCCCACAGTTTGACCAGGAACTCACTTTGTATTTTGACGCGAACACAACGGGAAGCTATACGCTCGCCGGGCTAAATGCAGACGCCGTCTATTACGATGGTGTAAATACCTGGGATACGATTGCCAATCCAGGTGCGAGTGTGACGATAAACGTAGACCAATACGGCGCATCAGTGGCCTATAGTCCAATAGTCGGAAACTACTCTGTACGTTTGTGTCTACAAGGTGCGCCGGATTGTACAACACCGGGATATTATATCGACATCGCAGGAAAGTTTGCGATAACGCGGGCGCCGGATGCACTGTGACAAATTGCTGTTTCGATATGCGACAGAATTCCTGTCGCATATCGATATGGCAAATATTTAGTAACGTTTAATTAATCCGATATACAACAAATCTTCGCCCTTCCATTCCTCATCGGCAGCTTGATAGATGGCCTTATTGGTAAATACCGCATAGAGCTTAGCTTCCTTGCCCATACCTAATTCAAGACCAGCACCGTATTGGCGTTCGAAGTTTTCGCCATCCTGCCATTTGTGTCCATAGAAGCCACTTACAAACGCAAAATGGTTAATCTCAAGCGATCTCCCGGATACAAAAACGGCATCAATCTTGGCATTGTTTAAACGCTCATAGACGGCGCTTAAGGCGAGGCTGCCCTCGCCCAGATCCGGGCTAATCAAAGCCTGTATCGATGACTCATCATCCAGTCCATCACCAAGCTGACTAAATTTTGCAACTGCTAGACCCGCAGAAATTGCCGAGATACTACTACGTACGCTGGCGCTGACTATTGAACCCTTGAAACCTAAGTCATAAACACCATTCTTGACATTGCCAACTGTAGTGCCGAAATCAAGCTGGATGTTGGAAGCAACCGTCTTTTTCACACGCAGACTATTTCCCTGTCTTTGATTTGCAGCAGAGCTTAAGACATTTCGATAATCAACAAATGAATTTTCAAATATATTCGCTTTACCCGTCAGTGCTGAATGGGGCATCAACATTCTCCCTGCCAATACCTCCCAGCCTGACAATTTCAAACCGATATATTGATCTCTCTTGGCAATTTGTACATTAAAGACATCTTTTCCCAAATCAACATTGCCGTCCATTTGCCATTCGATACGCCAAAAATATCTATCCTTGCTGCCATCAACACCAATAAGCGATGAACGACTATACAACCCGGCGTTGTCCTTGCCGTCTTTTTCATCCAGATCCCAATTGTATTCAAAATGGAATTTCGTATAGGCAACCGAATCCGCCATCGCTGTGCTAACGCTAAACAGGAAAACAATCAGTACCAGATACATTTTAGAATTCTTCATCATCATAGCGCCCAATTAATCATGCCGACCACCTTGAACAGACTATCCATATTGGCAAAGCCTGCAATCGAAATAGGACTGTCTTCCGTTGCTCCCGGCTCAGCGCCGAGAAACAACATGTATTTCCAGTTTGCACCTAACCAGAAGTCCAGACCCTTCACATTGATCGGATTGAATTTAACGAACAACTCGAGTTCGTGTGCGTAAAATATGGGAAAAAGCCCGAAGTCCAGTTCCTCGGCTGAGGTCAGCTCGATACGCCAGGTGCCTAAGCGTGGACGATAACCGAAATAGATATTCTCTTTCTCTATTGTGGTTTCCTGTATCACGCCATAGGTATAGACCCTGGCGTCGTAAATATTTCTCTCCTTCGCCGCGCGATCAGCGAGTTCCTCCAGATAAACCTCATTCGCGGCCTGCTGACAGATATCATATTCTTCGTAGGTACCACCGTAGTTATAGACAAACGAACAATCCAGAGGCTCGGGATTCCCACCTACCAGCTGGCTGTAGTTGTACGGCTTTTGATACTTCAGATAGTACAAGCCACAACGACTGTCCTTGCCTTTGAACTGATCGATTTTGATATTAAACAAAGCCGAAACCATGGAATCCACGCAGGGAAAACCGCCGCTATCAAAGGTGAACTTGATCTCTTCAAACTTGGTTTGCAAATGTAGCGTCTCGTTTGCCACCAAATTGCTACTACCGCCGACAAAGGGAAAATAATTCATCGTGGAATTCTGTGGGGTCACCTGGATATTGAACAACTCCTTGGCATAACTGATCTTTAGCGGCGCCTTTTCCATATTGTCGGCGCCGAAGCCCAGCCAGAATTGCAATTTGTTATACGATTGTTCGAGATTCGATTCCTGATCGTCTGCGATCAATTGTTCCTTGTTCCAAACGTCTTTATCACTGACACGAAACGCAGAATCTGATTTGAACCCTTGAGAGGTAATTTTTACCTCGACCGGTACGCCATCGATACCGGTATTCAGATCGAGATAGTGACTCATGAAGCCTTTGGTCTTGTACTCGATATTAGGGATTTCTTCTGGCATCCAGAAGTTATATTCCGACCCATAGCTGAGATCCACGTAATCGATAAACAGCAGCGATTTGCGTTGAATTTCCTCCGCAGAAACGACCGAAAGTGTGGATGAGAAAAGAAGAAGCGCCAGAATGGTTTTCAATATGCTCGATTGCGCTCGAGCGACAGACAAAATACTCGCCAGATAAAATGCCATCAAAACAGATACTCCAAAAATTGACAACTTTAAGAACCCAGGACACCTCCCTGTTTTTTATATATTTATAAACCCCGCCACAGGTCGCAAGACTACACCAAACCAGGCAAAAGAAAAAGAGCGGATTCCCATTCATTTACTCAGTGATTGATGTTCTCTCGACTTAGTCGATGTGAAACGCTGCCGACTCCTGTCATCACAGGTCCATCAGAAGCATATTGCGGGCCGGTTACATTTTAGAAAAAAGTGCTATCGCCCCCACTCGTTTACATCTCGATCAAGATATTGCTTTGACCGTCGGCTTCGTCGTAGACTCGGTCGAATATATCCAGGTAGTCGAGATAGACGTGACGACGATCGAACTCGATTTTTATGCGCTCTTTCTGCGCGTAGTACGCCGCGATAAAAGCCTCCACCAGCGTGTGGCTGCTAGATCCCGAAACCGTGGTATTTTTCATTTCAATTTCCAATAATTCAGTGGCCTTGATGACACGATCATCGGCTTTCGCCAAAAGTTGTTGATAGTCGTCGAGTTTGCTTTTTGTTGTTTTGTATTGAATCGTCTTTTCTAACAAAAGCGATTCTGCCTCAGACTTCCCATACAACAGCGCGGCCTCGCTATGATCGAGCCTATTGTTAGCTGACGCATCCATTAGTGCATAGTCGAACCTAAGTCCAATAAAGCGTGAATCCTGATCGTATGATTCTGCTGGTGAAGACCTCGTATGTAGATTGGCCTGCACTTCTAAAAATACGCCAGGAAGTTTCTCATTCGCTGCTTTTCGGTTTACGAGTTCGGCACTGTCTATGGTCAACTCGGCCTCCTGCATTTCGCGTACATTCCGTAAATCCTCTTCTGAATAGGAAAGTGTCGGTATGTCACCTGTTTTACGGTATTGAGGCGTGATCTCGGAAGTCTCCTCCAGGCCTGTTAAAACCTTTATATGCTTCGCTATAGAATTGTATTCTGTTTGATGTACTCTTTGTTCCTGGGTTAAAAAACTGCTTAGTTCCGCAATTCTCGCCATATCGAGAGGCGTCGTAAACGCAGACGACGTCGACTTCGCAATAGTCTCCAGCAAACTTTGAAATTCCTCAGTATTGTCTCGAAGTCGATAGCGTTGATTCCAGTCGAGGTAGATGCGTATATGTTTCAGCAGGAATTGTTCTATATGTTCCATGCGATCTAAATCATACGTCTGAATACTATTGTTATAGATCCGCAGGTTTCTTCTATCGTTGCTGCCAAACATGTTTCTTACCAGTGGCAATGTTGCGTTAACATCCACGGTATTGCGGTTCATCTGATAATTTTCATAACTTGTCAGTGAAGCATCATACATAGTAGACGTCCCACTTCGCCTTATGTAATTCAATCTTGGCGTTAGAGAAAAACGTAACCCAGTATGAGCCTCAACGGCATTGAATTTCATACCTATGTCTCTGGAAAAAATTGTCTCACGGTCTTCACTGTGCAGAACACCCGTCGACGACGTTCCATATAACGATACCGTCACTCCATATTGCGTCGTGCGTTGGGCAGCATTCAAGACGTTAAGACGAAATCGTTGATTGCGCGATTCAAGATGAGGGTGCTCGTCAACAAGTGTTTCGAGGAATCCTCTTACCGTTAAAACATCCGCTTGGGAAATGACAGGAATTAGACACAACAGAATGAATATGCTGATACGCATTTTTTCGCCCCACAAATTATTTGAATTATTGGGCGCGATTATAACGTGTGTAGCGCAGACGGGGTATACGTTTCTACTCGGAATCAGCCTTTTGGCTCAGGATTCCCCAACAGACTCAACACAGTCTCAATTATTTGTCCGAGTTGTTGTTCCGGAGTACCTGCCTTGGCCATGACGCTGATACCTTGCAACATCATATTGATGGTGGCGGCGATGGCGGCAGTATTCGTATCCGGTGAGAGTTCGCCATTATTGACGGCCTGATCGAGCGCTTCCTGAAAAATTTTCTCCATATCCGTCCAGCCCCCACGCACCGCCATTGCGATATCGGGCTGATGTGGGCCAAGTTCCACTGCGGTATTGTTGAGAAAACATCCGAAGTTGCCTTCATCGGATTTGTGCGCATCTTTCAATGAGTAGAAGTAATTGAGCAGACGTTCCCGCACCGATCCTGGTGCATCGAGCAGCAATGCGCGGGTTGTGGCTATTGCCTGATCTTTGTAGCGTTGCAGGGCGAGTTTGTATAACTGGTTCTTATTCCCGAAGGTGTCATACAGGCTGGCGCGGTTAATCCCCATGCCCTTGACCAGGTCCTGCATCGATGTCAGTTCATAGCCCTGCCGCCAGAAAACCGCAAGCGCGCGATCCAGTGCTGCATCCTTATCAAATTGCTTTTGCGGGCCGACCATAGTGTCTTACCTTCACTATTCTCTACAAGATTTCTAATTTTCTACATAAAACCAGTGTGTTACATCTTGTAACAAGTTTTTCATTATCTCACGCTTGACACAGTTTACCAAAACTGGAATGATCGTTCCATGTTGGAACGATCATTCCAGCTATGTCAGGCATGTGCGCACATGGCCGTGGTTACGCTTTATCTCAAACATTTCCCCAGGAAGGAGAAGTACAATGAAACACCTAGCAAAAACGCTGACGGTTTCCAGTCTGCTGCTAACAAGTATAGGCTGGACGGCCAACAGCCTCGCCGATTCCCCCGCCGAAATAACGCGCATCGCTGACGCCATGGGCGGGCTTGAACGGCTGCGCTCAGTGAGCAATCAAACGGTTTCGGCGGATATAACCGGTATCGCGCCGCTGCAGGCGCCCGTTCCCGGCGGCGAGCCTGAACGATTCGACAATATCACTTACACGATAACACGCGCCCTGGATGGCGAACGCTTCAACACGCATTGGACGCTCGATATCGAGTTTCCGTTGAAGACACACTATGCCTTCACTGAGATTATCAACGGCGAACATGGCGCAGTACTCGGTGTGGATAGCATTCTGCAAACGCCACAAGCGCCGATGCAGGCGATACGTCTCGGCGCGCGCAAGATTAACCATTTCGTCACCTCGCCGGTGGCCGTCGTCAAAGCCATGCTAGCCGCGCCGACTGAAGTCGTCTTACTTGGCTCTCTCGAACATAGAGAAAGAAATGAAACCGTTCTGGCGATAAAAAAATACGGCAAAGATATACAGCTGTGGATAGATAACAATACGCATTTGCCCATCAAGGCAAGCTACTGGGATTCGAATCCCTCATACGGTGATACACAAATCGTTACACAGTATAGCGACTGGCAAGACGCTGCAGGTATCAAAGTGCCAATGTTGATTAAGCAATCAGATCAGGGAATGGAAATGGTACGCATCCAACGCCGGTCTGTTGAATTTGACATCGCATTTATCGCAGACCCGTTTGAGGTTCCCGCGTCTCTGAACGTAGACTTGGATACAGGGCTGTACAATATAGGCGTGAAATATGCGAACTGGTTTCACCGCTATCTTCTGGTTGGCATCCCCTTCGACCTTAACCAGTACTCACCCGAATCGGTATTCTTACACCCGGTCGGCGATGGCGTGTTTTACCTACAGGGATTTACTCATCATTCCTTGATTGTCGAGATGTCGGACTATCTGGTGTTATTCGATCCCGTATTACTCGAAGAACGTACGCAACTGGTATTGCCTGTGATTAAACAACAGTGGCCGAATAAGAAAATCAAGTATGTCGTACCGACGCATTTCCATGTCGATCACAGCGGAGGCTTACGTGGCTATGTCGCCGACGGTGCGCAACTCGTCACCACCGAACGTAATGAAGACTTCTATGAAAACGTGCTCAAATCCAAACACATTGTTTATCCTGACTTGCTCGCACTCATGCACAAAAAAGCTCGTATGCTCGAGATTAACGACGGTGAAACCTATGTCATTGATGACGGTGAGAGACGCATTCATTTGCTACAGATTGCCAATCGACATGCCCCCGGACTTATCGCGCCCTATATAGAAGATCAAAAAATACTATTTATCTCTGATCTCTACAGCCCCGGCTTCTTTACGGCGCCAATACCGCCACAGTTTTCGTATTGGGGTCTGGATTTGTATAACGATCTCCTCCCCCGCAAGCTGGAAATAAAAACAATAATCGGCGCACACGGCGGCATGGGAAGTTTTCAGGACTTTATTGACGCAATGAACCTTACGTTTCCGGAGCTATAAATATTTAAGTGGGGTCAGATAAGCTGTATCTGACCCCACATATTGCCATTTAAAATCAGTACCGACAACGCACATCACCTCGGGACAAGGATGTGCGGTCACAAAAAGCTTTGCCTATATCATTACCCGCGACGGTGCCTCCATTATCCGGGTCGGTCCTGAAGGTAATTCTGGAACCAAATGTCACAATGACATCTGCGTTAAATACTTTTTCTGATGCCTCATCATGGCGATGCATGTTCATAGGGTCGACGGTACCTCGATTCCCGTTGATATCAGATCGTTGCAGTATAGCGCTGCTTCCATCATCAAGCATGACACCGGCCTTTACGTTATTGTTGGCACGTATAGAGGCATTTTGCCCAATATCGAGTTTGCTGGTGGATTCCACCAAAACACCTGTACCTGCGTTATTTCTTGCAGTTATTCGTGGAAAACCGGACTCTCTCGCAAAAAAACCAAACAAGTTCATAGCCGCATTGTCGATACTAATTCCCTCGCGTCCATTATTCTCGCTAATAACTTCCGAATCACCATCAATTTCAAAATTACTATTGGAAACTACATCAAGTCCGTCACGGCCATTGTCGTGACTATGAATGCTGGCATTGAACAACATCCCAGTGGAACCGGTATTAACGGAAAGTCCGATGGTACGATTGGAGTGAACATTGACCTTAGCATTCTCAGTTACAAATAGACTGGAGTTTATCGATATCTGCCCCCCTAAGGTGTTATCCGAGATTTCTACCATGCTATCTGCATCGCCGGAACGGGTGATGTGAAGCTTGGAACCGTTTAAAACCTGCAAACCAAACACAAAATTTCGCGCGATATGATTGTTGTTTTCGAATACTCCTGACGCACCATTATCGATCACAACACCATGGACATTTCCAATTAAGCTCACATCACTCATTTGAAAACTCGCATTATTGGTTGCATGTATACCCATTACGCCTTTTTCGATACTCAGACCAGACAATATCACGCGGTGAGCACCATCGATAACGATCCGATCCTGGGGGAAAAATCCGCTTAGAACGGCATTGTTTCCCGAAATAGTAATATCATTTTTATTGATATACAGAGCATCATTACACACACCACTGACAACCAGCGTAGTACCTTCACCGGCACTAGCAAGCGCAGTTGCTAATGCGCCGGGTGGTGAATTCGTGCAGTCGACACTGATCATAGCCGCGTGTGCGCTCAGGGGAATTACCGCAGACAATCCAGTGAAAAACAAAATAGACGATAGGCGTTTTTTCATATAACTCTCCTTGTTAGTAAAAAATCCCGGTTAGATGCAACTTTTCGCTAATATTATAGAAGAATTATATCTAGTTTCACTTATTTAAATATTCGATTCAACAATGCCGCGGCTCTAAGTCCGCCCTTGAACATTTGCGATTCGATCATCGGAACAAACCTGTAGACATAGTCGTAGGAGAAACTCCCTTTGAAGGAGTCCACATCATAGGCCTGAGTGCGTATTTGTATTGTCTCGTGGACCCAATCGATAGGCTTGCTCTTTTGTATTTCCTTGACTGCAGAAGCCTTCGCATTGTTAATCTTTCGAGTCAATTCGGTAAAACCCAAATGTTGTTCTTCGACAAGTTCTTCATCCCATACTTTGTGGAGATTTGTGGTTTTACCAAACCACTTGACCTTAATCTTGTTGCCGCCCAGATCTGAAGGATAACCGGCATGGAGTGGTTGGTGCATATCGCCGACGATATGAACGAGAAAGCGTAGCGCAAATTTTTTAATCTCTTTTTGCTTTTTTGGATTTGTGAGATCACCGAAATACTTTTGTAATGCGGAGGCGACTGGACCCTGGGGAATCGTCTTGTTTTCAAGTATGGCGACAAATGTATTCAAAGCAACATAGGAGTCACCCTTGGGATTCTTAGCCGAATTTTCGTAAGTCTCACCTGGGTTCACATTTATGAAATGCCAATTGGCAGCCGCGTCGTATCCCCAGAATTCTTTGTTTTCGGGAGATGAGCGCATCTCATCAGGCCAGGTGGCGGCAAACGCCAAACCCTCACCGTCCAGTATCTCATCAATTGCCTTTTTTGCGCTCGCTGACAAATGATAACTCGCCACCTCGCCCACGGTACGATGGCCCGTCTGTCCAAACCCAAAGCAATTTGACGAAACCACACCGGCTAAAACGCCGACAAGGTAAAATGATTTGCGCATATCAAGCTTCCCTTTCAATATGTGGCAACATATTGCTTAACTGAGCTTGCTGACTACCAAGCTTCGGATATCTTCGGCGGCATCTTTCATCCGCGCGATTGCCGATTTCCTGATCAACCACATAAACAATAGCAGCAAAGTCACTAACAACACCGCATGCAAATGATACTCGATCAAATTCTTTCCCAGAGAAACATAGTCGCCTGTGGTAATGCTCTTCATGATCAGACTCCACAGACTCACATTGTCGTCTTCATCATATATCGAGTAATACACCACATATGCCACGACAAAGGCCGTTAGATCGGCAAGCCCGCCATACAACCATTTGCGTATATTAATTCCACGATTGATGATTTTCTGTTGCTTGTTGCGCTCATCGTCCTCACTTAAGTCTATCGTTTTTGCTTTTGCATCCAGGTCAGAACCGACAATATCGCACTTGCTCGGCAACACAAACGGCGCATAATTGGCCGTGCGTTTTTTCAGACGTTCACAGGTACTTTCATGGACCTTGATATTTCCTAACAGCCTACCCTCGCACAGCCTGGTAATGATGCGTGGGTGATAGCGATAATAAATCGCAAACCCATCACGGGAATTGTATAGACGCCCGTGGATATTACTATCCTGATAAACACCTTCCACGAATCCCGGTTTAAACTTTAAACCCTGTTGCTGCGCCCTAAGCATCATCCAGTGCATAGTGACATTGGCCATACCCTGACGTTCATAACCCCCACCCACATTTGAATGCATCCCCGAGAACCATACCTGTTCAACATCCTGCGGAGTACGCCCTGCCTTTACCTCGTCCCAAACCTTGGGCCAGAAGGCCGTGCGTTCATCATCTATTGCCAGCGCTTGATAGGCATGTTTGATGTTCTTCGACAATTCGTAGTTATAAAAGAGATGAGGCCAGACCAGATTACTAAGTCGTTCCAGACACCAGAACACAACACTGAGTATATTTAATGTAATCCCCATTCTGTCGGTGCGCTTGGGAAAGCCAAGAGCCGATACCGTGTCCCATACACCAACAAAATGAATATCGATAATCCCATGAGAATGTCGATGGGTGCGAAATCGTTCTGCCCGTTGCGGGTCTTTACGGTGAGACTCATAGGCTTCAAATGCGTCGCAGGTATAATCTTTTAACTGTTCGTCTGACAGAGGCTTGCCATTGACCAGGCCCACTGCATTGATGAAACCACAAAATCCACGTATCGTTGCCGCGCCTCGGCTAAAGCCAAATAAAAACACCTTGTCGCCAGGCACATAGTTCAGCGAAAGAAAGCGGTACAAATCCATGACATTGTGCTTGATACCGATTCCGATCGCCCCGGTGAAGGCGCGCCAATATTTATTGGTCGAAGTGCCAACGCCGTTATCGTAAAAAGTATATTGAGAAACCGACTTGTCATGAATCTCGATGGCCTTATACATCTTATAGACATTGCTGTCCGGTGTATAACCACCCTTGTTGCCGGTTCCATCGGCGCACAAAATGATATTCTTTGCCATTTTGATATTCCTTTGATTTGAGTTCGAGTCCCCTATCCGAAATACATGCCAGAACTCAGCTGGGCTGAGGAATTGGAGATTTCATACCATGAAATTTTGCAATGTACCACTGTATTTTTTAATAGTCGTGAAGAGAAAGTGACAATGATATCTATCACCTAAAAGGGTTACTCCCCCTTCTGGCTACACTTGATATTAATGAAAGTAATTCGAACTCTGCCACCTTATTCCACGCAGCATTTTCTGTCCCACGACCTTACCTGTTTTTCAGCGTTCATTTTGAACGGGGTATGACTTTCCTTACCCTATCTGAACTGAAATGAATGTCGAGTTTTTACAGCCCCTGCATATGAGTTGGGAACACCTGAAATCAGCGACCTACTGCACACGAACTTTACGCGCCCGCAATGCCTTTCTTGCCGCTTTATCGACCATAGCAAATAGTCTATCGTTGTCATTCCTCTGTGCGGCAGACTTATGCCCTTTTACTTTGGTAATTGTACATTCCAATTGATCCATGTACTGATAGAACTGTTGGTAGAGGTCTGCGTTTGTTAGCTGGCGATTATTCTTTGCGATGTAATTACTCGCTTCAAGGCGATCACGTCGCCCTGGCAAGTTTAAGATATTCTGGCAATCGGTGAATACTTCGATTTTTCTTATAGAACAGTCAAGATCGCTCAATGCCCAAAGAAGCGTCTGTAACTCCAGTCGAGTTGAGCGAGTGTTATTGAATTCTTTCCGCTGAACTCGCGACTCATCCACGAGACCAACAGGTTCGTTTTCATAAACGATGAGATAAGCACCAACACCGCTTGCTGTCTTCGGACACATACTCGCATCTGTAAACACTCTCAAATAATATGTATACCTACTTGGTAAAAAATGTGGGGGCAGATACAACGTTAGCTTCTGGCCCCCAAACGTTAATGCCTTATTTAGTTAAGGTCTGCAAATAGGCCAGTAAGTCAATCTGTTCTTGTTCGCTCAAGACACCCAACATCGGTGGCATATGCTCCCACATCTTACGCATAGCGGGATGGTGTTGGCGACCTGACATATTGTGCATCTTTTTCATATTCATAAACGCGCCGGGATGGCCAAAGCGTATCTTGTGTAGCGTTTCCCAGGGATTCTTGTTGGCTATCGTGCCGACATATTCGGGTTTGTCTTTTCCAGGTGCCAGATTCATCGATTCACCCGTCTTACCGTGACAGTCGACACAATGCTTTTCAAAGTGCTGCTTGCCCGGCGTCACATCACCTTTAACCTGCTTGGTATCGTAGGAAATGTACTTCGTCATGTCGATCTGCCCCTGGCTGACAAACTGGGCGACAGCTCTTAAATCCTCGACACTGAGATGTTTGTCATAACCGTGTTGTGAGTTTTTCAATACCTCAAGCAATTGGTCAATAGATTTACCTTCCGACTCACGTATACCCTTGGTACCGGAGTAATGACTACCCTTCGCATAGGCGCCATCCTTTCCTCGGTAGTCCCAACCATGACATTCCTTGCAACGCCAGGTAGCGCTACCTTTTTGTTCGCCATCCTTGTAGGCTGGATGCGTACCCTCCGGTGGCGTCAGTTTGGTGTCTACCCACCACTTGTCATACAAGCGTCCACCGACAATTGTTTGCTCCAGCTCACTTGCGACAGCAGGTGAAACCAGAAGTATAAACACTAGCGACATTCCTTTATGCTTCATCGTCTTCCTCAGGTTTTGGCCTTCCATCACGCAAGTATAGATGATAAAACCCGAATTCTCTGCCACTTTCAAAAAATTCTATCGTGTTGTTGGAATGAGATGTAAGTGTGGCTGAATGGCTTCCAGGATGATCGTGTTGGCAACACTATTTGGTGCTTTCTTGAAATTGGTTTTGTTGGTTTCAGCCAAGTCTCGACTACAAATATTGAACGTTAGGTCCTAAACCATTCCCGGTACAGAGACTTTGTAATAATATTTACAGACAAAGGAGACAAATACAAAAAGCCGCGAGCGAACTCTAGCTGTCGTGGTCAATTCAGACCAGAGCCATTTAATAGTTCCGCCAAGGAAGAACCCTCGGCATTATCACCCATCTCAACAATGAGTGTCTCATCGAGTGGTATTTCGTTGGCCTGTAAATGTGGATATAGCTGTTGCGAGATTTGGATGATAGTGATGATACCTTCCCTGTTGGCCAAATCGTCTGTGCTTTTTGCATCGTCCACGAGTTGATTGATATAGGCCTCAAAGGTCGCGACACGCTGCTCCAGACCCATCGCCTTAAATAGACCGGTAAAGGTAAAGTGCAATTCACGAACACCCGCCTTCGGGTCGTCTAAATATTCAATTTTGAAAGGGTTCTGTACAAGCACTGTTATGTCCTTCAGGTAAAGTGCGTCACTTTAACATAGATAGACGTCGATATATAAATACCTGGCAGTCTTAGGACCGACCCAGCAGATACCAGAACGCATCTGACTTTTCTCTCGATTCTACTTTTTCTATTGCTTCGACATTTTCAGGCAAAATTTGAAGAAAACAAGTTACGATCAACGAGTATTTTATTATGCAATTTTTCATATAGTTTTCTGAGCTTATGATTTAATAGGTTGATGTATACAAATTACAAAAGGAGATACAAAACCCGCTATTATTTACGTATGATTTTCTGAAACGCTAACGAATCCACCCGTCCTACTCTACATTTCTCGCCCATAGTCCTTCTTTATAAAGACATTAAAACAAATAGACCAGAACCAATTAGGGCTAACACCTATCGACTATACTAACAGGCTGGGCAGCGATACAAAATAATAGTCAAATTGTGTGAGTTAGGCTAATATATCTGCCTATTTAATAGAATAATTTGAATAATGGCTATAAAGACCAATACCAAAAGACTAGCGTCTCTACTTTTCTGCATTTTAACGATTTCTTTCGGCTCCGCGTGTAAGCATGACGACAAAGTGAGTACCCCGACACTGGTCGTTGGCGAATTTACTGACGATAAGGGCGTTTCATTATCATGGGAGTCGGTGAGCGGAGCGGACAAGTATTCGATTCTCTGGCATAGCAGCGAAATCACAGAGAATTCTCGTATTGAGGGGATCAGTTCGCCTTTCGTGTTTGAGCCTCAATTCGGAAAGGAAGTCACTTTTTCTCTCGAGGCTGCAAACAAAAAGCATAGCCGTGTTTCTGACGAAAAATCCGTTTTGTTTGTCCCGGCCAAGCCCGGATTCAAAAGCATCAATATTGCTAGTAACAGGCACTCACTATCCTGGGATGCGATTGAGTCGTCTACCTCATATAAAATCTACTCATCGTCTTTTGATCAAACATTTGAGAACGCCAGGCTATTGGGCGAAACGGAAGAACTTAGCTTTGATCATGACGATGTCGCATCAGAATCCACAATACACTACTACCTTGTAGCCCGAAATCCATCCGGTGACAGTTTTCCTTCAGATGCACTCGAAGTAAATACTGCTGATATCCCGCAGAAACCTGAGATACCAGAGGTTATGACACAAAAAGGTGAAAACATTCTCACCTGGTCAGCAGTCGGTTTGGCAAATTCGTATAAGATATATTTTTCTTTTGAACCCGATTCTTATGACATAGCAGAGAAGCTCGGCGAGACCACCGAGAAAACGCTCACGCATCAAGGCGTGAAACCATTGTCGAGTATTTATTACTACCTCGTTGCGAGCAATGCAAAGGGAGACAGCTTTCCCTCAGATGCCGCTCATGTTGAGTCCGCCTATTATCAAGCTGTGATGGAGGTACCGCTAAACAAGACCGGTGTTTCCTTTTTCATCACAGAGGCACAAGAAACGAAAACGGACGGAAAAATATATCCACAAATATTTCTACAGGAACCAGAGACATTTAAAGGCCAGGACGGAGTCAATCATACCAATACGATAGGCACGAGTTTAAGCTTTACTAAATTGGATAACTCGGGTGCCACTTTATCCAACGATCACACGGACACCAGCACATGGAATTGTACACGAGACAACAACACAGGCTTGCATTGGGAAGTGAAATCCCTTGCCGGTGAGCGTGCATACCAGAAACTTTTCACATGGTTTGACCCGAATGAAAATACCAATGGCGGCAATTCTGGAATGGAAGATCCATCTGCGTGTGCCAAACCGTATCTGGAAAGCAATACGCTACAACACATACAAATTGCCAATAGCGAACAGTGGTGTGGCTTTTCCGACTGGCGATTACCCACAATTGAAGAGATTCGTTCTATAGTCGATTACGGAGTTGATACCCAAAATAAAGGCTCATGGAATTTACTGGATTCCAATTATTTTCCAAACATAATTCGCCGCCACCAATGGACATCGATTAGCAGCGGTATAGATTCGGAAAGAGCGTACGGGTTCCATCTTAGCGATGGTAGCGCAGAAGATCATACAAAACATTGTACCCCGACCGGGGTATTTACCAACAGCGCCATGCTTGTTCGTAGTCCCGACAAACCGTCACTCTCCTTTTCAACAAACAATGAATAAAGCCATCGAAAAAGTACGATTTATGAAGAATACTACGTTGAAACACATCAATTTTCCGCAAACAAAGACAACTTTTTCCTTCGTTGGCTACTGCTTTCTCGTTGCTATCACTAGCATCCCGGCTACGGTCTTTGCTTGTAAAGACAACATTCCCGGCCATTATCTAAATCGGTATATCGACAATAAGGATGGCACAATTTCCGACAAAATGACCAACTTGATGTGGCAAAAATGTACGCTTGGTGCAGTCTGGAACGAACAGACCGGAATCTGTGAAACAGAAAAAAATGAGTCTGGTTTTCCGATTATAGATAGCCAGAATTGGAAAAATGCTTTGGAGCGTGCGCAACAAAACGCATTTGCATCACATAACGATTGGCGCTTGCCAAATATAAAGGAGCTGGCTTCGATATATGACCCCGCTTGTATAACACCAAGTTCATACTATGCAATTGACCTTGCCGTATTCGATTTGCCTTTCAATTCTTACTGGAGCTCGACGCCGAGCCGAAAATCAACCCGATTTCGTGATGAGAATGAAAATTATGTTGATACAAATACAGCGTATAGCCTGACTTTCAGCTACCCCAGCAACCGCACTAAAATCACGCCGATTACCGAGGCACAAGCTGTCCGTTTGGTTCGAAGCCAATAAAGTTGCGGTACCCCATCCACATCAGCAAACACAATTAAAACTCTACACCCGCATACACCGCTGGCCAAAAACTGAAGCTGCTCCGCCCGATGCTGAAGTTCACAGGTTGAATGGAAGCCTTAAGTTCCTTTCCGTCACTACGTGGATCGACCAGAAAGTTCAGACTCGCGCCAGCATGTACACTCAGAAAACGCGCCAGTCGCAGGTGCGCGGCCGAGCGTATGGAAACCGTATTGTTACTTTGTGAACAAAAGACACACAGCGGATCAATACCTAACTGACTGGCGATATCCAATACCTGGGTTTCGGTATCACCGCTCTGGCTGCCGTAATAGCGTATATCGCTAGCAAACATAATATCGCTATCAATATAGCTACGAGGCGATACGTTATAAGTGAAACCGATCGCCCACTTTGAACGCCAGTGCGATTGTGTACTATCAGTACTCAGACCTAAAAGATTGTAAATCCGCTTTGTACCAGTCTTATACGACAACATCATGTCTGACAATTCATCAAGACTAATACCGATATCGTGTCTACCATTACCATAGATGGACAGCAAGCCGACGGGGACACCGGAAAACTCCCGCGCGAAATTAAAAAGACCGACGTGTACACCGGTCGCCTTTCCTGCGACGTTAATCGAAGAAACCTGTACGCCCTTCAATTCCTTTGCGACATTGAAACCCGCCGATACCTGAACGCCTTTGAGATTTTTCGCGACATTAAATCCCGCCGTACCCTGCACGCCGTTCATGTCGCCAGCTGAAATATTAAACCCGGCGCTTCCCTGAGTACCGCGCATGTTTCCGTAGGCGATATTGAAACCCGCCGCCCCTTGTCCGCCATCGAAATCACCTTTGACGATATTAAAACCGGCGGCGCCCATGCCACCTTTTCCGCCACCAAGCGCGATGTTGAACCCGGCGGCACCCATGCCGCTATTGTTCAACCTTCCACCAACGATGTTGAATCCGGCAGCGCCCATGCCGCCTTTCATATCGCCTCGAATGACATTAAAGCCGGCGGCACCGACACCGCCGTCGATCAGGTCACCACTAATAATATTGAACACGCCACTTCCCATGGCGCCTTCCAGATTGCCACCGACAAAGTTGAAAACACCAGCCCCTTGCCCACCTTTCAAATTACCGTTAACAATATTCGCGATACCGGTTCCCTGCCCACCTTCAAAATCACCTCCAACAAAGTTAACCATCGAACTCGCATTAAACCACTTCGCATCTTCACGATAAAAGGTAATCAAACTGCCTAAGCCGACACCTTCCAATCTGTCGGTTTGACCCGCAAGCAGATTAACATCGAATTTTACGATTTCCTTTTTTCCCATTGATGGTGGATTCTCATACTCCATATCGGGAAACAAAGAAATCTTCACTTCCACTTCTGCGTATTCACTGCGATCTATCGGCGGTTTGTCACCGCGTGCGAGCGCGACCTTGCGATCTACCGCCGTCGCATATTGTTCGTCGTATACAAAGCTTTTGTTATTCACCAATGTAAAGCCGACCTTGAGCAACTTCTCACCGTTGTCGACCAATATGGTATAGTCGCCGGGTTCCATGCCGAGGACGATTTCTCGTTCTGTATTCTTCTTCAATTCGACAATGAGTTGTTCCTTGCTATTACGTATATACACGCGACCACTAACTTCTTTTGGTATCACCAAGGTCGAACTCGCCTGATGCAAGTCAGTAAGCACGAGATCACCCGCCCCTGCTAATTGGATATCATAGGCGGCATGTTGCGCGCCAAAGAGACTGCTTTCAGTGCGTGCCAGCGTTTCATGAAAGGCAAACTGGTAGGCTTCGTTAAGTGTTACCCGCTTATCATTGGACAGATCACCCGCGCCTCGCAGACCAGAGACAAAATAGTGCGTAAAATAGGAACCCCCTATCGCATCGGACTCCTGCGCCGATTCATCCGCAGAACTGGACGCGAGATAGGCATGGCCAGATACTTTCGAAGACTCGTCTATCAAAAACGTCGGACGACGTTTTCCGCCTTTGATACGGGTAAATGCACCTGAGGCACACGAGTCGAGTATCGCAACCTTCACGTCGGAGCTGATTTCACCTATGGCCTTATGCAAACGTTTGTATTCCAGCAATTCCTCGCCAAGTAAAATTCCCGATTCGTTGGAGTGACCGGAATAATAAAAAATGAATTCATTGCGTGCGTCGGAGCGGCTGTGAGACCGGATATTTTCGCCCATGGCCGTGAGGCGCTGTATCAAATTCTCGGCTGTAGGCTCAAACAACACTTCGCTACGGGTAGCGTCTATGCCACCAAGATCGTCAAACACCTTCGCCACCAGGCGTGCGTCCGATTGCGCATAACGTAATGACACGCGATCTTTGCCGCCGTTATTTGCGCCGATAATCAGCGCGTAGCGATTGACCGCCGTCTGCTCAAGCGCAAAAACCGGCGAAACAACAAGCATGGAAACCAAAATCAAATGATGTATTTTCATAATTACTTCCTCAACAGCAGGGAAGTTGAACGACTGTCTTTACCAAAATCGACGTCCTGGGAAAAATCGTCTCTCAATTTACGTGTCAGTTCTTCAATGTGAAGCGACTCAAGATCGAACACCTCAGACCTGAAGACCAAAAAGAAGCGCTCAAAGGTCGGGGCATTATCCAGCTCATAGGCATGATTCAGCGCCACCGACTCTCCCACCTCAATAAATAGCGCACGGCCATTATGGGAAAGATGCTCCGTAAGCACCCCGTTACCATCGATGGAAAAGACCAGGCCATAACCACTCTGTGCCACCGAATAGCGCAACTGTACAACATCGCCCTGAGACACCTTCGCACCATTCTCCAATATTTCCTGGCCCGCCTCGGTCTTGCGATACAAACTGAGTGTCAGTTCATCTCCCTTCATGCGTTCTATTGGGATACCATCAATCAGCTGACCATTTTGTACATGCTGTTGCACTGCGTCGGGCTGCATCAGAAGAAAGGCAAAAGTGGCGACCATTAATACCGGTAAAGCGTACGCGAGCCGCGACCACGCCAGCACCGGTCGAACACTATCAGGATTTTTCGGCTTACGCTTGAGTCGTATTTCAATTCGGCTTCCCGAATTTTGCTTTTGTCGCTCCGCCTGCTTCCTCTGAATCTGCTGCGCCATGTACTCCGGCGTATATTGGTCAAGTATTTCATCACTCGACTCTTGCAACTGTTCTACGCGCTCGCGCAATTCTGCATCGGACGTGATTTGAATCCGAATTTCCGTGGTACGTTTTTCGTCGAGTTCACCGAGCATGTATTGCTCGAGATCGAGATCGGTCCAGGATTTTCCTGTCTTGGCGTTCACACTCTGCCCTCCAGTTCATTGACCTGAGCCTTGAGTTGGCGTAGTCGTTTTCTCACTCCGGAAACTGACATACCGACTGCTCTGGCAGTGTCTTCGAGGGTATAGCCGTCATGCAGATGCAAGGTCGCAATCGTGCGCGTGGACTCGGGATGACGATCAAAAATTCGGTTCAGCATCATGTTGGCTATTATCCCCTGTTCCGGTTCTTCCAGTACGGCTATCCTTTCCAACACTCCTTCCTGTTCGTCGAGGGAATCGGCACTCTTGCGCCGATGACTGCGGATGATGTTGAGACATATATTGGTGGCCATGGTGTATAACAGCGAAGAAAGTCCCTGGTCTTCCAGGCTGTCCCGCTTTTCCAGCAGATTGACGAACACATCCTGCATGGCCTCGACCGCGTGCGCCTCGTTTTCCAATAGCTGGCGGCAACGGCGCAATACCATAGGGCCGTATTTCCGATATAAGGACTCTACATCCAGCGCCAATTCATTCTCCTCGTCGGTTTCAATATGAAACACCGCGACAAAGCCAAAGTGTCACTCTTTTTTAGCATTTAAAAAACATAAGCTTACGCTTGATTGATAGGCAGTGTAAACGCAGCTTCAACTCATATCCAGTACCAGCAGCCGCGTAAAAACCCACCACTACATAGTCCACCGAAAAACAAAAGTAACACTTTGTGACACCCGAGGTGTTTCATCCGGTAAATCCACCGAGAAAACGGGGTGTAATACCATGTATCAACGAGTAATCGCGCTAATTGTACTCATTCTTTTTCCTGTTGCCGGACTGCCTGCAGCCTTGCAAATTCAAGTATTGCAAAAAGGCAGCGGCGATCCGGTTGCCAATGCGACAGTGGTGGACGCCACCAGCGGAGAGTTTGCCGAAACCGATGAACAGGGACTCGCGAGTCTCGACGACATCCAGTTGCCAGGGGAATTCAAGATTCTCAACCCCGGCTACCAAACCCTGTTGACGCGACTGGAAACAAAAAACATCGACCAAAAAACCGGTCGTGTACGCATCTATCTTGAACCGCTGGCCTTCGAAGGCGAGGCCCTGGTGATTACCGCTGATCGCGTGCGCGAAAAAACATCCAAGGTAGTACTTGATGTCGAAGAGCTGCGTCGCGCACCGGGCACTCAGGGCGATCCACTCAAGGCCATCCAGTCGCTTCCCGGTGTTGTTACAGCGCAGGAAGGGACGGGGCTGATGTATGTTCGCGGCAGTGAACCCAACCAGAGTATTGTGTGGGCCAACCGCGGCCGACTCGGCTATCTCTATCACTTCGGCGGACTGCATTCGACAATCAGTCCGCAACTGGTGCAAGACTTCAATATGTTTCTCGGTGGTTTCCCGGTGGAGTACGGTGATGCCATGGGTGGCGCGCTCGACATTACCTTGCGCAAACCGCGTAACGACAGACTGCACCAGAGTTATTCCTTCGGCACGTATGAATCGTCACTGGTATGGGAAGGGCCTTTGCTGAAAAAAAACGGTGCCGACAGCGGTTATTTTTCGGCGCGACGCAGCTATGTAGATGCGCTACTGAACCCGCAACAGTTTACCGACTTTGCGGGCATGGGTGATGAAGGCGACGCAATAACAACAGTGCCCGTGTTTCACGATATTAATGCGGTCTGGCATCACCAGCTCGAAAAGGGTGACGTGCGTTTGCAATATTTTCGTGCTGCAGACTCTATAACGATCAACTTAAACTCGGTTGCTGATACTGACCCCGAGCTAGTGGGTAGTTTGTCCAGCGCCATGGACTACGACAGCCTGAGTCTGGTGTGGATGCAAAACTGGACGCCGCGTCTCAAGACTGCCTCGTCACTCTACGCGCTCAAGATGCATCAAGAGATTAGTATGGGCAGCGATCCGGTTTCGGGTACGCCGTACCGCATGAATATCGATGAACTGGATTATGTGTGGCAGCCGGAAATTAGCTATACGTTTGCCGAAAATCAGGAACTGGTACTCGGTGCCGAAGGTGTTCTGGCTAACACACCCGTCGATGCCTATATCGCGCGTCCACCGCAACTCAGTGAGCAAGATTACAATCTGACCTCGATGGAAAAGTTTCGCATCGACCGCACCTATAAAACCGGCATCGGCGCCTTGTATGCGAAATGGTATGGCACGTTCTTCGATCGCCTCAAACTGCAATTAGGCGGACGAGTCACGCACCTGCGATCGAACGCACGAGAACCTGAATCGATATTTTCGCCGCGCTCTTCATTCGAACTTGATCTATCGAAAGCCACTACGTTGACCGGTGCTTGGGGAAGGTATGGCCAGTTCCCGGATGGCGTGCAATGGGTGGAAGATGCCGGTAATCCGCGCTTACACGAGACACGTTCCGAACATCGCATACTCGGATTGCGTCACCGTGTGAATGAGTTGTGGAATATGCAGATCGAAGGCTATCACATCCCGATGTGGGATTTGATCAAGATCAATAACAATCAATCACCGCCAGACAATTACAGTAATGACGGCATCGGTCAATCCTACGGCTTCGATGTCCTGGTCAAACGTGAAAGCAGTGGCGGCACTATGGGCTGGCTGAGTTATTCATATCTCAGAACAGAACGCACCTTCGACGGTGTGACACTGCCCTATGATGGCGATCAACGTCATAGTCTTACCGCGGTGTGGAGTCAAAAACTGCCGGGCTTTATGAACAAGTGGAGTCTTGGTCTGCGTTCACGTCTCTATTCCGGAAAACCGTATACACCTGTGCTTACACGCACCGCGCTGTGCAGTGGCGGAAGCGGCGTGGCCGATTGTGCCGATCAGAGTCTCGGCTCGGACAACCCAGACTTCGCCTACTGGCGCGCCGACTATGCGCAGAAAAACAGCTCACGTCTGCCTCTGTTTTATCAACTCGACCTGAGACTGGATCGTCATTTCCTGTTCAACAACTGGAAGATGAATATGTATATCGACATTTTGAATGTGCTCAACACGAAAAACGTCACCGGCTATGACTACGGCAGTCGTTTTGAAAACATCGACACGCCGAAAAAGATTACCTCCGCGCCGATACTTCCGTCCTTCGGACTGGAAATCGAAATCTAGTATTGAATCTTCGCGCAGCATACAAAGGAGTATTGCAATGAATTTCTATTACAGTTTTATGGCATTCATGGACAAAGGCGGACCGGTGATGTGGGTGATATTCGTCACCGCCTGGGTCGCACTGGTGATGCTGGTGGAACGTTCGCTACGCATACACAGGTGGTATCAGAGCGCGCAACGGGATCAATTGGCGATGGACAAAAACAAAGATTATCGCCCCGTGTTGAACGGCTCACGGCAGCACAGTCCGATCGCTGTATTGGTAGATCGCGTTGACTGGAAAGACGTCAGAGACCAGGACGACATCGCCAAACAACTAAGCGTGCAACTGTCAGAAATTCTGCCGCGCCTGGAAGGCTCGTTACCGACGATTGCAATTATTGGTGGACTGTTACCGATGCTCGGACTACTCGGCACGGTGACGGGAATGATTAGCGTCTTCGAAGTCATCGCCTTACACGGCACCGGAGATCCACAAGAAATGGCACACGGAATTTCGCAGGCGCTGCTCACCACCGCAAGCGGACTGGTGATCGCCATACCCGTAATCTTCGCGCACCATCTCATTGTAAGAAAGCTGCGCGTCGTGCTTTCCATAACTGAACAGAGCATGCACGTCATCTATGCACAGGGTATCAAAGAGAGAGCAACGGCATGAGTGCAGCGAAAAACAATCCGTTCACGATGCCAGAGATAAACACCGGCAACCCGGAAATCTCCATGGCGCCGCTCATCGATGTGGTATTTCTGTTATTGATTTTCTTCATGGTGACCACGGTCTTTCCGGAAAACCGTGGCCTGCTCATAGACAAACCCGCATCCGCGCATAGCGAACCATTGGCGATGAAGAAAATCGTTTTTCAGATCGACAAAAACGGACAGGTGTTTTTTCAGGATCGCCACGTGGAAACTGCTGACGTCGAAAGACTGGTAAGAGAACAACTAAACGCGGCGCCAGACACGGCCGTATTGATGAATGTAGACAAACAGGCTACAACCGAAATCTTTATCCAGGTAATGGACGCCTGCAAACTCGGTGGTGCTAAACAGGTCGGAATTGCAACCAATGACGCTGATCGAACAAAACAATCATAGCTATTGGCTAACCGCGCTTTTTGTAGGCAGCATCCTAAACCTCTTTTTGTTCGCTGTACTGCCTGCGCTAGGTAGCAATGAAAAAATGCCCGAGCCCAAAGTAATCACACTGGACTTTATTACCTGGCAGGAACCGGTTAAACAGATGCCGGCTGAAATCCCCAAGCCAAAAAAGACGCCGCCAAACCCGCGGCCTAAACCTAAGCCGGAAAAACCGAAACCGATTGCGCCACCTAAGCCAGCACCTATACAAAAACCGGTGCTCACCGACGCGATTGAGCCTGCCCAGGAACAGGTACAAGCGGAACCAATAGAGGAAGTCGTCGAGAACGACACACAAGACAGCGTGCCCGTGCCCGTACCACTTTTTCAGGTAACAACACTGCCGCGTGTCGTTCACTGGCAGGCGCCGGTTTATCCCACGCAAATGAAAGCCCTGGGACGTGAGGCGACCGTGAAGATAGAAATACTGATCGACAAACAAGGCAAGATCCGTCAGGCAGAGGTCATCAACTCCGGCGGTGCAGATTTCGACATTGCCGCACTCGACAGTGTTCGTCATTCGACTTTCATGCCAGCCAATGTTGATGGTGTGGCGGTGGCCGTCCGTTATCGAATTCCGATACGGTTTCGCTTGAATTAGACACAAGGTACATAAGCGGCATATCGACAACCGACTAAAGCATCATTTCATCTATATATTTATTGCTGGACGATCGTAGCTCACAGTCTCTAAATATCTTCTTCACAGAAAATATATGCCAAGGCAAATCTTTTATCCATGTACTAAACTGCGAATTGACCAGCCATGACGAAGTATGTCAACTTGGATTATTGGTTGAATTTCCATTCTCATTTTAAAATTCAGAAATAATCACGGTGAAGACCCTTCTTAATCGAATTGTTTGTCTATATTTTTAAAGGTTTCTTCTACTCATTTAGTTTTTTATTCGAGTTAATATTTTCGCTTTTTGTACACCTTATAAAAATTTAAAACTACAGAAATTCGAAAATGAAAACCACGAAAATACAAAATTGATATATACGAAAACTTTATATTGGCACTACCAATCCCGGATTATCTTCTGACGGGTAATACGCTTCATACTTATATTTGTTTATATACTTTGGTTTTTTCCATATTTTGTTTGTTGTTGAAAGGTAATTAAAATAGAGTTTAACAGGCTTTCTGTTTGATTTTATAACTCTCGCAATAGTTTCAACATCCGGATGAGAGTGCCTACTACCGTTTGTCGAAAATAAGTATTTTTGGCAATTTATTAGCTTAAGTAGTTCCATACTCGTATTCGACTTACTTCCATGATGTGACACCTTCAGTGCATCAATATTGAGTGTCTCTGCCCCCGTTTGTTCAAGCACCTTTTTTATTGAGCTTTCCAAAACATGAGAATGGGCATCACCACTAAAAATAATTCGCTTTACTCGGTTGTCATCGTATATATCCGTATATTCTGCGAGAAAGGCAATACTGCTGCCATTAGGGGCAGTGCTGTCCGGTTCGAAAGTCCCTCTGGCCAGTTGTTCAATATCTGGCTCCCCGAGCACATCGGGCTGAAGTGCAGTTGGAGTTTCCTCCAGCATCTCATCTAAAGTCTGCTCCTTTAGTAGAGAGTCGAGATCTTTATTCCATTTGTTTAGTAGATCATCCAGTTGTTCGCCTCCGGGAGAAAGTAAGGTAATAATCAATCCACCGGGAAGCTTTACTGGATCTACATGCTCAACATCTTGTAAATATATTGCCCGATTTCCATACTGAGAATTCCAACTAAATCCCTTATCCTCAATATATTTTGTAAAATATTCCGCTTGGCGAGCACCCAACGTATCGTCGATCATTTCACGTCCATTGAACCAGATTTCACTTATATGGTCCGTCGTAACGCGTTTGTCTGCAATAAACGGCACTGCACCCGCAATATGATCTCCATCAATATGCGTAAGAACCAGAAGCTCAAACGTGATATCTGGATTCTTATCAATTCGATCCATAATGAGCCTGTATGTTGATTTATATCCACAGTCAATTAGAATTCTGTTAGGATTTTTTGGATTTCCATACTCTATCCAAAGTGCATCACCTTCTCTTGCGGGTAACATTTCAATAGTAAACATGAATTATACTCCCGATTGCCCAACAACTTCCCAGTCCGCGTCGCCCAATGCCGTTAATGCCATAACCATTGGCGTACCTTTTTCAAGCATACGACATCGTACATTTCTCAAAACACTTCCAAAGGGAGTTGAACTAGGTAGATTTGCTAATTCTTCGATTATCTCCGCTGCGAGAGGAGCAGCCTGGCGCCCCAGTATTCGCGCAATTGTGCTGACAACGATTACCGCGCCCTCCGTATGAAAACGAAACGCGATATTTTCATAACTAATATCAGCCAGAGACGTCTCACAGCCGATTAAAAGAAATACTGGATGCGTTAGTTGCGGTACATGAGCAGTTTTGATCAGATCGCTGTTGAGATTCGGTGGCTGACCAATATCGAGCTCGGGTGTACCGTAGTCATCTTCCTCCTGATGCACAATTAAAGTCAGCAAAGACGGATTAATATCTGCAACCGCACCTTTCCACTCATCCCAGTTGTGAACTTCCCGAAACTTGCCAACTACAGCCTTAATCCGTTCAATCATCTTCTTGGTTGCATCTGGGTCCGACGGAGGATTCGCTTTGTCTGTTGCACCGACAACAGCTGAGACAGTCGGATTAAGAATTCTATCGCCTAAAAGAACTGGCTCAGAGATCACTCTTGCGTCTCCATTAATATCTTCCTCATCAGGTCTGTGCGCACGACGTTCAATAATGCATCGAATCCCCCAAAAAGCTACTGGACAAATAATTTGATCTTCCGGTTGATCAGGACAACCTCCTGGACATCGACCGCTGTCTAGTGAATCATTTCTCGCAAATTCCAAGGCCCTTGCAGCATTGACACATAATGCAGCGGTTGGCTCGGGAGCTGGAAAGTCGTAAAAGAATTCGATAGGGAGGACTTTTGTCGGATCAGCAATAATGAGTTGTATATGCGAAACATTTGATAGATTGAAGCCCTGAACCGTCTGGAGGTACTTACGAAACGAGGCACCTTTTTGAGCAAGACGGCGCAACAATTTGGTACTTCCGGACGCGAACAGGCCACTAAAATCATCTGGATTTTCCGTTATTTGTCCTATAGATGCACCAATGATTTTTATAAGACCTTGTATATCCTGATGGTCCCATTTCAGTACCGCGGCCTGGCTTCCCCCTGAGAGATGTACTTGAGACAGACCAGCGATATCATTGACAACCATTGCTAAATCAAAATTTAAACGTTCATCAAGTCCGTTTAATACTCTTCTTGGCACAGCATCGAGAACAAAAGAGTACTCACACGATTTACGTCCTACTGGGGCAATTAATATCCCGGTCTGCAATACTCGATTCTTATGTAGTAGAGTTATACGCGCGTGAAGTTCAACAATTCTGGCAGGCGTGTGGATAGAAAATCGACATACCTCACTATCGCCAACTGATGGCAAGTCTATGTGTTGAACCTGAGGAGCTTCGCTTACATTCTGCTCCCAGAATACGACTGTCAGTTGATGAGACCGACCATCGTCAAGTGGTTGTAATTTTGGAAATGCTTCAACACTCGCCAAATATTCTGAATTTCGAGCTCCCACAAAAACAAGTACTTCATACGGTTTATTTCGAACCAGAGGCTTATCGGTAACCGGGCTGTCTTTCCCCGGCATGGATATACCTGCTTGAAGGTAACGAGGGACGTTACTCTTGTCGTCATCCTGCTGAAGTTGCATTACTGTATGCCCAATAGCACTCGCCTCATCCGACTCGCGCAAAAAGCCATAATCCAGATGAACTTTTTCGATTTCCCGCCCCGCTTCTTCCCGAAGAAGAGTAGACTTCGGCAGACGCAAGAGCATAGCCGAAGAATTATCGATGGTAATCGACCTTGAGGCATTCTCCGGACGTTGCAAAATTTTTCCCAAGGTATGAACTCGATCTGAGATCCGTGACTTCGCAATAAGCCTCTCATCGATCACCAGCAAACCATTGCCTCCCGATACCTCAGTAAACGCACAATCTATTGGAAGATTGTGCGACAGCACCTCTATCGCCTTGATCAGATTTTCTGCACCAGATGCAGGATTCGTCGCATTAATTAGGTATGCACCATTGGCTTCTACCCCTCGGAAAAGAGGCGACAGATCTTCATAACGCATACCAGGATCTATTGGTTGACTAATGCACAAATATAAAAGGTCGGCGGATACGCCTCCCAGTCTTAAAGATTCCCTTGATAATTCTTCAACTACGTGACTGAGACTTAATCCTTCGCAAACAAGAATATCGCACTCTGTATGGCGCCTGTTCAATTCTAAGACTTTATAAACGCAACCATTCCATCTATCCATTCCCTGGAGTGAATGACCAATGCCCCATCCAACAGGATGAGAAAAGTAGCCAATTCTAATTGGCCAGCGAAATCTTGGAATAGTCTTGGGTGCCGGCATAGAAACGAAATACGACCAGTGATCAATACCTGGTGTAACTTGGCTTGTGTGCTGTTTTAAATAAATCCAGAACGCAATAGGGTCTATCTGTCCTGAACATTTCAGAGATATTCGCCTCTCATAAATTTGTGCTTTTCTTACTATAGCTACTAAAGTTTCGGATCGAAGTTTTGATGACCAACTACCCGCCTCTATTGGCAACGAATCCACAAACCAGCTAAGTACATTTTCCCTATTATTTTCTAGGAGAGACAATAGGCCGTTCTCTTGCTCAGACGTGGAAAGTCCAATTCTTAACTCTTCCGGCACCAATCCCAAAGCAAGAATTGCTATCGCTAGATCTGACTCAGAAAGTTGCGCACCCCAAGTTCCCAATATTCCTCGCATGGACATACCTCCCTACATTTTTCTCGAGCAAATCGATTTACCCCAATTAACCACGAGAAAGCTATACACACGGTTTTCCTCTTACTATTCGTGTGGTATTGACAGTTTTGGCATTGGGACTTTTCTCGAGATAGACTCCAAGATTCTCCGGCGAATAATGGCTAGCACTGTGATGCATACGATCAATACAGGTTTGGTGTAGTACCTCGCAACTGTCAGTATATTGACCGATCTTCCTCGTGATTGGCCCCATTACTCTATACATAGTCGTCATCGAATCGTTTAAGACTGAATTGAAGCACGGACGAAAATATTGAATATAATTATTATCCACTTCAAGACCAAGTACCTCTGCATGTTCTACTATCCAATGTAAAGATTCATTAGCCAAGCCATCCGGGTCATAGCTTCCACCCACATTGCTATGAACACCAGGAAACCAGGCTTGGACTAGCTGCCCACTCCAGTCAGCGGGGCGCCTCCAGATATCTGGAACGAACGGCTTTCTTTTTTCATCTACTGCGATGGCGTGTATTGCATTTTCAATTTTCGAATGTAAACCTACGGCATGGTATTGGTATTTTTTCTTGTTGAATATTTGTCCAAGCAAACCAGGAGCACCTAACGCGCCAACTGTATCCCAAACACCGATCATGCGGATTAACGGACAAGGGCGTGTTCCCTTGACTTTTCGAAATGCCTTCTTCCACTGAGGTGAATCGGGTCCATCATTTCTTTCATAGCAGGCATATATTTCCGGAACATAATAGTCGTCATCCTTTTCGATAAGACCGATTTTATACATGAATCCAGCAAGGCTACGTACAGTAAAGGCGCCACGACTAAACCCAAAGAAATAAAGTTCATCATCTTGCTCATAGTTATAAACGATGAAGCGGTATAGATTGCGAATATTCTCCTCGATTCCATGACCAAAGGCTCCGCCCGTAAATCGATCAGTAAATCCCCCCGTACCTATACCGTCATGATAGTAAACTATCTGGTCTACACCTTGACTTGACCGAGGCTTGATAGCACGCGCTAGTTTAGTTACGTTTGTTGGGCGTCTTTTTCCAGTCTTCTTGTCGATCTGATCGCGAATATTCCAAGTACCATCAGCACAGATAACTATTCTTTTCATATCAAGCACTCCTTGCACAGCATCTATTCAATATATAATGCTGAACAAACGAAAACAATTCATATTGTTATGCCATCGTTTCATTCCCTATCGCTACAATCGGATATTAATTTGAGACATCGCAGATCAACTGCAATAGCCTGATGACATCTGCAATTTAGTGTATGTAGATTGTAGTAACGCGAATATGTAACTGGTAACTAACTTCAGCATTGAAATGTGTACAAATTGAATTGTTAAGCACCAACCGACAACACACGAAAATAATATAGCCGAAAGTTTTACTGTCACTCCCATCTGCCAAAATCAAACACGCTGCAATATGCGAGTGAAAACGGTAATGCAATGGTTGATATCTGGTCTTGTTCGCTCTATGGAAACTGTGCTGATATAAAAATGGATACCTTGTTTACATGCTTTTGCATCTAGTTATCCTCTGAAGGATGCCATTGAGGTGTCAATACAAGCTGACTCTCTACGAGTTGTCATGTGTCAACCTCTGCGCAGCATTTTGCTTATTGATTGACCCAGTATTTAGATCCTGGGGTTTCGCAATCCCACCACAGTAGGGCTTACTTATCTACAAAAAGGATCTTGGGCTTGCCCTTGTCCCACTTTGTTTCAAAATATAAATCTGAGAAACTGGTCAACATATTTCATGTATCTTTTTCATTTATAAAGACCTATTTCCCTATATTTCCGGCATTTTTTGACGATAAATATTCTAGCAAATACTGCTAGGAGATTTAGAATGAGTATGAAAATTAGAGGCAAAGTAGTTGCCGAGATGTCGCTTATCCAATTAGAAGGTTGGGCTGGTCACCCTGGTAAGGCCGGTGAACACGCCAGAGCAGAAATCAAGAGACGGACAGGCAAAGAGATCGCACGTCCGCCAAAAGGAACAAAGGCTCCTAAGTTCGAAACCCCAGTTGCGAACGACGACGCGAAAGAAGAAGCCGCCTAATTATTGTTCCAAAAAAAATCCCTCTTCCTTTGGAAGAGGGATTTTTTTATTAGAGCTTTCAATCCTCACCCGGCCTGTTGTATCGGGGAGCTTTCCACAGGCAAGTTTGCATCCATCCAATCCTGCTTGCCTTCCGTAATTTCGCCTTTCGTTAGTAGTTGAAACATTATCATTTGCATCCACGTCGTTCCTGATATTTCTTAGGAACATTTAAATATATCAGTTGGCCGATCAGACAATTCCTCAAGCATATTCGTTTTCCTATTGATTGACGAAAACTGGTATAATTTTCTCACGATCTGATTCTTTACAACTGCTAACATCGTATAATTCCTCGTTCTACTATCGGTGTTTAGCCCACTATACGCAAGCATAGGATAGCAATCTTTGCTTACCTTACGAACACACAATTGGCATTAATGTATTTTCTCTACACTAATCTCTGGAGGGCTCTTCGCTGTCTCATCGATCCAAGTCGCAGTGTCGAGTTTAAGGTATTTATCAAAGAACTGTCTTATGCTCTCTGAAAGTAACTCATGCACACGGTAGGCATTTAAATCACTATTGCCAATCCGAGAATCCGGAAAATCCCACTGATCTTGCAGACGTGCCCCATCTCCGAACGACGAATGGGTAAAATCTTTAAAGCGTAAAAGATAGGTATCATCATGCATCGTTGCGAATAATTGTTCACCATCGAACATATGTTCTATCAACGTATCGTCTCTAACGAACAATGCAAACGGTTTTGAAAGATTTGTATCATCACTATGGAAAATCGTTCCATCCATATCGACTCCCGCTTTCACTCGATCATCCTGTACCGCAGTATGATACGAAGTCGCACCACCATAAGAATGACCGAATACTCCTATCTGATTCATTGAAACACGAGAAAACAAAAAACTGCTTGGATCCCGGTTCATCGATTCAATTTCATCCAATACAAAGCGTTGATCTTTAATCCAAATAGGCCCATGTGCCCCAAAGTCATTCTTTGGTAGACTAACAGCTGGCCGAAACTTACCGTCAGAATGCACGTGCGCTATGCCGTAGGGGTGTATAATCGAGACAACTATATAGCCGTGACTTGCAATGTCAGCTATCCATGCGGGATTCAAGCCCTGAATAAATTCCAATTCGTACCCATCTGCGCTTACGATCTCCTGCCATAAGGCATGTGCCCCGTGCCCATGGGAATAGACTAACAGGGGGTAAGCGTCTAACCGGTTATCGATTTCAGCATTTAAATAAACATTCCAAAAGGCATTATCGAAATTTCTGTACGCTATGTCAGGAGAGACACCACCAAGTCTGAAAGCAAATTGTTCCTTCTCAAAGTCGTTTACAACTTTGAATTTAGGAAGAGACTCATCAAGAACCGCTGGAAAATGGACACGTATAAAAATAGAGCGCTTGCCACCCACTTCCTTTGCCAAGGTCTCATCCCTGGATTCGTCCTCAAGCCAAAAGTCTCTTACACCGACAGCATGTTTCCCACTCCAGATGGGGCTTTCAAACGGGCTATCAATTCGAGATGAGGTACGAGCTAGCTCTCCCTCTACCTCTACCTCCACACTATCGCAGGAAAATATAATTATCGAAAATGACAATAGAACAATATTACTTAACTGAAACCTGACAAATAGACTGTTCCACAACAAAATCCGCGCATATGCCAGGCAACCAGCTTTGTAACACATAAAACATGTTCTCCCACTTTTACTGCTTGTTATCGTTAGTTCCTTTACCCCTGAAAAATACAAATAGACTGAAACAATTCCTCGAAAAACAAACCAGTTCAATGCGTAATCAACTTCTTGTATGAAATAGGCAAATCTACTTCTCTTATATTCTTGCCTGGAACAATATTTCTTATTCGTACTGAATATTTCTGTTCTTTTTCCCCGCAATCCATTTTTGCGAGAGACATTTTGTGTATATTGCTGTACTGAATCTGCCAAAAATGCCAACGCTCCGCCTTATCATAAATTTTTGGAGAGAACTCTATGCTTATACTTCCATGTCGACAAATGGAAAAACTAAACAAATCCAGTGGCATTGACAACCCCTTTCCACAGGCCTTAATATAGGACTCCTTTAACGTCCAGAGGTCAAAAAACCTTTCGGTTTGTTTATCAAATGGTAATGCGGTAAGTTGTTCGCGTTCTATAGGCGAAAAATAACTGTTTACAATATTTGGAATATCCTCTACTTCTTTTATCTTCTCAACATCCACGCCTACTTCGCCTCCAAGCGTAATTGCTGCCACAGTTAGCTCATCCGTATGGGAAAGATTAAATTTAAGAGGTATTTTCAGATTACTATTGCTAGCGTACGGCTTTCCATATTCATTTTTTTCGAATTCCCATTGTTCTGGTGCAATATCGCGCGCATACTGAGACAATACTGTTCGAATCATCGCACGAGTAACTAAGTATTGATTCCTGTGTTTTTCAAAGAAAAATCTATCATGTTGCTCACGTTCATCAGCGCTCAACATATCATAGTAACCCGATAGCAGGTTAAATTCTTTTACCTGTTCACTGCGGCAAATCCAAAGATGAATTTCACTACTCGCAACCCTCATTTCTACTTCCTGCACTTCTGAGCAACCTATTTTATCCCGGTCACCCATTTAGTCTCGATCACAGGATCGCTCTCAAGTGGTTTGAGATGAAGCATATATGATGAATTCACATACTAACTAGGAATGACACACTTCTCTATTCGTGACGTGGGGTGCCGACGCAACCTTAACACGTCCATTCGCCGATCTAATTCTTTCCAGACAAACGCTTGCAAGTATTTCTAATGGATCAATAATATCTTTTTCGCGATCTTTCATCTTGCCAAATGCAAGTGACAACTCAGTACAACCTGCCAAAAACCTGATCCTATCATCTCTCGCCCTCATTTCAGAAATCACGTAACCAATATTACGCATAGCCTCGTTTGAGATATCAGGAACAGTTGCCTTAACGCCAAAGCGTTTATCGAAAATAGCCTCAGATATGAGCTTTTGTTCGCTTTCATTCGGATAGGATACCAAAATTCCCCGACGTCGAAAGCTTCTTCCATATAAATCATAATTCACTGTAGCATCGGTTGCCAAGATACCTATACTTGATATATCCCTACGACTTTGTTCTGATATAGTTCTTGTCGTTTGCTCTACGATACTTAAAATTGGCATATCGATCTGAGCTGCAATTTCATCATAGAAAATATGCGCAGTATTACATGTCATAACTCCAATAGTTGCCCCGGCCTCCCGTAGCTTCTTAAATCCATCTACGATCTCCACAATCACCGCATCTTTTGCTTTTGGAAATGAGGCAACTCTACATGGTACCTTTGTATTTGAGTATAGCAATGTTCTGGGATAGTCCTGATCACATTGGGCGGATTTATTCAACGCGATTAACCTATCTAGAAAATATACATCCGTATAGGGCCCCATTCCTCCTACTATTCCGAGCAATTCCTCATCCATTTTCATTTTCTCGCTCTAGCGCCTAACAATAAATTTTCAACTTACTCATAATAATCTCATTTCCGACACTAGGCCCCAACTAACTCTTCAGTAGAAAATACGCTATCACAAACCCGATCGGATTTAACTTTCCCGTTTGCCATCTCAATCACCCGATCCGCAATATTAAAGTAATGACTATCGTGCGAAACAATAATGATGGTTTTCCCTTGTGATCTGAGCTTCCTTACAATTCGGTAATAAAATACATCCTTAAAATCAGGATCCAAATCCGCTCCAGGCTCATCGAAAATATATACAGGTCTGTTTTCTAGCAGCATGACAAATATTGCCAACCTGCGCTTTTGTCCCTGAGACATCTCACTTGACCTGATTCTATTTTCCAGCAGTTCAAGCACGATGCTCTTTATCTCCAGCACATCCAGCCACTCACTATCTTTATGCTTCTCCAAATCGTATACGTTAAAGGTTTCCTCGAACAAATGATAGTCACTAAAAACCGTTGCGTAGTGAGATCGATACGTCAATATATCTTCAGAAACTAACTTATGTTCGTTCCAATATACATCACCCCTACTAGCTGAATATAAACCATTTATTATCTTACTCAATGTAGATTTACCACTACCGTTCTTTCCGGCAATTAGCAACACTTCTCCTTTCCTGATTGTTATATTGATTGGCCCAATAGAAAATCTCTTACCACTGGAATTTGTATTGTACTGATACGCAACATTTACCAGATTCAGCTCTTTTAAGTCATCAAAAACACCTTGTCCGCTTTCTTTTTTCCCACTGAACTCGTTATGCTCCACCAATTCCTGCTCAAGCTGACTGATACGTTTTGCAGATACACCCGCGTGTTTAAATTGTGGAAATATCCCGAGTATGGTTTCGAATGGAGCTGCCGCGAAAAGCACAACAACGACGTAAGTAACCATTGTGCTCGTATCGAATGCCGTATCAGCTAGATTTGGATAAACGAACAAAATGTATCCAATTAAAAAATAAATTAGAAACTGAGTGATGTTCATAGAGTGAGAATGTTTTGATGCCGCCTTTACCTGTAAATCCGCCATCTCAATCGTCGCGCACTTTATATGCCTATCTCGAATCAATTCACCGTATCTAGGTTTTGTTTTTAATTCTTTGTACCCATTAATTAAATCGTCGAAATACCCCAGAAACTTCCTCTGTTGTGCTCTAATCTTTCTGAACAGAGGCGTTGTACGTGACATAATTCTAAAATAGACTATACCTCCTGCCGCTATTGAAGCAATCATAGCCATATATAAACTTGCTTCTGAAATATAGATGATATAGAAGGCAGCGCCCAAAACAAGCGCAAGATTTGAAAGCAATGTCGGAATTGCCAAAATAAATTGAGAAATGGTCTGAACATCTTGAGTAACTATAACCAAAAGATCCGCTTTACTACCCTTATTACGATACTCAGCAGAGCACGATTTGATTAAGTCGGCCATTCTTATACGCAACGCATTGCTAATTCTCATAGCGACTTTCACCGCGAACGTTCTATGGTAATGCCTCACGTATAGTGTAAAGCCGCATATAAGAACAAAAGCAAGCCAGCCATACTTTTCTACCCCGCCTTCCAACGATAGGACTTTCGTAATTAAAACCAAAAATGATGCATTAAGCCCGCCTCCAATAAGGCTAACAATAGCTAAAGTCACGAGCTGCTTTCTATTTTCCTTTGCAATCCTTTTTAATATACCCATAACATCTCTAATGCAGCATTATTTTACCGCCAATGAGTTAACAACTAATTGCTCATTCAGCTAGATAACCCTTTTTACGAGAACAAAGAGTATTTTTTTGCTCACCAATCGAAACTAAGCACTCTCTGCAATTGGCTCAATTTCCTCAGCATCGGCTTCTACTTCAATAGACTCCGATTCGGCGTCGCCTTCTGCCATCTGAAGCACATATTCTGGAACAGCAAACTCCAGTTCATTTTTGCAAAAGTTTTTCCAGTCGTCGTTGACGTCGTCGAATATCACATGTTCGTCGACAAAAATACCGTCTGTTACCGTATAATTTTCCTGTAAGTATAAAATTGAGTCGTCACTCAACTTTCTAGGCTCGTTTACTCCATTTCCCTCTTCATTGCCTTCAGAAGATGCATTCTCTGCCATTTCCCTCCAATTTTCATACCCTCTGAATTTTGCAGCCAGATATGCCTTACAATACTTACCCATTTGTGCCATTTTTTTCTCCTGCTAATTTAATGTAAGTTACAACGCTATTTTCAATATGACTGAGGGTTTCCCCCAACAGACGCAAGCTCTATCACTGAAATATAGTAATCTAGCTTCAACACCTTTAGCTCGGTCTCAGCTTCCATCAACTTCAACTTCGCTTCTCGATACTTCAACTCTGTAATTTCATGTAAACTCTTCCACTTTGTATATGCGAGTCGCTCCTCCGAATACAACATATCGAGTTTTTGTTCCGCCAATTGAATTTTTTTGTTTACTAGACTAACTGTTATCTCTTTTTCTCGCTTAGAGACCTCATTTTCTAGTCTTTTTTGAATTCGTTCTAAGGAAATGCGCTCCTTCTCTGCAATTGCCCTGTGCATTCTTGCGCTGGTCTTGAGACCGTTAAAAATATTCCACCTTAGTCTCACACCATACTGGGTGTCATTACTTCCTCTATCAACAATAGCATCAAAAACATTTTCTCGACTACGACCATAGTGGCCATACGAAGCATATAAATCTATTTCAGGCAAATAATCTGATCGTTGTTGCTTTACAACCTCGTCTGCTGATCCAATCCTGGTAGCCAATTCGTCTAACCTTAAAGTAGATATATCCAACTGATAACTCAACATTCGCTTTAAAGTCGGTAATTCATCAAAGTTGGCAGAAACGATCCTATTAAACGGTTCAGAATCACTGACGCCAATGACGCTTAAAAACAGTGTCGAGCGTCTCCTTAAGTCCTGCTCAATTTTCAATTTCTCGATTTTGACTTCTTCATAATTCAATTGAATTCGTTGATAATCGATATTTGATATCCCACCCGACACTAACATCTGTTTACTCATATCCAGATTATCCTGCCAATATCGAAGCTCATTTTTTTTATTATCTTCGAGTAATTGTACTTTCAGTAATTCCGTGAAGGCAACAATTGTCTCTCTTATAATATCTTTTTCGACAATTGCTTCAGCGAGATTTTGGCCTTCAATTTTCTGTCTCGTTTCCCTAACCTTAGCCAAATCATGCCCACCCTTATAGACATTCCACGCGAGTTCTATTGAGGATCGTGACGAAAACTCGGGAGGATTATTCGTAACTAATACGGATACCGGTTCCTCATTTATCAATATTGGTTGCCCATTAACGACAGCATCGATTTCGATTGGCACATAGGGATCTGATTCTGGTCGGTGCTTCAAATCAGTTTCGAAATCTAGTCGTGGATAGAACTCCGACAGTTTCTCATCCTTCGCCTTTTGCAACTCTCGACCCTGCAATTTTTCTATTCTTAGCTCAACTCGGTTATTCAATGCATGCTCAATTGCTCTTTCCATATCCCAATAAATGCTATCCTCTGAATTGGCGGCATAAGGCAGAAATTGCAGCCACGGAAATATCAACACACACATGAGTCTATTCATAGCGAAGAGCCTCAACCGGTGGAATCTTTGAGGCTCTTAATGCTGGATATAAACCGGCTAAAACACCCAAACCAATAGATACCGCGATCGCAAGCGCAATAACAGAGGATGATGGCACCAGAGGCAACCCGGTAATCTTGGATAAAATAACGCTTATGATTAGGCCGAAAAACAATCCAAGAACCCCACCGATAAAACTCATAAGCATTGCTTCAAAAATGAATTGTACTAAAATATCCTTCTTGCGAGCGCCTACCGCCTGTCTCAAACCTATCTCTCGAGTTCTTTCCAACACCGAGGTTATCATGACATTAATAATACCCATAATACTGACAATTAGAGACATCGCCGCACCGACGATCCCTATAATTGAAACAGTACCGACGATATTGTCCGTGGTGTGAATATACTTTTGCATCGTTCTTGATACGTACGGGTATTTGTAACTATGTCGAGCCCCCAAAAATGCGGTAATTTCATCTGCGGCTTTTTGCGCTAGCTCTAGTTGCTTACTCTCCACATGTAGCATGTTTATTTCATAGATTGAAAACTGTTTCTGTAAAGCAGTATAGGGAACGAGAATCCTATTATTCACGCCAGTCTTACTAACAGACCCAATACTTTCAAGAAAACTACGACTTTTCTCCTCGACGACACCGACTATGGTGTAACGATATTCTCCGACTCGTATATGCGCACCGATGGGCTCGACACCGGCTGATAGAAGTTCTTGCTTTATTTGTGGTCCAATTATCGCTATCTGCTTTGCGCTGATAATATCGTGTTCTATGAAACCTCTTCCCTGCGCAATGTGATCATTGCTAACACCAAGATAGTCCACGCCAACACCTTGCAGACTAGGCTTCAAGTAGGTTTGTCCAAACCTAATTGTAGAATCACGAGGAGGATGAACGACTGGCGAAATCCTACTAATCGAAGGGCAACAATGCTCATTTATAGCGAGATAATCCGAGTTTTCAATCCCTGTCCCCGCCGGATCACCCTTGCCTGGATCAAATTTTGAAAAATCTCTATGCACCCAAATAGAATTAAGGCCGAAGGTTTTTAACTCTCCAAGAATATGATAATACCCACCCTTACTTATCGCACTCACGGCCATAACGGCACAAATTCCGATGGCGACACCAACTATACTGGCAAAAGTTCGTGCCTTATTACGCATAGCACTCGCAAGTGCCTGCTCCAAAAGCGATACTGTCCCAACGACTTTGCTATACATTCGGCAATTTCATCAACAGTAAGGTCATGATTTACTTACACAACATGTTATTCATGCAGTTAGAGCCGTATTGTCTTCAGTGTATCTATCGTATTCTATTTCGCCGTCCCTTATTCCGATGACGCGATCCGCATGTTGCGCTACTTTTTCGTCATGCGTGATGACTACAATAGTTTTGTCCATTGAGTGCAGCCTCTTAAATATTTCCAATACATCTTGCCCTGATTTCGAATCGAGACTCCCAGTGGGTTCGTCCGCAAACACGACATCTGGATTGCTGACCAACGCTCTTGCAATGGCAACTCGTTGCTGCATACCTCCTGACATTTGCGACGGCTTGTAGTTCGCATAATCAGCTAGCCCAACATTTTCTAAGGCCTCCATAGCCATCGCCTTTCTACGCTTTTTTGTCAATCCCTGATAGATTAGAGAGAGTTCCGCATTTTCCCATGCCGAGACTCTTGGCATAAGATTAAACATTTGAAAAACAAAACCAATGCTATAACGTCTCATCTCGGCCAATTCATCATCACTGCAAGCTCTAATGTCTTTACCAAAGAAATGATATTGGCCAGAGCTAGCCCGATCTAACATCCCCAATATATGTAGTAAAGTTGATTTACCAGATCCCGATGGACCGACGATCGCTACGTATTCCCCGGCTTTTATATCGAGTGAAATATTTTTTAAAATTGGTACCACATCACTATTTAATGCGTACGATTTACAAACGTCTTGCAAGGAAATCATTCAGCTGCACTCAGATGCAGCAACTCAACCTCGTCGCCGTCTGCGATCGATGAATAGGGGTCATAAATGATACTTTCGCCCAATTCAAGCCCTTTAACTATTTCCACATGGTAAAAATCCGCAATTCCGGTTTCTACCTTTACCAATTTGACTTTCCGCTCATAAACCAAAGCAACGTACGCCCCACCGCGCCTTTGTATTAGTGAAGCAGCAGGTACAGCGACGACATCCTTTCTCAACCGTGTTACCACCTCAACATCGACTAGTTGCCCAATTCTCAAATCTGAGCGCTCATTTGTTAGCTGGATAAACACCTTTACTACGTTGCTTCTTTTTTCGCTTTTTGCCTCAACGCCAATTCGAGAAATTTTACCGCTATATTCACTCTTGTTTTCGTTGGTGGTGGTTAAAACAATAGAAACTGGTTGACTAAGCGCCAATTTCTGAAGATCTGCGGGATCTGTTTCCGCAATTACTTCGACTGATGTATTGTCTAATATCCCGCCAATCACAGATGACGACGTCAGCCATTGCCCTTCCTCGACGAGCAATTCAGATATTACGCCGGTAAACGGGGCGACAAGCGCTAGTTTTTTTGACTCCAACGCAACGAGCTCTAGATTTTTCTTCTGTACCTCGACTAACTTCTTGGCACTTTCCCATTTGATCTCCGCATCCATGACTTCTTGTTGCGCAACCCCCCCTAAGCGCAACAGTTCACTTAACCTGTCATAGCTTCGTTTCGCCGCTTTTTCATCTTGTCTTGTTTTTTCCAGATTCGCTTTTTCTTTTTCTTCAGTCACTTTCATCTCATCGTCAGTCATAGAAACTAATAATTGTCCCTTAACGACTGAATCACCTTCACGCACATGTACTTTAGCAACTTTCCCGCTAATTTGACTGGATATATCCAATCGCTTTAACGGTGATACGTACCCAGGTATGACTAGCGTTTCTTTTATAGACTCCTGTGATACATTGACCGATTCAACTTTTGCTGTTTCATTCCCCCCGAACTGCAAAAAATGGTTCGTCGCTAGCGCCACGGAAATCACTAGAAGTACAGCAATTGCTAAAGTTTTCATATCAAATATCTTCCAGCTAAAGAATTTCGATGCCACATCGTTTATATACTATAAACAGAGGAAGCTCGATACAGCGTACCGGCTCCTCGACTAAACGCATTCCTACATTTATGAGCGATTGTCTCCAAAATTCTCCGTTCCGCACTTTTTATGAAAAAGTGCCCTCCTTCAAACAGAAATTTGTCGAACTGTACACAAGTACGGTCGGACCACCCGCGCAAATTTTCAATTGAAACCTCATCCAACTCTCCGCGACCACCAAAAGCCGTTATTGGACAATTGAGAGGCTCCTTCTGCTGATATTCATATCTGTCTGCCAATTCAAAATCCGATCGAAGAATGGGAAGGAATAGATTCAAAAGCTCTTTGTCACTAAAAATTTGTTCGGGAGTGCCTTCAAATTTTTTTAACTCTTTAATAAATTCACTATCGGACAAAGCAGCCATCGATTTGGGCCTGCGACTTGTTGGCGGACGCTCACACTGGGGAGCACCCCGACCTGACACAAAAAGATGTTCCGGCACCAATCCATGATCTTCACGAATTCGCACGGACAATTCATAGGAAAGCATGGCCCCCATACTATGACCGAAAAACGCAAATGGAAGATCCGAATATTCTTTTATGGCTATGGATAGTTCAGACAGAAGAAAAGATAGCTTTACGCCAGGTTTCTCTCGAATTCGAGCCCCTCTACCTGGCAACAGCAAAGGACAAACCGCAATTTCTTTGGGTAATTGTTTTGACCAGCTGGCAAATACATGCTCACTGCCGCCAGCATAGGGGAAACAAAACAGCCTAATTGACGCACCATTTTCGGGCGCATTGACACGAAACCACTTTCTTCCATTCATAATAAATGAGAGGGCGTCCTAGCAATTCCGCAACTTTGTGCAAAGTTACGGCGATCGATCCTCACGCCGGACGTTGTCAAGTGCAGCCCAACATCGTCCGTCGCAACGCATATATAACCTTATTATGGATTCTTATTTTTGTTGCAGCCGACTGTCTCAAGCCGCACTGACTGGCTCGCCCTTTGGCACCGTCGTTCCTGGATCATCAGCGGAGATTTCCGCTTTATCATTAGCTGCAAGTGCTTCCTGCCCTTTGCTCTCCCACTCTTCCATCTGCTTACGTAAACTTAGTGGTCTCATATCGGTCCATACTGTTTCTATATACTGCAAACATTTGTCTTTGGGACCGCTTTCCCCGACCTGTGTCCACCCTACAGGGATCTCTTTAAAGTCGGGCCAGATGGAATACTGCTCTTCATGATTTACAACGACTAGGTAATTAGTTAAATCTTCTTCTTGCGACATTATTCTTGAACTCCATTTTAAATTTAAATCTTATAGCGCACGCTGGATTATGCAGAATATATTTTTTTCTTACAAGCCAATTTGTTGGATCAATACGACAATAAGACATAAATATTTCATATCATCCTTTCCGACCAAGGTCGATCACTTAGTAACTGCCTCATCAAATGACAAGCTCTAGTTTTACACTCAAACTAAAATCAACGAATAGACTTGAGCGTGATTAACCAATAGTTTATGCTTGGTCGCGTTGTAGTTTAATGCTTTGAAGTTAAACGCAAGAATAGGATAGAGACCGCCAACCGAAATAGGCTGCTGTATATAAATAATTAGAAAAACTCGTTCAAAAAAATGAATGCTGTTTTACCCTTTGGTGTATGGATGTAGCGCCAAGTAAATATGTCCATGGGCATGCTGAATACTACAAGTACAATATTGAACATATGGATATACACAATTATTTTAGCTTCGTAGACATAATTTATAACCGGTTTTCAAAAACACCGCAGAAATTAGTATTCAAGTTTCTCAACACCAGCGATCAAATTGCGACGGATATTACCTACGAACGTCTCTTTCTTCGCAGCCAAATCATAGCAGCAATGTTACTAGAGCATGTATCTAAATATGATCGCTGCCTTCTTCTGTTTCCCCCCGGCCTGGCTTACATTGAGGCGTTGATTGGTTGTATTTCTGCTGAAGTCATTGCCATACCCGCCTATCCACCAATGAACAATCGACTGATGCACAATATCCGCAATATTATTAAGGACTCCGATTGCAATATCATATTGACGACTGAAAAATTGCGTGGAAGATTCGCTGACAGTTTCGAAAATGTCGAGCTGCTTGCCACGGACACCCTAGAAGAAAGCATTCATAGTACACCCATAGTATCTCCTAAGGACATTGATTTAGACGCAACTGCAATCATCCAATACACCTCAGGTTCAACGGGCTTCCCGAAAGGCGTCATGATTTCCCATCGGAACCTAAGTCACAATTCGATGCAAAGTGCGCTAGCATTTCAAGTTGAACCGACAAGCATAAACGTCAGTTGGTTACCCCCTTATCACGACATGGGCTTAATTGGGGCGATTCTCAATCCTTTATATGATGACGTATTGTCGATTTTGATGCCGCCCACCCAATTTTTACAGAGCCCCTTTCGCTGGCTACGTGCAATCTCCGAATTCGGTGCAACCCATAGCGGCGCCCCAAACTTCGCATATGAATTGTGTTGTCAGAAAATAACATCTGAACAGAAGTCAACTCTAAATTTATCTAGTTGGAAAGTTGCCTTTAATGGCGCAGAGCCCATCAGAAAAGAAACGTTGCATCGATTTTATGAAACTTTTAAAGAATGTGGCTTAAGCCCAACGACTTTGAGGCCCTGTTATGGCCTTGCCGAAGCAACGCTAATAGCCTCTAGCTCCCCTACTCCACACGAACCGTTTTCTGTTTCGGTCAGCCGATCTTCTCTGGAGACCGGAAAGATCGAGATAAGTACCACGGCGGAACTGAAAACACACGTCGAACTCGTCAGTTGCGGAAGCGCGCTAGTAGGACAAAATATCGTTATTGTAGACCCTGCTTCGCTTGAAAAATGCGCCGACAACGTTGTCGGCGAAATTTGGATTCAGGGTCCAAGTATTGCAAAGGGCTACTGGAATAATAAAATAGAGTCTGAATATACCTTCAACGCTTATATAAAGAATACCTCGCAGGGCCCCTTTTTACGAACTGGTGATCTGGGCTTTATTTCTCAAGAACGGATATTCGTCACAGGGCGACTAAAGGACTTAATCATCATTAATGGGAGGAACTTATACCCACAGGATTTGGAGTTTAGCGCAAAAAATAGCCACAACGCGTTTATGAGAGGTAGTACAGCAGCATTCTCGGTTAGTGATCAAAACCGCGCTGAACAACTAATTATAGTACAGGAAATCGACAAACGTTATAAAGGTTCGACCCTGAAACTGCTGGACGCCATTCGCCAAGCCACTAGTGGCGATTTTAATATCACGCCAAGTGAGCTCATTCTTGTTTCATTAGGGACTCTACCTAGAACAACGAGCGGAAAAATACAGCGCAAACAAACTAAATCGCTCTATAAATCCGAGGGACTAGTGGCAATTGATGAATGGAAATTGCCTATTCGTAATGACCACGCCTTCCAAACATTTGTCGAAAAAAAATCATCTTTCCAATCATCTCAACCGTGGAACCAAGAAAATATCACGGCGTGGATAACACAATATATCGCAAAATCACAGAATCTTAGTGAAAACAATATTTATCCAGAACAAACATTTTCGTCGCTAGGACTTGGTTCGGTAGAGGCTGTAGAGCTTACCGCAACGATGGAGAAATTCCTTGGATTCCCGGTTTCGCCGATGTTAGCGTGGAACTATCCCACGATTAAGGAAGCAGCTTCTTTTTTAGCCGAGGAATATTTGATTCAGAACAAAGTTGGTTGCGATGAGACAGATCAAGAGGCTCAAATTTTTTTCACCCCCGGTACAACGTACCAGGAAGCCGAAGATGGTATTGATATCTCCAAATTGTCCAATAAAGAACTAGCAAAGTTACTCTCGGATGAAATTTCTGAGCCCAGCAAATAACAACAGATCGTTCAACTGGAAGATATTATAGCCATGAGTACCGATGACGAGATAGACTTTAGAAAATTACTAGAGAAATCATATTTCGAAATCTCTCGATTAAAGTCAGACCTTAAAAAATATAGTTCAAAAAACGCCGAACCCATTGCAATCACGGGAGTTGCTTGCCGTTTTCCCGGGAATGTAACAGACACGGAATCCTATTGGCAGCTTTTGGTCGACGGCGTCGATGCCGTCAGTGAAATTCCGGACAATCGTTGGCCCGCAGATGAGTTGTTCGATACTGATAAAAGTGCCGATGGGAAAATTTACACCAAGTATGGTGCGTTTCTCGACAATATCGAGAATTTTGATCCTCTAGTCTTTGGTATTTCTCCCAGAGAAGCTGAGGGGTTGGACCCACAACAACGATTGCTATTGGAAACTGCTTGGGAAAGCCTTGAGTCCAGTTGCGCTCCAATAGATAGTTATAAAAATTCGAAAACCGGCGTGTTTGTTGGCATGAGTACCGATGACTATTTACGTTTGTCGGTCAAATCGCCTGACGCGGCAATTTTTAACTCTCATGTCGCGCTTGGAACGACACGAAGTATTGCCGCCGGAAGAATATCTCACACTTTTGGATTTCATGGGCCCGCCATACAAGTTGATACATCATGCTCCTCTTCTATGGTCGCACTTCACCTCGGCATCCAAAGTCTTCGTCAAGGTGAGACCAACACTGCCCTTGTCGGTGCTGTAAATTTGATGCTAACGCCTGACGCCACCATAGGCTTATGCCGACTAAACGCACTATCACCCAGCGGACGTTGCCAAACCTTCGATTCAGATGCCGATGGATACGTGCGTGGGGAAGGTTGTGCAATGGTTGTCCTAAAGCGAATGAGCGATGCTGTCGACGCAGGAGACAATATACTTGCTGTCATAGTCGATTCTGCGATTAATCACGATGGCCAGTCTAATGGATTAACCGCTCCTAACGGCCCGATGCAGGAAGCGTTGATTTCTGAGACCCTCTCAAAATCTAGAGTTGACTCGAGCGATATTCAGTACGTTGAAACACACGGTACTGGAACACCATTGGGTGACCCTATCGAAGTTCAGGCTCTCTCAAATGTTTTGGGTAGGAACAGAACGAAAGACAACCCATTGCTTTTAGGTGCTGTCAAAACGAATATTGGCCACTTAGAATCGGCGGCAGGTATGGCGTCACTCATTAAGACGTTACTTTGTTTACAAAACCAGGCAATTCCGCCGAATCTCCACTTCAATAAACCGAATCCCTATATAGCCTGGGACCAGTCATTTCTCAAAGTTCCGACTAAGACGACTCCTTGGCCCCGCGACAAAAACCGCCGACGCCTGGCAGGTGTGAGCTCCTTTGGGTTCAGTGGAACTAATGCCCACGTGATACTCGAAGAAGCACCCCAAACCGCTGCCCTCACTTCGGAAGTTGAACGCC
>Ga0224496_10000183_pt1 | contig 46522 bp, 36 predicted proteins | sample SF_Jul11_sed_USG_2_FD_168127 | JGI IMG/M metagenome (GOLD analysis project Ga0224496, IMG submission 168127) | Sediment microbial communities from San Francisco Bay, California, United States - SF_Jul11_sed_USGS_8_1 | ecosystem: Environmental > Aquatic > Marine > Sediment | place: USA...
CAGACTTAATTCACCATTATCATCAAAATCGAGGCTGCCTTTATCACCCAACACAATGGTCCCTTCCGTTATTTCTTGATTTAAATACATTATTGGGTATTCGATAAACTTTTTTTGACCGCTATACTGCCATCCCAATTCCAAAACATTGCCTTGTAGATCCAATATCTCGATGCGGATACGCTCAGAGTTCGTGCCTCCCAAATAAAGTGCTGCCTTTTGACTATAAAGAGGGTCATATCCATTAACCTTCAACTCAAGACGGGCATTCCGCTTAGAGGAAAGGAATCTTTGGGCTTTGTAATGTCCAAAAAGATTGGATGCCGGAAAAGAGGGATCTTCTGAGTCGGCATTCACAGATTCTAAGCTGTTCTGAATGATCTTAAGCATGAATTTTCCTGAAAATTTAATGTAAAAGTCCATTTTTGGGTTATCAAACTCCATCCCCAATTTTCCAACAATTCCTAGTAATTAATATTACCTTGAGCTTGGTTTTTAGCCCAGTTTCCTTCTAAAAGTGATGTCCATCCCACTCCTACATTGCCACTTAAAGCGCAACCGATCGGCTCGCTAAGACCGTTTTCACCCAAAAGCTTAATCCCTACATCCTGGGCGGTCTGGGTTTTTACTATTTCAAGCTGATTGCCGTTGACGCTGACGAAACAGCTCTTGACACGGATACCACTGATCTGACTATCAGTGTTTTCAGCATTTATAGTCATCTTAAGGGCGTTTGAGCTAACAACCGCACTATAAGCGTGAACCTCAATCGCTTCAATTTGATGCCCCTCAGACCAGTACATCTGAATTTCCACAACATTCCCCGACACCACCGCCCCATTTGTCGCTGTCTGATCAACGACATCAATCGCCTCAAAACCCCAATTAACCGAAAGAGTTTCCTTTAGGACAACATAATTGTTACTTATGGTACCGCCTCCCAAATTACATAAAATACCCTTACGAGCCACAGTCTTACCTGTTTGAGGCGTTAGATATCCTTTCATAGCGATCCGGTTTCCTTCAATCACCGCACTAAGAGAGTTGGCTTCGACGGCTATATCTCTTTGCTCGAAAAAAAGGCAATCTCTAATAATCAGATTGCCACCTTTGGCTTGGTGCAAAATTCCCTGTCCTTCATAAAAAAGACAACCAGTAACGCTCATGTCAACTTCTCTCTGCGGGTAGCCATCTCCAGCGATTACAGGCCGGATTTGAGCGGAGGCATCGCTGGTGGTCAAAAAACGACAATCATTAATTCGTATTTGATCGATAAAAAGATCAAGTGCGTTTCCAAGAGTATAATTGAAAAGACAGTTGGATATTTCGATACTGCCGTTAGTTGGGTTGCCGCCCGTGGAATTTACAGCACTAATAAAGCTGTGGTATCCAGTTGTGGCATCTTCCGAGAAACATAGATTTTCTATCAGAACCCTATGGGTGGTCTGGTCAAAACATAAAGCTGATTTGGCTGGATCGCTTAGTTCCATAACAATCATACTATCGTAACGATTTTCACCTTTGATTTCCCAGGCATAAGATCCAAAATCGATCTGGGAGTCTACCCGATGTTGGCCTCGCTTTAAAAATAGATTACCGCCCCCAAAAGGTTTTAATGCCGAGACTGCTTCTGAGAGTGAAGTGAAATCACCCTCGGCTGGACTTTCAGCTGAAATAGTGTAGTATTTCTTCTGCTGAACCGCCCCTTTGATCTCTTTGAAAACTTTTTCCACTGCTCCTCCTGCCTGTGGTGCTGGTCTTGTACCGAAATAATCACCTTCACCAACAACGGATACTTCCTCTGAATCAAAATCATACTGAATGGTCCGAGCATGAAGATAAACTGTGGTAGCTTGAAATAAATTGTTGTCTAAAAAATCAATCCTGGTTCCAGGTTTCACCAGGCCATAATCAAAAGGCAACCTCAGACTCGCCTCAGGTCGATTGAGGATTTCAGCGATATCGCTGAGTTGCCCTAATATCAAGCTGTTATTCTCTTCCTGAGGAAAAACCTTGATGTCTTTTTGAAGCCCAAAGAACTGGTTGGATTCGACAAACTGACTTTTTTGCCTGGTCAGATACAAAGGCATGCCTTTCTGATTTATTCCGTTTTCAAGATAACTCCACTGTGATATCAAACGCTTTACCGGTGATTTGTAACGATAACTCGAACTGAAATACTCAAAGTCACTGAGGCTTAGCGTACCATTGTCACCAAGCATATCAACTAGCACCAAACTGTTTCCCTTTATATAAAACATGTGAGAATAAGCCGCGCTGATCTGATCTAAGAAATCAATTACTCGGATTTGTTCACTGACATAAAAACTAACTATTGGGCTTGGATTTCTCGCATATTGAGCTTCCAAAGTCAGGTTGAGGCGATCGATTCCGCAGGCAAAACTGAATATATCAAGCAGGGTTCCCCCGTAACGGGAAATGCCTTTTATCCTGACTTCTCCTACGGGTTTGGGCTCCAGAAGAAAATGATCCTCCTCAACTGGCGCATCCTTGATGTTCGAATTGACCAAGACCCCATCGTCATAAACCTCAAGAGTCTCCCCTGCCATCAGTCCAGCTCGAAAGAAACGAGACTGGTTATCTGTGTCACCCGGCTGCGGAATCATCCTGGGTATCAGGTGAAGAGCTTTGGGTGTAGTCTCCGATCCGAAATATAGCGGAATAACCCCGTTTGATACCGGATTTTGCTCCTCATCAATGATTTCCATGCCGATAGACGATTTCATCAATAAATCCTGAGGATATTCAGCCGGATAAAGCTTGTAGACCGACTGATCGGACTGGATCGTGAAAAGACGTGCTGCGCAAATGAAAACCTCTTCCAGATCTCCGCTTTGGTGACGATAGGCGACTTTCAAATCCACTCTTAACGGTGGCGGCCAAACCAAAGCATCAGGTGTTATAGTGACCTCCCCGAAATTCACCCTCACATAACCTCCGAAAGACTCTGAAAGTTGGAGTTGAAACGAACCAGCACTAAGTAGCTTGGGCTCCCAAAAGCGTGTGACCCCATCCAAATCGAGAGAACTCGTTGGCTCTTTGGCAAGATAGAACCGCTCGGGTTCTTGCCCTATGCAAATCACTTCCAATAATAATGTCATAAGAACATTGGCCTCCCACCCACCTGCCGATTTTCAGCCTCGACTCTCATTTCGTCAGAGACCAGTCTGATTCTTGAGTCCAGTCTGCCTCCATCCACCTCGACCTTGATTTCTTTGTTTTGGGATTCAAGCAGTCGTCTTAATAGTTGGTTTGTCTCTTTGAGTTCCCCGCCATTCAGCCCCATGCCCTTAACGGGGATTGACCGGCCATCCGGCAGAGGAACCACCGCTTCTGTGTTATGCAAAATCATAGGATAACCCGTTGACGGCCCTTCGAAAACACCACCAGTCGCTGCCTGAAGCGGCAATCCCAGGCTCTTTCGGTAATCGTTAATAAATACCTTGAGAATGCTTTCCAGGTTTGATATAAATTTCTCAAGACTACTAGAAACATAATTAATCTCTGACTGAATGTCTTGAATGTTCTTCTGCGCCACACCTTGATAAAACTGCGCTGTTTGGTCTAACCCTTCAAGGTATTGTACAAGATTTTGGCTCTGGATTTCCTCACGTAAGATGCTTTGATCCAAGGAATTTGAAAACCGTTCAATCAATTCGGAGAAATCCTGGCTGCCCAGCTCATCAAATTTTAAGTTCGCAAGATTTATGTTATCTGAAAGATAAGCCTCAGACTCCCTTAGGCGAGCAAGACTCAAATCAAATAGTTCCTGGTAGGTGTTTGAACTACGATAACGTTTTTTGGCTTCATCCAAAAATCCTGGTATTAGACCCGCAAAATCCTCAATAGCTGATACCCGTTCTTCGGTTGTTCCATGAAGGGTTTTCTGGTAGAGTTCCTCAACCCTGTTTTGCTGAAATGCAAAATTCTCCGAAGGATTTAACTCTCCGCCCAGAATCTGCTGGATGCTCATTTGGGTCTTTTCAAACGCTCCTTTAAGGACACCCAGCATAGCTTTGGTTTGGGCGATCTGGGTCTCGTTTTGTTGAGTGACTTGAATCAAGGCGTCATACATCCCCTGCTGAAGTTTGAGGCTTTCTTTTGGATCGCCAGAAGGTAAAAAAGACGAAGACTTCTTTTCCAGTTCATCGAAACGGACCTGCCACTCGGACAGTCCCCAATCCTTGGTTTTGCGCGAAGTTTGCCAGTTTTGAAGTCCTTCTTTGAGCCTGAAAAGATCATCCGCTGTCTTGTCATGGATTGCGACTAAATTCTTGACGTTTGAAAACTGCCGATTAATCAAAGAAGTCGCTTGCTCCAGATCTGTCTCATCTTGTGTAGGTTTGCCTAAAACTCTGCTGCCATTTAAGTCTTCAAACGACCTTTTGTAGTCGATGAACTGTTTATGGCCTTGGTCTCTCTGGTCCAGGTAAACCCCGATTTCCGATGAAATCTCAGAAAACTGCTCGGCCACTTTCTCTAATTTTTCGGACAATTGTTTTAAGGCGCTAAAGATCTGTCGGTTAAGCCCCATAAAATCCTGTCCATAATCTGGCTTACTGTAATCAAGTGAATTGATCTCATTTTTAAGTCTGCCAACCTCTTCCTCCCATTGATCACTTTCCCAACCTGATCGCTCAACCGATTTTTGATAATCAACCAACTCCGAGTGAAAACCTTTGGCCTGGTCTATTTCAAACTGCTTCTGATCCAGAACTTCTTTTGTAAACTCGATTTCCCTTTTCCTGAGATCGATGAGTTCTTCGGACAAACGGTTATGCCGCTTTATATCTCTTTGTGAAGTGTTTTCGATGTTAACCGTAACCCGTCTGATTTTATCTTGTACCTTATCAAGCTGACTTAACGTATCTTTCTTGTCGCCGATCAGATCAACCCCTTTTAAAATGGTCTCGCGAAGGTCATCTTTCAAAAGATCCTTTTTCGCCTTAAGCTGATCAAGTTCCTGTTTCCTGGCCTTAATGATTTTCGTCTGTAGCTCCAATTCTTCTTTTTTGAGTTCAAAATACTCCCTTCGGGCAATCTGTTTTTCAACAGGGTCTTTCAGGTCATACCGCTCATTTAATCCCTCGATCTTTTGACTAACCAGCTCTAAAAGTTCCTCGTCAGACTTGCCCCATTGACTTAAAAGACGCTTTTGCTCGTTTAAAGTCACATTATATCGGTTTGCGGCCTCCATGGCGCTCTTCAGTACTTCCTTTCTGAATTCCTGGCTTGACTCGCTAATTTTGACCAGTTCTACTTCCAGTTCCCTTAGCTGCCTGATATACTCCATATGGCTCAATTCTGGCGGAGCCTTATCGCCATTTTCGTCCACGGCGTTAAAATCCTGACTTTCGTATTTAAGAGTCAGGTCTTCTCTTTGCTGATAAAGATCGATGAGCCGACTCGCGCCTTTTCGATAATCACTGAGCTTAACTTCTAACGTACGGTTGTTCTCTGAGAGCGTCTTTAGAAACTGATCGAATTCCTCTTTGATCCGGTTAAGTTCCCCCCCCATATAATCCCCTGATCCTCCCCTTCCGCTTGGTCTGAAGACCTTACCTGAAATAACGGCGTTGATAGTATTGCTGATGCCATTAGCGGCAGATGTGAGGGTTCCACTAACTAGCCTTGCGGTCGCGTTAACCAGCGCCAAAGCCACCTGAGGCATGGCTTTGATCAGCGCGTCTACCACCTTGGGTATGGCTTCCACCAGAGCATCGATTATCTTCGGCAATGATTCGGGTAATTTCTCAAGGCCGTTTAAAAAACCCTCAACCGATTTATCCAGGTTTTCCGGGAAGTTGTTGATCTCATCAAAAAGAGATGTGAAACTATCTAAAATACTCATGGGCATCTTGATGATCGACTCGATACTCTGGTTGATAGCCAGGACCATTCCGAGTCCGCTTTGCGCGAACATCTCGCCCGCCTGATTAACGAGCGAACCGAAATTATCTCCTGATTTCTGAATCACTTCATTAATGCCCTTCTGATCAATTTTAGGTCCCTGATCACTTTGCGACTGCCTTATGGTAGCTACTCCCTGTAAAGTACTTTTCGAGTTAATGGAAACGTCAGAAAGTCTGTTTAAGTTTTGCAGACGGGTCGCTCCAGCATCTTTCATGGGTTTTTTAAAGCTACGGTTTAACTCACCGATCCCCTCTTTAAGGAGGTTAAGCTTTTTCCTGGTTTCATCAACCACATTGGTAAGCCCAATCAGGCTTTTTCCCAACCCTTCAGTTTTATCCGTCCGCATCCTTGACTCTTTTTGTTAAAGTTAAAATTATTTTCTTAAGTCTTTTGGTTCTGCCGAGCTGTTTTTTCAAGCAACCTCGGATAGATCTCTTTTTCAATGCATAGTATTTTTTCAAGTGACTCACGGGTCTGACCCAAACATTCCAGCAGAGACATAACGGCTTCCAGACGGATGGGTGAAATTCCAAATCCAAGATCCCGTCCAAACTGGTTTAAGATCATCCATAATTCAAACGGCTCGACGTTCTCCGAGAGTAGCGGGGGTTTTTGCGACTCATGACAAGGAGCTGTCTCAGCATCACCGTCCCACTTTAAACAGGGCGGGCAATCCAAATAGGCTTCCTCGCATTGATCGCAAGATACTTTGCCCTCCGGCGTCGAGCCGTACCAGTGGGCAAAGTCGATTAGTTTTTTCTTTCCGACTCCATCTGATCTTTTTCCTCCTTAACCACCTTAAAAATAGCCTCGTCCAGCTTGTCCAAAATGGGTCTGGCAAACTCATCGTAATAATTCAAAAACAAAAGCTCGATTTGAGACGGGTCACAGGGAACTTCCTTGGATTTCTCATCCACCAGATTCCACTCCTTCCAGGTTTTCTTTGCCCGCTCCAGGTTTAAGGAGAAATAATCGGTCTCAGGGAAAAGAACCTTATCGCTGCCTTTTTTCTTCAGACCGCGCTCCATCGACATTCTTCCGGAGGTAAAACGCTTTTCCAACTCAAGATCCTCTTTTTTGTTTAAGGGACAAATCCTGACTTTAAGTCCCTCCTGCTCCACCTCGTATGACCGGACCTGATTCAGGTTTAATTTTAACATATCTGGCTCCGCGTGTATGGTTTGAATATGGGATTAATTGGAGACATTTCCCCGATTGACCCCATTATTAATTTATTTCAATGGCGCCCCTTACACGAAAACCAGGGCAAATGAATCCTCCAGTTCCTGATCGAGCGCGCTGAATTCCATTTGGATGTTAACCATCGGCTCGCTTACACTCAGCTTGGGAAGTTGTAGTGAGCATCTGGGCATCCACAATAGACAGCTTTGCCCCCCTGTTCCGTCTCCAAGGCGGATAAGGATGGACTTTTTATTATCATCCTGCTCGGCGTCAGCAAACAGTGCCAATTCGGAATTCTTGAACATTTGGGTTAATGAGCCTCCGATTTCGCGTCTTCCTGCGGCGTAGTCGCTGATTGGGTCAGGACTGATCTCGGCTTCAACATATTGTATCTGGGCTTTGATGTTCATTTCGAAGTTAGTTGGCTTTTTCGCGAGTTCATCGATTTTCATTTGAGAATCTTCAGAGCGCACCGGACTTCCCACGGCCGTATCCTCTGGCAGATAGCCTCCAATCTTTTTGTTGGTCCCCCAACTAATGGTGCAACTGGCCAGGGTTATGCTGTCGTTTGTGAGATCTACCGCCGTGACTTCATAACCCGACCCCAAATTACTATCTCCATCATCAATATTGTAAATTCTGGCTCCTACAGAGAAATACTTGGCCTCTCCGCTGGCAAGATTTAAAACCGCCGGGCTGGCCGTACCTCCCGTATAAGAGAGCATCTGGGCCTTGCCTGCCCTGCCCATCGAAATAAATCCGCCGCTCAGTTCAAAGCCCGGATAGCCTTTGTTCTCAAGACGCACCCCCATTTCCGAGACCGTCGCTCCCGATGCAAAATAAACGATCTGATCTTGTTCGTACCAAAGCGAAAAGGAGGGCCTATCCAGATTCTGGATAAAGGTCGGCGATGCCACCGCCAAAGAATCATTAAGTACCCCGCTGACAGCCACACTCTGACCGTAGCCCCGGGTAAGACCGGTGAAACTGCCCTCATCCAAGGCGGTATAGGTGATCCCCTCATAAAAAATCAGCTCTGGAACGTCCACCCCGTTATCTAGTTTAAAAACCCCCTTTAAAGGAGGACGGTCGCCCGTAAGCCCTTTAAAAGAAATCGTCAAATCACCAGTACCAACCGCGCCTGTTAAGGATGCGCTCCAGTTAGCCCTTTTGCCCTGAAGACATTCAAAAAGAGCGGCACCCATTGGATCTTTGACCTCGAAGTTGACACTGAGATCAACTCCGGCAGGTCTAGCCAAAATCGGCAATTTCCAGCTCCCCGGGCGGTTTTTGTCCTTGACCTGATCTTTAAGGTTAAGACTGGGTCTGATCTCTGGGCTATCGGTGTAACTCGCCTGCTGAGAACAATCGATATGGCCAGCGCCGATCACGCAATCGGTTTGTGCCGGAAAAATAAGGTTCCCCGGTGTCGATTCCTTTACCGCGAAGACCTTTTGGAAAAATGGATTAATTAACTCTGTCATTGTTATTCTCCCGTTGAAGTTGTAAAGGGAACGGCGACCCTATGATGAAGCCACCGTTGATTGTTTTTTTCCATAAAAATACTTTTGGGTTCCCCCAGATAAAGCCCAGAAAGATTCTTTCTTCTTAAGAGACTTTCGGCCAGCCCCGCCAGTTCCGCGCCCCGTCTCATCCCATCTAGGGGACTAAAGACATCAGCTAGAATCTCGCCTTGACGGACACCGATTCCCTGAAGACCGATTTCCAGTACCTCGGTCTCACCAGGCTTTACCTGGAACAAAACCCAGGACTCCTCTAAAAGCGGTTGGGAGCCTTCACCGAATCCCGCGCCCCCAAAACTGTAATCGCAGTAATTCCAAACCGACTCGATGTACTGCTCGATCGTTTTATAAATAAGAATCAGCGTCATGCCATACCCTTAATTGTTTGCGGTTTAAATTAAACAGTCCAGAATTGATCAGTCATCAGACCTCTCAGCGATAAAACGTTTTTTAACCTGCCAGAACCAACTCATAAAGAACCCCCGACTCCATGTCCTGTGAGAAACAAGCCAGAACTCGAAATAAAATCGAGTTATAGTACAACCAGTCCTCCTTTCTGGGTACAAAGGGGGTCTCCGTACTGGTTGAAAGCTGCTCCCAGTTAGCCCCATAAGTGATCTTCCGATCTTCAATCGCTACCAGTACTTTTTTTTCGCCTCCATAGAGCTCCTTGATCTCAAAGAGATTATTTTCTGACGCATTTTGGCTTAGAGGCAAAACCCGACAATAAAAGCCCAGTTTTAAACTTGAGAATTTCCCGGTCTCACTATCGTAAAGACCTTTCTGGCTTCTTCGAATTTCGCCCTTGAACGCCTTGGCCCGCGTCAAGGCCATGAGCGCCTCGGCTCTGCTGAATATCGCGCCCATCATCAGCACCTCACCAGTTTCCTGTTTGAACTCAGGGGATTTAAGAACCGCCTCATCAGCCCCTCGATCTGACTAAACCGATGACGTGGATCGCTCTTTGGAAAGTATTTCTTTTCCAGAGGACCGAGCTTGAAAGATTGCAATGCTCCCCCTGGCTCCAGATCAGGGAGGAGTTCCTCCTCAAAACTCTTTAATGCCAACAAGGCAACCGAGTCCTTGACTTCTTTTGGGGTGGTTAAGACAATTCTGCCTTCTAAGTCCTCCACCCCGCTTCTGGGCCAATTTAATGGCTGAGAAGAATCCAGCAGATTTCCCTTGAGACGTCCCTGGTAGCTCTGCTCCATAAAGATCGTTGCCTTGACAAGAGCTGTTTCCTTCTCGGCGGTAGTCTTAATATCCCAGTTGGGGTTATTCATCCTCTGATGAAATTCGTCGGCCTCAGCCACCGAAAGATAGCTGTCGGTTCCTACTTGAATGCTCATTTACTTACCTCTCTGACTGTTTTTATGTCCCAAAGATGTCTTGGGCGTGTATTGACGTTAACGACGCTTTGTTTGATCGGCCAGCCCCTGTGAAAAAACATAAACCATCAGCGGTGCCACTAAAATAACGATCTCCTTTAAATCCAGTTCCAGTTCAAAAACCCGGTTGATCACCGGTATTAAAATGCCTATTAAACTCACCCACCATTTCTTGGACTGCCAAAAAGGCTTATCCAAAAGATCCAGCGCCAACTTTTCGACCAGCTTTTCATTGGCGGATTCACTTAAACCCAAGGCCTTCCCGATCTCAACGGCCTTTATGAGTTTGTTCTTTGCTTGATACAAAATACCTCCTTGATAAATATGACTTAATCCGTTCCCTAAAGCTTTGGCCGCCATAGAGCCTAAAGTCCGGGACAACAATCCTGAAATACCGATCAACTTATGCTCCTTGGTTAAAAAACTCCCGATCCATCTGCCAAACGGTCGATCATTTCCTTGGAATACTCCAGTCCCTCCAGCTCAGAAAAACTCCCGAGACTTTGGGCATTAAAGCCTGAAAAATCAATCGCTCCGCTTGATCCTGATCCTGATGATCCCTCAAACAAAAAAGGCTTTTCCCTTAAAAGGTCCAGAGCCCATCTCTCAAAGCTTAATGGCTTGGAAGTCGCAGGGTCAATAATGACTTCCTCTTTCTCGTCTAGGGGTACGGGTCTTCCGTTAACCAGTTTAAAAACCCCACGTCCCAAATCCAGAACATCACCCAAGACTTCTGGCTTGAGTCTGCCAATCCGGCCCAAAGCTCTCCCGACTTCCTGGTCGATCACTCGTCTGGCCAAATCCTTTTCCAAGCTCTCGTTCTGATAGCGGAACTGATCTAGCGATTGCCGCAATATCTGATTTTCCAGCTCACTTTCCTGTTTGAGACGTTCAGTCTCTCCTTGAACCATTTTCTGAGCATCTTCCATGGACAGAAGCGTTCCTTGTTTTATCTCCTCGAGCCGCTGTTTCATTCTTTGGTGTTCCTCAGGCTCTATCCCCCCATAATGTTCCTCCATATCTTTGATTTTTTTTAATAGCTCGATATTATTTTGCCGAAACTCGCTGATCTTCTCCCTGGATGGATCATCTTCAACCTGAAGATAAAAGACACCGTCTTCTTCCTTGTAATGACCCTTTAAGTCTTCTGGAAGATTATCGAGCGTTGTTAGTATTTTTTTTAGCATTGGACCTCCGGTCTGCTGTAATTGTTTAGATATAGACTTTATCTTTTTGATTTAAAGTCTGATTTTGGACGGCCTCTTTTTTTGGGGACCGGGGTTTCACCCGGATCAACGACCTTATCCTTTGGCTCCTCCAAAACCGGCTGGTGCGTCTCAGGATTGAAGTTCTCCTGATTGATCCAGCGGAAACCACCTCCATTTTTCACCCGGGTTATTTTTTTTCGCATGGATTTTTCCTTTCAAAATACGGATGAGGACTCAACCTCACTCAAATCCCTCCGCCAATGATTATGATATCGTTTTAACCCGGAGTCATGAAATTCAAGACCCCGGGAATATCCGTCAACTCCGGTTACGAACGCACTAACCGGCTATACGAACGGCCAATTCCGGCCTGACCAGTTTGACACCCCATAAAGCATCCAACTCCCACATGGTCTGCTTGTACTGGTCGATGATCTCAAGTCGCATCACCAGCCCGGAATAGGGATCTGAAATAGTAAAGGAATTAGGCCTTTGAACCAACTCGCTGACCCCTTCTCCCGGAGCGCGCATCGCCAAAGCGAAGGCATCCCTATGAAAGGCAAGGTTAACCACATGGCTCTGCTTGCATTGGATTTCCTCTGAACCGCTCAAAGCCACTTTCAATCCCGGCTCAATCGCAATGCTCACGTCCAATCCCGCGCTCTGTGAAACATCAGCCGTCACGACATAAGTCTGGCTGTCCCCGGCAATCGTGAGAATGTCACCTTGAAACAGGTTCAAGCCGTTTGTAGCGCCGACGGTGACGCTGAGACTTTTGACTGCCAGCGCGTGGGGTGTAGCGGATTTAATGACGGTGGCGGTAGTGCCATCGCCTCCAACGGTGCCGGCGCTGTGAGTGGGAACGTCGTCATCGGCGAACCAGTCGATACCGAACTTGCGGCCAATCTCCCCTGTGATCTTGGTATCAGAGCTGCCGGTTTTCTCGGCGTCTGAAAAAGGCGCCAATCCAAGCGCCTGCGCTTCAGCGTCAAAATCCAAAACCGCCCTTCTCTTTTCTCTGGGTGATTTCTGAAGATTCAAAAGCTTTCTGGCGTCTGTGGCGGACTTTACCTCAATGCCGGTGCCAAATGGTGTAGTCCCGGCCGTCCCTACATAACCGTAAATGCCCTTGTACTCAGAAAAGACCGACTGGTTGATCTTGCTGGCCAATGCTTGAAATGCCTCTTCCATCTGCAGGGGTAAAAAATCCTTGTTGGCCGAAATCCGGCCCATCTCGCTATCGGTAAGACCAAAGTTGGCCTTCTTCCAATTGTTAAGGGTTACTTGCACCTTGGAAATATTGCTGTTTTCCGGATCTGAGGAAACCGCCGCGGGAACCACATCGGTGGCGGTTCTGGCCGAGGCGATCGGAATATCGATTGTGTCGCCTTTTTGTCTGGCTTCCCTGGAATAATCCAGATTGATCATTCGGGTCATCAAAACCCGGTTTCTCAAGACTCTCAACCCCCTGGCCAAAATAGTCGGCACCAGGGCCGATACATTATTGCTTAATGCCATTTGTTCTCCTTATTGGTTATGATTTGATCGCGTAAGTTAAACGCGGCTTAACCTTACGGCCCTGCCAGGACCGGCTTTAAGATGGCTCCGCCCCTCAAAGGCTTTCTTTTAATGACGGCCTAAACCTTTTTAAAAGATTGATCTCCAAAATGATAAACCTTCTTTAAGAGGGACTGAAAAGGCCTTTATTACGCTCGCTTTATGATAGCGGGCTCAGTTTTGAAGCTTTTATCCCCTTTGGCTTTTTTTATTTTGGATATCCCTTTTTTATAGGGCTCAGGCCGTCTTACAGACCTTATTTTTGATGTTTTTTATCCTTTTCAGAGGTGATTTCCGTTTTATGTTCCAACTCGATCAGCTCTTTTTCCTGCTGCTTGGTCCGGTCTTCGGGCAGAATCTCACCTTTTTTAAAGTTAAAGATCAGACTGTCCCAGCTCATTGCTCCCTTTATCCACGCATCCATCAAGGCTGTGATCTCTTTTGCCTCCAGGGGGCCGCTTAGAAAATCGTTGTTCAGACTTAAACAGACCTTCCCTGTCTCCCCGCTCATCATCGCCCACCAATCAAGAGCCGAATTCACGGTTTTTGAGATGCTCCTGGCGAGTGACGCTAAAATCGAGTTCTCACCGATTCTCCTGAGGCGATGAGTCTGGGCGGCCTCCACGGCTTTTTTGGGTTCCTCCAAAAGTCTGGCTCCTAAAACGGCCATCAGATCTTGTTTTTCTTTCATGGCGTTTTCGAGCGCCGAGAGGCCCTGACCCGTAAATTCAAGATACCCTGCCTTGGCGTCCGGGTTCTCAGCCACCCATGCGGTCTGCGATCCGATCTTAAGCTCGGTCTCAGCGTCAAATCCAGCTACCCAGACGGTCGGAAGGGCTGTAAAATGCCGGCCATGCTCTAGATCAGCGCTGGTGCGGTAGTGACTGAGGTTCACCGATGCCAGGTCTGCCAGGGGCGGCTTAAACACCCGGGTGGTCTGATCACAGGGGTTGCAGAAAACAAAGGGTATAAAATCCAGGGGATTGCCTCTAATCCTAGGAATAAATTCCTCCACTGAACTGTATCGTTCTGATTCTTCATGGTAACGAAAAAGACTGACCCGGTAGCGGTTTTCCTCATCCATCCTCAAGACACGGTACTGAACCTTCTTCTTGGATGAGAAATAATCCTCACCGGCCTCCAAATAGTTCTCTCTTAAGACAACCAATTTGAGCCGCTCAAGACCGCCTTTTCTTTCGGCGCGCCAGTTGATAACGTTCTCCGCCGCATAGCCGCTTAGATAGGCTTTCTTTCCGTTTTGTGACTCCATATCCACCAAAATACCGTAGCGTCCGGTGGTGAGAACCTCGCTGACCACCCCCCTTAAAAAGGCCTCCAACCCCAACCCTTCGGAGCTGATGCTATCCAACTCCCGCAGAGCCTCAGGAGAGGCCATTATCTCTGGTTTCTTGCGGAAAATCGCTCCGGAGAGACCCTCCAAAGTTCTGGCGGTCGCGGCGTAAAAGAGCGCCCGGTCCCGGTAGGACAGGTACTCCATGTAACCCTGTCCCTCCAGAATCGGCAGAAACAGGGTCTCTTCCGCCTTAACAGCCTCCTCTCCCATGATGACCGCCCGGCATTTTCTCCAAAGCGGATAGGCTTTCTTATAGTCTTCATGTTGGCTTTCGACTGGCATTAAAATCCCTTTATTTTACGTTTGACAAGTTTTGGTTTATAGCTCAAAAGACGATAGCGTGTCTCGTCATAGACATGATCTTCCATCCCCGTGTCGATATCGTCAGGCTCCTTTTCACAGCGTCTGAGAAGCGGGATGGTACGGATAAAATGGACACAGTTCGAAAAAACATAGAGTCCTGGCAGTCCGTTTTTAGGCTCCAGAGAAGCCTTGAGATAGGCCCTGAGTTTTTCAAGGCCGGTTTTCCTGGAGCCGGGCGATTTATCCGACCGCTCCCAGCGTACCCCGACTCTGGTCATTTCCTCTGCGATGGAGTGGCCGTCTTCCAGATTGAATATCTGGTTATCAGCAGGTCCTGGACTCACCTTCAGCCCCAATTCCCTCTCGATTTTCAAGATCATCCAGGCCACTTCCCGAGCGAGCATTTTGGAACCCTGATTGGGAATACCGTTCCAGCCATAGTACTCTGAAATCCGAAACAGAGTTCCTCTGGGATAGGTCCGCGACTGACTATCGCTAAGCATGACGGGCGTGCCATCAGACTCTGCCCACCAGCCTACCGAGAAGGGTCTGGCCGAACCCCAATCGAAGGAACGGTTGACCCTCCAACTAGCGGGAATCTTAAAGGGTGTGACCACATGCTTTTTCCTGTCCCAGAGATCGTCCAGCGCGCCGCCCGCCACAATGTCCCAATTCCCATACAGCCAGGCTCTTTTCTGATTTTGGTCGCTAAGGGAGTTGAGCTGCTTTAGATAATCGGGTTGAGCCTTTAGGAGCGTCTTGTTTTCTAAGATGCTGCCATGAATTCGCACGCGCCCCAGACGGTCCTTGTCGTAAATGATCACGCCCGGCGGAGTGGGGTCAACGAAACGCCTCTTAACCCAGTTGTGTCCGGGACCCCAAGGATTTGCCGTCGCGCGGTATTTCCTGGGAACTTTCGGGTCCGATGAGCGACAGCAAGCAAGCATGGACTCGTAACATCCGGGATCAGGCCAGTTGGTCAACTCCTCCCAGCCGATCCAGGGATATTCGTGACCGTGATACTTCCAGTAGTCGTCAATGCCTGATATCTGTCTGAAAAGAAGCTCCTCTCCCGTAGGCCAGTGCCATTTCAACTCGTTTCGCAAGAAACGGATGCCTGAGAAAGCCGGAAAAAACCATTTCTTGGACTTGGCGATCACCTCGTCCAGCTGCCTCAAACTCACTCGAAACAAGACTCCCCGCCAGCTTGGCCCCAAACCCTGTCCCGCATGCTGAGCGAAATCCATCAAAAGCGCGTCGGTCTTTCCGGGGCCCCTTGAGCCTTCATAGAGACACTCAAAGACCGGACAAGACAGGAAACGCCTCTGGCTACCCTCTTGGGCTACCCAGATTTTCCGCGGCATTTTCAATCTCGATTAGGCCTTCCTGATTTATTAGCGTCTCTTTCTGCCAACTTTCGGAATCAGTCTGAGTCCCCGGTACCACCAGCACTCCATGGTGAGTCTGTCCGAAATAACCCTGAGGCCTTTTTTCGCGGTCCAGCCCCAGAGCTTTCCTCTCTCCGTTATGGATCTTCTCCAGAGTATCGGCCGCCGTCTTTAGGCATTTAATCAGATTTTGACCCTGAAATATTTCCCGGTCCGTCAGTACCTTCTCGTCTTTTAAGTCCCGCCTCAATTTATAGGCGTAACGCATCAGGAGTTCCCTGATCAGGCAGCTTCCCTCCAGATAGAGCCTGCTTAAGTCGCCCGCGTTCTTCAGGGTGGTTTTTTGAAGCTCCCTTAACGCCTTTTCCTCGGTTTTCCTGACCATCATCTGATGGTGTCTCTGGTAAATCCAGCCGTGCTTTTTTGCCAGACAGTAGATGGTTTTCCGGCAACAGCCGTGCTTTTTGGCGATTTCCTTTTGAGTTACCAGCCCCGCTTCATACTCAGCCTTGATTTTCGCGAGTCTTCGTTGATCCATACCCCCTCTTAAATGATTGACTTACTCTTTTGACTGGACGAAAAAATACCGCCGGAATTTTTATAAATAGCGCAAAAACTACAAGCGGGTTTAAACGAGGTTAAACCTGTTCTTAAAATTACTCTTTTTAAGATTGATGATTAAATGGGAGATGGTTTTGGCCAGACGGCCATAAAAAACGGGAGATGATAAGCGGTAGATCGAACAAAAACCAAGCGGAGTCGCGCTATTGCGCCAGACTCAATGAAAAAGATAAGTCAGTCCCTCTTAAGGCATCGCCTTAAGATCAAGACAAAGCCCGGCCGCGGAAGATAGTCTGACTGAACAAAATTCGTTAAATAAACAAAATTTTGTTTTTAATCGGTACTGCTTTGGGAGATTTTTCGGGAGATGATCGACTGGGAGTAGCCGTTCCCGCGTAAAGAATTATGATGAGTTGTTAATTATTATTATACGCCGGCTTATCTGGTTTGTCAAGCGAATTTAAGCAAATTTAATCATCTCGCTTTATATTGCCACTGAGGCTGATTTTATAAGCCCAAAAACGCTAATAACAGTCTAAAAACCAAAAAAACCGCGCTTTTTTTAAAAAACTCTCCGGCAAACCCTTTACCAATGAGCGTTTGTATTTTCATCTTGCTTTTAACTGCCTGATTTCGTATCTTTGTCTTTCTAAAATGGCAAAGAATGTTTTTAATAAAAGCCAATAAAAACTTTATAAAGGAACCGACATGAAAATTAAAGTCCTTATCGTTATCCTTTTTTGCGCTATGATCTTGGCTCTTGGGGCCTGCGATAAAAATGAAGGAGCACAACAGGAAGAACCGCTTAACAGCGCCGCGCTGATCACCCTGAGCGATTTTGCGGTAACCCCGACCCCTGTAGACAAATACTCTCTAAGCACAAGGGTTAACTTGAACAGCCAGTTTTATAACGACCTACCTTTAATCGACATATCAACTGATGCCACCACAGACGCATTGTTAGATTGCCCGGCTATTCAGGCAATCTTAAACACTCCTTTTGAATCAGACGGCAACGGGGCCTACAGGCTTTCAATACCAGATGCCTCATTGGCCGATTGCATAGATTTATCGAGCTATGAGCAATTTGACATGACAATCGACATACAAGCGAATGTCAGCTATTTATTTGAGGATATCCGGCTCCAGGACAAAAACGGCAACCCTGTTTCTCTGGAAGGAAAGACCGTGCCGGAAACCTTGAGTGACAGGGTGATGTCTTATAAATTCCGCTCCAATTTTTCTTCATCGACAAGCATAAGCGCTAACATAATGGGTATCGATTATACCAGCGATAGTGTCTCCACCGGCAAATGGATGACTTCCGACGCGGAAACATCCTGCGTTTTGGATGATCAGTACCGCTTTGAGAGCTGTCAGGAGCAATTTACGAGCTATCTTGACATGGAGGAAACCATCGATGGGGTTAAACAACCCAGAGAAACCTACAGCGATCTCGAAATCCTAAGCTATAACACCGGACTTGAGACTTCTTTAGATGGGATTTATTTCACCAACGGCCAAATCGATTTCGAAATTCAAAACTGGAGCGGAACCATGACTTATGATGGAACCCCCGATACAGCGCCGACCTATAGCGCTACAGACGGCACGACCACGGTTTGCGGAACCTACGGACTTTTCAACCAGGGCAGTTGCGCGACTCCCAAACGACTCAACCTGGCTCCAATTCCGTCAAGCGTCACCGTAAAACAGAGCTTTAAATCCCTGTTTATCAACGCGTTATTAAATGGGCCTTTGAATCCGAAGCATCTCAATAAACTGCATGAACGGCTAAAACAGAGCGCAGGTTTATAAAGGAGAAAAAGGCTTTATCAAAACCATAAAGGGGGGTAAAATTTTCCCTTAAAAATCCAGTCCGTTTGACCTTACGGACTTATTGCCCTAAGATGGCTCCGAAAGAGGCTTTCGTCCGAAAACGAAGCCTCGCCACCTTCCTTAAAACTAGAATTGAGCGTTTCTATCTGATTTTATTATCCTAACGGACTTAACAGAAGCTATCCTGTCATCATATCATTATATTTCAATATGTTATATGCTCACCCCCGCCTCATCAGGGGCAGTTTAAGGGGCTCATGATCTCCGGAACGATCCTTGATGAGACGAGCCTGACGGTTCGGGGTCTGAAGCTTTCAGCCCTGATCAGCCAAGGCCCCGCGTCCAATCCGCTTATCTGCCTTCACGGCTGGCTTGATAATGCCGCCAGCTTCGAAGGGTTGGCCCAGTTCCTAAGCCCCTTCCGGCTGATCATGCTGGACCTGCCCGGTCACGGTCTGAGCCAGCACCGTCCCGGCGGGTCTTATCATTTCGCTGATTATCTCATCGATGTCGTGGCGGTGGCCGATCTTTTGGGACTTGAACGCTTCAGCCTGCTGGGCCATTCTCTGGGAGCCAACATCGCGCTTCTGACCGCCGGACTCATCCCCGAAAGGATCAACCAGCTCTTTCTCATCGAAGGCATCGGCCCCAGCGCGTCGAGTCCGGCTGAAAATCTGATCCGCTTAAGAACCCATATCAAGCAGGGACAGAGTCCGTTGTACCAGACCTCCAGCCTGTACGAGAGCTTCGATGCCGCTCTGAAGGCCAGACTCGCATACGGCAGACTAAGCGAAGAATCCGCCACAAGATTATTAAAACGGGGGCTTGAAAAGACAAAGGAAGGATTCCGGGTCCGAAGTGACCCGAATTTAAAAAAAAACTCACCGCTTTATCTAAACTGGGTTCAAATCAGGACTTTTCTAAAGGCGGTTAAGGCTGAGAGTCTGTTTATAAGCGGCAGGGACGCTAAAATCCTCAAGCCCGCCGAAACGATCCGAAATGCGAAACAACTAAACCGTTTAAACCAGCTGGTTCTGCCTGGATTTCATCATCTTCATCTGGATGATCCCGAACCTACGGCCAAAGCTATCTTGGACTTTCATCAAACCAACGATTATTATACATCGTTTTGACTAATAAACTATTTCTTGTATTGTTTATGCTTGATGGCTTTCTTGGATACGTATTTTTTGGTCTCCAGTTTTTTCCGCTCCACGATCCGCCCTCTAGTCAGATCATATGGCGATAGCTCTACCGTTACCTCGTCTCCCGCAAGAACCCGAATCTTAAACTTCTTCATCCGCCCTGAAAGATGGCCGATGATGACGTGCTCGTTTTCGAGCTTGACCCTGAAAATCCCTTTGGAAGATTCAACCACGATACCCTGAAACAATAATTTATCTTCCTGACTCAAATCTCTCCTTGAAATTTCATTGTTAATGGCATCATCGTATTTCCTATGACGCGTTTATCACTCTGTCTTTAAATCTTTTCAAGACGGATTTTGATTTTACCGTCCCCGATTTCCAAACAAGCTATGCTTGCTGTTTTACCATATCTTTCTGGTCCGGCGCTTCCAGGGTTAACATAAAGCACACCATCTCGGCTAAAACTCATCGCCTCATGCGTATGCCCCGATACGACACAGCTGATTTCAGCTGTTTTCGGGTCCAAATCCAACATCTCCAAATCATGAATCAGATAAAACGCATGCCCCCCGATTTCAACCATATCCGTTTCGGGAAGATTTTCTGCCCAATGACAAGAGTCGCAGTTGCCTCGAACCGCAGTCAAGGGAGCCAACTCCTTTAATCGCTCAAGCACTTCCAGGGAGCCTATATCTCCAGCATGTAAAATCAGGTCAGCGTCTTTCAAGAAGTAAACGGCTTCCTCACTTAAAAGACCGTGTGTGTCAGAAATTAAACCGATTTTATATCCTTTCTCCATCGTACAGGAAAACTCCGTTTTGATCTCATAGGAACTAATGCCCAACCTAAGACTATAAATAGTTCTTAAGCTTCAAATCTTTTTTCAGTCAATATTTACTATTTTTTTAATTTTGTACAGTGATTTGTGATCAAATGAGTTTAGGACTTTTTTTTTTGAATAAATTCCGCTAAAATAATCAAAATTTCTTCAAATCTTGCATAAATATAAATCTGTTTGAGTATTTCTACCAAAATTAAATCAAACTCCATTAATCTAGAGCTATGAGCGAATCCGAGCAGGCAATTTATCTATTTTTAGATAAAAATCCATTTTCCAGACTCAGCGACCTTTGGAGGATTTTCCCTGACATGCCAAAGGGAACCCTCGCGTTGTGTTTTTCAAAATGGATGGATAAAATGAGAGCTCAGCAACAAAGGCAATTAAAGGAAATCCTCGCGAATCAAGATGAGCCGCTCTCAAATCCATTAAACCGCCATTTAGAGAAAGAGGATCTTCCTAGTGGAGATTCTTTAAACAGCGCAACCACAACAAAAAGCGCCGAGAGTCTAAAATCAAAACAAGCAGGAACACCAATCCAAACTCGAAAGTCCGAAACAGATTCAATTGAAGCGGATCAGGCAGAAAACACCAATAAGACACTGGACAATGCAAAAAAACAGCTCAGGGATAATTCAGATCAAGACAATTCATCATCTCGCATACCGAAGGCAAATCTGCCACCGGCTGTTGCTAAAAACAAGCCTTTTTTCTATTTCTGCTAGAGCATCAAAACGAGCTCCAGGGTTTAATCCGACTTTTTCAGAAATCGGGTTCTCTACCTAACAGCCCCGCTTTTAATGATATTGAGATCACGAATACAAAAAAAAGAACTTATGAGATCAATCAAGACGTTTACAAACAGTTCACCAAATCTTGTAAAAACCTTAAGATAACCCAAAAAAAAGCTATCAATTTGGCGATGTTGGATTTTATCCATCGACATAAATCAAATTGATTATTTGTATTAATTAAATTATATTTTATCCCTTATCCTTTCTAAGCTATTTGCCGTAATTTCAATAAGAGGATGATTTTTAGAAAATGTCTTTTTTGAAATATTGTAAGCTCTGTAAAAAAACATCTCTGCTTCCTTATATCGTTTTTGTGATTCGTATAAAGTCCCAAGGTTGTTCAGGTTTTGTATAACAACTGGATGGTAGGGACCAAACTCTTTTTCAGCCAGTTTTAGGGATTTTTGGTAATAGGGTTCAGCTTTCTGGGGACAACCTGTTTCCTCCATGAGTTTTCCAAAATTATTAAGAGTCCGAGATAGCAACCCTAACTCTGGAACCATAAACTTACCTTGAATTTTTAGTGACTTCGCATAAATATTTTCTGCTTCGTCTGTATTGCCTCGAAGTTGGTATAATTTCGCCAAGTTGTTCATTGACACTACAATGGTTTCAAGGGTGATATTGGGTGGTTCTTCCTTTTGCCAAATTTTAAGAACCTGTTTAAAATATTTTTCTGCCAACTTGTGTTTCCCCTGATTTTGACAAATCATTGCCAATTCATTTAGGCAGATTGCCGTAAGAGGGTGATCGGAACCATACATCTCCTCTGATAACCTTAAAGCGAACGTAACACTTTCAAAAGCATTTTCTAGTTCTCCTAATAAGATATATAGTCCCTTCAGTTGGATAAGGCAGTGTATATGAACGGGATATTTCTCGCCATAATACTGTAAAGTTAACCTAAGTGCTTCTTTTAACAAACCCACCCCATCCAAGTATTTTTCTTTGGCAATACTGATACTAGACATGTTGTATAAAACCTGTACAATCAAAGGATAAGCCTCCCCCTGCTTCTCTTTAGTGATTTTAAGAGCTTCCCGATAATGCTTTTCTGCTTCTTTGTACAATCCTTGCTCTTGAAAAACACTTGCCAATTCAAGCAATATTTCAGCATTTAACATTCCTTGGGGATCTTTTGTCGCTAAAATCAAACTCAGTTTTTCCAACCAAAACCCGGCTTCGATATAATTCCCTGTTAGAGTGGCCATTACACCAGCCGCGTGAATATTTCTTGGTTCATCACTGCAAAAAGTTACCGCTCGACGGAACTGCTCCATCGCCCTTTGAAAATCAGATTGCATTTCCGCCAGACAGCCTAATAGAAAAGCGACCTTTGAGGCTTGATTGCTACTGTAAAATAAGATCCGCTCCATGATCTGCTCAGCCGAGTGACTTTTGCCTGATTTTAAACATTTTACAGCCTCATCAATAACATTATCTTTGTTACCTTCTTTCATTTCCTCAAGGATCTGTCTAATTTCCAGCAAACATGATTTAAAATCGATTAAACTTTCCTTAAGATGGATGCGGCGGCAGAACAAATTACTTAATTCTTTTTTCAATAGATTATATTCATTTATATCTTCTGTTTTTTTCTGACGATTCTTTTTTTCAACCTCGCAATTCTTTAAAAAAATGAGGTAATCCTCTTCGGAAAAATCAAACGTCTCCAATTCATTTTTCTCAGCTCTATTGAAATACCTTGATCTGTAAAATCGGACAATTTCCATTTTATCCTTCCTTTAAACGGAATTATATTCCTTTAACACAAGCCGTCTATCCGTCATGGACGGCTTTAATGTTATTATCAACCTCAATAATTATATTATAATTTATATATTTTAATTTATTAATTAGATGTTATACCTAATATCAAAAGTATTTATACCTAAAACCTTTAATCATATACACAGCTAATCGCATATCGTTTGACTCAACCAAAAAATGATTATGGATGACATCATCAAATAAGATTGAGTTGCTTAGTTATCTTTCTGATTATCTTTGATTCTTAGGAGTTTTAAGGTGATCCTCCTCCGATTTGATAGACATCTTAAGTTCAAATAACTTATGAACAGGAGCTGTTCAAATGAAGAAGAAACAAAAACGACAAAGTTTTTCCAGAGATTTTAAACTTGAGGCGATTCAGTTAGCTCAAAGTTCCAACAGCCCTAAAACTCATGTTGCAGAGAAATTGGAATATCAGATGTTACACTTTACAAGTGGTGTAAAGCCTACCAGAAAGAGCAATCTCATGCTTTTCAGGATACAAAGCCAACCACAGATCAGCAAAGACTGCGAAATTTTCAGCTCGAATCAGAACGCGTAAAAGAAGAGCGAGATATATTAAAAAAGGCCGTGGCGTTCTTTGCAAGGGAGTCAGAGTGAAGTTCGCCTTTATTCATTCACAGCGTAAGAGATTTGACCTTTCACGGCTTTGTCGATTGTTGAAAGTTTCGCGCAGTGGTTACTATTGCAGGCTCAAAGACCCTATAGGGAAATAAGGTCGCCAAGATCAAATTCTAAAACCTGAGGTTTTTAGGGTTTTCACTTAGCACAATCGTATTTATGGTTCTCCTGGAGTTCAATAAGCTTCTGGTGACTTCCTGCAAGATCTTGCAAACCATGGGATTTGATGCTCAATGAGTCGAAAAAGAATTGCTGGGATAATGCCGTAGTTGAAAGTTTTTTTCCATTCAATGAAACAAGAATGTTTGCACCATCAAAGATTTGCTACCAGAAATGAAGCTAGAAATAGTATTTTTGAATATATTGAAGGGTTTTATAACCGTCATCGGCTTCATTCAACTTTGAGGTATAAATCTCCAGAGGAATATGAAATGCTGATGGCTAGCTGAGGTGTCTACTGTACTGGGGGAAGATCAAAAATATTTTTAATCATTTTATTCCCTTTTAAAAGAGCGGAAACTAAAACGCGGTGACAATAATAAACACTGTTCTCCTCAAAATCCAACCTAGAAAATCAACTGACACCCAATCAAACAATCTATCTTATGGCTCGCTATGAAGTTCCTTGATCATAATAAGATCATCAAGCTTATTATGAAAAACCTCCACCAGTTTCGGGTCGAAATGAGTTCCCTTATCCTTAACGATCAAATCCACCGCTTCTTGAATCGGCCAGGCTTTTTTATATGGCCTCGTCGAAGTCAAAGCGTCAAAAACGTCCGCGACCGCGCAAACCCTACCAACCAAAGGTATTTCTTCGCCTTTGAGTCCATGGGGATAACCCGATCCATCCCATTTTTCGTGATGGGAAATGGCAACATCCTGTGCCATTTTCAAAAGAGGGGAAGAATGACCTTTGAGCATCTCTCCACCAATCGCCGCATGGGTTTTCATGATCTCCCATTCCTCAGCGTCAAGTTTCCCTGGTTTAATAAGAACCCTGTCAGGAATACCAATTTTCCCAATATCGTGCATAGGGCTCGCGTTTAAAAGCAATTCTGCCTCACTTGGGAGCATACCCGCGCCCAGACCAATTATCTGGGACATTTTGCTCATACGGATGATATGCAAACCGGTTTCATTGTCACGGTATTCCGCCGCCAGACCTAATCGGCGTATGATCTCAAGCCGAGTCTCATTTAATTCCTGGGTTCTTTCCTGCACCATCTTCTCAAGGATATCCTTCTGGTTGCGTATCTGGTTTTGTGAGTGCCTAACTTCGATAACGTTACGGATTCGGCAAAGCGCCTCAACCCTGTCAAAGGGCTTGCTTAAAAAATCCCTGGCCCCGCTTTCCAATGCCTTGAGCATAGTGTCCCTATCCTGTTGCGCCGTTAAAATCAAAACCGGCGGAATGTCCTCGGCATCGAAATCTTTGATCTGCCGCAAAACTTCAAATCCATCTAAATGCGGCATATTGATATCCAAAAGCACGACATCCGGCAAGTAGCCCGGATAAAGCTCAATCACGTCCCTGGAATCCGAAATCCCCAAAATCGAGGTATAACCCTGCTTTTGAAGCATCTGTTCCAAAAGCTGAACGTTCTCTTCCTTGTCATCCACAATCATGATTCTTGCGTTTAACAAATCCTCATGCGAAATCATCAAATCTCCATTTGTTAAATTACGTTAAACCAAATAGTTATCAAGAACAGCCATAAACTGCTGAATGTTAATTGGTTTTGTGATATACTGATCAAACCCGGATTCCAGCCCATACTTAATATCATTTGGCATGGCATTGGCTGTGACTGCGACTATCGGAATATCATGGGTTTTCTCATTCGCCTTAAGTCTCGACAGGATTTCAAAACCGTCCATCCCTGGAAGATTGATATCCAAAAGAATCAGGTCCGGAGTTTTCTCAAAAGCAAGCTCAAGCCCTTTCATAGGCTCAGTCGCGGTAAAAAGAGATATGCCATGTCGTCTCTCTATCAATCTGGTCACCAGTTTCATATTGGCTGGATTGTCCTCCACATAAAGCACGCTTTTCTCTCCAACCGATTTCAAACCACTTTGACGATAAATGCCTTCAAGTTTCACCTGAAAATCTGGTCGAGAGGTGTTTTTTAATTCAAAATAAAAAAGGCTCCCCTCACCCAGCTTACTTTCAGCCGAGATATTACCTCCCATCAGCTCGACTATTTTTTTAGTGATCGTCAGTCCGATACCCGTCCCCTCGATGCTCGAAGCCTCATTGCCAAGGCGGTTAAAGGGCTCAAACAAAAAAGCCATATGAGCATCGCTGATACCATTTCCGGTATCCTTTACAGAAATCCGGCATTTATCCTGCGGCATTAAATCACAATACACTTCAACCTTGCCCTTTTTACGGTTGTATTTCACGGCATTGGAAACCAAATTCAACAAGACCTGCTTTAGACGGACGCGATCGGCCAAAACATAGGTTTCCAGGTTTTCCTCGTTGATATACAGACTGATTCCGTGTTTTTCCGCCAACGGATTAATAATAGCTATGACCTCCTCGACAACCGATGAAAGCTGGACAGGTTCCATGGAGATTTGAAGCCGACCCGATTCGATCTTTGATAAATCCAGAATCTCATTGATCAACTCCAATAAATGATAGCCTCCTTTTAATATCTGGCTCAAATTATCTCTTTGAAAGTCGTTTAGAGGATCATCCTCATCCGATTCCAATAGCTGGGCAAATCCAATGATCGAGTTTAGAGGTGTTCGTAACTCATGGCTCATACTGGAAAGAAAGACCGATTTCGCCTGATTGGCTCTACTTGCCTCTTCAAGTGCCTCTTTCAGTTCGCTTTGAACCTGTTTGAGGTGATCCAGATTTTCCTGGGAAGAGATAAAGTGGGTTATCTCACCCTGATCGTTTTTTACAGGCGAAATCGATGCCAATTGCCAACATCTCGTCCCGTCTTTTCTGAGGTTGTGAAACTCGCCTCTCCATTGCTGGCCGGATAAAATGGTTTCCCATAACTCCTTGTAATCCTGTTGATTCAGATTATCCGATTTCAAAATGCGCGGTGTCTTGCCGAGAGCTTCCTGTTCGCTATATCCAAAAACTTTTACAAAAGTAGGATTGACATACTCGATCACCCCTTTTTCGTTGGTGATTACAACCGAATTCGGGCTTTGCTCAATTGCCCTAAGCAGTTTCTTGGCTTCCGCTGTTCTTTGTTCGACTCGAATTTCCAGCTCCTCTCTGGATTTAATCAATTCATCTTCAATCGTCTTTTTAAGCGTGATGTCATGCACCGTACCAATCATACGGATTGGGTGATTTTCTTCATTCCTAAAGACTTCGCCTCTTTCCTCCACAATCCTGATTTCACCGTCTGGTCTTACGACCCTATGCTCAAAATGATATAAAGACTCTCCAACCAGGGCATCTTGGACTCTCTGATTAAGTTTTGCGTGATCATCTGGATGGACGCTTTTCAGAAAAGCCTCGAAGGTCGCTTCAAACTCTTGAGGTTCCAATCCAAATATCTTATAAATCTCATCAGACCAGCTGAGCGTATTATTGATGATATCCCAATCCCAACTACCGATATGCGCGATCCTTTGGGCAGTCGCGAGGTTTTTATCACTGATGCTCAACTTCTGAAGCATTGCTTCTGATTCGCTAAGATCGTTGCCAGTCAGAATAAAACTTTGAATTCCGCTTTTAAAGCTTGGCATTCCCGTTACAGTAAGGGAGAACTTCCTTAACTCCTTTTGACTACTGATTAGGTCCGTCTTTAAAATAAGGCTGTTACCCGCTTGAAGATCTAAGAAAGTACGTTTATCCTCAAGCTCGGGAATTTGATCCAAGATTAAATCCTCCAATTTCGTTCCGAGTACCTCCTCGCCGTAGCCCAGCTTGTCCTTGACCATCTTGTTGATCAACGTGACCTTTGTCTTTCCCAGATGTAACAGGTTTGAATCCCGATCAAACTCGGTCACGATCAATAAGGTATTGAGTGATTGAAGCAGTTCGTTGAGATGAGATTTGGAAACTGTCGAGCTCTCCAGCATTTCGTTCATGTGATTGAACTTTTCAGCAAGCCCTGCGATTTCCCTGGTCCCACTGGCTTCGACCCTGGTATTAAAATGCCCCTCAGATATTCTCTCAACTCCAATAGCTAAATTTTTTAAAGGCCTGGATATAGAGTTCGCAAAATACATCCCCATCACCAAGGAAAACAAAATAATGACGACAAAAATTAACACTGTTTTTTTTATGGGACCGACCAACCCGGAAAAGGCTTCGGCCTCATCTATCTCGGACAGAATTATCCACTGAAGTCCGGTGATTTCTAACTTCGAAAAGGAACTTAAGACATCCACCCCTCTATAATCTTTTATGACGCGGGTGTCAGTCACCCCCTTAAACGCGCTGCGACTGCCCTCGGTATCGATTTTTTGAAGTAGGATCGTCCTGTTAAAATTTCTGATCTGCTCAATTACTTTCGGATCGGTCTTAAGTATTTTCAACTGAGAAAAATACCGCTCCTTCTCATCGAACAAGAATCGGGAATCACTTCTCATTAAAAAGTCCTGCCCAACCAGATAGGTCTCCCCTGTATTTCCAAGGCCTTCCAATTCCCATCCTCGGTTGCTCGTCATGATTTTATTAATCTCATCAATTGGAATTCTCGCGACCAGATAACCTATCGTCTTATTTTGACCTTTGATCGGCACGGCCATAAATGCGGACGGCTCCAGCAAATCCGGCAAATAAGATTCAAAATCCATCAAAACCACATCTCTATCCCCCTTCCTTAATTCCTGTATCGATTTTGCCAAACCACTATCACTGAGAAACTTTTCAGATACCCTCCTTCCAAAATCGATATTCTTTTGAGCTGAATAAACCACCCGACCACTCAAATCGATCAGATACAAATCAGCCAATCCCATTTGCCTTAAATGATATTCAAAATAAGGCTGGTATCTAATCATATATTGATGATATAGATTTTCGTCTGTTTTAAACGCGTCGTGAGCGATCAGGTAGCGACTCTGGAGATAAAGTGCCGTTTGATCCTTTGGGTAAAGTTCCTTGAATTCCACATCGCTCAAACCCATTTTCTTCAAAGCCGGTAAAAATTCATCCTGGTAAAAAGCTCTAAGGAACTCATCAGACAGGGGGGGGAATTCGTTTAAACTCTTTGCCATCTCTTTAAGAGCCGTGATAGTTTCCATCCCCCTGCTTAAAGAAAGAATATCTTTTTTAAATAACTCAAACTGTCTCTCAACACGTTCTTTCTTTATTTTTCTGATTGTACTCAGTTGGTTAAAAGACTGTTTTTTTATCTCTTCCCTAGCAGATTGCGTCATTAGCCAAGTACCAAAAAATCCTGAAACCGAGGCGATGAGCACAATACTAATAAAAATCCTGAATCCAATTCCCTTAAACATATTCAACCCGATAAATGATTCGAATACTTTTGAAAAGACATTGTTATTTTTATTTTATAAAAAAGATGATATTTATACAATAAAATAAATCAGTTAAAAGCTTATCAAATTTACCAAATTCAGCCTGAAATGAGTGATTTGATTTGAAGATATAGCTTTAATCTGATAAACAAGATTTAAACTATAAGGTAAGCAATAGAAATATTTATTAACGATCCGTTTATTTTGCTGGAGGGTGATATGGGGACAAACAAAAAGGTCGGTATGATCTTTTCTGGATGCGGGGTTTTTGACGGTACCGAAATTCATGAAGCGGTCGCCTGTATGCTGGCGCTGGAAAGGGAAGGGCTTGAGGTCGTTTACCTTGCTCCCGACATAAATCAACTGCATGTGGTCAATCACGTGACTGGAAATATCTCTCAGAATGAGACGAGGTCGGTGTTGGTTGAGTCTTCAAGAATCACAAGAGGTAAAATTGAGGTTTTGGAGCCTGATAAAATGGATGAATTGGACGGTGTCCTTTTCCCTGGTGGTTTTGGCGCGGCAAAAAACCTTAGCGATTATGCCCTAAAAGGAGACCAAATGACGATTGATCCTGTTCTGGAGACATGCCTAAAGAGAATCATCCAGCAGAAAAAACCCATTGCCGCCCTTTGCGTTTCTCCAGTGATTCTGGCTAAAATGCTGGGAGATTCGGCTCCCTTATTAACCCTTGGCTCAAACGGTCCTGACGCGGAAAATCTAACCAGGATGGGAGCTCAGCATCAGGTAACCACCCATGAGGAAGTCGTCGTCGATACGCGATTAAAGATCGTGACCGGCCCCTGCTACATGCTGGATGCCAGCATCTCCAACATCTTTAATGGAGCAGAAGCCGTTATAAAAAAATGGATCCCAATGCTTTGACGGGCTGGTAAAAACCTAACCCACGTTTCTTAAGCTGGTTATTGTTTGCCTTTTGTCAGCGTCAACGCTAAGGTCAGATCAAATCCATCGTTTGTTTCATACCACCTTTATATGCAACCCGTTTTATTTATGACGAATTTTAGATTCCTTCACAGTGCCGACAATCACCTCGACAGTCCTCTACGAAACTTGGAACGATATGACGGCGCGCCGTCCGATAAGATACGCAATGCTTCCCGTGAAGCTTTTGAAAAGTTGATCGATTTGGCCATCGCCGATGAAGTCTCATTCCTACTGATCAGTGGGGACCTTTATGACCGGGATGTCAAAGATCATAAGACCGGTCTCTTTATAGCTCACCAAATGAGTCGGCTGAACCAACAGGGCATCGGTGTTTACATTATCCGTGGCAATCACGACGCGGAAAATCAGATCGCCAAAAGATTAAGCCTGCCTGATAACGTACATCAATTCGGTCATAAAAAACCTGAGACTCACTTTATCCCGGAATTAAAAACAGCCATTCACGGCCAAAGCTTTGCTGAGCGTCAGGTTAAAGCAAACCTCGCTAAAGATTATCCCAAAGGCAAAAAAGATTATTTCAATATCGGAATGCTCCACAGCAGCCTTTCCGGTTACGCACCGCACGAGCCTTACGCGCCATGCTCCCTGAGTGATCTTATGGAAAAAAATTATGATTACTGGGCGCTTGGTCACGTTCACGGGTTTGAAATTGTGTCTCAAAAACCTTGGGTTGTTTTCCCGGGTATCCCTCAGGGTCGCTTCATCAAGGAAACAGGTACAAAGGGCTGTGTTATGGTTGAAGTTCAAGATAATAAGGCCGTTTCAGTCCGGCATTATCCTCTGGATGTCTTACGCTGGTTTTTGATCGAAGCTGACATCACGGGTGCTGAGACAGCTCGGGAGGCGGTGGAAAAGATTTATTTGATGGTGCAGGATAAGTTAAATGAAAACCCGACGCTCCCCTTAGCGCTACGGATCATTATTACTGGTTCTTGTGAGGCTCACCGCGAGTTTCAAACCGACGGGGATTTATGGTCAGCCAATTTAAAAAGTGAAATCAACGATCTTAGCAGTTCCAGGGTATGGGTTGAGAAAATCCGCTTCTTAACTCGGCTCCCCTTAAACATTGAAGAACGTAAAAAGGCCCCTGATATCTTGGGTTCTTTTTTACGCTCTTTAGACCTAATGGAGCAGTCAGATGATTCTCTGGAAACTCTTTTGAGTGAGTTTTCCGATCTAAATAAAAAGTTGCCTAGGGAACTTGTCGAAGAAGGTAATCTTCTCACACAAAACAGGGATGATGTCGTGGAACTTTTAGTTGAGGTGAGGAATTTTCTTACCGCAAAACTGATAATCCATCAAAACTAAAATGCGGATTGACGAACTGAATATTCGGTCTTACGGCGTCTTTAAAGAAAAACGGCTGGATTTTTCCAAGGGTAAGGAGGGCTTCCACCTGATTTTAGGAAATAACGAAGCGGGGAAAAGTACCGCTTTAAAAGCAATCCGCGGTTTATTTTTCGGGATCGCTGAGAAGCACAAACTCGACTTTCTTTACGATAAAACCCAACTCCTCATCAGTGCTAAGCTTTGTAGCGACAACCATCCAGCAATTTATATTTCTCGCAGAAAGGGACGAGTTAACACGCTTTTGGACAAGGATGGCAACGTCCTTGAAGAAACTGTATTGCGAGGATTTTTAAACGGTGTCGACAAAGACCTCTTTGAAGGGCTTTTTACCAGCAATCACATGGAACTCAAAGCCGGAGGTCAACAGATTTTGGACAGCCAGGGCGACGTTGGTAAAAGTCTTTTTTCAGCTGGCATGGGCCGCACTAATATACTGGCTATATTAAAAGAACTCGAAGAAAATAAGAATACCCTATTCAAACCTCGCTCAACCAAAGCAAAGCTTTCTGAGAAAATCCTCCAGTATAACCATGCAAAAAAAGACAAGGAATCGCTTGAACTCTCAAGCCGAGAATACCAGACCCTTTTGGAAGAGCGAGACCAGCTATTATCTGATCGTGCGGAAACAGACCGAATGTTGCAGGCCAAGACCGAAACCAATTCAAAGCTCGATCGTATTTTACGGGCACTCAAACAAATCCCCAGATTAGAGGAACTAAGAGGCCAATTAAGCTTTTATTCAGGTCTTCCGGAGTTACCCGCTGACTTAACTGAGAACCGATTCACAATCAAAGAATCATTGGAGCGCAGTCGTAGCCTCATTAAAGAAGGTCAGCATCAAATCGAATTCCTTAATGAAAAAATCAGTTCTCTAACAATCCCAGAAAAGATTTTATCTCGAAGCTCGGCGATCGAGGAACTCAAAGAGAATTTGGCCACTCAAAAAAACGCTCGCAGAGATCAGGAAAAATTAAAAATTGAATCCAGCCAATTCCAGATGAACGCAAAGGCGATCATCAAAGAGCTCCCTGATGATCTGCCTTATGAGGCCGAGTTGGATAAAATGGAGCGCTACCGACTCGATTTCAGACAGAAAATGAAAATTCAACAACTCGCCGATGAGCGATTTAACCTGGACCAGGAAATCCTGTCCCATGAAAAAGAATACCATCACTTCAGTGAACGAGTCCATAAACTTAAAGCAGAACAAAAAAACATCAATGGGGGACTTGATCTGACCCATCTTAACAGTTCCATCAGGCTGGCTGAGCAGCAGGGTATGCTTGAGGAACAGTTGGAGAAAACCCAGCGGTTTTTTTTTGCCGAACAAGAACGAGTCGAATGTCAAATCCGTCAACTCCCCAACTGGAACCACGGTGTCGCCGAACTGGAGACCCTGAGCTTGCCATCCATCGAGACCATCAACCGTTTTGAAGAGGCTTTTTCCCCTATAAGAAGCGAACTCAATCAGCTCCTCCACGATAAGGAACGATTCATCAACGAAGAAGGAGAACTAAAAAACCAATTGGATGAATTGCGTTTAACCGCTGACATACCGATAGAAAATGAGTTAATACAGTTAAGAGCCTATCGTGAAATAGGCTGGAGTTTGATTAAGGATCGATTGAATGGAGAAAAGGAAAAAAAGAAAGCTTTAAAGGAATTTTGTGGGAACAACTCCCTGATTGATACTTACGAAAAAGCCGTCGATAACTCAGATCAGTTTGCCGATCGGCTACGCATGGAAGCCGGACAGATTGCGCGGCTTGCCAAGTTGAAAACTGATTTTCGAATCAAAGTTGAAAACAGAGAGCGAATCGAGAGATTGCTCAAGGATACTTTAGAGCGTCAAAAAGTGATTCAACATCAATGGCTGGCTCAATGGAAAAAGCAATGCATTGAACCCTCAAGTCCCAAGGAAATGATCCGTTGGACTCAAGATGTCAAAGCTATTCTCAACCAATACCAAACCATTAAGGAAGCCAAGCGCACGATTGGGGACATAAAGGAAAAGATTTTTCACCATATCAACGAAATCAGCAATTGTTTGAAAGAATTAAACTACCGTCTCCGAGATGACTCCTTGACCTTGACAAAGGCTTTGGACTTGGCCCGAGATTTCTCTGATAAGGAAAACCGTAAAAATCTAGAATTACAAAAGATTAAATTCGCTATTAAGGAAACTGAGAACCTGTTGGAAAAGTCCCGCGAAAATATCTCAAACGCAAAAAACAGATTATTGTCTTGGGAATCCAAGTGGACTGAAGCAATGATGAGCCTTGGTTTGGGGGTTAAAGCTCAGCCGCAGGAAGCTATCTTGGTCTTAGGAAAACTGGATACACTGTTTGGTATCTTTGACGAGATGCAAAAGCATCAGACCCGAATCTCGGAAATTGATCGCTTTACTTTAGAATTGACTATCGCGGTCGATAAGGAAATAGACCAAACGGCTGAAGATCTAAAAGGCCTTGAGTTTTCCGAGGCTATATCCCAACTGCAATCTAGACTTAAAAAGGCCGAACAGGACCAACTTTACCTTCGGGAATGGGAAGAGCAAATCCTTGAGTTAAAGGAGAAAATCAGAATTCAAAAGCATTTAGCTGAGCAAAGCCAAGAAAAGATCAACGGCTGGTTAGAAAAACTCGACTGTAATGAGGATGAGTTTGATGAAAAAGTAAGGCTTTGTCAGAAACGAGATCTTATATTAAATGAGCTGAGGAATATCGAAATAGCTTTGCGAGAACTGACGGGCGCGAAAATCGGTCTGGAAGATTTTCTTTTTGAATGTAAAAATTATGAACTGGATAGTCTTCCGGGTGAAATTGAGAAAACGAACCGGGAATTAAATGAACTAAAGGAAAAGAACAATCGGTTAGAAAGAGAAATAGGCCAGAAGGAAAACCAGCTCGACAGCATGGGTAGTCAGCCTCCCGCAGCTCAAAAAGATCTTGAGATCCAATCATTGGGAGCGCAAATTATCGAACTGGTATCGCAGTACCAGAAATACCATTTGTCCTGGTATCTTCTTAAAAAGGAAATCGAGGACTACCGTAAAAAAAGTCAGTCTCCCGTCATTAAGGAGGCCAGCCGGTTCTTTAAGGATTTGACCCTTGATTCATTTGTTGCCCTGGAGACCGATTTCAACAGCAATGACATGCCTGTTTTCGCAGGAGTACGTCAAAATGGGCAGAAGGTCTTAGCCGAGGGAATGAGCGATGGAACTTTGGACCAGCTTTATTTAGCGCTTAGACTTTCAAGCCTTTTATATTATCTTAAAGAGGGCGAATCTCTACCACTGGTTTTAGATGATATATTGATAAATTTTGATGATTTACGATCAAAAGCGGCTTTTAAACTTCTTGGTAAGATCTCCAAAAGAAACCAGATTTTATATTTTACACATCATCCGCATCTGAGAAATATCGCGGAAAAAAATCTCGACTCCTCGGTTTTATTTGTTCATGAACTTTAAAAATCAAACACGAAAACATTAGGGCCTAAGCCAAATCGAAGCATGAATGGCTTTTCCCGCTTGCCGTTCAAGTCGTCCGTATGATCATAAAACTAGTTTGGCCTTAGGCAATGCGGTTTGTTTGATGAAATTTAGTTTTTTACATCTAAGAAATTTAATTTATTGTACGATTTATTTGATTAGATAAATCAAGTATTCCTGGTTCCCCTTTTTTTTTCCTTGGATAGGTGATGGAATCGTTTTTACGACCTTGAAACCGGTTTCTTCAGAAAAAGCAGTGATTTTGTTCAAAACCGTCTGCCTTATTTGAGCGTCTTTGACGACTCCACCTTTTTGAATTTGATCCTTTCCCGCTTCGAACTGTGGTTTTATCAGCGCAATGACGCAACCACCGCACACCAGAAGATCATAACAGTTTTTTAGTATTTTAGTAAGAGAAATGAAGCTGACATCAACGACAATCAGATCGACAAAACTCCCGATATCTTTAAGGCTTGAGTATCGAAAATTAGTTTTTTCAAGACTCCTAACCTTGGGATGCGTCTTTAATTTCCAATCCAGTTGGTTATACCCTACATCAACGGAAAAGACGTAAGCCGCTCCGTTTTGAAGCAGGCAATCAGTAAATCCTCCGGTCGAAGCACCCACATCCAGCGCTATCAGGTTAGCGACTGACAGTTCGAATTTGACCAATGCTTCCATGAGCTTTAAACCTCCGCGACTGACATAACCGCAAGAGGGTTCGATAATTTCGATAGAGTCATCAGGATTGATCAATGTTGAGCATTTTTCAAGTATCACTTTATTGACAAGCACTCTTTTTTCAACGATCAATTCCTTTGCTTTCTCCCTACTTTTGACCAATCCTTTGTCAAGAAGCCATTTGTCGATTCTGGTTTTTCTTTTTTTCATCGAATCTTTTGTTGTACTCCTTGAAAGATTTCAAATCCATTGCCATTGCTTAAATAGTTAGAAAGAGGTTAATTTAAGTTTCCCTTAAGCCATGCAATCTGACAATCCATTATTTGTCATCTTTTATGTTTAAAAATATTATCAATAGTATCCCTCCCGAGACTCTTAAGGCGTTAACGTCGATTACCAAAACTTACCATGAGGCGGGTTATCAGTGTTATCTGGTTGGTGGGAGTCTCAGAGATCTTTTATTGGGTGAAATGCCATGTGATTTCGATTTTACGACAGATGCGCCTTTAGACGTAACCAAAAGACTTTTTAAAAGGGTGATACCCGTTGGTGAGTCCCACGGAACTCTTTCAATTCTATTAAACCGTCAGTCTTTTGAAATCACTCGTTTTAGAAGAGATATCCAAACATTCGGACGTAAGGCAATTGTCGAATTCGGGACCAGCATCGAGGAAGACCTTTTAAGACGTGATCTTAGAATCAACGCTATGGCCTATGATATTCTTGGAAATCGTTTAATCGATACTCAGGGTGGGGTCAAGGATATTGAAGATAAATTAATCCGTTTTGTGGGCGATGCCACCATCAGGATTAAAGAAGACCATCTCAGAGCAGTGCGGTTCGTACGTCTCGTGGCCAAAACCAAACCTCTCGGTTTTACATTTGATAACGATGAAATGCGGAAGGTTATCAAGACATTTGATTCGTCATACCTTTCGGTTGAAAGAATTTACTTGGAATTCCAAAAGATGTTCATAGCGCAAACAAGTGATTTTGATTTTTTGTTCTCTTATCTTCACGAGCTCGGCCTTTTTTCCCGATTTTTTAAAAATCCCAGTATAGCCAGATTGGTTTTGCTCAAAGTCATTAAGTCAAAAAGTCTTTTGCCTCTGTTTTACAATTACCGTGAATTTCACTCCCTAAAAGAAACCGCGAAGGATCTAAAGATTTCCAAACTGAACCAAAAACAAATCGAACTGGTCAGGGAATTTGAACAGGAATCTTTTACAACACCTGAGTCCATTAAAAGGCTTATCTTTAGAGGGTCATCTCTTGAATTAAATTTTATAATTGAAGCATTTCATCAGATCAGAGGCCTGGATTTAAGTGGTCCTATTCAGCAGGTTCTTGATTCGAATGAACCGATTTTGCTCAAAGATATTGAAATTGATGCTATGGACTTGGTAAGCCTTAATTTCCCCGCTAAAATCAGAGGAACTGTTTTAAAACTATTGCTGGTGGAGGTCTGGAAAAATCCTGCGAAAAACGAGAAGGAATGGCTAGTTACTAAAGCTCAAGAGCTTTTAATTTCATTACAATAAACCTATGCGCTCCGATTAATATGATCGTATTCATCGACCAAGGATTCAAGGTAGGCAAGGTTATTGAGCGTAATGTGGTGTTTTTCTATCTTAATAATGTCAGTTTTTTCCATTTTCCCTAAGACTCGAACGACCGTTTCAGTCGTTGTTCCTGCCATGGCGGCTATTTCTTTTCTGGTCAACGGAATTTCCAATTGAAACAAATCATTTTTTTTATATCCTATTTTTTCAGTAAGGTTCAATAGAATTTTTGCGACTCTGGTTTCAATCCTTGTCAAAGCCATTTCAGGTACCTTTCTTTCCATCTGGTAGGTTTTATGACAGATCAATTTTAAGAATTTTTTATATAATATGGGATGCTTGTCCAGATATTCAAGAAAAGGCTCCTTGGGAATTTCAACCAACGTCACTTCGCCCTCACAAACCGCCCTGGCTAGATACTTCTGATCAATAAAAATGGCAATCACACCGAAACAATCTCCCTCAGTTACTATCCTAAGGATCATCTCCTGTCCGGGTTTCAAACTTCTGACAATCTTGACCATCCCCATATTAACAAAAGAGAACATCTTCGGAACATCGCCCTGAAGAAAAACTGTTTCATTTTTTTTCAAGGTTCTAATCGTCGTCAACTTTGACAATTCCAATAAAATATCGTGACTTAACCCCTCGAAAAGATGAATCGTCTTCAATGAGGCCACCCTGGTTTCGTGATCAATTGTGATGTTCATCGCCTTTTGGTATTAAGTAAGCATTTGCCTTAGGCTCTCTCCTTGTCTTTAATCCTTAAAATGAGACCTTTAGATCTTGTATAATTCATAGCACAGGTATAATGAAAAATCACTATGATTTTTATCATGTTTTTAATTTTATCATTACAGGGTCTTAAGTTGGAGCTCAAGTTTATCTAAATCCAGCAAATGCTTAATCCTCTCATCACCTGTAGCCTTGTGACATTTTTTGCACTGCTTGTGAATTTGATCCTTGATCATAAAATGGCTGGACGGGTCACCTTCCTGGGAATGTGAAGGGTGACATACTTCGCAGATGTTAGGGGGACCACCGACTTTTTTCCAATCTATATTTAATAAAGGAGAGTGATAATGGCTAGGACGTTCCAAACTCCAAAAGATTTCACTATGACATTTTGTACAGCCGCTTTCCCCTACCGGTCTGGTGGTCTTATTCAACGGTTCATGGCTTTCGGTTAAATAAGCTATAGCGTTTTTAAGTCCATTGATCTGCGCCCAAAGCTTACCAGTGATATTTGGTCTGCTGTGGCAGTCAATGCAGCGAACCTGCTTTTTTGCGTGTAGAACAGCTAAAGAGATGTTTTTCGCACCTAGGGTTTCATCATAAAATCGATTTTCAGGCTGCACGTGGCATTTTGTACCACAGAAACTGTCTTTGGATTCAACGAAATTGCTGACAGTGAAACTGACGGCCAGCATGATCAATGTAAGGAATATAAAGAGGATAAAAGGAATGCTGATACCTTTGTAACTCGATTTGTCTAATAAAGTGGTTAGTCTCACAATCCTACCGCTTTTATAACAATTATTTTCATAAAATTACAAACCGAGTTACAAGGTATTTCTGGAAATGTTTGTTCCAGTATATACTAAACTCCTAACACTTAATTAAGGAGCCTCTTCTGGTATAATACCACCAGTTTAATATCAAACAAATAAAATAGAACACCGCAAATCCATACAGAGCGTACTCAGGTGTTCCAGCTTTTGTTTGCTCACCCAGAACCTTTGGAATAATAAAGGCACCGTAGGCTGCGACAGCCGATGTCCAAGCCAGGACAGGACCTGCCTGTTCAGCGTTGAACATAACAGCGATTGAGCGGAAAGTTGACCCATTACCAATTCCGGTAGCAGCAAACAAGATCACTAACAGAATCATGAACTGTGGGAAATAAATCTCTGGATTCGGTACATGGTACGCCTGGTTCATATAATAAGCTACACCAAGAGCCGAAAGAATCATAACAATCGTAATCCACTCGGTTACGATAGCCCCGCCGACTTTATCTGAAAGCCAACCTCCGACAGGTCTAATCAAAGCCCCGACGAAGGGTCCCATCCAAGCCCAGGCAAAAACACTTGGACTGTTTGGGTTTAGACCCATATTGTTGCCGGCCGCATCATGAATATAACCAAAAACGACTTTAATACCCAAAGGCACAGCGGCCGAATATCCAATAAACGAGCCAAATGTCATAGTGTAGATAACCGTCATGACCCATGTCTGCTTATTATTGAAGATCAGATAGGTTCTTTTCAAAACCGGTTTGATCGGTCCTGGTATCTGCCTCAATAAAAACACGGTTAAAAAGATAACCACAGGCAAAACCACCCACTTGGTCACTCCGACATAGAGAAGCAGCCAAAGTCCAAAGATCGACGTGATGAATCCGACGATCAACATAGCGGAAATTTTAATCATAGCGCTAAAGGTATTCCCATAATTCGGGGAAACAGCTTCAGTCGTAATGTTATTCATTCCAAAAAAACCAGCGATCCCGAGGACAATCAAGACAGGCACCCAAACAAAACCAGCGTTTTGAATAAACGAAGAAACTCCTGCTTTTTTGAAACCAGCCAACCCGATAACAGGGTCACCGCCCAATGGTCCAAACAATGAGAAAGTCATCACGAAGGGTACAACAATCTGCATAGTAGTCACACCAAAATTTCCCAGTCCGGCATTCAATCCGAGAGAAGTCCCTTGAACTCTTTTTGGATAAAAGAAACTGATGTTGGACATCGAAGAAGCAAAGTTACCTCCTCCAAATCCAGTCGTAAGAGCTAAAAACTGAAACACGATCAAGGGTGTCGTCTGGTCCATCAATGCGATACCAGTTCCAAAAGCTGGAATCAATAACAACGAAGTCGTATAGAAAATCGTGTTTCGTCCACCAGCGACGCGAATCATAAAAGTACTAGGTATTCTTAAAGTCGCTCCTGTTAGTCCGGCAATCGCGGACAGCGTAAAGAGTTGTGAAAAATCAAAGGTAAAACCCAAGTTTTTCATCTCAACGGTAATAATACCCCAAAACAACCAAACAGCAAATCCACATAACAAGCTTGGAATCGAAATCCAAAGGTTTCGGTTTGCAATACCTTTTCCTTTAGTTTCCCAAAACTCGTTATCTTCTACTCTCCAATCTGTAAGATCAGCCATAATCTTTCCTTTTTGAAAATAAAAGAACATAAAAAAACATTCCGCCAATGATTAAATCAACGGGATCATAAAAAAACCATTTAAATGGTCATCCGAAGCCGGTCCGGTAAATAATAATAAAGCCGGCTTCGTTTTCGGGATGGATAACGACTACTCGTTATTCATCCGCAAAAGCTCCCTCAGGTTCCCTCAAAATGAATAAGCAAAACAGGAAACTGATCGCCGCACCTAAGGCAATGATGTAAAAAAATGTTTTTGAGTCAACCATGGAATAGATGACAAGGTATACAACTGCGCCAACGTTTCCATAAGCACCCGCCATACCAGCGATTTGACCGGTTTGACTCTTTTTGATCATCGGAATGACAGCAAAAGTTGCTCCCTCCGCGCCCTGTACAAAAACAGAGCAGGATATGGTAATAACAACAGCGATAATTAACCACCACATACCTTCAAACTGGGGTATGATAGACCCTTCCGGTCCGTATTTTCCAATCAGCGCCATAAGGAAGAACCCTATCGCGATTCCAACCATATAGACCATCATCGTCAGTTTTCTACTGTTCATGTGATCAGAGATAAAACCTCCTAATGGCCTGGCAAATAAGTTTACCACCGCAAAAGACGCCGCTATCATACCTGCGCTAGTCGGAGTCATACTGAATACGTTTTGGAAAAACATCGGCAACATAGATACAACAGCTAGTTCCGCTCCAAAGTTCGCGAAATAAGTTGAATTCAAGGCCGCGACACTTCCCCAATGGTATTTCTCAGACTCGGGCACTCCGGCTCTTAATACTGGCAAGTTGACCTGAAGCGTCTTCAGTACGTGCGCAATATAAATTAACGCCAGTAGAGCATATATGATATAGACAACAGCAGGCGATATTAAAGGCATCGCTTCCGGGGTTCCTTTATTGATTACGACATTACCAATTCTCCATGCCAGAATCCCCAAAGCCCCAATCAATGGAAAAGACCATACCAAATACTGAATCAGATCTAACCACGAACTTACTTCCATAGGCTGCGCTTTCTTGGCTTTCACAAAATGATAGGCTTTCGTCGCACCATCTCTTGGAATATCAGTCACTAAGAAGTAGTAAACAATTCCGTAAATAAAGGAAATTCCACCGTTAAAAGCCAACGCGTATCTCCAACCGTCCTCAAATGAACCAAAAACAGACAGCGCAATCCAAGGAAGTGTCATAGCGGCAGCCGCAGATCCAAAATTACCCCAGCCCGCGTAAAATCCTTCTGCTCTTCCAATCACCTTGGGCGGAAACCACTGAGCGACCATTCTGATACCGATCACGAATCCAGCGCCAATGACACTAAGAACCAATCTTGAAACCATTAATTGAACGAAAGTAGTACCGAAAGCGAAGAAAAAAGCAGGTATCGCCATGGTAACCATGAGGATAGAAAATACGATTCGAGGTCCGAATCGGTCGATCAGGGCTCCGATTACAATCCTCCCGGGAATTGTAAGAGCCACGTTGCAAATGGCCAATACTTTGATGTGGTCCTTGGTCATCCAATCAATGCTTTTTAGCATCGTTGTCGCCAAAGGAGCCATATTGAACCATACGTAAAATGTAATAAAAAAGGCGATCCATGTCCAATGCAGAACCCTGATATCCTCCCTTCCTAATTCGAGTAATCCTAACTTTGATGGTGCTGTTGATGACATTTGTTGCTCCAATATATATTAAAGGCGGCTTAATAAACTCTTTGGAGTAATTTACTCATCCCAAAAATAAACGTTTTTTTAACGATCCCCCCTTGCTAACAAAAACATCCAACGGTTCGTTAAATACCGTTGGATGTTATCTCTGAATATCTAAATTAACCTTGGCCAGGCTCGCTATACCAAACGACAACCTGATTTGGTCTCGCAAAGTATTGCCATGGAATCGACAGAAAATGCACCAGCCTTGTGAAAGGAATCAACAAGAAGATGGTGTAAGCTCCGAATATATGAAGTTTCATAATAAACGGCATGCTTTTTACAAATCCGATCTCTGGTGTACCCATAACAAGCGACCAAAGATAAGGAGACATAGAACCAGCAAACCAGTTCGAACCCCAGCGGAAGAAAATTGCCGTGTAGATTCCTAAGATAACTTGCGCAAGCAAGGTAAATAACAAAATAATATCCATGATGGTGGTGACTTTCTGCACTCTCATGTCATAAACTCGCCTGACGATTAAGACGCAAAGTCCCCAAAGTGCGAAAAGCGCAAATGCCAACGCGGCACCCTCAAGGATATAAAGTCGGACAGGGCTTCCGTTCCATGCCAGTACCGCACGTGGAAACCACCAGCCAATCAGATGGCCCAGGAATAAGAATATAATTCCATAATGCCATCCGGCCGCACCCCAAAACAGTTTCTTGTTTTCCAAGAACTGCGATGATAACGCTGAAAAAGAAAATCGATTTGATGTATACCGGATAATGGTGATTGAGATCGCTAAGATCACAGCCACATAAGGGTATACACCATAAATAATATGTTCAAAGGTCATTGTGCTTCCTCCTTTTGCTTAAATTCTTCGACACAATAAATGAGATAAGATTCTAAAGACTTCAAAACGTGCCAATAAGGATTTTGCTCCTGATTGTCCTTCCTTCTAAGACCTTTAAGCATTTTGCTTAACGCAGGCATCAGACAGTCGTTAATCATGTCCATAGCGGTATCTTCGAAAAGTTCGATCTCAGCCAGAAATTTCACCAAAATGGCGAAATGATCTGGCAATTCGTTTCCCCAATCAAAATTAAACTCTCTAAATTTAGCTTTCAACCCGATTATAAATTCGCTCCTTTTAAACCCTTCACCAAAGATCTGGTGTCCCGCATAAATGTAGCATGTCGGACTGATATCAAAATTTGTCGAGTAAATTTCTTCCATTCGAGAAAGGGTATGATCCTCAATGTAACCCAGAAAAGGATTAAATTCTTCTTCAATTTCCGGATTGCTTTTTGACAGCGTGCTTGACAAGCCTTTCGCTGTCTCGTCTAAATCCTGACTTGGATACTCAAGCAACCTTGAGTACCCAAGTAGAATCATCTTGGAATCTTGAACTTGAACCATTATAGTCCTCTTTTAACCCCTTTTCTTGGACCAAAACCTGTAGCCGCTTTATAAGCGTAAGGCTGACCCATGTAAGTATCGATGTCACCGTCGATCGCGGTTTGATACTCTCTATGTAATGGGGGCACGACAAAACGCTCGTTGTATGTTGGAATCGAGATCATTTTGAAAATATCCTCGGCTACTTTCTCGGATATTCCAGCCTGACTCATCGCATCCAGCATTTTCGATTTGTCGAGATCGCCGACTTCCTGTTGCCTTTTGTAATATCTTACAGCCAGCATTCTTTTGAAAGCCTTAACGATCAATTCCTCATTTCCTGCCGAAAACAAAGAAGCAAAATACTTCAATGGCAGACGGTTCTTGTCGATCGCGCCAAAGAACTCGGTATTGTCAACTTCAAAGGTATTGCCCTTCTTCACAGCTAATACAGGCAGCAAAGGAAGAACATAATACAATTGAGGCACGGTTCTGAATTCCGCATGCAATGGCAACGCGATTTCCCAGTCTTTAACAAACTTGAAAACGGGAGATTTCTGAGCCGATTCAATAAACGACATATGCACGCCGTCCTTTTGAGCCTGTTTGATAATAGCAGGGTCTTTCGGATCTAAAATCATCGCTTTCTGGTTGTTCACCAGGTCTTTTTCCTCACTAGCCGCAGTCGCTTCGATTTTGTCAGCGTCATAAAGGACACCGCCCATGTAGCGAATTCGACCAACGCAGGAATGGAAACAAGCCTGTGGCTGTCCGGTCTCAATCCTCGGATAGCACAAAATACACTTCTCTGATTTACCTGTTTTCCAATTGTAGTAAGACTTCTTGAATGGACAGGCTGATACGCAGAATCTCCATCCTCGACAGACATCCTGATTGATCAACACGATCCCGTCTTCTCCACGCTTATACAAAGCGCCGGATGGACAAGAAGCCACACAAGCCGGATTCAGACAATGGTTACAGATTCTTGGCAGATAAAAGAACGCGATTCTCTGAAATTCAAAGATCGCTTTCTGCTCATCAGGGCTCAGTTTCAAAATACCTGGATCTTTCCTGGCGTAAAACTTCGTACCACTCAAGTCATCATCCCAGTTCGGTCCGGCCTCAATCGTGTCGATATGCTCTCCGGTAATCAGAGAGATTGGCCTGGCTGTTGGCTGGGTGTCTTGCGGTGGTGAATCAAACAGATCCTCGTACTTGTAAGTCCAAGGCTCATAATAATCATCAATCGTTGGAAGATGTGGTTGAAAGAAGATATTGGTATATCCTCTCAACTTTCCGGTAGCTCTAAGTCTAACGGTGTTGCCCACTTTTTCCCAACCACCTTTGTATTCGTCCTGATTCTCCCAAGAGCTTGGATAACCCGTACCAGGTTTGGTTTCAACATTGTTCCACCACTGGTACTCAACTCCGGAGCGGTCAGTCCATAGATTCTTGCATGCGACACTGCAAGTATGGCAACCTAAACATTTATCAAGATGGAAAACCATCGATACTTGTGCCCGAATATTCATTTTTTTTCCTCCACATTCAATTTGGGGTGGGGGAGAACGGGTTTCCCCCCACCTTTTAAGTTTTGGGACAATTAATTAGAACTGAGGTTTACCCTTTAGTTTTCTAACCAAAATATGGGTATCTCGGTTCACTCCAGTGGGTCCCCAATAGTTAAATCCAAATGTAAACTGACCATAACCACCCATCAACAAGATAGGATTGAGTCTTGTCCGGGTTAAGCTATTATGAGTACCACCTCTCGTCATACCTCTGAGTGGTGACTTTGGAAATGAGATCGTTCTCTCAGGCGCGTGATAGAAAATACAAACACCTTTTGGAACTCTCGCGCTCACAACGGCTCGGGTTACCACGACACCATGGTCGTTGTAAGCCTCGATCCAGTCGTTATCCTGAACGCCGATATCATCCGCGTCAGTCTCACTCAGCCAGAATGGTTCCTGACCTCTTGAGAGCGTTAACATCCTCAAGTTATCATAATAGGTTGAATGGATATGCCATTTACCATGTGGAGTCAGGTAGTTCAACATTACACTACCATCCAGTTTCTGCTGCTTAACGATATCTCCGTATTTCATCGGATCAGCCTTTGGCTTGAAAGTCGGCAGATGCTCGCCGAAAGCCAAATAACCCTCATGATCGAAATAGTAAGACTGTCGTCCTGTCAGAGTTCTCCAAGGCTTAAGTCGGTCAACGTTCATGGTGAACGGTGAATAGGCCCGACCATTGTTGCAGATTCCTGACCAGCAGGCACTGGTTAGAGTTCTTCTTTGTTGCGCCTGGATATCCTCATGCTGCATGTAGACTTCTGCATTTCCGGCACCAAGGTCCATCATAGGCACACCTGTTTTCTTCTCATCAGAGGCAAAAGCCAGCATTCCGGCCTCTCCGTTGGTTTCAGGCGCCGTTCTCATGACAATGTTAATGGCTCCGAGAACATCTCTCATGGAAGGATAAATCTCTCCATTGATTTCCTCGGTATTCATCTCATACAACAGTTTGTCATAAATGGTTTCCTGATTCCAATTCACGCCGTGAGCGCCGATGACACCACGCGCGCTTCTACCGTAAGTAATGTACTTATTGTAGATTTGAGTGTAGTCTCTGGTGATGATTTTCATACCTGGTCCAGTTTTACCCGGGATCAGATCACATTCACCCTTGCCCCAGTCTTTAACGGTAGCCTGAGAAACTTCTGCCGGGCTGTCATGACCAAGTGGGGACAATACCAAATCTCCCATAGGCTCTGGCAGATGCTTTTGAGCCAGTTCACTGGTCTTCAGCGCGAAACACTTAAAGATTTCCCAGTCTCCCTTGGCTTCCCATGCGGGAGGCGCGCATTCTGAAAGTGGATGAATGTAGGTATGAAGATCGGTTGTGTTGATGTCGTTCTTCTCATACCAGTGAGCGGCTGGAAGGACGATATCCGAATACAGAGCCGATGTGTCCATCCTGAAGTTCAAGTCAACGATCAGATCCATTTTACCAACTGGAGCTGGGTCTCGCCATTTGACTTCTTTAAGATGGGGTTGAGCTTTCTCGTCTGCGATCGCATTTGAGTGCGTGCCCAAATAGTGACGGAAAAAATATTCCTGTCCCTTGGCACTGGCGTTGATCGCGTTACCTTTCCAGATAACCCAGGTTCGAGGCCAGTTCTTTTCGTTATCGGGATCTTCCGATGCCAAAAGCAGACTTTTGCTCTTGAGAAGATCAACAGCGTAATTGATGACTTCACCGTCAGACTTGGCACCCTTGGCCTTGGCTTCCTTAACGATTTCGATACTGCTCTTTTCA
>Ga0224496_10000184_pt1 | contig 46382 bp, 51 predicted proteins | sample SF_Jul11_sed_USG_2_FD_168127 | JGI IMG/M metagenome (GOLD analysis project Ga0224496, IMG submission 168127) | Sediment microbial communities from San Francisco Bay, California, United States - SF_Jul11_sed_USGS_8_1 | ecosystem: Environmental > Aquatic > Marine > Sediment | place: USA...
TCTTCAGACATCTGAAAGAAATGCCATACATCGAGAAATTATTATAAAATCTAAAAAACTCATGTTGCGTTATGGTGTAATTGAGCTTAGTAGAACCATTACGGGGTATGTTAAAGGAAATTATAATGAGTCATCAGAAAACTTTGAAACTCACAATGGAGCAAGTATTTCATCCTGGAGGAATTTTAACTGGAAATCAAAACATTCCTCAATAAGTATCATAATGCCTCCAGAATTCGTTTTAAAATCCAACCTTGAATCAAAAAGTCAGATATCTGCAGATTCTAGAATTCATACTATTGTACATGTTTTTGTCAATGCTGCGAAAATTATCACAAAATCCGAGTCAAATGACATTGATGCGTATTATGAAAATGGAGTAATCCATCTTTATGATAATTCTTCAGATGGATTTAATGGATGCAGTAAAATAATCTATGATAATTTTGAAAAAATTCTCAATACTTGTTGTTCTTTACTTCATGATTGTGATTGTCCTGTAGACTTCAAACAAAAAAAATCAATAAAAAATGGTGATAAATGGGGTGGATGCCCAAAGTGTACATTTACTACAAATTATTGTGTTACAAAAAACAAAGACTTGTCAAAAAATGATGCAAAAGAATTTTTTGCTATTTTTTCTAATCAAATCTAGAATTTCATCTAATTATTGCTTAACCTGTTTTATGTACTGAAAATTGCCTAGTTCAGCATATAGTTTTGAGCCCATTTTGATGAAATTTTGTGTGCCGGGGGCGAGTTTCGAACTCGCGACCTCCAGATTATGAGTATTGCCTTAGTTGGAGAACCGTTAGAGATTACCAAGCGAACTGGCACTCTAACCAGGCTGAGCTACCCCGGCATACTGGATGTCTAAAAATTTGGGAAATTAAATGATTCTAAAATAAACGCAATTAATTATCAGATCATATTTTTACTTTAAATCATTCCACTTTACATTTTCATCTTTGACCCAGAGGAATTTCTTTTGTAATGCTGACGTGTATAATTTCTCCCATTCTGCACCTACTTCATCAGTCCATGCTTTGAATATGCGAGGATCAATATAATTTCTCAGTGATGTTCCGATGTTGTAATCTTTGGTTTTCTCAGACAAGTCAATTTGCAGCTTTAATTTCTGTAATCTTTCTCTGTGTTTTTTCTTTTGTTTTTTGATTTGTTCATTTATGGTTTTAATTCTTTTTTCCTTGTTTTTCTTTTGAGTATCTGTTTTTGATTGTGATGACTCGACTTTTTTTAGTGTCTCTTCAGTCTTCTTCCAGGGTTCTTCTTTTTCTATCTTTTTGAGAGTATCTCGTTTCTTTTCTAATGACTGTTCAAATGTTTTCGGGATTGTTCTTTTATGATTACACATCATGGCTGCCTCAAGATTTGCCAATTTTGCGTGATATAGTTTCTCATTTAGCGTCTTTCCTTTCATGTTGTCATGTTCTACAAGATAGTTTTTGACAACTGTTGTAGCCAAGTATGTCCTGAATACCTTGGCAGTTAAACCCTTTACGATACTGGAATAATATGCATTTACATGCCTTGATGTTATATCCTCAAAAATCTCATCTTTTGGTTTTTTCTTCTCAACTAATTTCTTTAAATTTTCTTGAAATTGTTTATCGTGTCCCTCTGCCACTATTGTCTCCTGCCATCTAACACTATCTTTACCTAGAAAATCAAACTCAATAGCATTTCCTGATATTTTGATATGTTCTTTTCTAAGGGTGGTGGCACCTACAGTGTCTGCCTCATCTGGATCTTTTTCGTCTCCTACTCTCATTGCAGTTCTATAAATCAAATAGCAAGCTGTTGCAATTCTACTTATTTTTGGATCCGTACTTTTCATGTCCTTTACAATCCTATCTTTAATTTTGTCAATCTCTTTTGCAAGCTTTACAGCTTTTTCGTACTTTTCTTTATCCCTATCTTGTTTTAGTCCCGCAGTATCTGCAAGCCATACATATTTTCTTTTTTGTGTAAGAAAATCCATCCAGCTTGCCAACCACATAGAGTCCTTATCATGAATTATTTTCCCCCATTTGCCTTCAGGTACTTTGGCTTCTTTGCCAAGATTCAGTGTGACATCTTTTGTGGTGACTCTGGGCTTCCATCTTCCTCTCAGTGGATGTTCTCCTCTTCCAATGAATATTCCAGGTGGTTCTGCCATGTAATTTCCAACCTCTACCTCCTTTCCATCCATTATGGCAATTCCATATTTTGCTTTCAATTTTTCGCGTATTTCTTTTCTTTTGGCAGCAAGTGATTTTTTCTCCTCTTTTGTCATTATTTCTTTAAGATCTCTTTCTTTGTCAACTACTTTGTAGGCATTTGAAAAATCAATGTCTTCATATGATATTTTCTTAAATTTTGAATCTAGTGTTTTAGCAAAATCTGATGTGAAGTTTTTTTGAAAGACTTTATCTTGAACATATGGTGTGTCCTTTTTTTTTGCCCACTGGTATATCATTTCTTCTTGGTTAGGATCGAGTATTGTATTTTCACCCTTGATCTTAATTGTGATACCTTGAGCCTCATATTCAGGAGGGAATAATATTCCATTATGTTGTAACGTTTTCCATTTCATTATTTTCACTTTAAAATTGCGGACTTTGACAAAAACTCTATCTTATGTGTATATCAATTTAACGTACAAGTTCTATTTCAGCCTGGAAATAGCTCTTTGCTTAGATATTTCTCAAATTCTAGGTCTGTTTTCATCTTTTTTGCTTCCATAAACATTGCAGCATCAGTTCCTACAATATATCTTGGCAACATCTCCTCGTCATGAATTGCTTTCATTATTACTTTGGCAACTTCAGATGGTGGAGTTCCCATTTGTACCATCATCCTTAACCCTGAAAGAATATGATCAGTGATCTCTTTGTATTTGGGATCCTTCGTTGAATCAGGAATTAGCATTGATTCAAAAAAGTTTGTTTTAATCACTCCTGGTTCAATTAAAGTAGTCTTTATTCCAAACTGCCCAAGTTCATATCGTAGACATTCACCTAGCCCTTCAAGTGCAAATTTTGAACTGATATATGCTGGAGATCCTGGCAGGCCCATTCTTCCTGCAACTGAGCTGATGTTTATGATATTTCCTGACTTTTGTTTTCTCATTATTGGGGAAATCTCTTGAATTATTTTTACAATGCTAAAGAAATTAGTCTCGAACTGTTTTCTAAAATCATTAACTGAAACATCTTCTGTACAACCAAACTGCCCGTATCCTGCATTGTTTATTAAAACATCTATTCTTCCGCAATCTGAAACTATCTTCTTTATTGCAGAAATTATTGATTCTTCCTTATCAACATCTAATTGTATGATTTCAATTGAAAGATTTTCCTTTTTTGCAGCTTGCTCTAACTCACCTGATTTTTTTATATCTCTCATGCTTGCAAAAGTTTTGTATCCGTCTCTTGCAAGTGCCAACGCTGATTCTAATCCAATTCCTGAAGAACTGCCTGTAACAAGAGCTACTTTTTCCACATTATTGCTAGATTTTTTGGTCTATTTATCCCATTTTGATTTGTTATACTAGTGGTCTGTCTCCTTCAGTAGGGTCTATCAGTTCTGTTTTTTCTCCTTTGTTAATTCTCTCAAGAATTTCCAATGCTGAATATTTATGGAGAAATTCGTTATTGTTTCCGCATCTGTATGAGAACGTACATCGTGGACATCCTGACTCATTTTTGCAAGGACATTCTTTTACGATATGCATGCTTCTCTCAAGGGCTTTTTCAAATCTGTCATACAGTGCTTTACTGGCACCACTTCCACCAATGGCTCCATCGTAGATGAAAATCAGACCCGAAGTGCCTAATGATATTCCACCCAAATCTTGAGAAACTCCGCCTGTTATCATATTGCTTCCTTCAATCACAACATGTTCTGTTGCATGATATCCGCTGGCTTCTGTATAGTCTTCATCTTCTGCTTTCTCTATTACTTTGAGAGGTCTTGGTGCATGAAAGACAATTCCTTTGGTTACAAAATCATACTCTAGTGGTGTATCTAACATTATTTTTTCTCCTTGAGTAATTTCTTGACCTAACTCTATGTTGACATATCCGTAAACTTTCTTTTGAATATGTAATTTACAAAATGCAACTTCTACCCCATTTGCAATTCTTTTCTCAAAAACGGTTTCTATTGTAGGCCATTCCTCTGTTAGTGATTTTGTGTAATACGGATAGTCCCTTGAAATTCTTTCAAGTCTTGCAATATTTTTTCTAGGATAATCAAATTCTTTTACTCTGTAACGAATACCTGCCAAAAAATAGATCGCATCTTTGTGTAATTCTTCTAAAGCAATTGGAAGCACCCTGTCTCCAACTTTTCTATCTGTTAGAAATATGTCAATAGACTTACCTATTCCTCTTATACTATATTCATTTAACATGGAACTTATTTTATCAAAATTGGGAACAATTCTGTTGTTAAATATTTTCAGATTTTCCTTGATGATGTGGTACTCAATAATCTCTTGGTGTTCTTTTAATTCGTGTTTGGATATTGGCCTATCGCATGCCATTGCTAATACTTGAAATTCTTCTACAAATGGATTCTTTGGATCAATGTATGTTTTTTCAATATCTTCAAAATAATCATCAGGATGATTTTTGTAGTACTGTGATATGGGATCATTTCCCAATGTCAAAAATGCGTATCCTCTTTGCCCTTTTCTTGCAGCCCTTCCGATTCTTTGGATTAATCTGTTCACCGGAATGGTAGATGATATGACACAATCAACATTTCCTACATCTATACCTAATTCAAGCGTGGGAGTGCAAGAAATAGCTTGCAACTTATCCTCTTTGAATTGCTTCTCTACTGCAGTTCTATAGTTTACCATTAATCCTGCCCGATGAACTTTGATGTTAACTTTATGCCTCTTTGCTTGTATTGCTAAAAGCTCTGAGTTTAGATGAGAATTATTAAACACCATGGTCTTGTGATTTTTTTCTGTTAGTTTTTTTGTCAGTTCCACCATTAGGTTTCTTTGAGTTCTCAGTGATGGAAAAAGCATTACAAAATCTGTTTGACCTTTTTTTCCAAAACCGTGAACAATTTGCATTTTTTCTCCAAATAATTGCTCACAGAAATTTTTTGCATCATCTAAAGTGGCGGACGCTGCAACAAATTGTATCTTATTACTGCAAATTCTTTTGAGTCTTTTGATGATGTAGTGCACATTAGATCCAAAAATCCCAGAATAGACATGTGCTTCATCTACAATTAGAATTCTGGTGGATGATAACAATGATGAAAATTTTGTTTGGTGCCACATATGATAATGTAACACATCAAAATTTGTAACTAAAATTTGAGGGGGCTCATTAACAATCTCTCTTCTTTCCTGAACTTTTGTGTCTCCATCAAAAACTTTGACATCTACCCCAATCTTTTCTGCAAATTTTTGAATTTTTGGGGTTTGATCTCGCGCTAAAGCTTTTGTTGGGTAAACAAAGATTGCAAAGACATTTCCTTTAGTTGCCTCTTTTTTGATTCTTTGAATTACTGGAATCAAAAATGCTTCTGTTTTTCCAGATGCAGTTGGTGCCTCAATAACGATATTTTCTCCAAATACGATTTCTTGTATTGACTCTTCTTGAAATTTGTAAAATTCTTTGATCTTTAATTCTTTGAGATGTCCAGTGATGGATTCATCCAATCCCATTTCTTCAATTTTAGAACCCATCTTGGGCTCAGGATTCTTCAAAACTCTGTATTGTGAAATATAGTCTTTCTTTGAAAATAGAATTTCTTCTGTGATTTTATCTGGCTTATTATTTCTTATCATCTCCTTGATTTCGTTTTCTGCCCTGATTATTCCTTCATCTTTTAGCTCTTCCGATAACCCCTTTTCAGTAATTAACCCTTTATCAAATCGTGACAGGAATTCAAGAAATACCTCGTCAATGTTTTTTGAAAATTCTAACAGATCTTCTATGCCACATTTTCCACATGAAACATGCATTTTCTTGTTAAATGTTTTTTGTATCTCTATCTTTGATTTGCATTTTGGGCATGAGAGTTTCAAGATCTACTTTGCTGCTGTTATTTGGTGATTTATTGTTTAATCACAACTAAGTACCCATGACATTATTAAGTTAGAAAATAGTCTTGAATTTAAAAATGAAAAAAATTGAAATCAACAAAATTTACAATCTGAATTGTATTGAAGGAATGAATTTAATTTCCAAAAATAATATTGATCTTGTCATTACTGATCCTCCATTTGCAATAAATTTTAAGGCAAAAAAAGCAAACTATAACAGAATTTCATCACGAGTATTATCCGGTTACAATGAAATCCAACCTAAAGATTACTATGATTTTACATTTGGATGGATGAGTGAGGTTTTTCGAATTTTAAAGGATTCTGGAAGCATGTATGTTTTTTCTGGATGGAATAATCTTAAAGATATTCTACGGGCATTAGACGATGTTGGATTTACTACTATAAATCACATAATCTGGAAATATCAGTTTGGAGTAGTTACGAAAAAAAAATTTGTTACCTCTCACTATCATTGCCTTTATGTCTGCAAAGATGACAAAAAACGAAAATTCTTTCCATTTACTAGGTTTCAAAAAGAAGACAAAACAAAAGATGGACGAAGTCTTCATTATAAAGACAAAGAAGATGTGTGGGATATAAAAAGAGAATATTGGACAGGCGATGAAAAAACTCCTACTAAACTTCCTTCTGAGTTAATCAAAAAATTATTGGAATACTCTAGTGAAAAAAAAGATATTGTACTTGATCCATTCCTTGGATCAGGGCAAGTTGCAGTAGTAAGTAAATCTCTAAATCGACGTTTTTTAGGTTTTGAAATTGTTCCTGATTATTACAAATTTGCTAAAAAACGACTTGATAAAAACATGTACAGAATCAAAAACTCAAACTAGTTATTTCTTTTCTGGTTCATTGATTCTTTTTTGACCTATTTTATCTGATATACTTTTTCGAAGTTCTTCGTCTGTCTTACCATCTACTTTAACCCCTGCTGATCTTGCAATCATTTCTAACTTTTCTCTTTCTGTTTCTACAGGTCCTGAGATTCTTGGTGATTCTTCAGTAATCTCTTTCATATTGTCTTGGATTTCATTTTTTGCCTTGTTATATTCATTTACTGCTTTTCCTAGTTTTCTCGCAGCTCCTGGAAGTCTGCCAGTTCCCAAAATCAACACTAGTGCCACAAAAATTATGATTAACCATTCGCTTCCTCCTACATTTAGTGAATGTTCAAGCATGTTCTGATTTAGTAAAATTTGAAATTAAACGTAATGTTGAAGATTTATGCCTGGAAATCTGTATTCTCATTGAATATCATCCATGAGAAGCACTTATTGATTTAAATAAATTCAGCACTGTTGTATTTTATGAAAAAAATTGAAGCTATAGTCCAATCCGGTGCAAAAGATGCAGTTGTTACTGCAATCAAAAAAATTGGTGTTGGCGGTGTTACTATTCATCAAGTTCAAGGACAAGGCTCTCAAGATCCCCCTCTTGTTGGGCAATACTTTAGCAGAGACATGATTATCTGTGTTGTAGAAGATCCTAAAGTTGATGAAATTTTAGATGCAATTGCAAATGTTGCGTGCACTGGCACTAAAGGCGATGGAAAAGTCTTTGTTACTCCCGTTGACGACGCCCTTGATATTTGCACCAAAAAACGCGGAACCACATCAATCTAATTTTGAACTCTTTGTGGTTCTAGTTTATTTCTAGATATTATTGCAAATACTGCAACTCCGATTCCTATTATGCAAAATAATATGTATGGTGTTTCATTTCCAAATGATTGTGATATTGGGCCGCCGATAGTTGGCCCTACTGCCCAACCCATTCCAAAAATTGTTTCATAAGCTCCAATTATTTTACCTGAAATTCCTTTTCTAGTTTTGCTCAAAATTATTTCCAATGTAAGTGGGAAGAAAATACTAAATCCAAATCCCATCAAAACTAGGGAAATGCCAAAACTAATGATTGAATTCGCAAAAATCGATATTGCTAGGCCAATTGAAACTGCAATTGTTCCTGCAATCAGAGTTTGGCTTGTATTTCTTGCAAATTTTCCTGCTAGTGCAAGAGATGCAACTCGTGATATCCCAAAAATAAAATATAGTAACAAAATGTCTGTTGCAGTCATACCTCTGTCATTTAGAAATGCAGGATAAATCGTAAGAATTATTCCAAATGAAGATGTACAAAAAATCAACAATATTATTACTTCTGGAAATTTTTTCATCTCTTTAATCGATGACAAGGAAAATCCTTCATGATGGTTTTTGACACTTTTTCTTGAGGCTAAAAGTGAAGTAACTATTCCTGCAGCCAAAATAAATGCTGCAATTTGGAATAAAATCCTGTATGTTATGTCTAATCCTTCTAAGAATACTGTTCCAAGTAAAGGGCCTACCATAAACCCAATTACAAAAAACATTGTAAACCAAGAGATATTTTTGACTCTATTTTTCTCCGTACTCTCATTAGATATTATGGATTCACATGGAGGCCAAAAAAATGCGTGAGCTATTCCAGTCATTATCCTAAATCCCATTATTTCTGGAACTGATTGTGCAATTGATAGAAGATAGATAGATGCAGAATTAATGGCTGCCCCTAATGCAAGCAGATACCCATTGTTAATTCTGTCAAGAAGAATTCCTACAAACAATGGGATGAACATATATGGAATAAAATTTGTTAATCCGATTAATCCCAACTCGGAATATGTTGCACCAATGATGTTCTTTGCAAATACTGGTAATATTGGGCCATGAAGTCCATATGAAATCCCTATAATTAGACCTGTAATGTTAACTAGGATCAGAACTCTGTTCATTTGTATGCGGCAACCATTATTGCCCCACCCATAAGATCTTTCTCAAATTCAACTCTGGAAAATTTTTCCAGTAATAATTTCTCTAACTTTTTGTTAGAAGGCCATCTCTTGAAAGTCCCATATAATGTTCCAAACTTTAATCCTAATCTTCCTCCTGCAATAAATGCAAGAATTGGCAGAATACATCGCAGATAAAATGAAACCCCTGCTCTGATGAATGCTTCATCTGGCTTTCCTAAATCTACAATTACAAACCTTCCATCTTTTTTTAACACTCTGTGAATTTCAGAAATTGCAATTCTCAAATTAATTGCATCTCTTAATGAATATCCGCACAAAACTGCATCAAATTCTTCGGCTCTAAATGGAATATGCTCAAAAACTCCGTTTGCCATATCTGGTGATTTATCAAAATGTCCACCAGTATTTTTTAGCATAGGGACAAGAGGATCATAAAGTGTAATTGAAATTTTTCCGTCAGTTAATTTCAAAGCAGTTTTTGACATATTGCCAAAACCAGAACCTGCATCAAGAATCTTGTTTCCCGGAAGCACCCTGCCTGTTATTCCTCGATTTCTATGTTCAACATCTTTTCCCAACGAGATGATAGAATTTACTTTGTCATAAACTGGAATGATTTCTCGAAGTACTTCCATTACTTCTCCCCAATAACCTCCTAAACCCATAATCTATTGCCTCAATATACTAGGTTGAATAGTTTTCAAATCTAAAACTTCTATTGAGTATCAAACTTTGATGCGTTTTTAGAATAATTTTCCAAGTCTGATTCAGAAATTTTCTCAAAAACTTTTGATTCAGCTGTTATCTTTGCCATCTTTACATTATTTGCTCCATCTTTTTGGTCTGACTTTAGATTAATTGCTGCAATAGCTAATGATGCTGCATCCTCCAAATTCATGTCTTCCTTGTAGAATTTTTCCAAAAATTCATTGACATCTTCTGCACCTGCACCAATTGCAACTGCTGAGTATTGTAAATAAGTTCCACTTGGATCTGTAACATAGATTGATTCCCCTTTCTGATCAATTCCTGCAATTATCATGGATACTCCATTTGGACGTACTCCTCCATACTGTGTAAATTGATGTGCTTGATCAGCTAAATGTTTGGCAACCGTTGCAACTTCAACTGATTCATCATAAGTCATTCTATTTCCCTGTGAGAAGAATCTTGCACTATCTACTTGAACACGTGCATCTGGGATGTACCCAGCTGCTGCAACCCCAATATGATAATCTACCTGAAAAATTTTCTGCGTAATATTTTTAGTTTGTAATGGACGTGGTTTTTCTTCTACTGCTAAGATGACTCCTTCTTTACTGAGAACCCCAATTGCAATAGTGCCTCTCTTTACGGTCTCAATTGCATATTCGACTTGATAAATTCTACCATCTGGAGAATACATGGTTGGAGTCATATCATACCCACGTGATGCCATCATGTTATCACGAGTTCATTCTCAGTCAATTTAAGGGTAATTGTCTTGCCTGAATATGGAAAAGATCTGGAAATAGGGTTTTAAGCAAAATTTCCTATATCTCCATTATATGACAAATCAACTCTTAGAATTCAAAGAAATTATTAGATCAAAACAAGTTTCTCAAAGAAAAACTGACAAGCAGACGCGAAAACTACTACTTTACTTATTTACAAGCACCAGGGGAGGATTCACTAGATTACGAATAATCATGCATCTGCTTGACAAGTCATATAATACACATCAATTGGCACGGACACTTGATCTTGATTACAAAGCAATTCAACATCACATGAAAGTCCTTGAGAAAAACAACATGGTTTCAAAAATTGGTGAAAAATACGGTGCGAATTTTTATCTTTCAAACTTCCTTGAACTGAATATCCATTCTTTGGAGGAAGCAATAGACAAGCTAGATAGAAAAATGAATCAGAAAAAAATATACATGTAATTTAATCATTTGACGATCTGAAATTTTGAATGAAACTTAATATAATATGATTAATTTTTATAAAACATCTTGATCAAGAATGATCCTTTTGCAAATGCAACACAGCAAGTTAATGATGCTTGTGACATTCTTGGAATTAAAGATAAAGGATTGCGTGAATATCTTGCAACCCCAAACAAAGTTTTGAGGGTAAAGATTCCAGTAACGATGGATGATGGAAAAATTAGAATTTTTACAGGTTTTAGAAGTCAGCATAATAATGACAGAGGCCCATACAAAGGCGGCATTCGTTACTTTAATCCAGAAGGTGGCGTTGAATATATGGAACGAGAAGTTATGGCACTTTCATCTTGGATGACTTGGAAATGTGCGATTGTTGATATTCCATTAGGTGGAGGAAAAGGCGGCATTTTTGTCAATCCTAAAACTGAAAAAATCAGTGATACTGAACTTGAAAGAATTACAAGGGGATTTGCATACAAGATATCTGAAATAATTGGTCCTGCAAAAGATATTCCTGCCCCTGATGTTTATACAACTGGTAAAGAAATGACACAAATCATGGATACATTTAGCAAGTTAAATGGAAATCAATATTCTCCTGGTGTGATCACCGGAAAACCAATTTCTATGGGCGGTTCTCTTGCCAGAAATGTCGCAACTGGTTTAGGTGCGGCATATTGTGTAAGAGAAGCTGCAAAAACGTTGAAAATTAGTCTAAAGGGTGCTAAAGTTGTTTTACAAGGGTTTGGAAATGCATCTACTTTTGCAGGTGAATATCTTGAAAAAATGGGTGCAAAAATCATTGGCGTTAGTGACTCTAAAGGTTCCATATCTATTCCTAAGAGTGCAAAGGTAAGTAAAATTTTAGAGTATAAACAAAAACATGGGTCTGTTGTTGGATTTCCTGGAAGTAAAAAAATCTCGACTGAAGAATTGCTTACTACCAAATGTGATGTTCTGGTTCCTGGTGCATTAGAAAATCAAATTGACGCAAAGATTGCAAAACATCTCAAATGTAAAATTATTGCAGAAGCTGCAAACGGCCCAACATTGCCTGAAGCTGATCCAATCATATATGAAAAGAAAATTCTAGTGATTCCAGATATTTTAGCAAACTCTGGCGGTGTATGTATCTCATATCTTGAATGGGTACAAAATAACATGGGATACTATTGGACATTTGATGAGGTTGCAAATAAGATGGAGAAAAATATCACTAAAGGATTCAAAGATGCATATGAAATGTCAAAGAAACACAAAGTAGACATGAGAAAGGCAACCATGGCTTTGGCAGTTGATAGGGTAGTAGAGGCCTTTAATCAGAAAGGTATATGGCCTTAATCTTAAACTAGAAAAGATTTGTAACATACTAGTTGTTCAATAAACATTATTTTTCCATTTGTAATTAATCTGAGTTTTCTTTTGTAAGAAAGATCAACATTTGTTCTTCTTTGTAGTAATTGAATTATTTTTCCTGTAAGATATCTCCCTTTTCTATCTCTGTCAAAAAGTATTATGATGTTTTCATATTTTGCAGCATAGTCTGTAAAATCTATCATCCCCTTAAACTTGTAAAACTCTAAAACTTTTCCAGAATAACCTATTTTTCTTAATGCATTAGAGTCTCTTTTTCCTTCAACAGCAACTACACTATCCTTCTTTAAGTTTAATTGTAACACAAAATCCTTCAACTCTATAATTTCTTGTTCAGAAACTAACACAATATCTAACTTGTTTTAACATATTAAGCACTTTTGACAATAAAAAATAATGTCTGATGTTTTACTAATACAAAATACTAGAATCGAGGGTTCAGGATATCTAGGCGAATTACTTAAAGAAGATGGGTTTGATATTAGTTCAGTTAATGCAAAACTTGAAAAACTTCCTGAGAAAAACTTTTCATTAGCTGTAATTTTAGGTGCACCTGAAAGTGCGAATGATGATTTACTTTATCTTAAGGCAGAACAAAAACTTATTAGAAATTATGTGGAAGAAAATATCCCTGTTTTAGGAATATGCTTAGGTTCTCAACTAATTGCAAAAACTTTTGATGCTAAAGTATTCTCCGGACCTAGAAAAGAAATTGGATTTTACCATGACTTGAAAATTTTAGATAATTCTTCATTTTTTTCCGGTTTCAGAAATCCATTTACTGTATTTCATTGGCATGGTGATACGTTTGATTTGCCTAAAGGTGCTATTAGATTAGTCTCATCGGAGCATTATCTAAATCAGGCATTTCAGTACAAAAGTGCAATTGGATTACAGTTTCATTTGGAAGTAAATGAGGAGATGGTTAACTTGTGGCTAGATAATACGAAACAAGAATTACAAAAAATCCCATATATTGATACAAAAAAAATTCGCTCAGATATTGTTGAAAATATTTCAACTGTAAAATCAAATATGCAGAATTTTTACAACAATTTCAAACAGGTATTCAACCTTTGACCAAAGTTTAATATACTTAGATTTGATTTCATCGATTGAACGATGACCGCGGTGAAGAAAATTTTTGAGGAAACTATTCAAACCGATCATAAAGTTATCACTGAAGAACTATCAAAATCAATTCTCAAAACATATGATGTTAAAGTTCCACCATATGCATTAGTAACATCTGCTGAAGATGCAATAAAACAGGCAAAGAAGATTGGCTTTCCTCTTGTAATGAAAGTTGTGTCGCCACAAATTTTACACAAAACAGATGTTGGTGGTGTTAAAGTTGGGTTGGATAATGTTGATGATGTCAAAAAAACATTCAACGACATGTATGGTCGTTTATCTAAGAAAAAAGGAGTTGATGTAAAAGGAATTCTTTTGGAGAAGATGGTTCCAAAAGGAGGAGTTGAATTAATAGTTGGTATACAAAATGATCCACAATTTGGCCCAATGCTTATGGCTGGATTGGGAGGCATAATGACCGAAGTCTTCAAAGATGTTGCATTTAGAATGCTTCCAATCACAACATCTGATGCAAAATCTATGCTAAATGAACTAAAAGGCTCAAAACTTCTCAAAGGATTCCGTGGAAGTACTCCAATTGACATAAACATGGTTGCAAAAGCACTAGTCCAAATTGGAAAAATGGGAATTGATAATGCAGATTATATTAACAGTATTGACTTTAATCCCGTAATTGTATATCCTAAATCTTACTTTGTAGTAGATGCAAAGATCATTCTGAATAATGAATTAAAAAAGAATTCCATCTCAAAAACCAAACCAAACATTGAATCTATGGAGTCTTTCTTTACTCCAAAATCTGTTGCATTAGTTGGTGCATCTTCAACACCAGGAAAGATTGGTAATTCTGTGTTAGATGCACTCGGAAAACAAGATTACAAAGGTAAAGTGTATCCAATTAATCCTAAACAAGAGTCAATTCTTGGAATCAAATGTTATCCGTCATTAGATGCAATCACAGAAAAGGTTGATCTGGTTGTTGTTTGTGTTGATCTTTCAGCATGTGGACCTATTATGAAGACGTGCGCAAAAAAAGGAATTCATAATGTTGTAATAGTTTCTGGTGGTGGTAAAGAGCTTGGTGGTGACAGAGCTGCAATGGAAGCCGAAATAAAAGAATTATCTATAAAACACAAAATCCGTGTAGTTGGTCCTAATTGCATTGGAATGTTTAATGCCGCAAATAGACTTGATTGTGCATTCCAAGGACAAGAAAGAATGGTACGTTCAAAATTAGGACATGTTGCATTTTTCTCCCAAAGTGGAACCATGGGAATTAGCATGTTGGAAAGTGCTGATGTGTTTGGTTTGTCAAAAATGATTAGTTTTGGTAATCGTTCTGATGTTGATGAAGCAGACATGATATGGTATGCTGCAAACGATCCTCAAACAACAGTAATTGGATTGTATGTTGAAGGATTCGGTGATGGTAGAAAATTCATCAATACTGCCAAACGTGTAATGAACGAAAAGAAGAAGCCAATTGTAATTTGGAAGAGTGGGAGAACTGCTGCAGGTGCAAAACAAGCTGCATCTCATACAGGTTCTCTCGGTGGTTCAAACGCAATGATTATGGGTGCATTCAAGCAAGCAGGAATTATTTCAGTTGATAGTTATCAAGAATTAGTTGGAGTCTTAAAGGCACTAGCTTGGCAACCTCCTGCAAAAGGAAATCGTGTTGCTATGACTAGTAATGGAGCTGGTCCAATGATTGGCGGAATTGATCAATTAGAAAGATTAGGTCTTACATTAGGAAAGTTGTCATCACCACTTCTCAAAAAAATGAAAGAACGTTTCCCACCAACGGTCCCTATTCATAATGGCAATCCTGCAGATGTAGGTGGCGGAGCAACTGCAGATGACTATAAATTTGTCATCCAACAATTCTTAGATGAAAATAATATTGATATTGCTATGCCATGGTTTGTTTTCCAAGATGATCCACTTGAAGAAACAATAGTTGAACATCTAGATGAATTATCGAAGAAGAAGATAAAACCCATTCTTGCTGGTGGTAATGGTGGTCCATACACTGAAAAAATGATAAAATTAATTGAGAACCATAATGTTCCCGTTTACCAAGATCTTCGAACTTGGGTTGCAGCCGCATCTGCATTGTATCAATGGGGTAAAATACACGCAAAATAGATAACATTTAAGTTTCACATTACTTGGCAAATTATATGTCACTAGTTACCACATCTACTTCTGCTGGTATTTGTACTGTCAAAATTAACAGACCTGACAAACTTAATGCCATGAACATTGATGTTGCAAAAGCACTAATCAAAACTTTTGAAGAACTTAATCATGATGATGATGTCAAAGTTATCATCTTGACTGGTGAAGGAGAAAAGGCATTTTCTGCTGGTGCAGATATTGAATACATGTCAAAAATCTCTGCAGATGAATCAGTTGATTATGCAAAAACTGGTCAGCTTGTAACTTCAACTGTTGAACTAGTAAAACAACCAACCATCGCTGCAGTTAATGGTTTTGCTTTGGGTGGTGGTTGTGAACTTGCAATGTCTTGTGATGTTCGAATAGCTGCCGATACTGCAAAGTTAGGTCAACCAGAAGTAACAATTGGAATCCCTCCTGGATGGGGTGGTACTCAAAGATTGATGAGAATTGTGGGAATAGCAAAAGCAAAAGAACTTGTTTACACAGGTAAAATAATCAAAGCAGATGAAGCAAAGGAGATAGGTCTTGTAAATCAAGTAGTTCCTCTTGCATCATTACAAGAAGAAGCTTTGAAAATGGCACAACAAATAGCTGGAAACTCTACAATGGGTGTTCAAATGTCTAAAGTTGCAATTAACAAAGGAAGAAATGCAGATCTTGACACTGGTCTTGCAGTTGAACTTCTTGCATGGAGAAATTGTTTCACTCATCCTGATAGAGAGGAACGTATGACGGCATTTGTTAACAAGTCAAAGAAATAGTTATTCCCAAATCCCTCTTATTTTATTCAATTTAAAAAATAGAGTTAGAGTTTTTCAACTCTACTTTACGGTAACTGAACCTACTCTCCATGGATGAAATGAGCAATAGTAATTGTATACTCCGGGTTCATCAAATGTGAATTCAAATTTATCGCCTGTATTTAATGGAGGACTGTTAAACCAGTCAATTACATTCCCCAATTTATCTAGACTTTGAATGTTGTGTAGAACCGAGTCATCATTAACCCATGTGACTGTTGTTCCTGAACTGATTTCTAAATTCAATGGTAAGTAAAATCCAATACTACTTACATCTGAATTTCCATTAGGAATTGTTATTGATGCTTGAATTTTTGTTAATTCAGTTTCTGCACTTTCTATAACAATGACGTTGTTCTCAATCAAAAATTTAATCATGTTTAGAAATTCTTGTTCTGAAACAACTCCTTCTCCATACCATAAAGCTGTATTTTTTACCCATTCTGGAACTGATTGAGCACTTGCAAAATTTACTGAGAATGAAACCAGTAAAATTGAAAATACTATTGGAAGAATTATTTTTTGTAATTGTCCCATGCTTTTGCTATATTTTGGAGAATTAATTAAAGCAGTATACTATGTCTTGCAGTGCAATCATATTTGTTATATTCAATTTCTATTTTTTTAATATATGCAAGAATTAATTCAATCTAAAAAAATAGTAGACGATGAAAGAAAGCAGGTCATTTTAGAAATACTTGCCGACAAATATTGTAAGCAAATTCTACATAATACTTTGGAAAAACCAAAATCTGCCATGGAAATATCTAATGAAAAACAGATTCCGATCAGTACTGTATATAGGAGACTACAAACTCTATATGATGCAAAATTACTGGCAATTTCTGGTTCAATAAATCAGGATGGTAAAAAATATTTTCTATACAAAAGTAAGGTAAAATCCATCTCTCTAAAATGTGATTTGGAAGTTACAATGGTTGAACTAATTCCAAACATACCGTGTACAGATTAATTTTCTGGGATTTTTGTAGAGGCAAAAATTTTGGAAAAGCATTTAACATCAAAACGACAAACTTACAAACCAAAAAAAGAATCTACAAGAAGCATTACATATAGACTCCCAGAAAAACTTGTAACTGAATTAGAAACTGAGTCAACACAGAAAGGAATTTCTCAAAATGTATTAGTCAGACAAATTCTTGAAAAATATGTACAATGGGATAGATTCTCTAGTAAAATTGGAATAATTCCAGTTCCAAAAGGTATATTGGAATCTTTAGGAGCGGAATTGGATGAAAAAGATATTGATGAGATGATAACTTTGATGTTTCCTTTAATTAAGGACACTGTTTTGTTTATCAAAGGAGGATATGATTTGCAAAGATGCATTGAAACACTTGAAGATTACATGCGAGCATCTGGAATGAATTCTGATCATAGAGTTAATGGTGATATGCACACATTTTTAATTCAACATGAATTAGGAATTAAATGGTCTATATTTACAGAGCAACTTCTTAATCATGTTTTTAGAAATTTCTTGCCTGAGAAAGAATTGCGATTTCAAACAACTGAGACGACTGTAATTTTGTCTGTTTCTTTGGGTTCTGATTTTGATGAACACGATTATCTTATAGATTCCTAGAAAATTGTGGTAAAAATGATTAATTCCTAAATTACTAGTGTGTTGGGTGGGAAAAGCTTATTATAATTTGAAGTGGTTTTTTTGTTTATAATGGCAACTGAACAAACACAAAAGATGATCACAGTCAGTGCAAAAGCAGCTGAAAAGATCAAAGAATTCATGAAAGAAGAGGCAGAATCGCCTGAATATCTTCGAGTATATGTTCAAGGTGGCGGTTGTTCTGGTCTATCTTATGGAATGGGCTTTGAAAAGGTACCAGAAGAAGATGATATCGTCATGGAAGAAAATGGAGTAAAACTCCTAGTTGACAGTTACAGTGTTGACCATCTACAAGGTGCAAACGTAGACTATATTGAAAGTCTAATGGGCTCTGGATTTAAAATCAATAACCCGAATGTTACAAAATCCTGTTCATGTGGTCACTCATTTAGTACTGAATAAACAACTATCATTATTTTTCATTTTTAGTTTTTCTTAGAATTTGGCATGTTCTTTTGTTTCGTGGAAAATCTCACATATAGATACATTTTTTGCGATACCCTCATATATCGAAAGTAGAAACCAAATTTATGATAATAAAGGAGATGAATAATTTATGCCTCAATCAGGAATTGTCAAATATCATGTTAAACTTTCCTATGAAGTTGATGGGCTCGTTGAAAGAGCAGATATAATCGGAGCTATCTTTGGCCAAACAGAGGGACTGTTAGGCCCAGAGATGAATCTGAATGAACTGCAACGAGTTTCTAAAGTAGGTCGTATTGAAGTTAATACCAAATCTACTGCAAATACTACTTTGGGTGATGCATTGATCCCGATGAGTACTGATATTGATACGTGTGCGTTAATTGCTGCAGGAATAGAAAGTATTGACAAAGTAGGACCATTTGATTGTACATTTAGATTGGAAGCAATTGATGATGTACGAGCAGCAAAGAAAGATGATATTGTAAGACGTGCAAAAGAAATCAAACAAAAATGGGCCACTAAAACTGTTAGTGAAGGCGAAACAATGCTAAATGATGTTCATCAGGGCGATGCTGGAAAACTGGCAACTTATGGACCGTCAAAATTAACATGTAGTTCTGGCGTCTTTGATTCTAACTGGATAATTCTGGTAGAAGGAAGAGCAGATGTAATTAACCTTCTAAGGGCAGGATATGATAATGTTTTAGCAATTGAAGGAGCAAAAATCGATGAATCCATCAAAGAATTATGTAATAAAAAAGACACAGTAGTTGCGTTCCTGGATGGAGATAGATCAGGTGGATTTATTCTCAAAGAACTCAAATCTGTTGTTACTTTAGATTATGAATTACAAGCAGATACAGGTGTTGAAGTCGAAGAATTAACTCCACAAAGAATTGATGAAATTCTAAGACCAATTGCAGACGAAATTAAGTCTGGAAAGCCAGCCCCTGTTCTAAAAAGTGAAGATGATAAACCTCTTGCAGATATTGCATCACAAGTCTTTCCAAATCTGAATGAAACTCTTGAAGCAGTTGCTTTGGATAGTGATCAAAATGAAGTTTTCAAAGTTCCAATCAGTGAAGTTGTAAGTAAACTATCATCACAATCTGGAATCAAATATCTTCTCTTGGATGGGATAATTACCCAGAGACTTTTGGAAGGTGCTAAAAATGCGGGTGTTGAATTTATTGTTGGTCACAGAATTGCTAAACTTTCTAACTCTGATGGAATACTACTAAAAACATTCGGTGACTTGGGCGTATCTTAGGAAACTGGATGACTGAACTAAAAATTCAGCACATCTTAACTCTCTCATATCTCTTATCTAAAGGTGCAAAATACAACTATGTCACTATAACAACTTCTTCTCTTGGAAGAAATATTAAAAAATCTCAACAATCTGCATCAAAACATCTCCTTGAATTAGAACACAATCAATTCATAGAGCGAATAATCAGTGGTCGCAATATTTCTGTAAAAATTACCCCTAAAGGTTTCAGTGAAATAGTTAGACTTTCTACAATACTGCAAAAATGTTTAGACTCCTCCCCCTCTCACGTTGAACTAAAAGGAACTCTAGTTTCTGGAATGGGTGAAGGTGCATACTATATGGGGTTAAAAGGATATACAAAACAATTCCAATCTAAAATTGGGTATACTCCATTCCCTGGAACCCTTAATGTAAGATTAGATCAAAAAATCCATCAAGAAACAATCAAACAATTTGAAACTTTGAATGGGATAAAAATTAAGAGCTTCTCAGATGGGAAAAGAACATATGGGTGGGTAAAATGTTTTCCATGCAAATTAAACGATTCTACAAATTGTGAATTAATTATACTTGAGCGAACGCATCATGACGATTCGATTATCGAATTAATCTCGAAGTCTTGTTTGAGAAAAACTGCAAAACTTAAAGATGGTTCAAAAATTTCAATTAAAATTCAAATTGATTCTTAAATTCCATGAATAGATTTACCATACTCTTTTTCAATTTTAGAGCTAGAGATGTCTGGAATAGGTGACTGTAATCTTGCAACTTTTGCGTCAAGATTAATTCTTTTACATCCTTCGGTGATAAATTTCTCTTGATGAATCTGATCATAACCCAATGCAATAATCTCAGGCCTTACAAGATTTACTGTCTTGAAAATATCGTCTTCTTTACCAATTAGACAGAGATCTACCATTGATAGTGAATTTACCAATTCCTGTCTCTGTTCTTGGCTGTGAATGGGACTTCTTTTTTTCATTTTTACGGCTGTGTTGTCTGTTGCCACAACTACTACTAGTACATCACCTAATGCCTTTGCTGCATTAAGGGTATGGATGTGGCCTGGATGAATAATATCAAAAACTCCTCCAGCTAATACTACTTGCAATGAATTTCGACCTATTTCTGTTAGTGTATTCCTATCTTCATTTACAAATTGGTTTTTTATTAATTCATTAATCTTTGAATTTATCATGTCTTCTGATAACATGCTTTTTTTCTTAATTGTCTGAATTAATGGCCTCCCATCAATTTGAGATAAATATATGGCTGAAAGGATTAGTTTTTCACTTTGTTCCAATGTTTTTTCTATTTTTGACCCTCTCTTTAATTCATCGCTAAAAATTACATCTTTGGATCAAGACCTTTAACCAATCTTAATGCATCAGCTAGACCATCAGCATACCCAATGCTCAAAATTGCTACCTCATCTTGACCATCTTCTAGAAATCTTTCTGCATCCTTAATGTATAATTCTACATTTTCTAAAATAACTTGAAATTCTTTTTGATCTTTATAATGAGGTTCAATTTCTTCTAATGCTTCTCTAACCATTGGAACATATTTTTCCATCATTTGAATTGAAATTTTCTTTGTATTTTCAGAATTATCAAAAGGTTCATCAATACATTTACCTAATATCTTTAATGCATCTGATTCTGTAAAATGCAATTTTCCTGGAATTATTACAGTATGTGGTGGTTTTCCAAAATCTTTTTTCTTTAGACTAGAAATTTTTCCTGACATAATTAATTGATCTTTGAATCCTATTCTTGATGCAATTATTGCATAGCTATCTACACTAATGACATTTCTTTTTTGACCTTTCTCTGTTTCTAACAATCTATTTAATGCCTCTTTTGGATCTAAGAAAAAATCATTGTCTTGATTATACTCTAAAAGAAGAACTGTGTGATTACCGTCAATAATATTTTTATAAATTACGTAATATGGAGTTGTAAGTGATTTCATTTCACTCATTATTGTAGCAATTCTTCCAACTTTGTAAAAATGTAAACCACATTCTCCAATCATTGATGTAAGAGATGATGAAGCATGAATGGAATATGTTTTAATTTTTTCTTCAATTGCTCTTGTTCTTAATTCAATGTGTGTTGTTGCAATATATGGATCTCCATATGAGAGTAAAACTACTTTCTTCTTTTTTGCATTTTTTAGAATCTCGTTTCCATCTTCAACAAGCCATCTTTTTGCCGGTTTGAATTCTCCCTTTGTGGTATTTTTGATTTTAATCAAATCTGATTTTTTAATCGGACTAGTAAACTGTTCTAAGTATACAATGTCTGCATTTGATAAAACCTCTAATGCCTCAATGGGAATTGATTTGAATCCCGAAATTCCTAAACCTACAAATCCAAGCATTATTGCATCTTTCTATCGTGAAGTCTTTTTAAATGCTGTAAAGTTTTCTTTAAGATTTCTATTCCTTTTAGGTATTCTTCAATGGATACTTTTTCATCAATGGTATGTGCTTCATGGGGATCTCCTGGACCATATGTGACAACAGGAATTGCCCATTGATTTCCTAAAACATTCATGTCTCCAGTACCTGTTTTTCTGATTAGTGTTGCTCTTGATTGTGTTTCTTCTAAAATACCTAATGTCAATGCTCTAACTAGTGGTGAATTATGAGGTGCCTCAAATGGTTCTGTCTCATCAAGAATTGAATAAAATGCCTCTACCTGTCTTTTTTGAGAAATTTCTTTCACTAATGTTGCAATCTTTTGCTCAATTGTTTTACAATTCATATCTACAGGAATTCTAATGTCAAAAGTTGTTTCACATTCCTTTGGTGTAATATTATGGCTGGTACCTCCTCTAATTTCTGTCATTGATGAAGTTAACAGCATTCCTTTGGATCTATCTTCCTGATTTTCTTCTAACCTTTCTTTGAGTTCTCTTGCAAAAATCATTGATTCATGAATAGCATTTTTTGAAAGCCACGGTGCACTTGCATGTGAGCTGTCATTTACACTGATTTTGAGATTAATAGCTAGTCTCCCTTTATATGCAATTGTTACTTGGTTTATTCCGCTGGGCTCTCCAAAAATTGCATAATCAATTCCGATTTCTTTTTTAACAAGATTTTTAATTCCTGTTGCATTTCCTTCTTCATCAACGGCTCCAACAAAAATTATAGTTCCATTGTTATTTTGAATTGATGCTGCAGCAAATAACATTGCCATCAATGGTGCTTTTGCATCTGATGCTCCTCTCCCATAAAGTAAATCCCCTTCTTTTCGAACTTTGACTTTTCCTGGTACTACATCCATGTGACCACATAACATTATTTTTGGAGATCCTGTACCTTTCTTTGCAATAACATTTCCAACTTCATCAATTTCGATATCTTCAAATCCTAAGTCATCACATTTGTCAGCTAAAAATTCTGCTAATGGTTTTTCACTGAGTGATGGTGTGTAGAGTCTAAGCGCTTTCTCTAACATCTTTACTGCAAATCTTGATTCTGATAGATGGTTGGCCAATTCTTATTTTTCTATATTTAGGGCATAATTTAGCATTAATGATGGAATGTCTATTTCGCAAACTCTAACTGTATTTTTGTATTCTGTGGTGTTATTTACTTCGTGCACGACCAATCCTTTTTCATCACTTTCCATCAAATCCACACCTACAATGTCTCCTTGAACTGCATTTTTTGCCTTTATGCACATCTCTTCCATTTCTGATGTAATCTTGCATGGCTCTGCTTCTCCACCAAGCGCCATGTTTGTTTTCCAATGTTTTGATTTTCTGTATATTGCAGCAACTATTTTCTCTCCTACCATTATTGCTCTAATGTCTCTTGGTGGTCTTTTTACAAACTCTTCTAGATAGTGTATTTGATAAATTGGATACATATTTTCTCTACTTTCGATAATACCTTCAGCTGAATCTCTATCATTAAGTTTTGAGATTAGTCTTCCCCAACTTCCTACGGTGGGTTTGATAACTTTGGGAAATCCTTGTGTATCTAATGCTTCCAATGCTGCTTCTTTTGAAAAAGCTACCGTTGCATCTGGTGTTGGAACACCAAATTTCTTAAGTAACATATGTGTAAATAATTTATTTCCTGCAAAAATACCTGTGTTTAAACAATTAATTACTTTGATTCCTAATCCTTCAAGAGCTGCAGTTGAATGTAAGTTTCTGTAATAGCTTACACATCTTTGAATAACTACTCCATAATCTTCAGGTTTTTTTTCTAAATTTAGCGCTATTTTCTTGCAATCAACCATCTGGATATTGATGTTGTTTTTTTTACCTGCTTCTAGTAAGGCTTTTTCTTCCCAACGGATGGTATCGTAAAGAATTGTAACGTCAGGATTCACTGTCCCCAATCCTCGCCAACCGTTTGGGCAGGCTTTAGTTGGAAACCATCTGAACTCTTTTCTAATTCAAAACTTGCGCCACATTCCGGACATGTTACAATTTCTCCCTCAAGTGCATCACTTGGGATAGATATTTCTGCATCACATTCTTCACATTTTGACATATTTTCTCTTCTATCATCCTCTTTATTTATCATTAATTATCTTTGCCGCTATATTTTTGCTGTTCATATTGTTAATCACAATAATTTTATAATTTCTTGCCCAAGCGGGTTTTCTAACTTCTCTTGTGTAATTGCATTATTAAAACTTGGTTATGTTGAGGACAATATTCTGATTTATTGTGATAATGACGTTAAACTAAATTATTTGAACTCTCAAGAGGTTTTGTAATCTCAGTTCAGGGTCTGCAAAATCTGGGTCAAAATTTGAGTTATGTTTCTAGATTCAACAGAGTGGGATGCTGGGAGGTAGATTGGAACGCGATAATTAGGAACCGTTTACTGATTCAAATTTGAATTTTAATTGAAATATCGAAATATTGCAAAAGTCCAGATCTAAATTTCTAGATACAACAGGCTCTTTCCCAGTTGCCACAGCTTGTCTTTTTGAAGTATGACTTGGTCACTATAATCTCGTGAATATGCATTTGGAATTACTATATCAAATGTCATACTAAGTGTGGTTAATATGATTACAAACAATTACAGGTAAATCTTATCTTTTTCATAAAGAATGATTATGGTTTGTTTAAAAGGAAAATAGATCATGCAGCTAATAACACGCTGATCTTTCGTATTGGGTGATGTGAGATATCTTTGTGGATGATAGATATTGGCTCTTTGGTAAATATCATATCACATCGGTAACATTTCCAGGCAGTTGTGGTTTGCAATACGATACCATTACAAAATATGAATAAAAACAAGACGTATGATTCGTTCATACAAATCATCAGTGAGTCATGTGATAATATAGAGCATTTTCTCATGGAATAATAATTGGAATTGGGCCAAAAGATACCCAATTCCGTTGTGGGACGTAATTACTATGGTCTGGTAAATAATTGATGACTCCCGCAGAATTACAAATTATACTATTACAAAATTTGTATAAAAGACAAACTGATGATTCATCAGTGTGATCTAAATACTAGTAAGATAATAGTTGTATTGATCAAGATACTTGGGGCTGTCACCAGACAACTGCTAGTTGTTGGCCTTAAGCTCCAAAACTATTACTTTCTTCTTTGTGTTTGTATGGAGAATGATTTGTTTCTCATCAGTCCAGTTTAATTTTGTAATTATCTCATGAGGAATGTTTGCTCTATATTGTACATTTGTGGTTGTACTATCCTTTCCAAGATATGTTCTGTGTTGTAGTTTGATTGGTTTCAACAAAGTATAACTTTTCAAAATAATAAAAAAGAGGAAATTTCAGATTGGCAAAAAAATTACTGAAATCTTACTCAAACCCTAGTTTTTTGCAGATTTTTTCTCCTTCTTTGGTTGGTTCTAGGAGCATCTTAAAGTAGGGTGCCTTGTGGCCTGGTCTGTCCTCCACATCTCCGTGGGCTGCCGAAAATATCTGGCTATCACATAATAATGCTAGATTTTCAGTTAATGTGTGAGAGTTGTCAGGCTCACCATACGATAGATTCTCATCTTCGTCAGTCCATATTCCTTGTATGACTCCTTGAACTGGCTTGATGAACACATCAGAGTCATCAAAGTTGGGCTCTCTGAATACATTTAGTTGATGCGGTCCCTGTGGATTATCTTGCGTCCCAAGGGTATTTTTATGGATGTGCAGCTGATTTACGTCATCTGCTGTACTTCCGTTGTCATCAATTAACTGCATACCAGATATGTTGATCTTGTACTTTAGTGCCGTTCCCTTGTTGTCTAACCATGCTCTCATCTTGCAGTCCAACAAGTCAAGACTCTCTTGTGACAGATTGTTTTTGGCAAAATCTGTCACAATGCATTGATCAGATACAAAGCTTGGTTTTTTGGCAAATCTTCTTTCAGATTCCTCTGTCGTTTGTGCATCACTTTTGTCTTTATCATCATTTTCTGCTATAGCTTGTGGGATTTCTCCCATTAAAATTAACGACGCTGAAAGAATCGTTGCTAGAGATATTGCAAAGAACAGTATTGTATTTTTCATCAACAAATAATATCATTTATTTAATAAAACAGATTTGGTGTATTTGTAGAATGTACCAGACATTCTTGCAGATAGCTTGAAAATAATCTTATTACAAGTATTCAAAATAAAAAAAGAATTAGACGTGCTTAATTGTCTTTTTTGTCCTTGTCTTGTTTGTTGTCTTTGTCATTGAAGCTGCTTGAATGATGTCCCTTCATTGGGAATCTGAGATCATTAATGTCTTCAACACAACCATAACTTCCAGCAAATCCTGCACTGTTGAATTTGGCACCGTCATTGCAAAATGTAGTAAAGTCCACTGGATAGGACACACCATCAAAATATTTCACATTACCATATATGTGGTATCCATAGATTCCAGGCTCCACCAATTGTCTTACAGTATAAGATCCAGGTGAACCAAATATGCCAGATACTGGAATGTTTGTCTCAACATATTTTGCATCTATTGCAGAATCTGCCTTGTCTACTTGCTTTACATCTTCAAAGTAGTATCTATCCAAGGTCAGCTGGGCACCTGAAATAGGAAGTTTTGTATCCTTGTCGCGTATTCTAATATCGACATCATGCTTTCCGTCATGTGTTCCAGACTCATTTCCAAATGTGGGCTCACTTGTGTGGCCTACTACCAACTGAAATGTTCTGGACTCGCCATTTGACAAGGTAATCGTTTTGTCGTATGTGCCATGTGCAAATGCATCATGTACAGACATTGTGGATATTACTGCAACTGCTGCAATCACACTGAGTACTAGAGTGACGTTTCTCATCTAGGAACCTCCAGTCTGCGATGAATGGCCCAATCCGTCATTTGTGGTATCGCTATCATTTAGATCATAGATAGGATTGTAGGAACCATTTTCATCTTCCAGTTTTACGGTTGGTCCTCCAGTGTATTTGTCACTTGCAATGCTTCCAAGTACCTGTTGTATGTTAACATCGACCACATCTCCAGGACTGAATGTTATTGGCTCTCCTGATAGATTGATTAGATCAATGTCAGTTACTCGTGGAGCACCGCCATTTAGGGGGTCTGGAATGTGTGAGTGCCAAATACAGCTGTTAGGTGCATCAGAGACTGCAGCTATGTAAAACAATGGAATTTTTTCCATATGTGTAGCTGCATTGTGCTCATCGACATGGCCTGCGACCACAGTTACGGTGGGTCTCATTGTATCATCACCATCAGATACTGGAGCACATGGAGCCTTTAGTAGGAAATGACCAGCAACATAGTTTGGACTTGCGTCATATAATGGGAATGTGGTACCTGGTTGTAAGGTCATCCCGTCCAGTCGTATGTGTGTGTTGTCTGGCAATGCTCCTGCAGAGACTCCCGTCTCAAAGCTGTGACTTGCAAAGACAGTTCCTCCAAATACCAGTGTCACAGTAAGTAATGCAACACCTGCAATTATTGGAATGTTTTTCTGTTTTAGAAATGTCATTAGAAAATAATTTTGATGTGTGTTAAAAACAAAATTGGTACATTTGTAATATGTACTGGTACAATAATACAACAATTAAGAAAAGATTCTCTAGTAATTGATGATGATACACGTCGAGTCTTTTCCATTCTCAACAACAAGATTGTGCTGTAAGTTTCACCTACAAATTTATCAAAGTTAATTGGTTTTACTTACAACACAATTCATTGTTTCATTATTCCAAGCGTTTCCATTTTGTTTGCATTCTAATATTTTTGGTTGTAATTGCATCATAAAATTAAATTTCATCTCAGAAAACTTTTCAAAATCACAGTTTTTTACAGACCATGAATATTCGTCACGATCTAAGGTATCACATGTGGTGGTTATACTTGCAAATGACCATTGCTCATCTTTTAGGTCAGCTAATGCCTCTATTTTACAGTCAGAAGTTACCCTCAAGCTTCTATAGTCAGGATCTCCTTCTGTAGTGTATATTTCAGGATCGACAAAAGCATGAAGACATTTAGAAAATGCTTCTTTGAAACATTCGTATTCTTGATAAGGATTTGATTGATTGTTGCAGTCTATTCTGTAATGGTTAAAGGTTGTTTTGGACACAGTAAGAATGGACCATTCACGTAAAAGTAGATTATATCTTGTTTCAGTTTTTACACATGCAGGAGAGCCGTCATATTTTTGTAGTGGGTAAAGTCCATCTTTGCAAATAATGTCTGTTGCCAAAACTCCTGACTTGAATTGTTTTAGTGGGGATTCAATTATTGGACGCAGCCCCTTCTCATCAATTTCATCCCCAATTTCAACTTGGATTGTAGAGTTATTTTTGCCTGCTGTATGTTCTGCTGCATAAGCTGATGAGGTAACACCAAGTCCAGTAATAACAACAAACAAAATCATGATAAAATATTTCATAATATGACTGGACTATACAAGAAGTTCATAAAGAATTCTATACAATGCCAATATCATCCCTCGTTAGATTAGTCAGTCTCAATATCACGGACAAATCATTTATCAATTCTGAATATTATGAGAATTTTCTCACAAAATAATGTGATATAATATCATCACATATGATTCCAAAGAAATACAAAAACAGAAAATCTAGGATCCTGTAGAATACATTGCATTACCAGTACGTGATGGAACCGAAGGGAATCTGTTACCTATCTGAGTTTCAGCAACTGCTGCAGCCTCACTCAATATAGCATCAGTCTCTTGTGATGACAATCCATCATTGCCAAAGGAATAATCCCCGTCTAATGTACCAGGCATCATATCTCCAAGCATGTTGCCCATTGATTCTAGCTCTTGGCTTGCCTGAGGAATTATTTTGTTCATTACAGGACCAATTGCTTTCATGGTATGCATTGCAGGTTGCATTGATACAATTGCATCTCCTAGAGTGCTTACAGTAGATAGTCTTAGCTGTGTCCTGTCTACTGCAGTTCTCATATTTCCCACAATCTTGTTTGTCTTTCTGATTTGTGCAAGCTCGTTTGCCAGCACTTTGGCTGTGCGCATATCCTTATTTTTTTGAGCCTCTACAATTCTCTGAAATAATCTATCATCCTTTTGATTTAACTGGTTGGAAGTATTGTCTAATTTTGATATCGGTTTATTCAAACCTCTTATTGCATGCTCTACACGCGGTTTTAATGGGGCTTCTTTTTTGAACATGCCTGAAACCTTGTCTCCAAGTCCATCAGATGGAGGTCTGTTCCATGCTTGTCCAAAAGTGGCCATATGATATGATATGAAAAATTCTAACTTATCAGACCAAGTTGAATTTAATGAACAAATTTGATCGTTTTTCTATGTTTGATTTCAGTCATAGAGTTTTAGAGGGAGAATTTTTCCTTATTCTTTTTTTATTTTTCTGATATGACATAGAAGAAAAGTCAATCCATTGCCAAACAAGCGCCCCTATCTTTACCCCAGCATAACGTGTATGGGGATATAGTTAGGGTGTATTTTATCAGACCCATGTGGATAAAAAACTAGGTGTTAATTGCTTTGATCTCAATTGCATTGCGTTTCCAAATAAGACTGACAGATAGAGCAACAAGGTAAACTACAATTCCAATCAACATTGCGTAAGACCCACCATAAACTATGCTCAGGACTACTGTTAGGACTGCTCCTAGTACTGAGAATCCTCCGTTGATTGCCCACATCCAAGGAACAAATGTGGGAATGTGTGATTTTAGCAGCCTCATTCCAGTTGGCATAGGCATTCCCATGAGAAAACCTATGGGAAACAAGAGTCCGATGCTTATTGCTGCCTTTGTTGCAAACGACTCAGATATCACTGAATAGATTAACGGTGTTAACATGCTGGCATAGATTAAACCCAAGACGGCTATTCCAGATATCACAAATATTAGATTTTTTGTGTTTAATCGGATTAATCTCGAACTAACTAGGCTTCCAATTCCGCTTGACAGCAGTATTGTAAATAGCAATAACGCAAAGGTCATGGTAGGATTACCCAGAAACAAAATCAATTTTTGCAATAAAGCCAATTCAATTAGTATAAACCCAAACCCCAGTGCAGCAAAATAAATTACAATACCTTTTGTTGCCAGAGTGCTGTTATTTTTTACATTTGGGTCATTGCTTTTTCTCAACCAAATGTACGGACCAACAAGAAAGATTGCTGCAATTCCCACACTAACATACAACAGCTGCTCTAGTATGTGAGGAAATGGTTTTTCAAATGAAAGAAAATAAGGACTATCGTCGGTTACAGGATGCGCCTTTGTTGGAAACAACGCATAGAACTCGTCAAGAGTCATTTCTTCGTTTAGTAGTTTAGAGTACGGCTCAACCATTACATGTCCAGGAATCAATATTGGCTTGTAGCCATTCTTTAGAAATTCGCTTGTGAAAAATTCTATCTCACTATTGGTGAATGCCTTTTTTGATAATATCGACATGGTTACACTAGGATCTTTTTCTATGGATTCAGAGCTGACTATAATGATATGTTTGTACGCATCCTTTTGAGGAATTCCATTATTTTCCAACAGAGTGACAAATGTGGATACAAATCTAGGCGTGTCAATCAACCACCGTACTGTGACAATCTTGCCCCTGTCTGTAAGATGGTCATAGTATTCTTGGAATCCCTCAACTGTATACAGAAAATTTTCAGAGACTCCAAGACCTCCAGAAGATACAGATGCCCAAGTATCTACAAATGGAATGTAAATTATGTCATATTTGTCAACTGAACGCGAAACAAAGCTTCTTCCTTCATCCACATTTGCATCAACGTATGGATGAGTATACACATTGCCAGTTTTGTTACCATAGCTTTTCACTGTATCAAATATTATCGGATTCAATTCAACTGAAGTGACATCAGTAATCCCGCTGGTTACTGCTGCAATGACGTCTCTTCCCCCACCAGAACCTATGATGAGTGCCTTTGGATCATCCATCATGGTAAAAGGAAGATATTGCAACCATGATGAAAGCTCCTGTCTGCTACTAGGTGAGCCATTCCATGATATTATATTGGTGCCTGCACCTCCATCGATGAAAATTTTTGCGACAAGGCCCTCACCTGCACATTGTGGTTGTCCAAATATAGGATCTGGTACATTAGGGTCACAGTTACTTGTCGGTCCTTCAACTACATCAATTCTTGAAAAGGAGTTCCATTGGGTTTTGACTATGTGTGTTCCAGGATTCTCCCTGAGAAAGATTGGCAGGTCCTTTTGAGCCCGAGAATCAGTAGGAATGGAAAATGTTTGACTGACTTCATTTATTCCCAGCAAGGATGTTGCAAGTGCAACTACTGCCAGTGAAATCAAAATTTGTTTTTTGTTTTTTGATGCAGCCGAGAAGATAATTGCACATACAGAGGATATAACACCTACAAGGAGAAGAGTTCCCTCTCCTCCAAGAATGCTCAACAGCAATACAACAGATACTGCGCCTATGGATGCACCTATCAGATCAGATGCATAAAGTCTCCCCGCAACATGTGCAAATGCACTAAACGCTGCAGAAATTATTATTCCTATAAAGAAAAAAGGAATTGAGAAAAGTAGCATAAACAATGGAAGATATGTTATGTCCGATGCCAAGACATGCATTACAAATAAGGAAAGAGGTAAGATAAGCACAATTCCTATCGAGGAAGCAATAGTGAGATTATTAGCCCAATTATCCTTGATCTTTTTTAATCTGTAATGCACCAACAGTCCAGATGCCCCAAGTCCTATCAGTGCCACAGATACTGCAACAAACGCAAAGTGATACCAAATTGCAGCAGAAAAGATTCTAGTCAGAGCTATTTCCAGAACAAGTCCAGATAGTGATGCAAGAAAGATGCCTACAAACAGCAATCGACGGTTTATTGATGATGGAACAAGTCCTTGAGATGAGGCCAAGTGCAAACTATCTAAAATGTCAGTATATTACTTTTTCAACTATTGTTAATAACATGTCAAAAAGCGATAATGTTAGAGTAGGTTTTATTTTCTAATCAAATGCAATTGGTTCTAATAATCTCAATATCATGTATGTCTTTCGGGAACCATATAGTAATGATTATTCCATAATCATCATTATCATCTATGCGGTTTACCATCATGCCGTTTCTGACACTCCTTGTGTTGCTGATTCTACTCTTACCTCAATCATGTCATCACCCATTTTTTCGAATCTTGTGATCCTGTATCTTTTGTGATTCATCTTAATTGTCCCATCAACTGGATGCAGTGGATTGTCTCCCTCAAAGACTTCGGCAAAAGAACGGTTTGTCAATAGAACATTCAAGAGTGTGTCTTTGTCTTTCTCACGATTGTTATTGTACCATATGAGATACTTCATAGTTCATCGGGTCTCCGACACACTTCTTTGATTCTCACCTTGACATTGCCATAGTTTGACTCGACATACTCTTTCGGATCCTTGACATACTGTACGTCTCTCACCTGATTGCAACATCTAGGACAGACTCCTTTCTTGAACGGCAGTTCATTTTGCCCGCAATGTGGACATGCCTTATAATCCTGAAACATTCCGGCTTTTGTAAAAATTCTGTATGTCGGGATTACTTTTGGTTTTAATTTTTGATTCATGGGAATAATATGAAATAATTTCTTTTAATATTCCCGATTGCAACACCATGCAATCAATGTGATTAACATGTATTGCATTTACAATAGCCAAGTGTCAGAATTCCAACCCTGTATGCTTCTACTTTTTTGTTGATTTTAGCTGTTAAGGATCAATCAAAAAAAAAGAAAAAGAAGTGCTAGCATGTAGGCACAGGAGGGTTGATTCCTATGGGGTTTCCTGCAACTGTTCCCTCACAGCTAAAGAAATTCCCTCGATTTAGGAACTCATCATGATTGTGTATCGTGCCCAAATTGTAGAACGTATTGTTACTGCTCATCTTGAAGTGGTTGTCAATCACACCTGAGTTTATCATTGTATTTTGGTTGCTAAATCCACATCTTTTACACTCTAGTGTTCCGTCATTTACAATGACTCCATTGTTTATCACCTTACCATTGGATGAAGTACCCCATCCATTGACAACCATAGTTGCAGACCCGTCAATGACTATTGCACCATCGTTTACGAATTTGCCAATGATTATCCATGTTACTCCGTCTGAAACTCTGATTTTTCCATCAAATGTATTTTCAGATGAGGTGCATGTGCCATCTGCCCAAATCCCATCAAACAGATTCTCACATGTAGTTGGATCCAACACAATCCAGTCAGACTCAACAACTGCATCAATCTGTTGCTGTCCTATGAGTGAACTGATTAACAACAATCCTGCAATGATGCTGGCAGTCTTTGTTGTCATCTTTGTTGTTTTTTGGTTCATAGACACATTCTCAAATAATCTCTTTTAGCATTCCCGATTGCAATACCATGTAATCAATGTCATTGACATGTATTGCATGTTATTGACATGCATCTATTTGAAATCATTAAGTATCAAATAATTTTATCATATTGTACAATGAGTGAAGAGCAAAGAGAGCAGATAACTGCAAGACCTCTCAAGGAAACAATCCAGAAACTCACAGAAGGCGCCAAAAAGAGAAACCTTCATCCTGCAACATATTACGCGATGATACTTGACAAGGCAGCAAAACTGGAAACCAAAGACGGTTCAATAATTGTAGACAAGTCAATCCTCAAAGACACGTATTCTGACTCTAGAAAAGTAGAAGAGACCGCAAAAGAGCAGGCTGAGAAAAAATTTGAGGAATGGAGCATATCTGATGAACCAGTAACCCTTGAAAACTATGAGAGAAGGCTGCGGGAATGGTGTGCACTAAACTCCATGAACGTCAAGGTAACAAATGACACAGAATCAATCACATATGAGGTAAATCATGGAATCGACAAGATATGGTCAAGGTTCCAGTGTTTGATGAACATGGGCATATTTGAACTCATGAATAAAACAGTAAAGAATCATGAGATGAGAAAACTTTCCTGGTCAATCACCGTATCAAAGCCGCCTGTGTAAATCTAAATTCTCTTTATCTCTAGTTTTTCCAACAGTCTTCTTCTAGTTTCAGTGCCACGAGGTTTAGTTCTTAACACGTAATCACAACATGGACAGTACTTGCCGTCCCAATGAATAAAGATTTCACAATTGGTACACCATTTCTGACCTGAGGCATACCTGCTGCTTGTTCCAGGCTTTTTTGCCTTGTATCTGTGACATACTCCATTGCAGACCATTTCATCAAAAAATCTAAAAGTATATTATAAAATGATTGAGGAATTTACTAAGGTTGATTTAAGATAGTCAAAATACGTCAAGCGATCAAAAATTAATTTTCACACTTTGGGCTAAATCCAAATGAATCATCATATCATATGAAACAAAAACAATCATTACAAGAAATAACAACAATACAAGAAAAGCCAATCCAGGACAGATTAAGACAAGCAAGCTGCATCACAGTAGAGTCTGCCCAGAGAAACAAGGTAAACCTCAACGTTTCTTGGTACGATGTTCACGGTCAGGAACAGAATCAGAAATATTCAATTTCAACTGGTTCAATCATAGAATTTTAGAGAAATTTTTTCCTATTCTTTTATTATTTTTTTTGATATATTTTACTAGAAAAGCCCTATCAATTGCCAAAATAATCTATACTGTTTTTTGATATTCCTTTTGAAATACTTTGATTAAACCACCAAAATAATCTGTCTTCGTTAGTATGACCAATAATATATAGAAGGATGATTATGATAAGAGAAGAATCATTTTACAGTTTTAATTCTATTCCTTTAAAGTCTAAGGGTTTTGAATGATTAATGATTCTAGATAATTCTTACGTTGTTCTACATTTGTGTAATTAGGATTTAACTCAAGTGCTCTGTCATAAGCTTGTATAGCTTCCTCATGTTTACCTAGCATCTCTAGAGAAATCCCTTTGTAAGCGAACATATTTTCATTTGTAGGATCTATCTGAATAGCTCTGTCATAAGATTGTATAGCTTCCTCATGTTTGTCAATCTCTGCAAGAGAATATGCTTTGTTAAACCATAGATTTGCATTATCTGGACTTAGATTCAGTGGTTTGTCCGAATATTGTATATATTTGTCATAAGCTTGTATAGCTTCCTCATGTTTGTCAATCTTTGCAAGGGCGGCCCCTTTATTAGCCCAAGTAGTCGTATGCTCTGAATCTATCTCAAGTGCTCTGTCATAATCTTGTATAGCTTCCTCATGTCTATCTAAATTCAGCAAAACATGTGCCTTCTGAGATAAAATATCAAAATTTTCTGAATCTATCTCAAGTGCTCTGTCATAAGCTTGTATAGCTTCCTCATTTTTATCTAAAACCTCAAGTATACGTCCCTTACCAACCCAGGCAAGATGTTCATCAGGGTCAATCTCAATGGCTTTATCAAAATGTTGTATAGCTTGATCATATTTGCCTAAATTAGCTAAAGACATTCCTTTACTGATCCAATCATCATATGTTGCATTGATCTCAAACTCTAAATTCTCTTTTTTATCTGTAGCAATATCTTTCATCCACTTTGAAGGATTGAATATGTCTCCTTTAGCATCTTTATTATCTTCAATAAGTTCATCATATCTTTCAATAGTTTCTTCCGGTGTTTCAAAGATTTTTGTTGTTTCATCATAGAACTCAAACAATCCAGAATAAAACAAGAAAGTAATGAAGGATGCAACTACAACAGCTATTATTACAAGTACTATAATTGCCAGGCCCTTTGAATACACATTATCCATAAAGTCTGAAGTTTTTGGAGTTGGGTGTTTAAGTTCTTCCTGTAATCTTCGTCTTTCGTCATCTCGAAGCTCTCGTAAAATACGTTCCTCGTCTTCTTTATCGCGTGGAAACATATTGAATAGATGGTAAATTAGTAATTAAAAATTTAGAATTTATCACAAATTGAGATTTCCAATATTCTTCTCATTTTCAACCACTAATCTTGGCTTTTCTATTTTAGAAGTATATCTTAACCATAACTATGATATTGACCAGTTCATTCTCTGAAATCTTTTTTCTATACTCTTGAAATCAATATCCTGTTGTTTTTTGCTTCAATCTTTACCTGAAGGGTCTCATCCCAACTTTGACTCCTCTATCTACCATCTCATCTATGTAGTCTTCAAACATCTCGTCAATCTTTTGAGTTTCCATTTGTGCCAATTTGTCATAATCTTTAATGTTGTGAAATTCCATGAATGCACGCAAGAACTTGACATAGGTTATCTTGGTTGAGTCGCGTGATATTCCACGTATGAAATTTCTAAATGAACGGTGTCTTTTGGATGTCTCTTTTGAGTATTCTAAAACTGTTTTACCAATCAATAATTAATGAAACAGGTCGATAACATTTAAGCCATACTTTATTTGTCATTAATTATCTTTTTTTCAAGTCTATCTTCAAGTGGTATTTCGATAAGATCCCCCATTCTGAGTCCCTTTAATCCAGCTGCTACTGCTTTTGCACTCTCATCATCTTTCTCAAGACCTAATAATGACATCAAATAGGCAGCACCTGTCTTTCCTGCAAGCTCACCGAAGACAATTCTTCTCCTATTTCCAACCGCTCTAGGTGGTATGGGTTCATATGCTGCTGGGTTTCTGAGAATGGCAGCAAGATGTGTTCCTGCTTTATGTTTATATGCTGATGAACCAACAATTGGTTTTGAGTCATACGGTTTGATCGTTGTATATTCTTCAATCAATCTTGAAAGATCTAGTAGCATGTCCAATCTGAAATCATTTGGTGATTTGTATAGGTATGTCAATGCAACTGCTACTTCTGCAAGAGGTGGAATTCCTGTTCGTTCCCCAATTCCATCAATAGTAGTGTGAATCTGATCAACTCCTGCATCACATGCTGAAAATGCATTTGCTACTGCAAATCCAATATCATTATGAACATGTGCATCTAATGGAACATCTACAACTTCTCTTACCTTCTTAACAAAATTATGCATTCCAATTGGACGCAATATTCCAACTGTATCTGGAAGACTGATTCTATCCACCCCAGCTTCTTCAATCGCTTTACAAACTTTGATTAAAAATTCAGGTTCTGCTCTACTTCCATCCTCAACTGTAAATCTGATTTTTAGACCATGAGATTTTGCATACTCTACTGTTTCGACTGATCTTCTTAGAGCCTCTTCTCTTGAAATACGTAATTTGTCTTTTAGATGAATATCTGAAATTCCTAGATATGCTGCACACCATTTAGCATCACAATCTAATGATGTGTCAATATCTTCTTTTAGTGCACGTCCATGAGAAACAATATCTGCCTTCAATCCTTGCTTAATTATTGTTTTAGTAGCTTCTTTGTGATCATTTGAAACAACTGGTGATATTTCAATTTGATCTACTCCAAAATAATCTAACATCCATGCAATCTGTATTCTTTGTTTGTTGGTAAATGATACGCCTGGATGTTGTTCTCCTTCTCTTAGAGTACTATCTAATACTCTTATCTTCTTTGGATTTTTGTCATATGCGTTGTAGATATTTGCATAATGATTCGGATCTTTCATTACTGAAATCGTTGACATATATTGATGATATAAACATATTCGTACTATCTTCGTTGAAAAAAACTATCATTGATCCTAAATTAGTTATAAAATAATTTTTTTTTACGAAGATCGTTTTAGGCTATTTGTCTCAAAATTATCACAGTATTTGTATCAACCACACCTGGAATCTTCCTCAATGCGTCGATGGTACTGTTAATTTCTGCAATATTCGTTGCACTCATAATTGTTGTAATGTCATATTGACCAGTTATTTCATAAACTGTTTTCACTCCTTCTAATTTTGCAAGCTTCATAGATACTTTTGACGTGTCTGTAGCAGAATCCACTGAAACTAAAACAATTGCACTTGTTGCATTTTCCTCACCGATCTCCAACGTAAATTTTTTGATCGTTCCACTATCTACGAGATTTTTTACTCGTCTCCTAACTGCTGATTCTGAAAGCTTTAATTTTTTACCAATATCTACAAACGACTCTCTAGCATCTTCTTTTAAATATCCGATAATTTTTTCGTCTATTTTATCTTTGTACAACTTTTTTTTGCTCCTCTTCACTAAGTACAGAATCTAGAGCATGTAAAACTTTTGTTATATCTTCTTCAGAAATCACTAGTGGTGGAAGAATTCGTAGAATATTTCTTCCAGAATATAGCATCAAAACACCTTTTTTCATCAATCCCATTAGTATGTCTCTGACTTCAAACTTCATCTCTATTCCTATCATTAATCCTTTACCACGAATTTCTCTAATCATGTTGTGGTTTTCTTTTAGTTTCTCTAAACCTTCTCTGAATATTTTTCCCATTTTTTCAGCATTTTCTATTAATCCATCTTCTGTCAATGCTTTGAGTGCTGCAGTTCCTGCTGCACATGATAGTGGATTTCCTCCAAATGTTGAAGAATGTTCTCCTTTACTCATTGACGCAAGTATATCTGATCTTACAAGTGTTGCCCCCATTGGAACACCTCCTGCAATTCCTTTTGCAAGACACAAAATATCTGGTACTGTATTCCAATGTTCACATGCCCATAATCGTCCTGTTCTTCCTAAACCAGCTTGTATTTCGTCAAAAATTAACAAAATTCCTTTTTCATCACAAAGTTTTCGTACATCCTGCAAAAAACCATCTGGTGCTACAATAATTCCACTTTCACCTTGTATTGGTTCTAAAATCACAAATGCTGTGTCATCATTAACTACAGAGCGAAGAGACTCAATGTCTCCAAAAGATGCAAAAGAAACTTTCTCTACTAATGGCTCAAATGCTTTTTTATATTTTGGATTAAATGTTAATGATAATGCACCAAATGATTTGCCATGATAGGAACCTTTCATTGCAACCATTCCTTTTTTACCGGTAAATTTTCTTGCAAACTTTATTGCAGCTTCAATTGCTTCTGCACCACTATTGTTTAAATGAACTTGCGTCAGTCCCTTAGGGGCTAATCCGATTAATGTTTTTAAAAATTCTTCTCTTGTTTTATTGTATAGCGAACTGTGAACCGTAATGATTTTATCAACCTGTTCTTTGATTGCTTTATTGACTCTTTGATTTTGATGACCTACTAATGCAACTCCGTACCCGCCCATACAATCAATGTATTCTTTTCCGTCTGCATCCCATACATGTGATCCTTTTCCTTTTTCAACTATAACTGGAAATCTCTGGTAGAGATTTCCCATAAATTGATCTTCACTCATGTTCAATCACAGTACAATTATCATGTGCGATTGCAGCAGAGATTGGATTTTCTTTTTGACCATTTGCAATCAATGCTTCTTTTACTCCCATATCTAATGCTTCTGTAGATGCTAAAATCTTCTTTTCCATTCCCGGTCCTATTTTTGGTCTGATCTCTTTTGCTTCTGCTAATGTCAACTTTGAAACAAGTTTATCATCCATTAACAATCCATCTACATTTGTAATGAACAATACTTTATCACTGCCAACTTTGCCTGCTACATATGCTGCAGCTCTATCTCCATCAACATTTAGAAATTCTGATTCTTCACTAATTGCTATTGGTGAAATAACCGGTGTCAATCCCTGTGCTAAGAGGAATTTGATAAATTTTGAATTAATTTCAGTAATTTTACCTGTATATCCACCGTCAATTGCTTGTTTTCTACCTTTTTCATTAACTATGAGAAGCTTCTTTTTTCTGTCTGCTTGAATGATCTTTGCATCTACACCTGAAAGGCCAATTGCATTAATTCCATTTTTTTGAAGCATCTGAACAATTGTTTTGTTTATTCTTCCTGACATTACCATTGTAAAAATCTCTGCAGTTTCTTTGTCTGTGTATCTACTTTTAATTCCACTTGGAGATGTAACAAATTTAGGTTCCTTTCCAAGTTGTTCACAAACTTTTGTAACTTCTTTTCCTCCACCATGAACTAAAATAACTCCTTCTGACTCTGCAATTTTTTTGATATCTGTGATTGTAGATGGGTGTAAATCATCTACTACACTTCCACCAATTTTGATAGTGATCATTTCTAAACAGGAGTTAATGGTGTATTTCTAAGTCCGTCCATTTCATCAAAACCACACATTACATTCATGTTCTGAATGGCTGAACCTGCTGCACCTTTCATCAAGTTATCTGATGCAGATAATGCAATTAATCTATTATTGTCTTCGTCAAGATCAAATCCTATATCGCAAAAGTTTGATCCAACTAAGAATTTTGGATCTGGAAATTTGTACAATCCTTTTTTATCTCGAATTAATCTGATGAATCTTTCTTCACCATAAGTTTGTCGATATAGTTTCCACAATTCTTTTTCATCAATATCTTTCTTCAAGAATGTGTGATTTGTACATAAAATTCCACGAACAACATCTACTGCATGAGGACTCATTGAAACACGAATTCTATGTCCCGCAATTTCACTCAATTCCTGTTCGATTTCACCCGTATGTCTATGCTTTGCAGGTTTGTATGGTCTGATTACCCCTGCTCTCATTGCATGTGCAGTTCCTGAACCAGAACCTGCCCCAGAAGAACCAATCTTTGAATCAACTACAATGTGCTCTGTATCAATAATGTCATTTCTAATTAATGGAGCAAGTGCCAACATTGATGTTACTGCCATACATCCAGGACATGAAACAAGCTGAGCTTTTTTAATTGCCTCTCGGTGCAATTCAGGTACTCCAAAAACTGACTTCACTAAATAGTCTGGATGTGGATGTTTCCAACCATACCATTTATCATATGCATCCTGATTATGCAATCTATAATCTGCACTCAGATCAATAACTTTAACCCCTCTATCATATAGAGCCTTTACAATTTCAGTTGCAGTTCCATGAGGAACAGCGGTGAAAACTAAATCACACTGATCAGTTAGTTTATCATAATCTAATTCGGAAAACATTAGATCGGTAAATCCTTTCAAACTTGGTTGTACTCTGTGTAGATATTCTCCTACGTGTTGTCTTGATGTAACCATAGCGATCTCAACATCTGGATGATTAACAAGCAGACGAAGTGTCTCTCCACCTACATAACCTGATGCTCCAACAACACCTACTTTCATGTTAAATATCCTCGTAAAGGAGTATAATTTATTTCCTAATGTAGTTTAAGGCAAATTCTACCATTTCTTTTGGTATGTTTCGTTGTGATACTCTTGCCAATCCTTTGAATTCAACTGTGTTGTTTACTTCATGTACAACTAGTCCTCTTTGATCATCTTCCATCATGTCAATACCCAATATTCCGCCTCCCATTGCTTTTGATGCTTTGATGGCCATATCCTCCATCTCTTTTGTGATCTCACAAAGTTCCGGATCTGCTCCAAGTGCAATATTTGTTTTAAAACCTCCTGAGGATTTTCTATACATTGCAGCAATAGGTTCATCTCCTACTGTAATTACTCTGATATCTCTTGGTGGTCTTTTGATTAATTCTTGCAAATAATAAATTCTATCATGTGGACTATCTGTGATGTCTCTAATCTCAAAAACTGCTTCCATGGTATCTTTATCTTTTAACGACATTACTCCTCTCCCCCAACTTCCTATTACAGGTTTGATGACCAGCGGAAATCCTACTTTCTCTAAATTCTCGGCTGCACTTTCACTTGAAAATGAAAAATATGTTTTTGGTGTAGGTATGTTATTTTTTTTTAAAAGTAGCGTCATAAACATTTTGTTTCCACAGATGTTTGCAACATCAAATTTGTTTAAAACAGGAATATCTAAAAATTCTAAACTTGCAGTAAAGTGAAGACCTCTGAAATAACTGACGCATCTTTCTAGAACGACATCGCCAAAGTTATAATCTTCCTTTTTACTGCCTGTGTTTATTTGAGTAATTTTTGCATCAATCATAACTGGGTCATGTCCTAGATCTGATGCTTCTTTTTGGAGCATCTTCTCTTCCGTTCTAAGACGGTCAAACACGATACAGACTTTTGACATTACTCTCCCCAGTCTTCGCCTACGCTTTCTGCTTGTTTAAGCTCAACATTTGATCCGTCTTTTTTAGAGATTTCAAAGTCGGCACCACAATCAGGACAGGAGACAATTTCTCCAACTGAGGCATCATCTGGGATGTTTAATGTTGCATCACATTCTGGACAGTTCATGTTTTTGTTGACCTTTTCTTTTGTAATTTATTAGCTTCTGTTGACTGCATTCCCCACAATTCTACAAATCCTTTAGCTAATCTTTGATCAAAAGTTGATTCCGTGCCATATGTGGCAATTTCATGACTATACAACGAATTATCTGATTTTCTACCTACAACTCTGAGACTTCCCTTGAGCATCTTGAGTTTGACAGTCCCAGAAACTGGTTTTTGTGATTCCTCAATAAATCCGTCCAAATCTGCTCTTAGAGGATCTTGCCAAAGTCCTGAATATATCAAATATGCCCATTCATCGTCAATTAGTGATTTGAATTTGGTTTCATGTTTTGTATGAACCATTTTTTCTAAATCTGAATGGGCTTCAATTAGACAGGTTGCAGCAGGAGTTTCATATACTTCTCTGGACTTGATTCCGACAACTCTGTCTTCAATATGATCTATTATTCCAACACCAGCATCCCCTGCTTTCTTGTTTATATATTCGATAAGTTTTTGTGGTTCTAATTTTTTTCCATCAACTGCTATCGGAACTCCTTGCTCAAATTTGATTTCCATGTACGATGGTTTATCTGATAAGTTTTTTGTTTTAACCCAAATGAACGCATCATCTGGTGGTTCATTGTATGGATCTTCAAGATCTCCGCCTTCTATTGCACGTCCCCACAAGTTTTGATCAATACTGAATCTTTTTGCAACTTCATCAATTTCGATTCCATGTTTTTTTGCAAACTTTAATTCTGTTTCTCTATCCAAATTTTTATCTCGGATCGGAGCTATGATTGGAAGATTTGAGCCAGAACGTAATGTGATGTCAAATCTTACTTGATCATTTCCTTTTCCTGAACATCCATGTGCGAGCGAAGTTACTTTTTCTTTTTCTGCAATCTCTAACACTTTTTCTGCAATTAATGGTCTTGCAAGAGCTGTTGCAAGACAATATTTTTTTTGATAAAGAGCATTTGCTTTAATTGATGGAAAAATGTAATCCTTGACAAATTCTTTTCTAGCATCAATGTTGTAGTGTTTTTTTACACCAAGCTTTTTTGCTTTGGCTGCAATTTTTTTAGTGTCATCACATTGTCCTACATCTACCGTTACTGTGATGACATCCATATCGTGTTCATCTTGTAAATATTTTACAACTACTGAAGTATCTAGTCCGCCAGAAAATGCCAGAATTCCTTTTTGAGTCATAAAACAACTTTCCCGTCGTATTTTGGAATTTATCTTTTGTGATAGCCTATGATCTAATATTTTTGAAAAATTTTTGACTAGCTTGAGCTAAAATTCGATGATTATTTAACCGCCAAATATAACGCTGTTTTATGAAAACCCGTTTGATTGTTTCAGTAGGTATTGCTGGAATAATTTTGATAGTGGTAATGGGAATTACTCTTAATTCTAGCGATACCGCCCGTGAAAATAAACTTCGTATTGCATATTTTCCAAATATCAGCCATGCTATCCCGATAGTTGGAATTGAAAAAGGTTTCTTTGAAAAAAGTATTGGCGATGAAATAAAAATTGAAACACGAGTTTTTGATAGTGGTCCTCAAGCAATAGAATCCCTGTTTGCAAATTCCATTGATCTTGCATATGTTGGACCTGGTCCAGCCATAATTGGATTTTTAAATTCAGATAATCATAATGTAAGGATTCTTGCGGGATCTGCAAGTGGTGGTGCAAGCTTTATTGTACATCCCTCATCTAAAATTAAATCCGCATCTGACTTTGAAGGTAAAAAGATTGCTGCTCCTCAAATTGGAAATACTCAAGATGTTTCACTACGACACTATCTTTCTGAAAATGGTTTAAAGACTGCAGAAAAAGGAGGCTCTGTAATCGTTTACAATATACCAAATCCTGATATCTATACATTATTTGTTAAAGGCGATATTGATGGTGCTTGGGTTGCAGAGCCATGGGCCACAATTTTAGAGACTGAACTAGATGGAAACAGACTGTTCTACGAGGAAGAATTATGGTCAAATGGTGAATTTGCCTCGGTTCTTTTAATTGGAAACGTAGATTATGTTGAAAAAAATCATAAACTGATTTCTAATTTGTTAATTTCTCATCATGAAACTGCAGACTGGATAAATCAAAATCCTACTGAGACAAGAATTCTTTTCAATAATTTTCTAAAATCCCATCTGGGAAAATCTTTGTCTGATGAAGTTGTAGATACTGCATTATCTAATCTTGTAATAACTTCTGATCCTCTTCTTAATTCTGTTTATTCTTTTGCAGAAAAGGCTGATGCATTAGGATATTTAGGAAGAAATGGATATGACTTATCTGGAATTTTTTACCCCCTTGATTCAAATTCTGACTTGGAGGAAAGTCTGTAATGGCCAAACTTGAGGCAAAAAATATTGTTAAATATTTTAGTCACGATTCTCACAAACTAAAAGCCCTTGGTGGTGTAAATCTCAAAGTTGAGGCAGGTGACTTTGTATGTTTGGTTGGACCTTCGGGATGTGGGAAATCGACATTTTTACGCATAGTTGCAGGCTTGGAATCTCCTGATGAAGGCCAAATTTTGTTTGATGGCCACCCTGTTATTGAAACCGGACCTGAGAGAATAATGGTATTTCAAGAAGGTGCATTATTTCCGTGGCTTAAGGTTCAAGATAATGTGGAATTTGGGTTAAAAATGGCTGGTATTCCAAAAGAGGAGAGGGCAAAGATATCTCATAGATATTTGGACATGATGCAGCTTACTAAATTTGCAGATTCTTACACTTTCCAACTTTCAACTGGAATGAAACAGCGCGTAGCTATTGCTAGAGCGTTGGTGATGGATCCTGATGTATTGCTCATGGATGAACCTTTTGCAGCACTTGATGCGCAAACTCGAGACTTGTTACTAGTTGAGATGCAGTTAATTTGGGAAAAGACAAAGAAGACCATTTTGTTTGTAACTCATAATGTTGCAGAAGCTGCAGTTCTAGGAACCAAAGTAGTAATTTTTAGTAATCGTCCATCAATCATTAAAAAAGAAGTTGATAATAATTTTCCACGACCCCGAGTTACTGAAGATAAATCATTACTAAAATTCCAACAAGATATCTTGGCAGAATTAAGACCCGAGGTAAAGAAAAGTAAGAGATGAATATTTTGGCAAAAAATTTCACTCCTCATAGAATTGTATTTTATATTGGAATAGTTGTTGTTTGGCAAGTTATTGCAATAACTGGAATATGGCCTGAAAATATTTTTCCATCCCCCTACGAGGTAGCTGAAGATTTGGCATATGGTGCAGCAGACGGTAGTCTATTTTATGGAATTGCAACCAGCATGTGGAGATTGTCTATTGGATTGGCAATTGCAATAGCAGGAGGTATAGTACTAGGAATCTTTATGGCAAGAGTTGAAGTTGTCAATCAAACAGTAGGGTCTTTGGTTTTGGGATTACAATCAATTCCTTCAATTGCTTGGGTTCCACTTGCAATACTTTGGTTTGGGTTAACTTATGGTGGAATAATTTTTGTTACTGCAATTGGAGCAATTTTTGCAGTTACAATAAACACCTACACTGGTGTCAAAAATATAGATCCTCATTTTATTGAGGCCGCACGAAACATGGGTGCAAAAGGTAGTCAATTAATTACTGCAGTATTAATTCCTGCTGCATTTCCGTACATGATTTCTGGTTTCAAACAAGGCTGGGCATTTGCATGGAGGGGTGTCATTGGTGCTGAGATACTCTTTTCATTCCTAGGATTGGGATTTCTACTTAATGCTGGACGTTCTCTAAATGATGTCTCAGAGGTAATTGCTATAATGATGGTAATAATGGGAATTGGTTTGGCAATAGATGGTGTTGTTTTTACAAAACTAGAAAATAAAGTGATGTCTCGTTGGGGACTGCGCTAGTTCCTTTTTTGTCTGTTTATCAATATATGACACTCCTTCTTTGTGCCTAATTTTGGTAGCAGATGTTTGGCAAAGGTTCAATTATTTTGATTTGTATTTAACTGGTACTTTTGAAATTGAACTTTTGTTTTTTTAGTTATTGTTTTTTTATCTTCAATGAAACAACAAAAGCACAAATAATTACTGTAATTGCAAAATACATTACTGCATGATAATCAAATAGTAATGCGATACTTCCTGCAATGACTGGACCT
>Ga0224496_10000185_pt1 | contig 46350 bp, 46 predicted proteins | sample SF_Jul11_sed_USG_2_FD_168127 | JGI IMG/M metagenome (GOLD analysis project Ga0224496, IMG submission 168127) | Sediment microbial communities from San Francisco Bay, California, United States - SF_Jul11_sed_USGS_8_1 | ecosystem: Environmental > Aquatic > Marine > Sediment | place: USA...
GTGTTTGATTGATTGATAAGCAATATCGTGAAGTTGTTGCCGTTGTTCTTTGTTATGCATAAGTTATCATTGCGTTTGTTCGAAGGCCCAGGCACCGTAGCCCACTACTTTGTCTTTACTGCCGGCGGTGTCGCCAGAGTTACGTAGATCTAGAGTGGTGACTTTCAGGTGATGTTTACGTGCGGATAATAATAAACCAAGCACAGGATTGCGGCCGCAGGCCTGATCATAATGAAGGTGAGCACCGTCAAGATTTTCTATGGTTTTGCAGGCAGCGGCATCCATTGATTGTGCGGTATGATAATCATGGTAGTGGCTCAGGTCGGATGAGATAACAATTAGGGTTTCGTCACCGCCCCAGATGGCTTCCAGTACTTCATGTACCTTGATACCGCTGGCATCGCCGACCACCAGTGGTAGCAGGGTAAATTTATCGAGTACTTGCTGTAAAAAAGGCAGCTGCACTTCCAGGCTGTGTTCCTGCGCATGCGTTAGGTCGAATTCCTCCACTTGCGGGAATTTCAGTATTAGGTTGCAGAGTTCGCGGTCAATGGGGATGGTGCCTAACGGCGTTTCGAAAAAATCAGCACTGCTGGTGGCCAGACCCGATAAGGGTACGCGGTGACAGGGGCCCAGCAAAATAACACGATGAATTTTATTTCTGGCAGGAATGAGTTGCGCGTAGGCGCTGGCCGCAATCGGGCCAGAGTAAATGTAGCCCGCGTGTGGCACGATGATGGCCTTGGGCGTTGTTGTGCTAATGCTAGCTTTGGCAAGCATGGATTGAACCTCTGCCCGAAGTTGCGCCGGGTTACCCGGATAAAACATATCTGCGACGGCGGCAGGTCGAATGCTGGGCATAACACACCTCCTTTAAAGCTTCCTTAACTTTAATGGGTGCGTCCGTCCGAGTTTCAAGAGTACCCTACCCAGGGTAGGTTGATATTTCATTGATAAATCCGGTATGAAATTAATAACCTCATTTTATGTGATTATATGACTGATGGCCTTTAAAAATATGCCTTCAGCCCACATGCTTACATAGACAGATGCTGGATGTGATCGGCGCAATAAGGGTAGCTCGATAATGACAACAGTAAAAGAAACTATTTTGATGACCGACGCAGGTGTGGTGCCAACCAAATACTGGCACGCGCTGGACGATGAGCATGTACAGTGTGATTTATGTCCGCGCGAGTGTCGTATGCACGAGGGGCAGCGGGGTTTGTGTTTTGTCCGCGCCTGCGTCAACCATCAGGTAGTACTCACCACCTACGGGCGATCCAGCGGTTACTGTATCGATCCGATCGAAAAAAAGCCGCTCAATCACTTTTTGCCGGGAACGCCGGTGTTGTCATTTGGCACCGCGGGCTGCAATCTGGCCTGCAAGTTCTGCCAGAACTGGGACATCAGCAAGTCGCGCGAACTGGATACGCTGATGGATAGCGCCAGTCCCGAGATGATTGCAAAGGCGGCCGAAGATCTGGGCTGCCGGAGCGTAGCCTACACCTATAATGACCCGGTGATTTTTCATGAGTATGCGATTGATGTCGCCAAAGCATGCAGGCAGCGTGGCATAAAATCGGTGGCAGTAACCGCCGGTTACGTCAGTGCCGAGCCGCGGGCCGAGTTCTACCAGTACATGGATGCCGCCAATGTCGATCTAAAAGGCTTCACCGAGGATTTTTACTGGAAAGTCACCGGTGGCCACTTGCAGCCGGTGCTGGAAACGCTGGAGTATATACACCATGAAACCGACGTCTGGATGGAATTGACCACCCTGTTGATACCCGGATACAACGACAGCGAAAAGGAGATCAGCGAAATGAGCCAGTGGGTGGTGGAGAAGTTGGGGCCGGATGTGCCCATGCATTTCACCGCGTTTCATCCGGACTATAAAATGATGGATGTACCGCCCACATCATTACTTGCCCTGCAGAAGGCGCGTGAGATCGCGATTAAGAACGGTGTTCATCATGCGTATACTGGTAATGTGCATGATACCAGGGGGGATAGCACGTACTGCTATTCATGTGGCTCAAGATTGATTGAACGAGATTGGTACGTACTGGGTGAGTGGAATCTTGATGACAAAGGCTGCTGTAAACAGTGCGGTGTCGAGTGTGCCGGGGTGTTTGAGTCATATCACGGTGATTGGGGGGCAAAACGCCAGCCTGTACATTTGGCCAACTATAATCGGTAAAGAATTACCTGTTGCGATAGATATTAGGCTAATAATTGCACGGGAGTTTGTTATTATCTTACGCTAAACCAAAAATTCTAGCGTTCTAACGCTAGCGAGAGTTCAAAATGATTTAAATACGTCTATATATATGTGACGTATTTTAAAAATGTTATTAATGAAGTAAGACAATCGGTTACACACACCTATGTATGAATCATTTTACGGCCTGAAAGAAAAGCCGTTTTCAATGTTACCCGACCCCGGGTTTCTATATCTCAGCAAGAAGCACCAGAAGGCGCTGACTTTATTTGAGTATGGTTTAATGAATCATGCTGATTTTTGCGTGATCAGTGGTGAAATTGGTTCGGGTAAAACAACCATACTGCGTAAATTGCTCGAAAATATGAGTAGTAAGGTTGCAGTGGGGATGATCACCAATACTCATAAAGGTTTTGGAGACTTAATGGATTGGGTGTTATCCGCTTTTGGTATTCACGAAAAAAATTTAAACGAAGTTGAAAAGCATCAGTGTTTTATAGACTTTTTAATCAAGCAGTATGCTGCTGGGAAGACCACTCTTCTCATTGTAGATGAGGCGCAGAATATGGCGGCTGGCAAGCTTGAAGAATTGCGCATGCTGTCGAATATTAATGCCGATAAGGATCAGATTTTACAGATTATTCTAGCGGGTCAGCCCGAGCTTAAAGATACTCTGGCGCTGCCCGAGCTGAAACAGTTCGTGCAGCGTATAGCAGTGGATTATCATCTTGATTCGTTGGATCAGGCGGACACTCGTGGTTATATTGCGCATCGTTTGGCGGTGGCCGGAGCAAACAAGGCTATTTTTACGGAAGAAGCCTGTGATCTTATATTTAAATATAGCGGTGGCACGCCGCGCCTGATCAATTTGTTGTGTGATACCGCGATGGTTTATGGTTTTGCCGATCAGCAGATGACTATCGATGAAGATATGGTTGCGGAAATGCTTCAGGAGCGAATGCAGAGTAGCCTGATTCCCCTGGCGAGTGTTGAGCCCCCCCAGAAAAAACAAAAGCCTCACATCGACGCAGAAGCAGAATCTGCTGCAAAACAGGCAGCAGTCCAATCGGTAGCACAAGCAGCAGTACAGGCTGCTGCGGATGCAGATGCAGTTGCATTTGATATTATTCCGAGTGAAACAGCTGAATTGAATGTAACTCAGCCTGATTTTGATGAAAGAGAATTACAGGCCATCACTTCAGAGCAAGATGTTGAAGTTGATGATGACAGCGTGCCTAAAATAAAAATTAGTGAAGAGGCGCAAGATCATAATGCTTCGGATTCAGTATGGAAAAGTGTTAGCTCCAAGCCTGAAGAAATCGGCCATGTTTCCTCCCCAATTGAATTTTCTCATCCAGATAAATTAGAGCGTTCACGTTTTTTGAAGCCAATGTTGCTGGGTTTGTCAGTTTTGGCTGTGGTGACATTGTTTTTTACTTTGAGTTTTGTAGGTGACAGGAAGGAGACGACTCTTTCTACGCCAGAAGTAAACAAGTATAAGAAAAAACCCGAGCCGATAAATAGAGAAGCAACTATTTCCGGTCAATCGACAGAGCAGGATGTTGTTCAAGCAATTCCTGATTTGATAAAACAACAATTAGACCAGTCACAAAAAATTCAGCAGGAAATGGTGCTTCGTCAACAGGAAGATCGAGCCAGGATGAAAGCTCTGGAAGAGAAAACAGCGTTATTGCAAAGCGAACGTGATAAGGCGATAGCTAATGCGCAAGCTGAAAAAGAGCGGCGTGCGGCTGATGCTAAAGCGGCAAAAATTGCGGCAGAACGCGAGAAGAAAGCGGAAGAAATAGCGCAAAAAGCCCTTGCTGAAGCAATGGCGGCGGCGCGTAAAGCGGAGCTTCTTGAGCAATTAAGAGCAAAGGAGAAGCAGGAAATTGCTGAAGCATTAGAGGCTCATCAGAAAAAACTGGAAGCAGCTGAAGCTGAAAGGATAAAGGCTGAAAATAAAAAAGCCGAAGCTGAAAAAGTTTCGGAAGATGTTCGTTGTCAGGGAGCGACAGCGCGATTCTTATCAACTTGCCGATGAGAGGTTATTTTTTGTCCCTGCATCGTTCAAACGTATCGCCATTATCGATAGCAGCATTTTGTACTGTGGCTTCATCGGGAAATAGTTCTTTGAGATCGGCCATGCCGAGAGTGTCACCTTTTTCTTCATAGCGTTGCCAGATTTTATCCCAGCGTTCATCATTAAAATAAAAACCGGTAGGCAACAGGCAGACGGTTTTTTGATTGAAGTCAGAGATCACTTTGGGTTCGGTGAGTTTTCCTGCCGCCATGATTACACCTTTGGGTTTCTATTTATTTGCGATAGTGCCGGAATATAAAATTCAATGCCAGATTCAAAAGCTATATTACTAGCCATTACAGAATTAGGTGGCTACCCCGATTTTACCAGTTTATATAAGCAACAGGGTTATGAAGTTGTAAAAACGGACAGTGTCCGCAAGGCAGTGAAATTGATACGTCAGTACAAACCTGCGGTTATTATTGCGGAATTTAATTTTCAGTCGGATTTTCGTGACCGCACCAGCAGTCTGGAAACAGTGCTGTCATCTGCTCAGGGTGTTAGCGATTCAAAGATGATTGTATTTTATGAGCCGGAATGCCAGCATCAATATGCTCGGTTTCTGGAAAGATTTTCCGTATTTTCATCTATACCTTTTCCTGTTGATGAAAAAGATCTGCAGTGTGTGTTGCGTCAGGCACTGGTAGAATAGGAATTATCAGCTGATTCTTTTGAGTCAGATTTTGTTTAACCTGCCATTTTCTACTTGTATTTATCGGTCGATATCAAGTAAAAATCGGCTCTTGATTATGTGACAGGCGGTGAGCCATGACTAGCAACAAGACTATAAACGATATAATTCAAAGTACCGACTCGGAAGAATCTGTTGAGTATCTGAAGAGTTATCTTGCTAATAAGCAGAAGGCATTAGATGAGTTAGCCGATGATGCCAGCGAGCTAGACAGGGCGTATTTGAAACTGGATATTGCCGAAGCCCTGGTGGGTGTGGGCAGGGCGGAAGAATGCTGGGAAATGGCACGCGAGGCATTTGATGTTTTCCTTGTCAATGAGCAATGGGAAGCAGCGGTTCAATGTTGCGACGTGCTCTATCAAAGTGGCCAGCCAGCTTCGTTGATTGCACTAGGTCAGGGCGTATGGCTAGCCGTGACCTATCCGATTGATCCGCAATTGTCGATCAATATGCTGGGTTATGTCGTAGATGAAACTCCGGCAAAAGCAGATGGTGCTGCGGTAGCTGCGGTTACTGCGCACTATATCGCGGATATGCGAACAGAAGGCGAAGTGCACAAGAGTATGACTTTTCTGACTAATCAGTTGCTGGCCAATGTAGCACGGGGTCATTCGGATATTAAAGATCAGGATGCAATGAATGCATGGATGGAAAAATTGCAACTGCTTGATCCCGCTATTTTTCTGCCTCGTCTATCACTGGTCCTGGGTGCGATTGTGCCGCAGGATAAGTGGTGGTTTGATCGTGATGAATTACGTAACAGAATTCCCGATTAGCTCGACCGGATAAAAGAAAAGTTTATTTTAGAGAAAGTCCACTGATATCGGGAATCGGGGCTTTCTCTTTTTCTTTGGGGTTGGCGATAATGTCGGCACCGGGTTCGGCCATGGAGATTTCGCTGATATCACCGATTTTCTGAGGAGTCACTGGAATTGGATTTTCAAGCACATTAGCGCCTACTTCAGCCATGGAGATTTCGCTGATATCACCGATTTCCTGAGGTATGACTTCAACCGGATTCTCAATTACATTAGCGCCCACTTCGGCCATGGAAATAGAGCTAATATCGCCGATTTCCTGAGGTATGACTTCAACCGGGTTTTCTAAAACATTAGCACCGACCTCAGCCATAGTAATATTACCGGTGTCGGCATTAGTGGCAGGCTGTACTGCTGGTTTAGCTACCGGGGTTTCAGCAGGAGCTGCTGCTTCAATTTTGATGACCATACCGGCATTTTCTAAAGTGACGCGGTATTTTTCAGCGACCAGATCATCAACATTGGATTTGATGACTTTACGACCACCAGCAAAAAAAGGGGCCAGCTTGGCCGGTTCTGTTTTAAACAGTTTAGCCATGTTCTGCATGACAGTAGCTTTGTCTTTGCCGGGCTGAAGGATGCCGAAAAAGACAATATTGAAGAGTGGTGTGCTCATACCAGATTCCTGCTTAATTACCCTTGTATTCGCTATTCATAATTAAATTGTAGTCGAAAGGCCACAGTTTCCGTAGGTCTGTAATATTATTTTTTTTCAGGCCGTGTGAATGGCACTACATGCGAGGTTTTGGGTTCATCGGCATAGCGCGGGCGTGCTGTGTTGGTAATGCCGCTTTCTTCAGTTAATTCTTTTTCACGGGCTGAAATCAGTGCGAAGCAATGTTTGATATCTTCAATGGTCTGCACAGAAAGTGGGTGACGTAGCCCTGGTGGTGGTGTGGTTTCACGCACAACGCTAGATAATGTTTTGCGTAGAGCGATTAAAATGCGCTGATCTTTGGATAGTTCGTTATTGTTCATAATTAAGTTTTTGGGCTTTGCGTTGTAGAATGTATAATAGTTTAGCAAATTACTTGGTTTTTATGTAAATGACCATAATAAGGATCTAGCTGTTTGTTGCCATATTTAAATATTGATAATACAAAGTTTAAGAGATAGTGATATGCCATATTACGTATACAAAATAACTGCACAAGCAGGTATGAGTCTGGTAAAAAACCTTGAGTTGCTGGGTGAGTCTGGCTCATTTAAAGAGGCTAAGACTTTAGCCAGAGAAATTCGTGAAAAACAGGATGGTGCAGAGGGTGTGACGGTAAAAGTAATGTTTGCTGAAAATCAGTTATTAGCAGAAGAACAGCTGCTGGAGTACCGTGAAAAACCTATAGTGATGGAACACGAAAAATAATTCTGTGGGTATCTGATGGAAGAGGATGAGTACAAAGCGACTTATCAGGAAATAGCGAAAAATCGCTGTGTTTTTGAGAAGGCGCTGACTAATAACCAGTGTAAATGTCGATTTTCAGAGCATTTCTGGTTGGCTGATCGTGAAGGTTATGCCTGTAAGTCAAAAGAAATAGCGAATGATTGCCGCTATCTTCTTGAAAAACTACGTGAAAATTCAAGATTCGTACTGAAAGTGCATGTTGTTGGAGAGCAGTTACCTCACAATGCCGATATTCGAGTGCAAATCGGTGGGCTTAGAGGTCTGAGGGCGGTTTTAAACTCGGATGACCAGAAGTTACACGGTGACACTTTAATCGACGATATTCATGCTCTGATCGAAACAGCGCAAAAACAGTACGATAATATGAATACATTGCCCTACAGTGAAATAGTAAAATCTATTGCCAGTTATCAGGCCAGGAAACATGGCAAAGGTAAGCAGAGCCGTGATACCGATTAAGATTTGAGAGGTTATTATGTTTAAAACAAAAATTGTTCGTGCGCGTTCCAGTAATGAATATGTCAGTTTAATTGAGCAGGCACTGGATGATATCTGGGATATCAGGCAATCAATTGAATTTGATGGTGAAGGTATCGTTGAAATGGGTACTTTTATCAATGAACTTGAAATCACACTGAAAGAAATTTATCAGTCGATGAAAGATGGTACGTATGAGTTCGCTACGGGCGATTTTCCGTTTATGGCAGCCCTCGATAATTACCACGCGTCTATGCTGCCATTCCGGTTTTTGTTAGTGCGTATTAATGAAACGCATATGAAAGGCCTGGAAATCAGTAAGGAAGACTAATTTCTTCGTAGAAACTAATAATTTAGTCTCTAATTGAAGCGAGTGCTTCCTCTTTACTCACCGCTGTGTAGGGTGTGTCCCTGATTTTGTCATGCACTTGCATGCGGTATTTCACGAAGTCCTTTTTTTGATCAAAGTGTAGAAACGGATTGCCTTCTGTCTGTGCTTGCATGGTGGAAATGGGATTGGTGGGTGCGTAATTATGCCCAGGATGCAGAACAGTGTGACTTGGTAGATCGGTACGCAGACGTTTGAGGGTGTTGAACATCTGTTCCGGATCACCACCCGCCAGATCACATCGGCCACAACCAAAAACAAACAGGGTGTCACCTGCAATCAGGTGATCGCCCATGTGGTAACAGGCTGAGCCCGGTGTGTGGCCAGGTGTATGTAGTACCCTGATTTCGCTTTTTCCTATTTTGATAATATCGCCGCCATGATGCAGGGTTGGTTTCTCCAACTTTGCCCCCCAGAATTTAGCTTCATCCTTGAGCAGGTGAATCTGGGCATCATACTGATTTAAAACATGCTCAATACCATTAACGTGGTCATGATGGCTATGGGTGAGCAAGATATCGGTGATCTTGATATTTTTGGCTTTGGCCAGCTGAATGACTTCTTCTACGTCCCATGCTGGATCAACAATGGCGGCCTGATTACTGATTTCGTCGTGTAATAGATAGATGAAGTTTTCCATGGGGCCAAGTTCGAGGGCATGGATATGGTGTCGAGGCGGCTTTTTCATAGATTCAAATATCCATTATTAACAATTACTTATATACACTGTCGGGAAGTTGAGAGGCATGTACATTAGTATAAACAGGGTTATAATTCACCTCCAGAAAGATGGTAATAAACGATCTGGCGGAAAGGATTTTCAAAATGCAAAAAAAAGAATCCAGTATAAGTAAAAATAATGTTACATCAACAACACCCGTAGAACACGACAAACGAATTTTATCAAGATTACAGTTATTCAGAAATGTTGATCTTGAGGATTCTGCAATTGATTATTTATTGAGTCAGTGTGTCTATCGTGAACTGGAAGATGGTGATTCTTTATTATCTATTGATAAGACTAATCATCACTTATATGTAGTCATAAGAGGTCGTTGTGCTATTCAGCTTGGGTATTTTGATGAAATGCCTTTAGCCACAGTTGAGCCTGGTGAATGTGTCGGCGAGATGTCAATTATCGATAGCCGGGTACCTTCTGCGACGGTGATAGCGACCGAATCTACAAGAGTGCTTGAAATCGAACAGGATATTCTCTGGCGCATGGTCAGCCATTCGCACGAAGTAGCGAGAAATTTACTCTATATAATGTCCGAGCGGGTGCGTTACAGTAATCTGGTGATTGCTGATAGTCTTGAGCAGCAGCGCAAGTTTCAGCACCATGCCACCATTGATGCACTGACGGGTTTGCATAATCGTGGCTGGATGAATGATGTATTTGCACGCGAGATACAGCGCTCAGAACGTGAAGATTTGTCTTTATGTCTGATGATGCTGGATGTTGATTTCTTCAAGCAATACAACGATAAATATGGCCACCTTGCCGGTGACCGTGTCTTGATGAGCGTGGGTGAAGCGGCTTATGCACCATTAAGAACCAATGATCTGCTTGCGCGTTATGGTGGCGAAGAATTTTCTGTGTTGTTGCCGGAAACAAAAATGGAGCAGGCTTTGATTGTTGCAGAGCGCTTGCGGCAGCGTATCAGTGATACTGACCCCGGTATTCTTGACGGAGTGCAATTACCCAAAATAACCATATCGATTGGTATTGCTGAGTATCGACCCGGTTATACGCTTGAAACATTAATCGCTGCTGCCGATGTGGCTATGTATCAGGCTAAAAATAACGGCCGGAACTGTGTAAGAATTGCCACTAATGCTTGATTAGAGCAACAAAAGACTGAGAACATACGCGAATGTAAATTTTAGCGTGTGAGCCGTGAATTCTGAATCCCCACTAGAACAAAAGCCAACTGAGAATAATCGCCCATTTATCGGTGTGGGCGTGTTGCTATGGAAAGGTGATTGTCTATTACTGGGACAGCGCGTTGATGCTCAGGGTGCTCATACATGGCAATTTCCTGGTGGATGTCTCGAGACCGGTGAGAGTGTGCTGGAATGTGCAGCTAGAGAAGTGCGTGAGGAAACGAGTTTGAATGTGGGTATTGCCAAGCACGCAGCTTTTAGTAATGAGCTGTTTTCAGCTGGTGATCGTGAATATGTCACATTGTACGTCACCGCATGTTATGTATCCGGTGAGCCTGAGGTTATGGAACCTGACAAATGCCTCAGTTGGCAATGGTTTCATTACCGTCAGCTGCCCAATCCTCTATTTTTACCTATTACCTGTTTGTTGAAACAAGCGCCAGATTTGAGTGTTTTTCGAGTTGGTTCGGAGACTCAAGCAAGCGAGCAAAAATAAAATCGGCCAGAGTTGCGTCGATGTCCTCACTGGCGCGCAGGAATTCACTGGCTGCGGAAGCGGTATCAAGCATACGTTCGGATGGATTAAATAAAGATATTCTGTATTTAATGTGGTGATATTCGGGTTTGATAAGGTTATGGCTGAGCCCCGTATTCATGTGCCAGTTAATTGAATATTCCTGCTGGCATTTGTTGTAACTTAGTTGAAAACATACGGGTATGTGATTTTTGAACCAGACAAAAAGCTCCATATTTGAATCAATGAATCGACGTTTAGATTTAGGTTGATGACTTTGGTGAGTTGAATAAATTTCACGTAACATAATAATGAGCTCCTGAAGAACAATCTTTTGTATATTTGTTGATTAATATAGGCTTAGTTTGATGCGCATTCTGTGATCGACTTCTACAATTGGAATAAAGACAAGAGGCATAAATTCAAAATGGCGCAATCTTATGGGTTAAGCATGGAGGAACTGTGGAGTAGTTCACAGTTGAGCGGCGGCAGTGCGGCATGGTTAGAAGCGCTCTACGAAAATTACCTTATAGATCCCGCAGGCATAGATTCAGAGTGGCGTAAATTTTTTGATGCTTTGCCTGAAACTAAAGCAGGTAATGGCAATGGTTCAATGGAGCATGAAATACCACATAACGAAGTGCGTGAATATTTCAGGTCTCTTGCCAAAGAACATCAACACCCCTCATTTCGATCCAATGCCTATATTGTTGAACAGGAACAGAAACAGGTTCATGTACTGCAACTAATTAATGCTTACCGTTTTCACGGTCATCAGCAGGCTAGAATAAATCCACTGGAAAAAACACAAGCTAGTGATATCCCAGAGCTGAGTCTGGAATATCATGGTCTAACCAGTAATGATCTAGATATAGATTTTGAAACAGGCTCATTAGTTGGGCCAGATAGTGCCAGTCTTGAGCAAATTTATGAAATTTTGGTGAGAAGTTATTGTGGCTCAATTGGCTCTGAATATATGCACATTCTTGCTACTGTAGAGAAACGCTGGATACAGCATCGCATTGAAGGTGAAAAGAGTAGTGCAGAGCTAAGCAATAAAGAGAAAAAAAATATTTTACTTCAGCTCACCAGTGCGGAAGGACTTGAAAGATTTTTGCACACAAAATATGTCGGCCAGAAGAGGTTTTCGCTGGAAGGCGGTGAGTCGCTAATACCCATGCTCGATGAATTAGTTATGCATGCTGGTAAACAGGGAGTTAAGGAAGTGGTCATTGGTATGGCGCATCGTGGCCGACTTAATGTATTGGTCAATATTATGGGTAAGAGCCCAGTGGAATTATTTAGTGAGTTTGAAGGTACAAAACATGTGAATGAGTTGACCGGTGACGTGAAATATCATCTTGGTTTTTCATCTGATATGAATACGCCGGGTGGCCCAGTACATCTTGCATTAGCATTTAATCCTTCACATCTAGAAATTGTTGCGCCTGTAGTTGAGGGATCGGTGCGTTGCCGACAATTCAGGCGTGGTGATGCCGAAGGTGTTGAAGTTATACCGGTGCAAATACACGGAGACGCCGCATTTTCAGGACAGGGAGTGGTTATGGAAACACTACAGATGTCCCAGTCTCGAGGCTATTCTACTAAGGGAACGATTCATATTATTATTAATAACCAGATAGGTTTTACCACCAGTAATCAAAAGGATTCACGTTCTACTAATTACTGTACTGATATTGCAAAGATGGTGGACGCTCCCATTTTTCATGTCAATGGTGATGATCCTGAAGCGGTTATTCGGATTACACGTCTGGCCATAGATTATCGTATGAAGTTTAAAAAAGATGTGGTCATCGATATGATCTGTTATCGACGTCATGGTCACAATGAAGCAGATGAGCCGAAAGCAACACAGCCGATAATGTATAAAAAAATATCAGCACTGCCAACTACCAGAGAATTGTATGCACAGAAGATAGCCGCCGAAGGTTATTTAAAAACTGAACAAGTGGAGCAAATGGTTGACGATGTGCGTAACCTTCTCGAAGCTGGTGAATGCATGGTTGCGCATAAGTTGCCTGATGAAGAAGTAGATGCCTCTGATTTGATTGACTGGAAACCCTATACCAGCGCCTCAACACTGGATGATGTTGAGACAGGTGTAGCCATTGATGTAATGAGGAAACTAAGCGATATCATGCAACAATTGCCAGAAGGTTTTAGCCTCAATCCACGTGTTGAAAAAATCATAGCCGATCGACACAAAATGTCTGTTGGGGCGCTGCCTATTGACTGGGGCTATGCTGAAATTATGGCTTATGCAACATTGGTGCATGAAGGATTTTCGGTGCGATTATCAGGCCAGGATAGTGGTCGTGGCACTTTCTTTCATCGTCATGCAGTGTTACACAATCAAAACGAACGGCTCGCATTTGTGCCGCTACGAAGTATTGGCAAGGGTAAAAATAATTTTCTGGTTATTGATTCCCTGTTATCAGAACTGGCTGTACTGGCTTTTGAATATGGATTTTCAACGGCAGATCCGAACACGTTGGCAATCTGGGAGGCACAGTTTGGTGATTTTGCTAATGGTGCTCAAGTGGTGATCGATCAATTTATATCTTCGGGTGAACATAAGTGGGGTAAAGCTTGTGGACTGGTGATGTTACTGCCACATGGATATGAAGGTCAGGGTGCTGAGCATTCATCGGCTCGACTTGAGCGTTTCCTGCAACTTTGCGCAGAGCAGAATATGCAGGTATGTGTGCCGTCTACGCCTGCGCAGATTTATCATTTATTGCGCAGGCAAATGGTTAGAAATTGTAGAAAGCCATTAATAGTAATGACGCCAAAGAGTTTGTTAAGGCATAAATTATGTGTCAGCACTTTGGAAGACCTGGCTAGCGGTTATTATCAAAGGGTCATACCAGAAATTGATGCGATTGATCCTGATAAAGTTGATCGTGTCATTTTGTGTAGTGGTAAAGTGTATTACGATTTACTTGAGAAGCGCAGGTCAGAGAAGCGTGAAAATGTAGTAATTATCCGGGTTGAGCAACTGTATCCATTTCCAAAGGCTGAACTGGGCGCACTGTTGAAAATTTATACTAAAACAAATCAATTGATATGGTGCCAGGAAGAGCCCAGGAATCAGGGTGGCTGGGATTTTGTTGAACCACGAGTCAATGCGATGACAGATAAAGAATGGAAGCTTAATTATATTGGACGTGGATCTTCTTCTGCGCCAGCGGTGGGTTCTGCCAAGTTGCATGTGATACAGCAGGCTGAGCTGGTTGAGCGTGCAATTATGTTTAATGATCAGACATATAATGATGAGAGGCAAAGCAAGAAATGAGCATTGAAATAAAAGTTCCTGAATTGCCGGAGTCTATTGCTGATGCGGTCATTGTAAGCTGGTATAAAAAACAGGGTGAGTTGATCAAGCAAGGCGAAAATCTGGTTGATCTGGAAACCGATAAAGTTGTGCTTGAAGTGCCGGCTGTCAAATCAGGTATGATTGAGAAAATATTTTTTTCCGAAGGTTCCATTGTTACGGCTGGACAGGTTCTTGCTTTGCTTGATGAAAATGCAGAAATGTCAGCTGAGATTGGTGTTGAGTCTTTATCAAGCTCAGTTGCTGAAAAACAAGCCAGTGCAGAAAATGCAGTTGAAGATACTGAAAGTGATGTAGCGATCAGCCCATCGGCAAGAAAAATGATGCATGAGCACGGTATTAGTGTGGCTATGGTAAAAGGGAGCGGGAAGCACGGTCGAATTTTGAAAGAAGACATACAGGCATTTGTAAATAATAAAAATAAACCCATAGAAACAAATAAATTTAAAGACGAAGATAAGGTAAATATCACGACGGATAAATCTCGTTTATTAAGTATTAAAACAACATCAGTCGGACAGAGAATTGAGAAGCGTGTGCCAATGACGCGATTACGCGCACGTATAGCTGAACGTTTATTGCAGGCACAGCAAAATGCTGCGATATTAACTACTTTCAATGAAGTAAATATGAAGCCCGTCATGGATTTAAGGGCAAAGCATAAAGAAAAATTTGAAAAGGAATATGGCGCCAAACTGGGCTTCATGTCATTCTTTGTTAAAGCTTCGCTGGAAGCATTGAAGAAATACCCTGCGGTGAATGCATCCATTGATGGTGGTGATATTGTTTATCACGGCTATTACGATATTGGTGTGGCTGTTTCAGGTGCTAGTGGTTTAGTGGTGCCAGTGATACGTAATGCAGAAGAAATGAACATGGCAGAAATTGAACTGAGTATTGTCGACTACGCTATTAAAGCGCGTGAAAATAAATTGAGTCTTGAAGAAATTACCGGGGGCACATTTACTATCTCCAACGGTGGTGTGTTTGGTTCCATGTTATCGACGCCCATTCTTAACCCACCACAAAGTGCAATACTCGGTATGCATACGATAAAAGAAAGAGCTATGGTGGTAGATGGTGAAATTGTTGTATTGCCGGTGATGTACCTGGCGTTATCCTATGACCACCGTATTATTGATGGTCGGGAAGCGGTACAGTTTCTGGTGACGATAAAAGATATGCTTGAAGATCCCTCAAGAATGTTATTAGGTATTTGATGTGCGAGGTGTGAAATGAGTAAAAAATACAACGTTGTAGTTGTTGGTGCAGGTCCAGCTGGTTACGTAGCAGCGATACGATGTGCGCAGCTGGGCATGAGTGTGGCCTGTGTTGATGAGTGGCATAACGCTCAGGGTGAATCTTCACTGGGTGGTACCTGTCTAAATGTTGGTTGTATCCCATCTAAAGCCTTACTGGAATCTTCGCATTTATTTGCGATGGCACAAAACGAATTTAAAGATCATGGTATCTCTGTTACTAAATTACGTATTGATGTGCCAATAATGATGGCGCGTAAAGATAAAGTGGTAACTGAATTAACTCAGGGCATAAAAGCTTTGTTTAAAGCTAACAAAGTTGAATTTTTTCATGGCCATGCTCGCCTGGCGCAGGGTAAAAAAGTGGAAGTGCGCGAACGCGGTGGTAAAAAGATTATCGATACACTTGAAGCGGACAATATTATTCTCGCGGCAGGTTCTTCTTCAGTGCATCTGGATCAAGCTCCGCTGGATCAGCAATACATTGTTGACTCTACTGGTGCACTTGAGTTTGATGCAGTACCAAAACGTCTGGGTATTATTGGAGCAGGTGCTATTGGATTAGAGCTTGCTAGTGTCTGGTCGCGTCTGGGTTCGGAAGTCGTGCTTATCGAAGCTATGGATGAATTTTTGTCGATCGCTGACCAGCAAATTTCACGTGCTGCTTTCCGCAGTTATAAGAAACAGGGTATGGATATTCGTATCAATGCACGTTTATTATCTGCCACAGTTAAAAATAAGCAGGTGCAGGTGACTTATGAAGACAATCGCGGCGCGCAGCAGGTGGTATTTGATAAATTAATTGTTGCGGTTGGCCGTAAGCCAAATAGCGACACTATGTTTGGTGATGAAATGGAACTGGTCATTGATGAGCGCTCATTTATTCATGTAAATAAATATTGTGAAACTAGCGTGCCTGGTATTTATGCGATTGGCGATATCGTGCGTGGTCCAATGCTGGCGCATAAGGGTTCTGAAGAAGGCATGATGGTGGCTGAACGTATAGCTGGTCAGGCATCGAGTGTAAACTACGATCTCATCCCTTCGGTAATTTACACTCAGCCAGAAATCGCCTGGGTGGGTAAAACAGAACAGGCTTGCGAAGCTGAAGGCGTGCCGGTGAATATTGGCATCTTCCCGATGACTGCCAGTGGTCGTGCACGTGCCATGGCGGCAAGCGAAGGCATGGTTAAAATTATCGCCCACAAAGAAACTGATCGTGTTCTGGGTGTGCATATTTTCTCTGCACAGGCTTCCGAACTTATCGCACAGGCAGTTATGGCGATGGAAATGGGAGCTAGTGCAGAAGATATCGCGCTCACTGTGTTTGCACATCCCACTCTGGCTGAGGCTATCCATGAAGCCGCGCTAGCTGTGGATATGCGTGCTATTCATATCAAGAATTAGCTAAAAGGCCTTATAATACGGCCAGATAATCAATAAATTTCATTTTGAGCCGATGTTCGAAGTGATAGAACGAGAAGAAACCTAATGAATCTACACGAATATCAGGCAAAAAAATTATTTGCTGATTATGGTCTACCCGTACCAAATAACCGGGTAGTGCAATCCCCTGCTGATGTTAGTGCCGCCATTAGCGCACTCGAAGGTGATCGCTGGGTGGTCAAAGCTCAGGTACACGCCGGTGGTCGCGGTAAGGCAGGTGGCGTTAGACTGGTGGATGATATCGGAACGTTGACGCATACTGTGGCCGAGATGCTTGGTTCACGATTAGTCACAATACAAACCAGTGCCGAGGGGCAGCCCGTCAATCATATTTTGATCGAAGAAACCTGTAGCATTGCACGTGAGCTCTATATCGGTGCGGTGATCGATCGTTCTACTCGTCGTGTTGTCCTGATGGCTTCCACTGAAGGCGGTGTAGAAATTGAAAAAGTGGCAGAAGAAACGCCGGAAAAAATTCTTAAAACCAGTATTAACCCGCTCACTGGTTTACAACCTTTCCAGGGGAGGCAGCTAGCCTTTGGTTTAGGGCTAGAGGGTGACCAGATAAAACAATTCTCAAAAATGCTCGCGGGTCTGGCAAAAATGTTTATCGAAAAAGATCTGAGTCTGGTTGAAATAAATCCACTAGTGGTCACCAACAGTGGTGATTTAATCTGTCTGGATGGAAAAATAAACGTCGATGATAATGCGCTCTACCGTCAGCCGGATTTACTGGCTATGCGTGATGTGGCGCAGGAAGATGAGCGTGAAAATCGCGCCAAGGAATGGGATCTGAATTACATTTCACTGGACGGTGATATCGGCTGTATGGTTAATGGCGCTGGTCTGGCCATGGCGACCATGGATCTGATCAAGCTTTGTGGGGGCGAGCCAGCCAACTTCCTCGATGTTGGTGGTGGTGCGACCAAAGAGCGTGTAGCTGAGGCCTTTAAAATTATTCTCTCTGATAAAAATGTTAAAGGCATATTGGTTAATATTTTTGGCGGTATTGTGCGTTGCGACCTTATCGCCGAAGGTATTATTGGTGCTGCTAAGGAGGTACATCTGAATGTGCCGGTAGTGGTGCGGTTAGAAGGTAACAATGCAGAAAAAGGTGCGCAATTATTAAATGAATCGAATTTAAATTTAATCACAGCCACCGGCTTGACTGATGCTGCTGAGAAAATAGTCAGTGAGGTCAAAGCAGTATGAGCGTACTCATTAATAAACACACCAGAGTTATTTGTCAGGGCTTTACCGGTAAGCAGGGTACTTTTCACTCCGAACAAGCGATTGCTTATGGCACAAAAATGGTCGGTGGTGTGACACCGGGTAAAGGTGGGCAAACTCATCTTAATTTACCGGTCTTCAATACCATGCATGAAGCTGTGGATGAAACCGGAGCGACTGCATCAGTGATTTATGTACCAGCTCCATTCTGTAAAGATTCCATGCTTGAAGCAATTGATGCGGGTATTGATCTTATTGTCTGTATCACCGAAGGCGTGCCTACGCTGGATATGCTAGAAGTAAAAATGGTAGCTGATAGTGTAGGTGCCGTCATTATTGGTCCTAACTGTCCAGGTATTATTACGCCGGGTGAATGCAAAATCGGCATCATGCCTGGCTCGATCCATCTGCCCGGCAAAGTTGGTGTAGTCTCTCGCTCCGGCACATTAACTTATGAAGCGGTAAAGCAGACCACTGATCTAGGTTTTGGTCAGAGCACCTGCATTGGCATCGGCGGTGATCCAATTCCGGGTATGAGCTTTATTGATGCACTCAGGCTGTTCGAACACGATAAACAAACCGAAGCCATCCTGATGGTTGGTGAAATTGGTGGTAGTGCTGAAGAAGAGGCCGCTGAATTTATACAACTGGAAATTACTAAACCGGTCACGGCGTTCATCGCTGGTGGTACTGCGCCCAAAGGTAAACGTATGGGGCATGCCGGTGCCATTATTGCCGGAGGTAAAGGCACGGCGGAAGAAAAATTTACCGCACTGAAGGAGGCGGGTGTACATATTGTGCGCTCCCCGGCTGAATTAGGTCAGGGCGTTAAGGAAGTGACGGGCTGGTAGGTTATAATGCCTGAGTTGTTGATAAGGGGCTGGTCCTTTATCTGTGGTAAGAACGTGTTCGATCATCAAGAAGTCCTGGCTCTTTATATGTATCATCTCGTTGTAACTTACTAATTATCTTAAATAAATAATAGGTCCAGATGAGTTCTGGGCTGGCTTGCGATAGTGGCTGGACTGCTTATTCCTGAGCGTTATAAATTTAGGCTTATAAATTTAATCGAGGAAACTATGCAGGCAACTATTGAAGCACAAAAAGGAACAAATATATTCAGGCATAAGGAAGACCGCTGGCCTGTTCTGATTGTGTTAATGCTGACTGCACTGGATTTTGCTATTTATTTTACTGTCAGCAGCTTAACTGTGCTGACAACCTATTATCTGGTAATGCTTATTCCAAAAGGTATTATTTGTGCATGGAATCATCATCACCAACATATTTTTACCTTCCGAAATACTGCACTTAATCGAGGTCTGGAGTTCGCCTATGCCTTGCATACAGGTGTAACTACTCATCTCTGGCGTTTGCATCATGTGCTGGGCCATCATTTAAATTTTCTTGATCAGGAAAAAGATGAAAGTCGCTGGCAACGAAAAGACGGTTCGAAAATGGGTATGGTCGAGTACACGCTGAATGTTGCCATCACCGCTTACACGCGTGGTTATGCTGTGGGCAAAAGATATCCGAAACAGTTAAGACCCTTTCTCATTTATACAGCAATTACTTTTATTATCGTTGCTTTATTAGTCTGGTATAAACCTGCCTCAGGTATCATGTTATTCGTCTTGCCAATGATTACCAGTCTGCTTTTTACCGCGTATGCGACTTACGACCATCATTCGGGTCTTGATACGGATAATGAGTTTGAAGCTTCGCGCAACAAGTTGAGCCCACTTTATAATTTTCTAACGGGCAACCTTGGATATCACACAGCGCATCATCATAAACAGGGTGTACACTGGTCAAAATTACCGGAGCTCCATGCAAAAATTGCAGACAGGATTCCTGAATATCTGTATCAGAAAACAGTAATTAATGTGTAATTGGCGGTATGAATAACTCGTTATTTTGTGCGAGTTAACATGCTGAGTTGAAGATTATGTAATTTGCTGAGCGTGGTTAGCGCAGTAACTGTGCCTAGTAATGCCCAGCCCATATCCGATTGTGTATCCCATGCGTAACCTTGTGTGCCTAAAAATGCTTCGGCGGCTTCTTCGCTGAGCAGGGCTATCCACCATTCAACAAGTTCATAAAAAGCACTAAGTGCCAGGCAGAAAGATATTATAAAAAATGATTACCAGATAGAACCCTGAATTATATTTTTTCTCAGGATTATTTCTCGGGCAATTAATGCGGGTACAAAACCCTGTGCAAAATGACCGACTTTGTCATAGTTATTTCGACTAAAACCAAAGATGTCTTTTAACTGATCGAAAAAAGGTACTTCCGCATAGGTGTGGTGCCATCCAAGCATTAGAATAATACAGTGTATTAATATCAGATTATAAACCAGTGGTGTTAATCTAAAGGAATTATAGGTTGTGGCTAAAACAGCAGCGCCAATAATGGCAGGTGCTACTTCTAAAAACCAGGTGAATTGATCTTTAGGGTTGATGCCTGACCAGATTAGAAAGACTAAATAAATTGTAATCCATAGATATTTAATGGTGCTATCCTCATTCAGATATTCCCTTTTAACATGTTCGGATAAAATTTTTAAAGTTTTATAAACCAGTCAATAATGTCCTGAGTGACCTGATCGATGTCATCCTTTTTTGATAATAGATGATCTGAGTTCTGCAGTGTAATTATTGTTGAGTTACCTTTTATCCATTTATTTAATTCAGTAGCATTTTTCTCACCGACCAGTGGATCATTTGCAATATTAAATATGAGCGTTGGTTTGTTGAAGTTTGCCAGTCTTTGGCGCATGTTAAAGCTGCGTAGATCTTTAACAAATTCTGGTTCTATTTCGTAATGTTCCCCGGCTACTTCAATGCTTGAGGGTATGCCCTGTTCTAGTAGGGTCAGAGCATGACCAAAGTGATGTAATACATGATCAGGTTGACTGGGTGAGGCGATAGTAACCACGGCTCTGATTTTTTCTGCAATGTCTCCTTTGAGTTGCATTACCGCTTCGAGTACAGCAGTTCCACCGAGACTATGGCCAATGAGTAAAGCGGGTGTTTGATAATGAACGAGTAAATAATCGATAGCTGCTCTTATATCAGCGACATTGCTACTGAATCCAGTTTTTGAGAACACGCCGTCGCTGTTACCGAGACCGGTGAAGTCAAAGCGTAATGTAGCGTAACCTTTTGCAGCCAACGCTTTGCTGATACGGTAAGTCGTGAGTGTGTCTTTGCTGCAGGTAAAACAGTGACAACAAATCGCATATGCCTGAGGTGTGCCATCAGGTAATTCTAATCGGGCATCGAGAGTATGGCCGCTGCCACCAGTGAATGATATTTTGATACTTGGCATGTTGGTGTATTGGTTCAAAGTGAAGATTGCACGTGTATTGTACTTTAGAGTGCCTCAAGGCTGAATGTTAATGGTATTGATATTTTTTGTTGAAAGTGTGGATGTGCATCAATATTAGGTTTGTTTGCCATGGTGTAATATTTGATCGGCAAGAGTATGATGTCTGGGTTGATGATTATCATGAGTCAGTATAATTTGGACGTTTTATATGACTGAAGTTCGTTTACCTGAAAATAGAATCCCCGTTATTCGCGTGCCTGCTAGCCCCGCCGATGCCAATCCTGGAGGTAGTATATTTGGCGGCTGGATCATGTCCTATGTTGATGTTGCTGGCAGTATTCCGGCGCTGGACAGGGCGCAAGGCCCGGTAGTCACGCGAGCAGTAGAGTCGTTTGAATTCAAGCAACCGGTCCTCATCGGTGACTTAATCAGCTGCTACGCGAAGATTATTTCTGAAGGCAGAACATCAATCAAGGTCGATGTTGAAGTTTATGCTGAGCGCCGAAAAGGTGCTGTAAAGCAATGTATTAAGGTGACAGAAGCAGTGCTGGTTTATGTGGCGATTGATGGCGACCACAAGCCCAGAGCTTTGCCAGCCAAATAGATTTTAATGGCATTTCAAGTTATCTTTTAACCCTGTATGTGAAAAACGTTACTCAATAGTAATTAGTTAAGTTAAATGATGTTATTAAATTAGAACTCTTTAATATATAAATGATTAGACTCCTAATATTAGGTGTGCTAAAACTGGCGACACTTATTTACTTAAAACTATAAATACAACGAAATCCAACATATGAAAACAAGAATCCTGATAATAGCAAGTATGTGTATATCAACCAGTGCTTTAGCTGGAGGCTATCGTGTCGCGACCCAGGGACAAAAGGCATTGGGGATGGCACATACCGGTGTGGCCATGACAGAAAGTTCTGAAGTAATCTTCTTTAACCCGGCGGCTATGACTTCGCTGAAAAATAATCTAGATATCACTGCTGGTACTACTCTGATTGATAGCGTTACCAAGTATCAGAATCAAACAGCAAATACTTCAGCTGAAACAGACAACCCACTTGGTACGCCCAGCAATTTTTATATTGCACAAAGGCATGACGAGAAACTTTCCTATGGCCTTGGTCTGTATACGCCGTATGGAAATGTTGTGGAGTGGGAAAAGGATTGGTCAGGTTCTCATCTGGTCAATAATATTGAGCTGAAAGCAATATATATTCAGCCGACAATTGCTTATAAGTTAAGTGATACCTATAGCGTTGGTTTTGGCCCAGCTATTGTTTATGGATTAGTTGAGTTTAATCGAAATCTTAGTACATCACTCATTGATGGTAATGGTAATCGCTCTAATGTCACTCTTAAGGCATCCGGCGTGACGGCAATTGGGTATAACGTAGGTTTGTTAGTCAAATCATCTAATGATCTCTCGGTTGGTATTAGTTACCGTTCGAAAGTAGATTTAAAAGCAAGAGACGAAAGTGCTGATTTTGAAAATATCCCTACTTCATTGCAGGGCGAGTATTTTGATACAACATTTAATGCTGATCTGGTTCTGCCTGCGGAATTAACGCTGGGCCTTACTTACAATATAAGTGCAGATACGGTACTGGCCTTTGATATTAATCGTACTTACTGGAGTGCTTATCACAATCTGGATGTACAGTTTAATAACGGTGCAGGTACATCATTTAACCCAAGAAATTACAAAGACGCGAACATATTTCGTTTAGGTGTGCAGCATAAAATGAATGATGATCTGACATTGCGCGCTGGCGTTTATCTTGATAATGCGCCCATCAACGACGGATACTTCACGCCTGAAACTGCGCGAGCAGATTCTACGGGCTTAACCGCAGGTGCCAGCTATAAAGTATCGAAACGTATGGAGCTCGATTTTTCATTCCTGCAATTGATATTCGATGAATTTAATGGATCTTATGATCACTATGACCAGTCTGGAACGATTATATCTTTCAGCGGCGATTACAAATCATCTGTGACCGCTATTGGTTTTGGTCTTAACTACAAATACTGAGAAATAAGAAATGATGCTTATGAAAAATCAAATAATTAAATTAGCATGCATAACCTTTGCTTGTGCCGTTGTTTCAGCCTGTGACACCGATTTTGATAACCCGGTTAGTGGGAGCTCGGGCCATAGTGGCGATGCCGATCTTAGTAAGTTTGTCACGATTGGCGATTCGCTCACTGCTGGCTATGCCGATGGCGCGCTTTATAAATCCGGTCAGGAAAATTCATACCCGGCAATACTGGCGCAGCAGTTTGCCAAAGTAGGTGGTGATAGCAATTTCACGCAGCCGTTGGTTAGTGACAACCTTGGTGGATTGCTTATTAATAATGTTCAATATTTTGACAACAGGTTGGTACTGAATTTAACAGATCCAACATCGCCAAGCCCTGAACCTATTGCAGGTACACCGACAACTGAAGCCATTGGTTCAGGTTTGAATGGTTCTGTGTTTAGTAACATGGGTGTACCGGGTGCAAAATCATTTCATCTGGGCGCGCCGGGTTATGGTAATCCACTTGGGTTACCTGCAGCGGCAAATCCATACTTTACAAGATTTGCATCAGACCCAGCTACGGCAGCGATGATTACTGATGCTGCAGCCCAGCAGCCATCATTCTTTGTCATGTGGATCGGTAATAATGACGTGCTTTCCTATGCAACCACGGGTGGAGTTGGTGTAGATCAGTCAGGTAACCCTAATCCAGCAACCTATGGCTCTAACGATATTACTGATCCTACCGCTTTTGCCGGTGTTTATGCGCAACTGGTTGGTGCATTTAAAGTTGCCAATCCAGCCGTTCAAGGGGTACTGGTGAATATTCCCGATGTAAAGACTATTCCTTACTTTACAACTGTGCCGTACAACCCGGTGCCATTGGATCAGGCGACAGCTGATTACTTAAATGGGCAATATGCAGCCTATAACGGCGGGGTTGCGGCCATTTTAGCGGCGAATCCTGCTGAAGTAGCAAAAAGAACTATCAATTTTACAGCTGGACAAAATGCCGTTGTGATTATGGATGAGTATCTAACAGATTTAACCGGCTTTAATCCTGCACTTATTAATATGAGACAGGCTACGGCTGATGATTTATTAGTGCTTACAAGCAGTTCAAAAATCGGAACTCTTGCTAATCCTGCTGATCCTTCTACAGTCTGGGGTGTTGGTGTGCCTCTGCAAGATGGTGATGTTTTAATACCAGAAGAGATTGCTCTCATTGATGCGGCTAGAACCGCTTTCAATAACACTATTAAGGCGGCTGCGGATGCAGATACCAATCTGGTACTGGTTGATTCTGCAGCTGTTCTGGAAGAGATCAGCAACACAGGTATTGATTACGGCACAGGTGCTATAAATGCCAATTATGCTACAGGCGGTGCTTTTTCTCTGGATGGTGTTCATCCGACAGCACGTGGTTACGCTGTTATGGCTAATGCTATCATCGATGAAATTAACACTGGTTTTAGTGCAAGTATCCCAAGAGTAGATCCTGGCACGTACACCACCATCTTTGTTAAATAAACTACTTGGTTTCAAAATGTAGGTTAAAAGTTATTTTATAAGTTATAAAAAAGCCCTCTTACGAGGGCTTTTTTTGTGCTTTTAAAACTCAACACCTCTGCGGTGAAGTTTTAAATGAATTTATGTTTCTTAAATTCTTCCAGCATGTCCTGCAAAGCCAGCGCACGGTGGCTGATTTTGTTTTTCTCTTCCATGGTCAGCTGTCCGCTGGAGCAATTGTGTGTCGGCACGTAGAAAATCGGGTCATAACCAAAACCGCCATCGCCTAATGGGGTTTCAAGGATTCGACCTTCCCAGCTGCCCTGGGTAATGATGGGCACAGGATCATTGTGGTGGCGCATGAAGGCGAGGACGCACCAGTAGCGTGCGGTGCGCTCTTCTTCGGGCACACTCTGTAATTCGCCCAGCATTTTATTGTTGTTGTCGAGATCGCTGGCTTTTTCACCGGCATAACGCGCGGAATAAACCCCGGGGCGGGCATCGAGCGCATCGACTTCGATACCGGAATCATCCGAGATCGCGGGCAGGCCGGTGCACTCGGCGGCATGCCTCGCCTTGATGATGGCATTCTCGACAAAGGTGGTACCGGTTTCCGGTACTTCGGGCACGCCGAAGTCTGATTGCGGCACTACTTCGATGCCGCAGCCGGCAAACAGTTTGTTGATTTCGCGGACCTTGCCTGCGTTGCCGCTGGCGAGCACGATTTTGGTAATTTTGTTGTGCATATCAGGACTCCAGTTAGATATTCAGTGCAGCGCGCTGGGCGGCAAATAATTCATTAATACCTTTTTCGGCCAGTGCCAGCATGGCATTGAGTTCTTCGCGGTTATAGGCGTGACCTTCGGCGGTGCCCTGCACCTCAATGAAACCGTTGGTATTGTTCATCACCACGTTCATATCGGTTTCGGCATTGGAATCTTCGGCGTAGTCGAGATCGAGGATTGGCGTGCCGTTAAAAATGCCCACCGATACAGAGCCAATCTGGTGATGTAAAGGGTCTTTTTTCACCAGGCCTTTTTCCATCAGGTGTTGCACTGCATCGTGCAGCGCCACCCAGGCGCCGGTGATGCTGGCGGTGCGGGTGCCGCCGTCGGCCTGAATGACGTCACAATCCAGGCTGATGGTGTTCTCGCCGAGAGCTTCCAGGTTAATGGCAGCACGCAGTGAGCGGCCAATCAACCGCTGAATTTCCATGGTGCGGCCGCCCTGCCGTCCGTCAGAAGCTTCGCGGCGCATCCGGTTGCCGGTCGAGCGCGGCAGCATGCCATATTCGGCGGTGACCCAGCCCTGACCCTTGCCACGCAGAAACCCCGGTACCTTGTTTTCGACCGATGCGGTGCAGATGACTTTGGTATCACCGAATTCAATCAGCACTGAACCCTCGGCATGTTTGGTGTAGTTGCGGGTGATTTTGATCTGACGCATTTCGTCGGGGGCACGTTTGCTCGGTCTCATGATTCGATCCAGTGTCTTTTGATAAATAATTGCCGCGAATTATACATGGCTTGAGTGCGACTTGCTGCGCGGGTGCCCGTGCTACAATTTGCTTATCAAACGGGGAGAATCAAATGATCAAAAGCATGACTGCCTTCGCGCGCTGTGAGCATAAAGCAGAGTTCGGCACTTTAATCTGGGAATTGCGCTCGGTGAATCACCGTTATCTGGACATAAGCATGCGGCTACCGGATGATCTGCGCGGCATGGAAGGGCGTTATCGTGAACTGGTCAATGCGGGCCTGAGCCGTGGCAAGCTGGAATGTAATCTGATGTTTAAAGCCGCTTCGGCAGAGGAAGGCGGCGTTGAAATCAACGAGGCTTATGCCAAATCAATGATCCATGCCTGCGAACATCTGAATGCCACATTGCATCAGTCCTCGGTGATCAACGTGGTCGATATTCTGAAATGGCCGGGCGTGGTCAAACAGGCGACACTGGATATGAAGCCGGTGGCAGAGGCCGGCGAGGCACTGTTGCAGCAGGCACTGGCTGAACTGATCAACAACCGCGAACGCGAAGGCGAGCGCCTGAAAGATTTGATAGCGCAACGCTGCGTCGCCGTGGCTGACATCGTCGAGCAGATGCTCGAGCTGATGCCGGAGATTCGTGACAATCACCGGCAGAAATTTTTATCAAAATTCGAAGAACTGAAGGTTGAGCTGGATAAGAATCGATTGGAGCAGGAGCTGGTTTATCTGGTACAGAAAATGGATATTGATGAAGAGCTGGATCGACTCGGGAGTCACGTAAAGGAGCTGAGTGATGTGCTTAATCGTGATGAAGCGGTGGGCCGGCGACTGGATTTTTTAATGCAGGAATTGAATCGGGAAGCGAATACTCTAGGCTCAAAATCAGCAGATATCAGGATGACACAGGCATCGGTAGAGCTGAAAGTTCTGATTGAGCAGATGCGCGAGCAGATTCAGAATATTGAATAACTGGTTAAAAAGCATCCATGTCAATAAAGGCAATGCCGACACCGTTGTCAGACAGGCGAACAATAATCGCATCGACTTCAGTTTCAGTGTTGTTCTTCAGAGGATCGTTGTATTGAATATGGACCATTTCACCCAGAGGAAATAAATTAGAATTAGTGGCGAGAAACATGCCGCCTTCGCTGATATCATGGGTTCGAATAGTTTGGGGTTTATTTTCCATTAGCGTGAGCACAACATCGATTTGAATATCATGTCTTTTGTACCTGCGATTGTTTTCACTCATAGTCACTTGCTCTGTTTGTGCGCTGTTTCGTAATAATACCGTGCATTGAGGAAAAAAACAGTCTGTATTAGATAAAGTTTTTGGATTATATTGTTTAATAATCAATCAATGATCAGGCGTAGTATGCGATTCATTATCATCATATTAATGTGGTTTATCCTTGTTGTGCAGTCTGCGCAGGCTTCTGATCTTGCACGGGAAAAGCGCCTAGCCGAGCAAATTGAAGAATTGATCTTTGATGGCACGGTTGTATACCTTAACAGTGGTGGTCATAAGTTTATGAATGTGTATATGGAAGCTGAAACTGAGCCAGTAAAAGGAGTGGCAATCATTCTGCATGGTCGAGGTTTTCATCCGGATTGGGAAAAAGTAGTGAAACCACTACGTATCGGCCTAACCGAGAAAGGCTGGAGTACATTTTCTATGCAAATGCCAGTGCTGGATAAAGAGGCCAAATATTTCGATTATGTTGCTATTATGCCAGAGGCATTTCCACGCATCGAAGTGGGTATCGATTATTTAAAAAAAGAAGGTTATAAAAAAATTGTATTGATTGCGCATAGCTGTAGTGTGCATATGGTTATGGCCTGGGTCGATGCAAAAAGATTTCGTGATATTGATGCTTTTGTAGGCGTAGGAATGGGAGCAACGGATTATCAACAACCGATGGCGAAACCAATGCCGTTAGACCAGTTATCAGTACCCGTCCTGGATATCTATGGCGCAGAGGAATACCCTGCGGTAATGCATGGTGCAAAAGTTCGAATGGATTATATTCAGCGAGCTGGGAATAAAAAATCAAAACAGGTTGTCGTTATGGGCGCTGATCATTATTTTTCTGAAAAAGATGATGAATTACTGGAAGAGGTTAGTGAATGGATGCAGGGATTGTGACTGAAACAAAAAAAAACCAGACAAATAATCAGTTTGACTTATTAAAACAACAGCGATTCCTGCCATTTTTTATAACGCAGTTTCTGGGTGCATTCAATGATAATGTGTTCAAAAATGCTTTAATTATCCTCATCGCTTTTAAAGGTATAGAACTCAGTGATGGTAAAACCAGCGTTGATTTTCTGACCAATCTCAGTGCAGGTTTATTTATCCTGCCTTTCTTTATATTTTCAGCCACGGCGGGTCAGTGGATAGATAAAAATGAAAAATCACAGTCGATTCGATTTATTAAGCTAATGGAAGTTGTGATTATGTTAGGTGCGGCTTATGCATTTTATATAGGTCATATTTATGTACTGATCGCGCTGCTGTTTTTAATGGGCTTGCAATCAACATTATTTGGACCGGCCAAGTACAGTTATATTCCGCAGCATCTGGGTAGCACCGAACTGGTCGCAGGTAATGCGCTGGTGCAATCGGGGACATTTATTGCAATATTAATTGGCACCATGCTGGGTGGCATACTGATCGCAGGCGATGAGGGCCGACAGTGGGTGGCCATCGTTATTGTGGTGCTCGCGCTGCTGGGTTATCTGGCGAGCCGGTTTATTCCGCAAACCCCATCGCTTGAACCTAATTTAAAAATAAACTGGAATCCGTTCACTGAAACCTGGCGTAATATTGCATTCATACACAGCGAGCGTGTGGTGTTTTTATCCGTACTCGGCATATCGTGGTTCTGGTTTCTGGGTGCGACATATCTGGTGCAGTTGCCCAATTACACCAAAACAACTTTGGCTGGAAATGAACAGGTGGTGACCCTGCTGCTCACATTTTTTACCCTGGGCATCGGTGCGGGTTCGTTATTGTGTAACTGGCTGTCAGGACAGAAAGTGGAACCGGGTCTGGTGCCATTCGGTTCGATTGGCCTGAGCCTGTTCGGTATAGATTTATTTTTAGCCCAGCCAGAATTTGCTCCGCAGACATTAATGGGTGTGGTTGAGTTTATGCGTCAGGCTAACAGTATTCGAATCATGCTGGATGTGTTTTTCATTGGCCTGTTTGGTGGTTTCTATATTGTGCCGCTGTTTTCATTAATACAGCAAAGAAGCGAGCCGCAGCATCTATCAAGAATCATTGCCGGCAATAATATATTCAATGCATTGTTAATGGTGATGTCAGCAGTCATGGCAATAGTGTTGTTGGGTGCAGGCGTTTCGATTGCAGAATTATTTGTCATAGTAGCTGTGCTCAATGCAGCGGTGGCTATCTATATTTATACGCTCGTTCCCGAATTCTTCATGCGTTTTATTGTCTGGATGTTGATCCATTCTATATATCATGTTCGTAAACAGGGGCTGGATAATATTCCGCAAGAAGGTGCGGCGGTGCTAGTGTGTAATCACGTGAGTTTTGTCGATGCGTTGATTATTGCTGGCTGTGTACGTCGACCAATACGTTTTGTTATGTATTACAAAATATATAATTTACCTGTTCTAAATTTTGTTTTTAGAACGGCAGGTGCAATTTCCATTGCAGGCAAATATGAAAATCCTGAGTTGATGGAAAAAGCTTTTTTAGAAATAGAACAGGCATTAAAAAACGGAGATCTGGTTTGTGTATTTCCTGAAGGCAAATTAACCAGCGATGGGAAAATGAGTAAATTTCGCCCTGGCATAGAGCGCATACTTGCAACTACACCTGTGCCGGTAATTCCCATGGCTTTAAATGGTTTGTGGGGTAGTGTCTTCAGTCGGCACCCATCTAATATTATTTTGAGGATTCTAAAAGGTATTCGCTCAAGCGTAGAATTGTGTGTCGCGCCGCTGGTAAAGATGGATGTCGTCACAGCAGAAGCGCTGCAGAGTCAAGTTGAAAAGATTGTTGTTGAATAATCGATTTAATTATCTGATTTAAGCGCCATAGGAACAGCGTCAATGTTATTTTCCCTGAGCTGATCAATTTTTTCATAGAGCTCTTTGCTTTGACCATAAGGGCCAATGCGCACCCGATGCCATGCGGTGTTGTTAACAGTAACATTTTGAATGTGTGCTTCAAAACCAAGTAGAGCTAAGCTGGCCTTGAGTTTTTCTGCGTCGCTTTTGTTTTTGAAAGAACCCGCCTGCAGTACGTATTGCTTGTTGCTTTCGGGCACATTACCCGTAGGCCTGCTTTTTGGCGGCTGAGTTTCAGAATCAGGAATTAATACTTCAAGTTCTGGGAGAATCGTATAGAAGTTGAATTTAGGTTCAGCAGGTTTAGCAGATTTATCATTATTTTTTTCAGTAGCAGTGTTGGTGTGCTGTTTTATTTTGTCCAGTTCTTTTTGTATGGCTGCACCAAAATTAGCCGGCACCTCCGGCTGCTTGTCGAGATAAACCAGCAGCGCAACGAACAGGCCAATACTGAGGCCGGCTAACAGCCAGACAAAACCGGGCAGCGGGCGCTTTTCATGGCCGGGTCCTCTGGTTTTGTAATCGGTTGGCATTACATCGACTCCGGAGCGCCAACGCCGAGCAGGCTTAATCCATTACGAATAACCTGCTGAGTAGCGGTAATTAAATTCAGTCGCGCATCGCGCATGGCTTCATCTTCAACAATAAAATGATGCGCGTTGTAGTAAGTGTGAAACAGGTTAGCCAGATCGCGCAAATAATGTACCAGCGAATGTGGCTCTGCCTGGGTCGCCGCTTTTTCAAGAATGTCTGGATAGGCGGTCAGCTTGGTAATCAGCTCGGACTCATGTGACTCGGTGAGCTGTGCAAGATGGGCGTTGCCGTTTTCAACATTGTGCTGCAGATTTTTTTCTTTCAGCTGGTTTAGTACGCTGCAAACACGCGCGTGTGCGTACTGAATGTAGTAAACCGGGTTGTCGTTGCTCTGCGACTTGGCGAGGTCGAGATCGAAATCCATGTGCTGCTCGCATCTGCGCATCACGTAAAAGAAACGCGCAGCATCGTTGCCGACTTCTTCGCGCAGCTCGCGCAGGGTCACGAACGAGCCGGAGCGGGTCGACATCTGCACGCGCTCGCCACCGCGATAAAGAATGGCGAACTGCACTAAAAGAATATCCAGTTTATTTTCATCTTCGCCGAGCGCCTTGATCGCGGCTTTCACGCGCGGCACATAGCCGTGGTGATCAGCGCCCCAGATATTGATCACGCGCTCATAACCGCGCTGGAATTTATCCATATGGTAAGCGATGTCGGAAGCAAAATAAGTGGTCTGTCCGTTGTCGCGAACAACCACGCGATCTTTTTCATCACCGAAACTGGTTGATTTAAACCAGAGCGCGCCTTTTTCTTCGTAGATGTGTCCGGCGGCCTGCAGTTGCTCGATGGCGGTGCTGATCAGGTCGCGTTCCGACAGTGATTTTTCCGAGTACCAGTTTTCGTAGTGCACGCCGAAGCCTTCAAGGTCATCGCGGATATCGGCCAGAATACTGTCGAGCCCGGCATTGAACACAATCAGGTATTCGGCTTCACCGAGCAAACCCTGTGCGCGCTCGATGAGTGCATCAATGTGCAGTTCTTTATCGCCACCGGCGGGTTCATCGGGCGGAATATCTTTCATGACGACGTCAGCAGTGTATACAAAAGCGCCGTTATGTTCGGCCTTGAGCTGGCGCGCAATATCAAAAACGTAAGCATCGCTCTTGTAGCCATTGCTGGGGAACGGAATCTCGATACCATTTTCCTGCAGGTAACGTATCCAGATACTGGTGGCCAGGATATTCATCTGCCGGCCGGCATCATTGACGTAGTATTCGCAATCGACATCGAAGCCGACCGCGCGCATCAGCGAGGCGACCGAAGCGCCGTAAGCCGCGCCACGACCATGACCGACGTGCAATGGCCCGGTGGGGTTGGCGGAGACAAATTCAATTTGGATTTTCTTGCCGGCGCCGATGCTGGAGCGGCCATAGTCTTCTTTCTGCGCCAGAATCATTTTGATCACGTTCTGCGACGTGTCGGCGGTAACAAAGAAATTGATAAAACCGGGGCCGGCAATTTCAGTTTTTTCCAGCTCTTTATCTTCCGGCAGCGCGTCACAGATCGCCTGCGCCAGATCGCGCGGCGGCTTGCCGGCTGCTTTCGCCAGCATCAGCGCAACGTTGCAGGCGAAATCGCCGTGCGTGGCATCTTTGGTACGGGTGACCTGAATGGCGGGCGAAACGGAAGCATCGAGCGTGCCGTTGTGAATCAGGGTGCTGACTGCCTGTCTGATCAGGTCTTCAATTTTATGTTTCAAGATAGTGCCGGTGTCGTACTTAGTGGTGGCCAATTTTACACGTAGATGACGTGTTGTGTGGGCAACAGGGCTGAAAAAGTCTGCTTAAAAAGTATCGTAAGGATCGACGTCAATCGACCAGCGAACCTGCTTGGCGCTTTTTAGCTGCTGTAGCTGTGGCAGCCACTGGCGTAGCAACTGGTGCAGGGCTTTGCGGTCGCTGGACTGCAGCATGGTCTGGGTACGGAAACGACCGGCGCGTTTTTCCATCGGCGCCGGCCAGGGGCCAAAGACATCGACGCCGTTGGCGTTGTACCGGTTCGCTAATTCGCGCGCCTCGGTCATGAACTGTATGCCCAGTTCTTTTCTGATCGCGCCGCAGCGCAGAATCACCAGATGACGGTGCGGTGGGAAGCCGGCCTGCTGGCGTTCGAACAGCGCCGCTTCGGCGAATTTTTCGTAACCCTTGTGCAACAGCGTCTGCAGCAGCGGGTGATCGGGGTGGTGGGTCTGGATCAGCACCTCGCCGGGTTTATCGGCGCGTCCGGCTCGCCCGGAAACCTGGATGATGAGCTGGGCCAGGTGTTCGGCGGCGCGAAAATCGGCGCTATACAGAGCCTGATCGGTATCGAGCACACCGACCAGCGTGACATTGGGGAAGTCGTGACCCTTGGCCAGCATCTGCGTACCCACCAGAATACTGGCGCCGCCGGCATGCGCCTGTTGCAGCTTGTCTTCGAGTGCGCCCTTGCGCCGGGTGGTGTCGCGGTCGATGCGGTTGATGTGCACATCGGGAAATCGTTCGGTGAGAAAGTTTTCAATGCGCTCGGTGCCGGTACCGATGGCCAGCAGTTGTTCGCTGCCGCAGTCGCCGCATTTGGTCGGCGAGCGGGTTTCCGCGCCGCAGTGATGGCAATGCAGCTGATGCTTATGCTTGTGGTAGGTCATATTGGCATCGCAGCGTTTGCAGCGCGTCATCCAGCCGCAATCGTGGCACATCAATAAAGGAGAAAAACCGCGGCGGTTGAGGAACAGGATGACCTGGTTACCCTGTTGCAGATGCTCATCAATTTTGACCAGCAAGGCCGCTGACATACCTTCCTGTATCGGCTGACTGCACATGTCGAGCAGCTGAATGCGGGTGACCGACTGGCTGCGGGCGCGTTGTTTCAGGGGGTGAATCTGGAAGCGCTGGCGATTCACATTGTGCAGGCTTTCCAGCGAAGGCGTGGCCGAGCCCAGCACCACCGGAATGTTTTCTTTCTGGCTGCGCACCAGCGCCAGGTCGCGCGCGTTATAGCGGAAACCTTCCTGCTGCTTGTAAGAGCCGTCGTGTTCCTCATCAATAATAATCAGGCCGAGGTCGGGCAGCGGCGTGAAAATCGCCGAGCGTGTGCCGATCACCAGCCGGGCGTGGCCGATGGCGGCGGCGTGCCAGGCGCTGAAGCGTTGCTGGTCATTCAGGCCGGAATGTAGCACCGCAATTGGGCAGCCCATGCGCTGCTCGAAGCGTTCGGTGAGCTGCGGAGTCAGGCTGATTTCCGGCACCAGCACCAGCACCTGCTTGCCGCTGGCAATCACCTGCTGGCTCAGCGCCAGATAGACCTCGGTTTTGCCGCTGCCGGTAATACCGTGTAATAAATGAATGTGGTGCTGATCCAGGTCGTGACCGATCGCCGCAATCGCCTGTTGCTGTTCCTCGTTTAACAAAGGCGCCTGTGATAAGACAGGCCGGGCGGCGGGCAAACTGGCCTGTTCGGCGCAGGTGACCAGTGCCTTTTCCAGCAAGGCTTTCATTGCGGGGCGCCAGTTCGGGTGGTTCTCGTTGAGGTAGGCCTCATCGAGCCCATCCGGGTTGTTCAGCAGTATTTGCAGGATGTGTTTCTGTTTGGCGGCCCGATTCAGACTTTCCAGGTCGCTGGTGGAAACACCGTCGCGGGCAGTCCAGACTTTGATGACCATGGCTGCATCGGTTTTGCCCTGACGCAGCAGGCCGGGCAGGGCCGCCTGTACGACTTCACCAATCGGGTGCAGATAATAAGCAGCCGCCCAGCGCAGCAGATCCAGAATGCGTGCATCCAGCATCGGCTCGGTGTCGATCAGCGCCCTGATCGGCTTGAGCTTGCTGAGCGCCAGATCGCTGTGATCGGTCTGTTCAAGAATAACGCCAATGGCAGTGCGGCGGCCAAATGGCACTTCAACGCGGCAACCCGGAATGAAACTGTGCTGGCGCAAAGACTCAGGAACTAAATAATCAAAAGCGCCGAATAAAGGAATGGGCACCGCAATCTTGAGGATTCGTGGTTGAGCGGTGGCGGCTGAAGGTTGAGCTTTGGAATTCATAATGAATATTTCAGCGCCATATAAAGGTAATCGAGAGCGTATCAAAGGTTTATTCGGGTTCCCGATTCTACTGGAAATTGATGGTAGTGACCGAATGCATTATGGATAAAATAATTGTAGACAGTATTGACAAGTGAGTTACCCACAAATCCTGTGGATAAGTTTGTGCGTAAAATATTAGTAAATGCCGTTTGCATAGATTTTTCAAGCAATTGTGAGGTTTTGGTTAAAATTTATACAGGGAATAAATAGTAGAATAAACAATTAGTTGCGATTACTGGATCTACTATTATAGTGTTAAATAACAGTGATTCTTAATAAAGCTCGACATGAATCTAGATTGTGTATAACTGGATTTACAGTCATCTTGCTTAGCAAATTTTGTTAAGAGTTATTCGAGGAAACGTGCTCTAAGTTGCTAATAATGCCCAAAAAACCTGAGTTACCCACATTTCTTGTGGATAACTTTGTGGATAGGAAAGTTTTTTAGCGCAAAAACAAGTGAAAAAACACTAGTTTTGTTAGATTGGACAAAAAATAACCACTTTAGATATTGCGTTTAATATCAATTAGTTGCAACTATAAGTACGTTATTATTCGGTGGATAAGTGATTAGGTGGCGGACTATTTTGGGCAATATTAGAAGTTTATAATTTGATTGTGTACAACTCGTATAAAAGTTGCGAGTCAGAACAATAAGTTAGCTTGATACAGGCTAAGGTGAACGGTGTTAAATGAAGCAAAAAGTCTGTTATTCTTCGTAGCTGATGAACCAGTCCTGTGCAACTGTCACATTTCAGTCTGATCATTGTCCAGAGGAATAATCAGGATCACACCATGCAGCTTTGGCGGCACATTGAAAATCATATCGAGCAGAGCACCGGCATGTCGTTTTGTATTGGCGAGAACCGCGGTGTCGGCGGTGGCTGCATCAACGCCAGCTTTCAGGTGACCGATGGCCAGCTCCGCTATTTCATTAAAACCAACCACCGTCACCATGCTGCCATGTTCGAGGCCGAGGCCGAAGGCCTGCTGGAGATGGCCAACAGCCGCACCATCAAAGTGCCGCGCCCCATCTGCTATGGCGAACACGGTGAGCAGTGCTATATCGTCATGGAATACCTTGATCTGGCTGGCAGGGGCGACAATGCCCTGTTTGGCCGGCAACTCGCCGCCATGCACCAACACATCGCCGACCGCTTCGGCTGGCGCATGGACAACACCATCGGCTCCACGCCCCAGCCCAATAACCCGCATCACGACTGGGTCGAATTCTGGCGCAGGGAGCGGCTGGGATTTCAGCTGGAACTGGCCGCCCGTAACGGTTATGGCGGCGAGCTGCAAACTTTGGGTGAACGCCTGCTGGCCGACTTCCCCGTGCTGTTCAAAAACTACCAGCCCAAAGCCTCTATGCTGCACGGTGATTTATGGATCGGCAACTACGGCGCGCTGGCCGACGGCACACCAGTGATCTTCGACCCAGCCTTCTATTACGGCGATCGTGAAGCCGAGCTGGCCATGACCACCTTATTCGGCAGCTTCAGCCGTGATTTCTACGTCGCTTACAACGAAGTCTGGCCACTCGATGATGGCTATCCAGTACGTCGCACTTTCTACAATATCTACCACATCATCAACCACACCAATCTGTTTGGGGGTGGTTACCACGGCCAGGCGATTGGCATGATCGAGCAGGTGCTGGCAGAGATAAAATAAAAAATATAACAGTGCACTCGTACAGGATTCTCTGCAAAAAAATCTGCTCATTGAATTAGCACTATTTTAATGGATAGTCATTATATTTATAAAATAGATCAAGTCATGGGGAGGACTAAAAACAAATTATGATGAATGACAAGCGATTTCTGGAAATAATCGATTCTACGCCACTAGTTTCTCTTGATTTAATTCTTGAAGACCGTGATGGAAAAGTATTGCTTGGTAAACGAGTTAATCGCCCTGCTCAGGGATTTTGGTTTGTACCGGGTGGCAGAATTCGAAAAAATGAAAAGTTGGCTGATGCAATCAAAAGAATTTCTTTAGCTGAGTTGGGTACTGCAATACCAATTTCTGATGCCTCATTATTAGGTGCGTTTGATCACATATATAGTGACAATTATTTTGGAGAAGAAGGTATAAATACACATTATGTTGTATTGGCTTATAAGGTTAATGTAAGAGGTGGTTTAGAAATGGTGCCTGATAGCCAACATTCTGAAATAAAATGGTGGTCGAAACAGGATCTGCTAGATAGTCACGATGTTCACAGGAATACAAAAGCATACTTTACGGGCGCATAACTCGATTACTTGATACATATCAACAAAGTACTAATTCTTCGGATCTAGCATTTACGTAGTGTTGTAGATATTTGATGAGCTTAATGTTGAGAGTATCTGCTGTTTAAATGCAGGGATTAAGGTTTTGCAGAAATATAATTAATTTCAGGATGATCAGGCGTAAATATTACGTCAATGAAATATTAAAGAGCAAAACGTTTAGTTTGATGATGAATTTCAATCCCTGATGGAGGTAGTCGATAGAATGGGGGGTAATCATGAAAATTCGCCATCATAATAATTTTCATATATACACTTATTTTCTTTATTACGAATCCATTTTATGTCATTGCGTATTGCATCAATAAGTGTGCATCGGTTATTACAGTTTAATCTGAGAGGTGAATTAAATAATTTTATTATTATTTGAGTTTATATAACTGAAGATGAGATTTCAAAAAGTCATCAGGAGGAAACTTATGAAAGTTAGAAATGGATTGCGCGATATCTGGTTATTTTCGTTTGCGATTGTAACTGGTAGTTTTATGCTGGTTAATTGTGGTGGTGGCGAAGACTCGGGCACGGTTAGCAATAATGTTACTTATGCTGTTGGAGGAACAGTGAGTGGTTTGATAGGCTCAACTCTTGTTATGCAAAATAATAATGGTGATGATCTTGGGGTTACAAAAAACGGATCTTTCATATTTGTTAAACCCATTCCCGATGGCTTTGCATATGATGTAACCATTAAGAGTCAACCGACAGACCCTAATCAGGTGTGTTCAGTGAAAAATGGTAGTGGTGTTATCTCTGGCGCAAATGTCACAAATATTGAGGTCAATTGTGCGAACTGTACCGGTGGAAGTATTGAATATAATCATAATTTAAGTTCTGATGCTCCTGGGTTTTCCCAGCAGATGGTTGTTACAGGAAGTATTCCCTTTAGCTGTGGTGCTACAAATGAAATCTTTGGTTCCGGTATGGTTTCAATTGCTGTTACTGGGCTTGCTGTTACCGTATGCAGTGAATGCACCTGGTCCGGCGATGCAGACATGAACGTTACTCTGAGTGAAGGATCCTCAGGCTTTGGGGCTATTGATTTCACTGAAATATGGTATGCGGGTTCACCTCCTGTAACATGGGCTTGTACGGACACCTGTAATGGCGGTACGAATTTATTCCAGTCTTTTTTGCCTGAGCAATATATTGAACATACATTAGAACTCCAGATGATAAATGGTTATAAACATGTAGGAGTGGCTCAGGGGCAGGGAACATCGGGTACTTATGAGTGGACTTTCTATATAAATTAAAGTGTAAATATTTTTAAATCACGCACAAAAAAAGAGAGCTAACGCTCTCTTTTTTTGTGCGTGAAATTTTATTTTTAAATTAAAATTCAACTGCTAACTGTGCGGTTAACATGCTACCTGACGTACCCTGACCGCCATCGGCCAGTTTATAATCATTGGCATCGGTGTACTCAACAGTCAAGTTAACAGCTTCTGCTACGATGGTTGAGACTGAAAGCATGATGCGTGATTTGGGTAATGCACTACCATCTATGTCTGAGGTTGTCTGTCGTGCAATGGCAAAGGTCATTTCACGTCCGCCCACATCCATGCTGTAAGCGCCCTCAATATTGCTGGCACTGGGTTTTGCTTTGCCACCATTAAAACCAAGGTCGAGAGTGTTAAAATTATTGGCAGCGGTTACGTATTCAAAAATGACATTGAGCTTATCGATATTGACGATTGCGTGTATGGCCATACCTGCTGTGTGATCTTCAACGAATGGGGTGTTAGCACCAATCAATGCGCCTTCAAGGCCATCAGTTTCAGCCATGTTGTTGATGTAGTCGAAACCAACGTCTAGATTCATTGAGCTACTTTCCATGACGTAGGACAGGCTGAAGCCGAAATCATCGACGACATCGCTGTCGACTTTGTTTTTATCGGATGCACCATTGAATGCATATACCGAAGCGCGCAAGCTGCCGTTTTCATAGCCAACTTCTAAGGCGGACTCATGTGCTTCGGCAATTTCCAGCGTGAGCGGGTCAGTAATCATGTGGCTGGTAAAGTTACCAAAAGGAACGATGATGCGGCCTGCTTTTAAAAACAGTGCATTATTGGTGATGTTGATATAGCCTTCCTCGAATACGGGTGGATCAGTGTCATCATCTTCGTGCAACATCAGAAGGTGGGCACTGACGTTGTTATTAATTTGTGCATCGAGACCCAGTTCAATTTTAGCCAGAACAATGTCGCTACCTTTGGCGGTGGTGTGGTCTTTGCCTGAGCTAAATTCTGCTTCAACCAGGCCACTGAATTCCAGTTTAGGTTCGGCAACAACGGACGTCGAGCTGATGGCCAGTGCAGCCAGAGTGCTGGCGGTCAGGTATTTAAGTTTGTATGTATGCATTAAAAATATTCCTGTATTAGTTTTTATTGGTCTTCACGACGATTGAATACGAGTTGATTTGTTTGCATTTGTGAGGAAAAACCTGTGTATAACTATAGTTTTTATTCTAAGGATGGCAAGTGATTGCTGTTTAATAAGTATTCAGGAGCGACTGTGTGAAACAGCAGAGATGAAATATTTTAGAGCGGCGGGGGATTCCAGCTCGGTTTCTTCAATCAGGGGCAGATTCGGGTAGCTGATCTGTAATGCACGGGCGAACACGCCACTGGAAGTTTCGCTGACACATTGGCCATTAATAAAAATCGGGGTGCTGTGCAGTCCGCAACTGGGCGAGCGGCTTTTTAAGATAAAGCCACTAAATTCAGCCAGGCACAGAATTTTGTTTTGGCAGTAGTCTCGCATCAACTGGGTGATATCAATGATAGGGTTATCGCGACCAGTGAGCCGGGGCTGCTCGATACTGCCGGTGAGTTGTACCGGCGGGCGGGGCACGGGCAGGCCAGCTTCGACTTCCGGACAGATGGCGATGAGTTGAAAGTGTTTGGCGAGCTGGTCGATGATCAGGGTGCAGGGTTTGGACTGACCATCGTAACGTACAGGGTCACCGAGCAGGCAACGGCTGACACCTATTTTGGGTTTATCGGCCATAGAGAATGGTAGTCAGATTTAATATTTGGCGCCCATGTTGATAGCACGTTCACGTGATTTGTTTTCTTCTACAGCGCGTTTGCCTGCATCCCAGTTGGGCATGGTTTCAGGCCAGCCGAAACTGTGGGCGGTTAAAATTTCGCTCAATGCGGCGATATGTTCTTCACTGGCATTGAGCGCGGGGATGTAGTGATAGTTTTCACCGCCGGCTTGAAGAAACAGGTGACGGTTTTCCATGTTGATTTCTTCCAGGGTCTCAAGGCAGTCGGCAGAAAATCCCGGGCAGATGATGTCAACACTTTTAATACCCTGTGATGGCAGTTGTTGCAGAGTTTTGTCGCAGTAAGGTTGTAGCCACGGCTCACGGCCAAAGCGGGACTGAAAAACTACCTGCCATTGATCATCGTTGAGTTGTAGTGTTTCAGCGGTTAAGCGCGCGGTTTTTAGGCAATGGCAGTAATATGGGTCACCGCTGTCGACATAACGTTGTGGAATGCCATGGAATGAAAATAGTAATTTTCCAGCACGGCCATTTTTCTGCCAGTGTTGGCGTATGCTGTTGGCCAGCGCGGCTATATATTTTGGATGATCGTGGTATTGATTAATAAAGCGTAAATCGGGTAGCCAGCGCCAGTCGCGTAGTACGTGGGTCACCTCGTCAAAAACCGAAGCGGTAGTGGTGGCTGAATATTGCGGGTACATCGGCAGTATGAGCAGACGTCGAGCGCCGGCTTTGCGTAGAGCATTTAGGCCTTCTCGGATAGAAGGTTTGCCATAACGCATGGCAAGGTCAACGATGACGTTGCCACGGAATTTTTTTTGTAAGGTTTTTTCGATAGCCTGAGTTTGTAGCCGGGAGGTGGCGATCAGCGGTGAGCCCTGATCAGTCCAGACTTTTTGATAAGCCCTGGCAGAGCGGCGGGGTCGAAAGCGCAGAATAATGCCGTGTAATACCAGCCACCACAACCAGCGCGGTGCATCAACGACACGAGAATCCCAGAGAAACTCTGCAAGATAGCGCCTGACCGAAGCTGTCCTGGGTTTGTCGGGTGAACCCAGATTCACCAGCAGGATGCCGAGTTTTTCCTGAGTACCGTGTCGATAGTTGTAATCTGATTTTGCCAATGAAGTGTCGCTACTGTAATTTTTTCCAGATCGAAGAGTGACAGATTCGAAAATAATCTACAAGAGCGACAAAGGTACTTGAATGCATAGAGTGTCATCAAGTCTATACACTCCTAAATCAACTTCCTGTAACATACGTTGTTTTTTTACCCATTATAAGAAGAGTCTGGAGCTGGATCATGCCAATCTGCCTGGCAGTACCCAATGAAATTTTACCCGGAGAGCGCCGTATTGCGCTGGAGCCGGGTATTGCAAAACGTTTTATCGCCATGGGCGTCGAAGTTACCATGGAAAAAGGGGCGGCATTGTCGGCCCATTTTCCCGATTCAGCCTTTGAAGGCGTGAAAATCGTTGAGACACCACAGGAGCTGTATAAAAATGCAGATCTGATTTTTAAGGTGCAGCCACCGACCATGGAAGAACTGGATATGATGGAACCGGGTACCGTGCTGGTTGGTTTCATGGCGCCGCATAAAAATGAAGCGCTATTGCAAAAAATGTGCGAGAAAAACATCACCACGCTGGCGATGGAGCTGGTGCCACGTATTACTCGTGCCCAGTCTATGGATGCTCTGTCTTCGCAGGCATCGATTGCCGGTTATAAAGGTGTACTCATGGGCGCGGATATGGCCAGTGTTTTCTTTCCCATGCTAACCACGGCTGCGGGCACTATTCGCCCTGCACGAGTGCTGATTATTGGTGTTGGTGTTGCTGGCTTGCAGGCCATTGCCACGGCCAGACGTCTGGGTGCCATTGTTGAAGCTTACGATGTGCGTAGTGCCACCCGCGAACAGGTTGAGTCTCTGGGTGGTAAGTTTGTCGATACTGGTGTGAGTGCGGATGGTGAGGGTGGTTATGCGCGTGAGCTGACCGCTGAAGAAAAACAGCAGCAGCAGGATGTTCTCGCCAAACATATTGCCATGGCCGATGTGGTGATTAGTACAGCAGCGATTCCGGGCAAACCTTCACCGAAAATTATCAGCAAGGAAATGGTTGCCAATATGAAAGTGGGCGCGGTGATTATCGACCTGGCTTCAGAAGGCGGTGGTAACTGTGAATTGACACAGCCAGGTGAGACCGTTGATTTTGAAAATCGTGTGACCATACACGGGCCTTTGAATGTCGCCAGCCAGACACCGGTACACGCCAGTGAAATGTACGCCAGAAACCTGTTTAATTTGGTCTCACCTTTCATTACTGAGGGCGGTGAGCTGGCGCTGGACTGGGATGATGAAGTGCTGGCGAAAACAGTATTGACCTGCAGCGGTGAGGTTAAAAGTGACCGTTATCGCAGAGAAGAGGTGACAAAATGATCGAAGGGTTTACAGCCTTATATATTTTTATGCTCGCAGCCTTCACCGGTTACGAAGTGATTAGCCGTGTGCCGGTGATTTTGCATACTCCGTTGATGTCCGGCTCCAACTTCGTGCACGGTATTGTGCTGGTGGGTGCCATGGTGGCCATGGGACATGCTGAAACTGGTCTGGAAACCCTGATCGGTTTTGTCGGTGTTATGTTGGCAGCGGGTAATGCAGTCGGTGGTTATGTTGCTACCGTGCGCATGCTTGAAATGTTCCAGCCTAAAAAGAAGGAGGGCTAATTCGTGGAGATGCTAATCGAAATAGTTTACTTCCTTTCGGCCGTGGTCTTCATTTTTGGATTGAAGCAAATGAGTTCGCCGGTGACTGCTCGTCAGGGTATTGTCTGGGCCGGTATTGCCATGGTTATCGCTTCGTTGTTCACTTTTGGTGATCCTGCGGTATTACACAATACCGGTAATCTTGGCTGGATAGTGCTGGCCATAGTTATGGGTTCGGCAATTGCCTATGTCACTGCTAAGCGCGTTGCCATGACCGATATGCCGCAGATGATCGCCATCTATAACGGTATGGGTGGCGGTGCGGCGGCTGCAATTGCGGCGGTTGAGCTGGTTAAGGTTGCGGGTGGTGCCCCAGCACCAGCGACAACGGTATTAGTGCTGGCGGTACTGGGCGCGGTTATCGGGGCAGTTTCTTTCTCGGGTTCAGCCATAGCTTTTGCCAAGCTGCAGGGTTTGATCAATAAAACCATTCGTCTGCCCATGCACATGATGATTAATCTGATGATGTTTGCCGTTGCACTAGCTATTGGTGGCATGATGGCTTTTACCGGTGAGATTGATCCAAACATGCTATTGATCTTCTTCGTCGTGACGCTGGTGTTTGGCGTTATGTTTACCCTGCCTATCGGTGGTGCTGATATGCCGGTAGTGATTTCACTGTTCAACGCCCTGACTGGTCTGGCGGTAGCTTTCGAAGGTTTTGTGCTGCAAAACGCGGCCATGATCATTGCTGGTACGGTAGTGGGTTCATCCGGTACGCTGCTCACCCAGCTGATGGCGAAGGCGATGAATCGCCCGATCTCGAATGTGCTGTTCTCCAGCTTCGGTAGCTCAACCGGTGAAGCGGCCGATGAAGAGATTGCCGGCAGTATGAAAGAAATTCAGGGTTACGATGCGGCCATCATGATGGCTTATGCCAGCAAGGTTATTATCGTGCCGGGTTATGGCATGGCGGTAGCACAGGCTCAGCACAAGCTGAAAGAGCTGGAAGCGCTGCTGGAAGAGCGTGGCGTCACTGTGAAATATGCGATTCATCCAGTGGCGGGTCGTATGCCGGGGCATATGAATGTATTACTGGCTGAAGCCGGTGTCGATTACGACAAGATTCTGGATCTGGACGAGATTAACCCTGAGTTTCCGACTGCGGAAGTGGCGCTGGTAATTGGTGCCAATGACGTGGTTAATCCGGTAGCTCGTAGCAACCCCGACAGTCCTATTTATGGCATGCCGATTCTGGATGCAGATAAAGCGCAGAATACCATCGTGATTAAACGTGGTCGTGGTGCAGGCTTCTCGGGGATTGAGAACCACCTGTTCTATGCAGATAACACTCGTATGCTCTACGGCGATGGCCAGAAGGCCGTGGCCGAGCTGATCGCAGGTATTAAGCAGCTTTAGTTATATACTGATACAAATAATAAAGCCGATGCAGGTTTATCTGACCTGCATCGGCTTTTTAATGATTACAGTTTTACCTGTTTTGGTTGAATTACTGTCGACTACAGACGGGCAGTTAACCAGTGGTGTACTTCTGCGTAGTAGCTATCGGCTAAGCCTGTTGTCACTGCAATAGCATTTAGGGCTACGATGGCTGTTAAAACAGTCAATGCCAGGTATAGTTTTCTACTTTGTTTTTGATAGTCAGCGATTTGCTTTTTATATTTACTCATTTAATTTCTCCTGTTGCCGTTGGCAAAAGCCGGGCAATTTGTGTGTCCGTTCCTCGCAGCAGTATTTGTTGCGGGGCGCGAATAATATATCAAAGGCGATTACTGTGCCAGTGATAATGAGAATAATAATTGATAGCTGTGACGTAGGTATTAGCGGCAAGTTAAGATAATGTGACGTTTTTTGACCGAAATTAATGCTTCAAAATGGTGCAGCAGGCTCGTTCTGGATGCATTTTTACAAGAAAGGCCTTATCGGTATAAGATGCGTGTGTATTTAATTGGATTCACATAGAATCAGTTACCAATAAGAACAAGCAGGAGAGCGGCATGCGTACAATCATGGTTCTCAACGCCAAAGGCGGTTGTGGTAAGAGCACAATTTCGACCAATCTGGCCAGTTATTATGCTTTCGAAGAAGAGAAGAAAGTGGTGCTGGCTGATTATGATCCGCAGGGCTCAAGCATGGCCTGGCTGGAAGTACGTGGTGAGGAATGGCCTGCGATTGAAGGCATAGCGGCTTATAAAGATGCAGTACGGCCGGCAAAAGATACCGATATTCTGATTATTGATGCACCAGCGCGCGTACATGGTAAAGAACTGACCGAACTGGTACGAAAGGCTGATACGATTATATTTCCGGTTTTGCCTTCACCCATTGATATGAGGGCTGCCACCAATTACATGCAGGAGCTGAAGGCGGTCGGTAAAGTAGTCCGCAATGAAGTCAAGATTGGTGTTGTTGCTAATCGTGTCCGTGAGAACACCATCATATTTTCCGAGCTATTTGATTTTATCAATAAATTAAAAGTGCCTTATGTAGCAACATTGCGTGATACACAAAATTACATTCGTGCTGAAGAACGTGGCGTCGGTATTTTTGAAATGGCGCCATCCCAGGTTTATCAGGATCTTGAGAGCTGGGAGACGTTGATCAAATGGCTGCGAAGCAAGCGTAGTATGCCGGACAAATAACTTTGTATGAAGCATCTTTTTCGCTATAGCTGCGTTAAAAATTGTTTCAAAATGCTCATTTACTAAATGTAAATTCCGCTTTTCCAACAATTTTTCCTTGCTCTATCAAAAAATTTACATCATACAAAGCTATTTGTGGAATGTCGTAAGCTGTAGGTGCTGGTAAAATCCCTTCCTTTAAATCTTCATCGTTGTCTCTATGTTTATTGCTCCAACTCTCACTGAATTTAAAACCCTGTTCGCGGAAAAACTTCGATCTATGTTATCGCCAGAAGAGCTTGGTGCATTTATTCTGGTGTTGTCAAACAGCCTGCAGGACAAACAGTTACAGGCCAGTTTGAAAAACGATTTAATGGATATGTTTGTTGAGATGAATAACGAACTTAAAGATAATGTTCTGCATGCCACCGAGGACGATCTGGATGTTTTTGAAAAAATAAGAAAAAAAGGTGTGGGTTCATTTAATGCATGGCAGAGGATTGAGCAGGGCGAGTGGGAGCTGTTATATAATCCCATGCGAGCCATGCGCCCGGAACGCGCCTCAGCAGAAAAAGTCGAAAATATATTTCGTAAATTTAATAGTACAAAATTTCATTTTAATAAACCATATTTACGGCCCGAGATTTTATGGGAAGGTGAATGGAACGGCATTTCATTAAGAGTGTTGTATAACAAATTTCCGTTTGCGCCCTATCATTTAATTATCGTGCCGCACCCTGAATTAGAGCTGCCGCAATATTTGAGCAAAGAATATCACCAGTTAATCTGGCGCTTAATTGA
>Ga0224496_10000186_pt1 | contig 45900 bp, 52 predicted proteins | sample SF_Jul11_sed_USG_2_FD_168127 | JGI IMG/M metagenome (GOLD analysis project Ga0224496, IMG submission 168127) | Sediment microbial communities from San Francisco Bay, California, United States - SF_Jul11_sed_USGS_8_1 | ecosystem: Environmental > Aquatic > Marine > Sediment | place: USA...
GACCTCCTGCCCGCTAATGACTTTATCGAAACGCACACCGGTCACACACTCATCGCCGATCACTTCTATTGGCGCATACTCCAGACGCAGGCGTACACCTTCCTCCCAGGCGGCCTGTTTTTCTTTAGGGGTTGCACGCATCGCCTGTTCATTACCGCGATAGGCCATGGTCACTTCTACCGCACCCTGGCGAAGTGCAGAACGTGCGCAATCTATCGCGCTATCACCACCACCAATAACCAGCACGTGTTTGCCCAACAGGGCAACACTGTTATTATCTTTATTCACCTGTTGCAAGTAACTCAGCGCATCCGTGACACCTATTAAATTCTGCCCCGGTAATTTTAAATCACGGGATGTCTGTGCACCGGTTGCCAGAAAAATGGCATCACTGGAACGCTCTATTTTCTGCAACATGATCTGATCAACTTCGACGCCCAACTGAAAATGAACACCCTGTTTTTTTAACAATTGATAACGCCGTTCAAGCATGGCTTTATCCAGCTTGAAAGGTGGCACACCGGTAGCCATCAAACCACCCACCTGTGCATTCCGGTCATAGACCGTGACGACACAACCCGCCTTATTGAGTTCATCCGCACAGGCAAGCCCGGCGGGTCCGGCACCGATGACAGTAATATGCTTTCCATTCTGCTTTATAACGTTCAGAGGCTGCCATTGTTGCTCTAAAGCCTCATTAACCAGATAACGTTCAATAGCACCAATCGTCACCGCACCCCCCGGCTCCTTAGCCTTGGTACACGCACCTTCACACAAGCGCTGTTGCGGACATAAGGTGCCGCAGATTTCTGGCAGATTGCTGGTGCTATGTGCAATCTCAGCTGCCTGCTGTAAATTGCCAACAGCCACCTGCTCCAGCCATTCGGGAATTCGGTTATTCAGTGGACAGGCATTACTGCATCCCGGCAAGCCACAATCCAGACAACGACTCGCCTGTGCCTGAATCATCGACAAAGAAGGATGTTGAACAATTTCAGACCAGTCATTAACTCGTTCATCCGACAAACGACTCGCAACTTCTTCACGACCCGAGTCCATCAAGGGATTACGTTTTAATAAATGACTGGCATTCTGTTTCAGTGATCTATTGAAAAAATTGCGCACATCGGTAATTTCCAGCGCATCCGTCGGACAGGAAACCACGCAACGGGCGCAGCCCATGCAATCTTCCAGCGCGGTAACACGTCCCGCTTGCTGACCCTGTCTCCATACGGGAATACCCATATCACACACCTGTTCGCAACGCTGGCAATCATTGCACTTGTCTTTATCCATATTGATGCCATAAAAACCCGCATGATTGAGCAGGCCAAAGGTGGCACCATAAGGACACAGGTAACGACAATAAAAACGATTGCCGACGATGGGTGCAACAAAAAAACTACCGAAATAAGTCATAGAGACAATGAGATAAAAACCGCCGACAAAACCGACTGTCCACGAGTTGGGCGGGTACTGGGTAACCACCATGACACCGACGTAATAAATAAAGAAAAACCATTTTGTGTGACGCAATTTCCAGGTCCAGTTGGAACGTAATGTACGGTCACGAAAAGCGAAACCCACGGTTTCACGAATTCCCACACAGGGGCAGTTAAAGCCGCAGATAATGCGACGACCAAATAGGAACACCGCAGCCAGAATTAAAAAGAAAGTGATCGTGCCCGGCACATGTAGCGAGGGGAACACCGGCTGCGACCAGAGAAAACCCACATAGGGTTCGTAAAAAGGATACAGCCATGGAACCAGCCACCAGAATACCGTGACCATGGAAACTAAAATAATTAAACGCTTTCGCGTGTAAGCATTTTTTTCGGCCATAATTCGCCAGAGCCCGAAACCAAGAATAATGCCGTATTCGGTATAACGATTTAGCCAGATGGGATTATCAAACCAGAATAACCAGGTTTCATTGAGCCAGCCAACAAAAGCCAGCGTAAATGCTGCCATGCTTAAAAGCTGAATACCTATACCATAACGACTCGGCATTAAATCCTGCAAGCCCGAAGATTGTTCGCGCGGTACATGACATATTGGTGGCTCAGCCTTAACAGTAAACATTTTATTCAGTGGGATAGTTCTTTTTAATCCAGTCAGTCATACCCATTTTCGCCACATGCACGTCTGCAAAACCATGTTGTGCCAGCAACTGTGCAGCCTTAGCTGATTTGCGATCAGTTCTACAAATGGTAACCACCGGTTTTTCAAGATAATCACCTATCTCTTCTAATCGATATTCGAGTTCTTCCAGTGGAATGAGCTTTGAACCTGCAATATGCCCCTGCTCACCAACATAATCCTCGGCTGTACGCACGTCCAGCAACAGCACTTCTTCATCACTATCCAGACGTTGTTTAAGTTCATCCACAGCCAGCATCGAACCTTTGCGCAGACTACCGATTATTCTGGGCAAAAATGACACCATTGCCAGTAATGCCAGGGCCAGCATAGTTTTTTGCACCAGACCTTCACCACCCGTGGCAGCCTCTCTACCAATGTATCCGAGATAGGTATAAGCAATGGCGCCGGGCAACATACAAACGTAGGTAGCCAGACTATATTGTGTAAAGCTGATACGAGTCAGACCTAATGCATAGTTCAGTAGATTGAAGGGGAACAAAGGCACCAGACGAACAAAGGCCACAAATCGCCAGCCTTCGTTCTCAACGCCATTAATAAGTTGTTTTAGTCGACCACCAGTTTTATTGGCAACCCAGTCTGAGGCCAGAAAACGCGCGACCAGAAATGACAACATGGCACCAATGGTGGCCGCAGTCAGATTATAAAAAGTGCCTAGCATCGGGCCGAATAAAGCACCACCGAGCAAAGTTAATACCGAGCCGGGAAAGAAGAAGATGGTGCCAACGATGTAAACCAGCATGAACAACAGCGGTGCAGCCGCACCGGCATTTTCAATCCAGACCTGCAGTGCGGCGGCATCCAGCTGATCACGATAAACAATGACGGCGCCAATGCCTGCGGCAACCAGCAACAGCAGCAATAATTTTACTAATTTTTTATTCATTATTATTTTTCTCGTTTGAATCACTCCACAGTCGACGGTTAATTGCATAATCGGTCACTTTGCCAACGAAGGGCATGGCCAGCATGCCAGTTATCCATGAACACTGTTTTGCTTCGGTAAAATGATGTATGCCGATCGTCATACCAGTATGACCTGCACGCGGTTGATCACGGTAGGTACCAAAAAGACGGTCCCACCACGACAGATTAAAACCAAAGTTGCTGTTAGTTTCATCGTCTTCGATTGAATGATGCACCCGGTGCATGTCAGGTGTAACTACAAACCAGCGTAAAAAATTATCCAGTGTCTTTGGCAAACCAATATTACCGTGATTGAACATCGCCATGACATTGAGTAGCACTTCAAAAATAATGACTGCTACTACGGGCGGACCTAGCAATAAAATGGCAGCAAATTTAATCAACATGGAAAGAATAATTTCTAACGTGTGAAAACGCGCACCAGTAGTGACATCGTAATCAAGATCAGCATGGTGAACCCGATGCAAACGCCATAATACAGGTACGGCATGAACCATGACATGCTGTAGATAGATAACAAAATCCATAATCACCACCGAAGCCAGCATGGCAAAACCCATCGGCACCTCAATCCGATTAAATAATCCCCATTGATTCTCAAGCGCTGTAGCGGCTACACCTACAGCTGCTGCAGGAAATAAAATCCGCACAATAAAATTATTAAGAAACACCAGAGCCAGGTTATTTATCCAGCGCACAGCTTTAGAGACCGTCAGCGCACGTCTGGGCGCAATAATTTCCCAGATCGCCATGACAGCCAACATGCCAATAAAAAAACTCAGACGAATCGTTTTTTCATTTTCAAGCACAAAATTGTAAAAAGACATGATTACCTCTGCTAGCTGCTTGCATGAAATCGTTATCTGGCTATAATTAAACCTATAGAATATTCAATTGATTTCTTGAATAAGAATATTACTGGATAACGGATTAATGTCAAGCCAAGGTGTAAAACAATTATTATTTGAGCAGTTTGCCCGTATTGGCAAGGCCATGAGTAATGCTAACCGACTGGAAATACTAGAATTTCTTGCGCAGGGTGAGCGCAATGTAGAGGAGTTATCCAAACTCAGCAACCTCAGTGTAGCCAATACCTCCCAACACCTGCAACAACTTCGCCAGGCAGGTTTGGTAGTCAGTCGCAAGCAGGGCTTGAATGTCTATTACAGTTTGAGTGGTGACGATGTTATTGCCCTGCTTAATGTGCAGCGCAAAGTTGCCGAGCTACACATTGCAGAAGTGAATAAACTGGTTGATAACTTTCTAACTGTAAAAGACTCACTGGAAGCCTTATCCCGAAAAGAACTATTGTCCCGCGTCAAACAGGGGTTGATCACTATTATCGACGTGCGTCCGGCCGCTGAATATGCCGCTGGTCATGTACGCGGTGCCATCAACGTACCACTCGACAAACTCGAAGAGCAGTTAATTAATTTTGATTCTAACAAAGAAATTGTAGCTTATTGCCGCGGCCCACACTGTGTACTGGCTTATGATGCCGTAGAAAAATTACGCAAACAAGGTTTCAAGGCGAACCGACTGGAAGATGGATTCCCCGAGTGGAAGGTGGCGGGACTGCCCATAGAAAAGCTGAATTAACCCCCCTGCCAAATCAAAGTAGCGAACTTTATTCACCAACAGTAGTCAGTGAATCATTAGGAGATAATAATGAAACTGATTTTTGTTTATAACGCCGATTCTGGCCTGTTCAATACCGTTACCGATATTGCACACAAAATACTCTCACCCAAAACCTACAGCTGCAACTTATGCGCGCTTACGCACGGACATTTCAAAATCAAAGCAGACTGGGTAGATTTTCTTAAAGACATTGAAGCTGAACTGGAATTTCTTCACCGCGATGAGTTTGTTCAACAGTACCATTACAGCAATGCTGAACTGCCAGCCATCTTTATCGAAGAAAATAATGTTTTATTACCGTGGATAGACCAGGCCACCATTAACCAAATTCAAAATCTAGATGGTTTAAAATCAGTCATTCTAAAAAGAAAGCAACAGAGCTGATAGATAATTTTGTACTAAATAGAAGACAGCCTGATCTAATGATTTTCAGATACCATGTTGATAGTGTACTTTGGAATTTCGATGACCAGGTCTGCATCACCCACTTTCGCCTGACAACTTAAACGAGAATCCGGATCCAGTCCCCAGGCTTTATCCAGCATATCATCTTCTGTTTCAGTATTTTCATTGAGAGAATCCATACCTTCTCGAACGTAGACATGGCAGGTCGTGCAGGCGCAGGATTTCTCACAGGCGTGCTCGATTTCAATACCATTGGCAAGTGCAGCATCACAAATAGTCTGGCCTTTTTCAGCTTCGATCACCATGCCATCAGGACAAAGTTCTTCGTGTGGTAAAACAATTATTTGTGGCATTGGGTCTATCTACTCCTGATCTTTACCAGCATATTCATTGATAGAATGACCTTGCATGGCGTTACGTATATTAGAATTCATCCGCCGTGCGACATAATCAGCACAGGCGCTTTCAAGTGTCTTAATGGCTGCTTTGATGCTCTCAGCATCATCACCGGCTTTGGCTTCGAGCAATTGTACTCTAGCCTGAGCGATGTTATTTCTTTCTTCATCCGACAGCAATTCATCACCATCTTTTTTCAAAGCCGCATCCAGTGCCTCAACCACCCGTTCGGCTTCCACCTGCTGCTCTCGCAACATGCGCGAATGCATATCATCCGAGGCATGATCCATCGAATCACGCAACATGGTTTCAATTTCTGAATCAGTCAAACCGTATGAAGGTTTAACATCAACACTGGCTTCAATACCGCTATTTTCTTCACGCGCGCTCACAGTCAACAGACCATCGGCATCGACCTGATAAGTCACACGGATCCTTACCGCACCGGCAACATGCGATGGAAAACCACGCAGATCAAAACGCGCCAGTGACCGGCAATCATCAACCAGCTCTCGCTCGCCCTGCACCACATGCACCGCCATGGCAGTCTGCCCGTCTTTATAAGTGGTAAAGTCCTGCGCCTTGGCGACAGGGATGGGCGTATTACGATAGATAATTTTTTCTGCCAAACCGCCCATGGTTTCAATACCCAGCGACAGGGGAATCACATCCAGCAATAACATCTCATCATCGGGCTTGTTACCCGCCAGCACATCAGCCTGTAAAGCCGCGCCCACGGCAACCACTTTATCAGGATCAATACTCACCAGCGGTTCACGCTGAAAAAAGTCGCCCACCATTTCGCGAACCGCCAGCGTGCGTGTAGAACCACCGACCATGACAACTTCAAGCACGTCTTCAGTAGTCACATCGGCATCACGCAGTGAACGGCGACAGGCCATGATGGTTTTTTTGATCAGCGGCTCAATTAAAGTACGCATCTGTGAGCGACTCAAACTTCCCTGCCAGAAAAAATCGCCGGTTTCGACTTTGATATTGACCTCATCCACATGCGCCAATTGCTCTTTGGCAGAACGAGCCTCTCTCTTCAACAAACGTACCAACGATGCACTCGGTACTTTCTTGCTTCCCGATTGCTCAAGTATCCATTCGGCGATGGTGTGGTCGAAATCATCACCGCCGAGCGCACTGTCACCACCAGTGGCTAGCACTTCAAACACGCCCTGCTTCAGGCGCAAAATAGAAATATCGAAAGTACCACCGCCAAGATCGTAAATCGCAATTATGCCTTCCTGCCCCGTATCTAAACCATAGGCAACAGCGGCAGCGGTGGGCTCATTGAGCAAACGCAAGACATTAAGACCTGCCAGTCGTGCCGCATCTTTGGTGGCCTGGCGCTGTGCATCATCAAAATAAGCTGGCACGGTAATTACTGCACCGACAAGGTCATCACCTAAAGTGGCGACAGCCCTGGCTTTAAGTGTTTTTAAAATTTCCGCAGAAACTTCAACAGCACTGACATCACCAGAACGTGTATGAATTTTTGGCACGGCCGATTCAGACGTTGAAAATAGGTAGGGCGAGCTCTCAGCCAGGCTCTTTAAATCACCAGCCGCACGCCCCATCAGACGCTTTACCGATACAATGGTATTAGATGGGTCAATGACGGCATGTTCGACCGCCGCCTCTCCTACTTCTATGCCAGTTTCAGCATAACGCACCACCGAGGGCAATAAATGATGACCCTGCTCATCTGGCAAAGTTTGTGCGTCGCCGCTTCTTACCGTGGCCACCAGTGAATTAGTGGTGCCCAAATCTATACCCACCGCCAGTCGATGCTGATGTGGCGCGGTAGTCTGTCCGGGTTCAGAAATTTGCAGTAAAGCCATATTTAAAATAGTTCATCTTCAATTTTTGCAGACAGTTCATCCACTTCTTGTTTAGCTTTTTGCATGAACTGCATTTTTCTTATCCATTCCTTTGCGTCATCCAGTTTTTCATTCTCATAAGAATCGGAAAAACTTTTCATCATGTTTTTCATTGTATCTTTTATTTGTCTGGAAAATTGCTCCAGCTCGAATAGAGGATCATCCTTTGAAGAGACATTAGACAATGCTTCGCGCATTTCCATCTGCCCCATTAAAAAATCCATATCCATTGTCGTTTCGTTTTCCAGATTAAGGTCAACGTTTTTTAATTTTAACAGGTAAATAGCTCTGGCAACTGGCTGTTGTAAGGTATTAAAAGCCTCATTGATCAACGAGGTCTGCTGCATGGAGATACGCTTCTCCAGATCCGATGCATTGACAAATTTATCAGGATGCACCGCTTTCTGTAAATCCCTGTGGCGTTGTTGAATCTTTTCAAGATCAACTTCATAAGCCACAGGTACATTAAACAGTTCGAAGAAATTGCTGGTAAGAATATCAGTTATCATAGCCCTGTCATTATAGCGTCTGGCAAATTAAGCAACAGCCTCGACTAGACAGTAAAGCTCTCACCACATCCGCACTGATCCTTCTCTTTGGGATTGTTAAATTTAAAACCTTCATTCAGGCCTTCTCTGGCGAAATCGACCTCAGTACCATCAATGTAAACCAGACTTTTTTTATCAACAATAACCTTCACACCATTATTCTCAAAAACCTCATCATCCGGATTGATTTCATCAACAAATTCGATGACATAACCCATACCAGAACAACCCATGGTTTTTACGCCCAGACGTAAACCTATGCCTTTGCCTCTATTTTTGAGAAAGCCTTTAACGCGCTCAGCAGCAGGTTCAGTTAAAGTAATAGCCATACAAACAGTTCCGAATATTAAATTTTTGAGTTTAAATTGATCTTTGCAGATTATTGTAAAAAAACTTACGCATGTTTTTTTCTATAGTCTTCTACTGCTGCATTAATAGCATCTTCTGCCAGTACGGAGCAATGGATTTTAACCGGTGGCAATGCCAGCTCTTCTGCCAAATCAGTATTTTTAATCGCTTTTGCTTCATCCAGGGTTTTACCTTTTACCCACTCAGTCAGCAATGAGCTAGATGCTATTGCACTACCGCAGCCGTAAGTTTTAAATACCGCATCTTCAATCACGCCTTCATCATTTACCTTGATCTGCAAGCGCATCACATCACCACAGGCAGGTGCACCGACCATACCGGTGCCAATGTTTGCATCATTTTGATCAAACTTACCTACGTTTCTTGGATTCTCGTAGTGATCCAGAACTTTTTCACCGTATGCCATATCGTCGTGCCTCTAATACTTTTATCTTTTTATCTAACTATTACGCAACACACTGATCACAGATCTAGTGGGCTGCCCATTTGATGCTATTGAGATCAATACCATCTTTATACATATCCCACAGTGGTGATAAATTTCTCAATTTTTCAACTGCAGAACGCACATGTTTGATTGTAGTTTCAATATCTTTACTGGTCGTATACCGGCCCATACTGAAACGAATCGAACTGTGCGCTAATTCATCATTACGGCCCAGTGCCCGCAGAACATAACTGGGTTCAAGACTGGCTGAAGTGCAGGCACTACCGCTGGAAATAGCCAGGTCTTTCAAGGCCATCAGCAAGCTTTCACCTTCGACATAATTGAAACTGATATTCAAGTTACCCGCAACACGCTGATCAAAATCACCATTTACATAAACCTCTTCCATATCTTTGAGGCCATCCCATAATTGATTTCTCAAATTGATCAAACGTTCATTTTCGGTCGCCATCTCTTCTTTTGCGATGCGGAATGCTTCACCCATGCCAACAATTTGATGCGTTGCCAATGTGCCAGAGCGCATACCACGCTCATGACCACCACCGTGCATTTGCGCTTCCAGTCTCACACGTGGCTTTCTTTGCACATATAAAGCACCCATACCTTTCGGACCGTAAATTTTGTGTGCTGAAAAACTCATCAAATCGACCGGCAACTCACTCAGGTTCATAGGCACTTTGCCGGCACTTTGCGCCGCATCGACATGGAAAATAATTTTACGTTGACGACAGGCTTTACCGATGGCTTCGATGTCCTGGATTACGCCAATCTCATTATTAACATGCATAATTGAAACCAGCGTAGTGTCATCGCGCATCGCAGCTTTTAACTTATCCAGGTCTATCAGGCCATTTTGTTCTGGATCGAGATAAGTCACTTCATAGCCTTCTCTTTCCAGTTGACGACAGCTATCTAGGACCGCTTTATGTTCAGTTTTGCAGGTAATAATATGCTTACCGCTTTTAACATTGAAATGCGCAGCACCTTTAATGGCCAAATTATCCGACTCAGTTGCTCCCGATGTAAAAACAATCTCACGTGGATCAGCCCCAACCAGATCTGCAACATGTTGACGCGCCTGTTCAACTGCCGCTTCAGCTGTCCAGCCATAAGAATGGCTACGTGATGCAGGGTTACCAAAGATAGCATCGGACCCCATATATTTAAGCATTTCAGCTACAACACGTTCATCAATCGGTGTTGTAGCACTGTAATCTAAATAAATCGGTCTATTTGTTTTATCGTTCACAATTCAACTCTTCTGTTACGTTAATTCTGCTGATTTAATTCATTTACAAATTCGCTGCCATCATAACCGCTGAATTTGATAGTCCTATAATCTGTTTCATCGCTTCAATGAAGCGCTCAATCTCAGCCATAGTATTTGCTCTACCCAGACTCACACGTATCGCACTGGTCGCTAGTTGATTAGGCACTGCCATGGCTTTCAAGACATGACTGGGTTCAGTCTTACCACTGGTACAGGCCGAGCCACTAGACACAGCAAATCCGCGTCGATCCAGCTCCATTAAAAGCGTCTCACCATCAAAACCCTGTACGCCAAATTGTAATGTGTTAGGTAAGCGCCTGACCTGTTGTGAAAAAACTTTCACCACTCCCAACTGCATCAATTCTTTTTCTAGCGCATCACGCAGAACTCTCACATGATCAGCACGTTCAATCAGCTCCTGTGCAGCCAGTTCAGCCGCCATGCCGAAACCAACGATGGCAGGAACATTCTCTGTACCTGCTCGCAACCCTTTTTCCTGTGAACCACCCTGTAATAAAGAATGCATAGGAAGGCATTTATCAACAATCAAAGCCCCGGCACCCATCGGCCCGTATAACTTATGCGACGACAAAGTCATTGCATGTACTGCTGTTTTCTCAAAACTAAATTCAAGTTTCCCGGCTATTTGTGACGCATCGGTATGAAACCATATATCATGCGCCCGAACCTCTTCTGCCAACTTATTTATATCCTGTACGGCACCAGTTTCATTATTCGCCGCCATAACTGAAACCAGAACTGTCTCTTTATTGATTGCCTGCTTCAACGATTCCTGAGTTACCAGGCCTTGTCCATCGACTGCAATCTGATCGACATTGCAACCCACTTCGGCTGCTGGTTGCAACAATGACATGTGTTCAATCGCGCTTACTGCAATACGCTGTACCGCCGTATCCATGCTCAATCCTTTGACCATTAAATTATTTGCTTCCGTACCACCACTGGTAAAAATAACCTGTGATGACTGCGCACCCATCAACGCTGCAACCTGTTCACGCGCCTGTTCAATCGCCTGTCGCTGCAATCGCCCAAAACGATGCAAGCTTGATGGATTACCGCAGACTGAACCCATATATGGCTGCATTGCCTCGAAGATTTTTTCGTGCAATGGCGTGGTTGCATTGTGATCAAAATACACCGCCATGTTTACTGGCCTTTTATACTTTATGCAGCTGCATCAGAGCAGATTGAATCCTGTCTGATCGAAACTTCTTTAACACGCTTATTACGCATCAGCTCAGCCAGCGTAATACCATCCAGAAAATCTTTAATCTCATTACTTAAATCCTGCCAGAGATCATGTGTTAAACAACGATGTTCGTGCTTACAATCTTCATTTGAACCACAGGCAGACATTTTTACGCTTTCATCTACAGCCACGATGATAGCTGATACACTTAGCTCTTCGGCACTCGTTTTCAAAGAATAACCACCACCCGGCCCACGGGTACTGACAACAATGTCATTACGTCGTAGTTTCGAGAATAGTTGCTCTAGATAAGATAACGAGATATCTTGCCGCTCTGAAATTGCGGCTAGTGAAACAGGACCTTCATCCTGATGAAAAGCTAGATCTAATATCGCAGTAACCGCATAGCGGCCTTTTGTTGTCAGACGCATTACCTATTACTCATTTCTAAAAATCGTAGGTAATTTTACTTAATCCCTAGTATTTTAGTCAAGTATTATTTCCGACTAATATAGTCAACTATTACCAATGACCTAAAAACCAGGCTATTCACCTTCTATTTTTTGTGCTTCAGCATCCTCAGCAGAAGATGAAATATTGCAGGGCCCCAAATCTGGAAGATTTGTAACATCGATTTCCGTACCTAGCTGCTTAAGAGCTGCACACATATTTTCCATTTTATGATCCATGGCATGAATATGATCCAGCATACGATTTATCGCCGTAGCTACAGGATCAGGCGCTTCTTTAGTTGCGCCATATGCATCAAAACCCATTTTTTCAGCAATAGCTTCCCGTTTTTGCCGACTTTCAGCATCCTGATGCTGTTCTCTACGAACCAGACGTCCAGGAACCCCGACGACAGTGCCATTTTCAGGTACATCATGAGTAATCACCGCATTCGAACCAATACGCGCCCCCGAATTAATGATAATTGGACCCAAGACCTTGGCACCAGCACCGACCACCACATTATCCTTTAGCGTTGGATGACGCTTGCCCTTATTCCAGCTGGTGCCGCCCAGAGTGACACCATGATAGAGTGTGCAATCGTCACCAATTTCAGCAGTTTCACCAATCACCACGCCCATACCGTGATCGATAAAAAAACGTCGGCCAATGGTTGCACCAGGATGAATTTCAATCCCGGTAAACCAACGCGCTATATGTGCAAAAAAACGCGCCAGCCACTTCAGACCCATTCTCCACAATATGTGGTTGAGTCGATGCATCATCAGAGCGTGCAAGCCTGGATAGGCCGTCAACACCTCAAGCGTATGACGTGCCGCAGGGTCACGATCAAAAACACAGCGAATATCTTCTCGTAAACTGATGATGCTTACTCCTTCCTGATTAATGCCACACAAAAATACAGGTCAAATGCAAATTTTTGGCTGCATATTATGACACGTGCAATGCAATTTCATAGCCTGAAAATTTACGGATATTCAATACGCCACAATCCAGAATCAAATATTGTCCTTTAATACCCAGCAAAACACCTTCAATTTTCTCCTGTTTATCTAAATTGAGTGATTTAAGCTTAAGTGGATAATTTTCTATGGGATATTGAATTTCAACCTGTTTCTCATTCGGTAAAAACTGGATAGCCTCATCACCAAACTTTTTTTTCAGATCATTTATTACCGGTGCAGATTCAAGCACCAACCGATCTCGAATTTCAGCAAGATCTATCATCTCAGAATCTCCCTTGAGCATCTTGCGCCAATCAGTTCGATCAGAAACATGATTTTTCAATTCAACTTCGAGCAACCCTGATTGCAATCGCGTTTGTACTTTAAATATAGGTAAAGCCTGACCGGCCCCCTGATCAATCCAACGTGTAGGGATTTGTGTGCCCCGGGTAATACCCACTTTGATACCCGACGAGTTAGCCAGATATACATAGTGTGATTGGAAACAATGCATCAGTCCCCACTCAGGCTGACGACAGGTACCCGCTTCATAATGACAGGTTTCCGGTTTCATAATGCACATATCACACTCAGCCAGATCTCTGAAACAGGGATAACAATGCCCCTGAGCAAAACTCTTGCTGGTTTTTCTTCCGCAGGAAATACAGTGAATTTCTCCGCTATATTCCAGCCGAATACTTTTACCAATCAGATCATTCATTACCACCAACTCATCACCGATAGGTAATTTATAGTGAACGGGTGATGATAGTTCTACCCTCATTTTTTTTATATCACCTTTCAAACTGACACCTTCGATTTTTTGTAAAAACAAATTATTTAATAAATCGTGTAATTCTACACATCGCGCGTTTTAGTTCATCAACCGAACGCGTATAAGCAAAGCGCACATGTGTACTCGCTTCAAACTCACCAAAATCGATACCTGGTGTCACTGCCACACCTTCTTCTTCAAGCAGTTTTTTTGTCCAGCTAAATGAATCAGAGCTAACATCACTGCAATCTGCATAAATATAAAATGCACCCTGTGGTCGTGCCGAGACCTTAAAGCCTATTTCGCACAATACCGGCAACATATAATCACGACGCTCCTTAAAAATAGCCACTCGACTCTGCAATATTTCTTCCGTTCCAGTTTCAAAAGCCGCCAGTGCTGCATATTGAGAAATAGTCGGTGGTGCCAAAAAAATATTTTGTGCTACACGATCCACTACATTGATAAAATTCTCCGGCACTACCATCCAGCCTAATCGCCAGCCCGTCATACCAAAATATTTAGAAAAACTATTCACCACAAAAACATCATCAGATAACGACAGAGCGGTATATTCCTCAACATCGTAGACTAGCCCCTGATAAATTTCGTCAACGATCAAATGCCCATTTGCATTAGCGATCGCCTCAATCAATGCAGTCATCGCACTGCGTTCAATAATCGTACCTGTGGGATTAGATGGGCTCGACACCATGGCGGCGCGGGTGTTCGCCGACCAGCACTGTTGTATATGTACAGCATCAAGCTGGTATTGAGTATCCTCGGTCACCGGCACATCAATAGTGTTGATGCCCAAAATTTTAGCGATATTTCGATTACAGGGATAACCGGGATCAGTCAGCAGAATACTTTCACCGGGATCCGTCAACACCGACAAGGCCAATTGTAAGGCACCTGATGCCCCTGGCGTGACCACGATACGACGCGGATTAATCTGCAAGCCGAACTTACGGTGATAATGACCCGCAATCGCCTGCTGCAATTCAGGTAAACCTGTGGCTGCTGTATAATGTGTTTTTAATTGCCGAAGTGTCTGAATGCCCGCATCAATGATCGGGCGTGCGGTGGCAAAATCCGGCTCCCCGACTTCGAGGTGAATAACCGAACGGCCTTCGGCTTCCAGTTGCTTGGCTCTTGCCAGCAAATCCATCACATGGAAAGGCGGTATTGTTTGTGATCGGCTCACTTGTCACCACTTAATTTGAATTATTATTTTTGTATCTGTAATTACTTTTAATATCTGACAAAATACAGCTATTAGACTCATTTAGCGTAAAATCTACATACTACATTAGATTCTGCAAACCGTCTTGAGACAAATTAAACTTGACCTGACAACCATATTTGCTAACTTGGGTTCATATTTCTTCACTGCTAAAACCAACACGTAATATATGCACCACAGAATCAGTACAGCCTTTCTGCTTTTTTGTCTGACACTACCTCATCTAGCCCAGGCTCTGCCCGAGAAAGCACTGGTACCAGGTGGAATCGCTCTGCTTTCACTACCAGATTATCAAAAGGAAACCATCGTCACCTTTGACAACGAGCAAGTTGCCGTCTTTCCCTATAAAGACACCTGGATTGCCATGGCAGGTATTCCACTCGATGCCAAACCCGGCGATCATCAATTTTCTATCAAACACCATACCGGCGTCACCCTCAATACACGCGTTTTGGTCATAGAAAAAAAATACGAAGAACAGCATCTCACTATCAAGGATAAACGCAAAGTAAATCCAACTAAAGAAGACATGAAAAGAATTGCTCAGGAAAGAGTCCGCAAGAACAAAGCCAGAACACTCAGAACAGAGACAACGCCCAAGGTTGATTTCATCTGGCCAGCCGAAGGCCGCATTAGCAGCGTATTCGGATTACGCCGCTTTTTCAACGAACAGGAACGCAAACCTCACAACGGGCTGGATATTGCCGCGGCTATCGGCACACCCGTTAAAGCCACCGCTGACGGCACCGTGATTGATGCCGGTGATTTCTTTTTCAGCGGTAACATGATTTTCCTTGATCATGGCCAAGGTATCATCAGCCTCTACGCTCACATGGATCATATTAACGTTAGACCCGGTGATACCATCAAACAGGGCGATATCATCGGCGCTGTAGGCCAAACCGGCCGCGCCACCGGCCCACATCTCCACTTTGCCGTATTTGCCAACAAGACACTGATTGACCCTGTCTATATGCTGCCAAAAAGGCAGCCAAAACCCCAAATCAGTTCCAGTCCATAAAAACTTTATCCGCTGAAATCCCCTAAAGTACTTGCGCTTAGCTCAGAATTAACGATAATTACGACGCTTTTAGCACAATCTCTGTAATACACCCCGGTTAAAACATGGCAAAAGAAGACGCAATACAAATGGAAGGCACGGTACTTGAGACCCTTCCCAACACAATGTTCCGTGTTGAACTCGAGAATGGCCACAAAGTCATTGCACACATTTCTGGAAAAATGCGCAAGCACTATATCCGAATCATGACTGGTGACGCCGTTACTGTAGAGCTCACCCCCTACGATCTTGAAAAAGGCCGCATCATTTATCGCGCCAAATAATCTTTTCGGGAAAATCTGCAATATAAAAAAAGAGCCTGTCACAATGACAGGCTCTTTTCGTTAGTACCTAAAAATACAGATTATTTGCAATTTTTTCTAATTTGCTTTTCCAGATCAGAAATTGCTTTTTCACGTGATGCATCCGATAAGGTATTACGATTACCCCCTTTATCAAGATTGTATAATCTACCAGCTCTTTTATAACGCATTAAGCGATCTTTTGATTCAACACACTGGCGATTCATTTCTGCCTTCTTCTCTTTTTCCTCAGTTTTTTTCTTCTCTCTTGCCAGCCGCTCATCTGTCATAGACTCTGTAATACGTTGGCGGCGTTCCTCCCGTGTTTCATCACCTTCAGTCGAGCTGGATGGTGCTTCTACGCTTATATCCAGTTGTTCACTGCTTGCCGTAGGTTTATCTCCATATTGCACATTACCGTTTTTATCCGTCCATTTATATATGCCCGCGTTTGCGTATACACTAAAGAATAAAAGTAAAGTGATAAATAATATTCTCATTGTAATGCTGCCTCCATACCCAATGTTCGAATAATACACGCTTAAATAATAAGAGCCTATCGGTGAGGATAGGCTCTTATTATGATTTTGCACTTTTAATTTAATGTTCACAAATTCATTTTTATTAAAATCAGGCCTCTTCTACCTTCAGCTCAGAGGCTGATTCTGTCTTAATATCCAGCTTCTCATCAACCACCGTCACCTTAACATGACCACCATGTGACAGATCACCAAACAATAATGCATTCGCCAACGGTTTCTTGAGGTATTCCTGAATAACCCGAGCCATAGGTCGAGCACCCATTTTTGGGTCATAACCTTTATCACCAAGCCATTGTCTGGCAGCCTCATCAACATGAATACCCACTTTTTTAGCATCCAGTTGTGTTTCAAGTTCAACCAGAAATTTATCCACCACATGTGCCAAAGTTAATTTATCCAGCGCACTAAATTGCACAATGGCATCAAGACGATTCCTGAACTCTGGAGTAAAGATACGCTTCAGTTCTTCCGCTCCATCAAGTTCATTATCCTGCTTGGTGAAACCCATGGAGTTTCTTTCCATCATTTGAGCCCCAGCATTGGAGGTCATGATGAGTATCACGTTTCTGAAATCAGTTTTACGACCATTACTGTCCGTCAACGTACCATGATCCATTACCTGTAATAAGATATTGAATACTTCAGGATGCGCTTTTTCGATTTCATCGAGCAACAACACTGAATGTGGTTGTTTGGTAATGGCTTCGGTTAATAATCCACCATCGTCAAAACCAACATAACCTGGGGGCGCACCCAGCAATCTTGAAACAGTATGACGTTCCATATATTCGGACATATCAAAACGCACCAGCTCAACACCCATTATGCTAGCAAGCTGTTTACAGACTTCAGTTTTACCTACACCAGTTGGCCCGGTAAACAAAAATGAACCAATCGGTTTTTCTGGATTCCCCAAACCGGAGCGAGACATGCGAATAGCCGTGGTTAACGATTCAATAGCATCACCCTGGCCAAAGACAACGAGGTTCAAATCACGATCCATATTTTTAAGAACTTCAGTATCAGAAGTTGAGACCGTTTTTGAAGGTATACGTGCAATCTTGGCAACGATGTTTTCAATATCGTTGACATTAATCGAAGCCTTATTCGACTTACCATACAACTGGCGATGTGCGCCAGCCTCATCAATAACATCAATGGCCTTATCAGGCAGGAATCGATCAGTAATATAACGTTCTGATAATTCAGCCGCTGCTCGCAATGCGTTATTACTGTACTTAACATCATGATGTTCTTCAAAGCGTGTTTTCAAACCCTTCAGAATACTCACTGTTTCTTCAACAGAGGGTTCGGCCAGATCAATTTTCTGAAATCGGCGTGCCAGAGCATGGTCCTTTTCAAAGATACTACGAAATTCAGCATAAGTGGTTGAACCGATGCATTTAAGATCACCAGAAGCCAGTACTGGTTTAATCAAATTCGAAGCATCCATAACACCTCCGGAGGCAGAACCTGCACCGATAATGGTATGAATTTCATCAATAAATAAAATCGAGCCTTCGCGCTTTTTCAGGTGTTTTAAAACAGCTTTCAGGCGCTTTTCAAAATCACCGCGATATTTTGTGCCCGCTACCAGTGCGCCTAGATCAAGTGAATAAATTGTACAGCCCTTTAATATCTCTGGCACTTCTTTATCCACAATTTTTTTGGCCAGACCCTCAGCTAATGCAGTTTTGCCTACACCCGCCTCACCCACTAATAATGGATTATTTTTTCTGCGACGACATAGCGTTTGAATAGTCCGTTCGATCTCCTCGTCTCGACCAATCAGTGGGTCTATGTGGCCCTGCATAGCTCGTTGATTAAGGTTGGTGGTGAAGTTTTCTAACGGTTGCTGCTCAGCATCAGCAGTTTGCTCATCCTGTGTAACCCCGTCCAGACTTTCATTTTCATTCTGGACTTTGGCGATACCATGAGAAATATAATTAACAATATCAAGGCGATTGATATTTTGCTGCCCCATTAAATAAACAGCTTGTGATTCCTGCTCACCAAACATGGCAACCAGCACATTCGCACCAACTACTTCTTTTTTACCTGAAGATTGAACATGAAATACAGCACGTTGTAAGACACGCTGAAAACCAAGGGTGGGCTGTACTTCTCCACCAAGCACATCACCAAAAACAGGGGTGTTTTTTTCCAGATATTCGCGTAATTCACTGGCCAGCAATTTAAGATCAGCTCCACATGCTTGTAGAACCGAGTTAGCACTGCTGTTATCTAATAATGCCAACAGCAGGTGCTCAACAGTTATGTATTCGTGACGCTTATCACGCGCTTCATTGAATGCCTGATTTAATGAAGTTTCAAGCTCCTTACTCAACATAACGTTACCTCTTTTACAGTGTACAAAACAAATTTAGTTATGAGTTCTTAAGCTTCCTCCATGGTGCACATTAATGGGTGCTGATTCATTCTTGAAAACTCATTTACCTGATCAACTTTGGTCTCGGCAATCTCATAACTAAAAACGCCACAAACCCCTTTTCCTTTGGTATGTACTGACATCATAACCCTGGTAGCTTTATCTGAATCCATACCAAAAAACAGATTTAGCACCTCAACCACAAACTCCATCGGCGTATAGTCATCATTGATCAGCACGACCTTATACCGCTTAGGCTCTTCCAGCTTTGGCCGTGCCTCTTCGACAGCCAAACCATCATCGATATCAAAATCGTTCTGTTGATTACTCATGGTCTTTTCTAACGCTCACTCTCAGTGTAGAACATGTTGTGGTTTTTGTAAGAAACTACCTAATCAAAGTTGACCATTCGCCGACCAATGGTCAAAAAGGCCATACGAAACCTTTATATAGGAAGAATTGAATTATTCAAGTGCGCCATTTGTATCTGCACTAAATTCTCTTATCATGACAGGCAATTTTACATCAAGACACATCTTTGCAGAAGACATGCCCGTTAGGTCACTTATTTTATCGTGGCAAAGTCCATCACTGTAGTCTTAAGCTCTTGATTTAACGTCTTTTCTACAGTAGCCATAAGACGTTGATTTAGTGCCCCTTTACTCGATGCAGAGACCTTAAGCGGCCAGGTTTTATTACCCCGAACACTACCATCGTTAGAGGTTAATCGTAGCGTTAGTGTACCGCGCAGCCAATACCAGTCCTGCTTCAGGATAGGTGATTGAATTTCCAGACCTGCGGAAAGTATGTAGCCATTAGAAGCCATGGATGACTCAGGAAAGCCTGATTTGGACATTGCTCCTTTAAGCAATTTATCCAGGCCACCGACTGGATCATGTAATACCTCCGGCTTCATGTTCAGTGCAGACAAGCTCACTTCCAGCCGAGTGCGCAGTTCAGCACTGTTCCATTTCGATTGAGTCCCCTGACCACTGAGATCAATCACCTTGAGCGTCTTTTGCAGCGTTTCACGTTTGTCCTGAGAAGCTAACACTCGTTGATAAACAGCTACTTTCTGCAAAGGATCATGCTTTAACTCGACATTGGCCAATTCAAAATCGACTTCTTTGTCGATACGACTCATTTCTTCGCGGATATTATTTCCCGCCTGATGGCGATCCAGCACCGCCAATGCATAGTATGTCAAATCAGGTGACTTCCACTGCTCAGCAATACGTGCACCTTCGATAATTTTATTTGTTTGTATGTTAATGTTTTGCATTACACGTTGTGACTTATCAACTGATTCTGAGCCATTTTTGATCATTACCTGAATATCCTGGCGCGTTGTTGATGATTCACGAATCCGCAATTCAAAAACTTTTGTCAAATTAGCCAGCGCTCGATCCTTTGCCTGCTCTATATTCGATGCAGAACCACTTGCCACCACATACAGGGAGTTTGGGTAGCTTGACGGCTCACCGTTAACCCAGTCAGGCTGATTTGCATTCACCGTGGGCGTTGATTGCATACAACCTGTCAAAAGCAAACATGATATAAAAAGTTGTCTGTTCAAATATTGATTACCAAAACTAAATCGCATCACTAATTCCTATTTTTTATCAGCTACTACTTTCAAAGTCATATTAGGTACAACCCAGTGCTCGGTTAAGAAAACACTTTTTCCCGATTTAACTTGCACATTTTTTTCTATAATATCGACCAATGCACCTGCCGCATTATAGATTTCAATTTTGACCTTATTTAGGCCCTCAGGAAGACGAACTCTCGCCAGTTGAATGTTTTGTGGCAGGGTTGTCCAGCTTCGAGTGTCTGCTTGCTCAGTGGCGACATTAATCGCCGTAGCCAGAAAGCCCATCATGGCACCACGTTTTTCTTCTACACGCTCCTGAGTCTTATGTTTGAGTACAGCACGTGCAATAGCTCGTGTCATAATCAAAGGCATATCATCCGCAAGTGCTCCTCTTGCCAGAGCATCGATATCCTCAACCAGTTGCAGATCCGTCGAAGTAATACTATCAGTCGTCAAACGTGCGGAATATCGTTCTTTCGGCGGTGTATATTTTGGTATAGAAATTTTAACTGTATCAACGACTTCACCACTGGTATTTGCCACAATTGACTGTTTGTGTCGGATGGGCGCCAAGCCACTATTTACTACCACAATAAGCTCACCAAAACCTTTGGCCATCGGTTTAGCTTTAAAGTGCTTAATGTTAAATTCTTTTTTGAGAATACTCAGCTCATCCTCAAGACCTTCTTCGGATAAAATGCGTAATAAATCTTTTTTAAGTACAACCGGAATTTTCAAGCCATGTTTTTTCTTTGAGGATTTATAAGCATCTTTAGCTAATCGATAAGAGACCAACGCCTGATCTCTCTCGCCCAAAGCTTCATAAATTATTCCAGACAGATAACGCACAAATGGATCATCTTCTGGCTCTTCACCCCATTCCTGCATTTTCACATTTGCCTGCATCATCTCAACACGCGCCCCATCGAGATCATCCAGCTGAATATAATTCATCGCCATATAAGCATGTAGCAATACCTGCTCATAACGATCCCCCATATAACTTCGCGTGGTGTCGTTAACGATGAGCGCGCTCGCCTGTTCGGAAACGCTAACACCATAAAGTTCTTCGATTTGTCGTTTCGCAACCTCAAAAATACGATTACTGCCCTGATAATCGCCTTTCATACGGCGCAACATGCCTTTATTCATGCTCGCCAGCACATCTTTTTGCTGCGAATCTTCTTTCTCAACTATAGCTAAAGCATTACCAACGTGTCCTGCTGCCAACGCACTTTGCATTGACTCGCCCTTCATACCCAAATTCATACAGCCGGTTAACAACAGCATAGCTGTCAATATAGAGAGGCTCGACAATATGATCGTCCAGTTACACCAGCTACGTACACGCACTATAATTCAACTCCCTGATAAAATTTAAAAAAATCGAATAAATAATTTACAAGCGGATACTACTACGCTCGACCGATTTTTTGATTTTCTGTTGTCCCGCCCAGACCATACGGTTACTGGACAAATCGATGAGCGTCAAATCAACTTGATAAAAACGCACCTGCTCACCTTCTATCGCATCGATAATAGTGTTGATAGTACCTTTCAGCATAAAGTCGGCACCCGCCTCATTACCCATTTCCTTTCTGGTATCTTCCGAAGCATGCAGATCCTGATCTTTACGTTCTTTACGAATTTCACCACGCTCTTCACTGGAAGCAACAAAACTAACTTCACCAGAATTAATCAGGGCGCGTCTGATATCTGAAGTAAATGTTTGTGTATTAATATGTTCATGAGATAGGTTACGCACCTTACCGATAATAATTGTAGGGATACGACCTTTTTTTGAATTAAATTTACCCAGCCATGGCTGTGATAAAACATCCTGAATCATTTCTTCAGATACTTTTCTCGAATCTGTATCGTTCCATTTACCGCTCAAATCTTTAACCAAATTTGGATCTTCGCGTGTAACGGCTGGTTTACAGGCAGCAACGCCAGCAACTATACCTAGCACCAACAAAAGACTCATAAAATTACGGAAATAATGGGTAGACATAACTCACTCCTTTTAAAAACGCTCTTGATAATAAAAAAACACAGTGGCTTTTATACCATTTTGTTCTGAAAAAATCATAATAAACACTTTAAAATTAACATTTTATATTATCCACAGTTGCACAGACTTTGCACAACAGGTATCTTCGCTGCATGAAAAATATTGACACCCTACTGCACGCTCGCTGGATTATTCCTGTAGAAGGTAATGACCATTGCCTGGCCAATCACAGCATCGCCATCCATGACGAGCGCATCCTTGATATTCTGCCCAGCGACAAAGCCAGAGAGATTTATCAGGCCCAGACCGAAGTCGATTATGCACAACACGCCCTGATACCCGGCCTGATTAATGCACACACCCATGCCGCTATGAGCCTGTTCCGCGGCCTGGCAGATGATCTTGCCCTGATGGACTGGCTAAACAACCACATCTGGCCCGCTGAAAACCAATGGGTGAATGAAGATTTTGTACAACTGGGTACTGAGCTAGCCTGTGCTGAAATGCTGCGCAGCGGCACCACCTGTTTCAATGACATGTATTTCTTCCCGGATATCGCCGCGCGCGTCGCCAGCAAGGCAGGTATGCGTGCCAGTATTGGCCTGATTGCGCTTGATTTCCCAACTATATGGGCACGCGATGCCGATGAATACATCGACAAGGGCCTGATCGTGCACGATGTCTACCGTGGCAATGAACTGATCAGCACCACGTTTGCGCCCCATGCTCCCTATACCATTTCTGATGAACCGCTGCAGAAAATACGCATGCTGGCTGATGAGCTGGATTTGCCCGTGCACATGCACATCCACGAAACCGCGCATGAAGTCGATGAAGCGGTGATGAAAATGGGGCAACGCCCACTGCAAAGACTGGCCGATCTGGGGCTGATTTTCCCCAACCTGGTCGCGGTGCACATGACCCAGCTACTCGCTGAGGAAATTGACCAGCTGGCCGCCGCGGGTAGCCATATCGTACACTGCCCCAAATCGAATCTGAAACTGGCCAGCGGTTTTTGCCCGGTACAACGGCTGCTCAATGCCGGCATTAATGTTGCACTCGGCACCGACAGCGCCGCCAGCAACAACGATCTCGATATGTTCAGTGAAATGAAAACAGCAGCGCTACTAGCCAAAGGCGTGTCGGGCGATGCCACCGCCGTTCCAGCCCATCAGGCACTCACTATGGCAACTTTAAATGGCGCCAAAGCACTGGGTATTGATGACAAAACCGGCTCACTCAGTATTGGCAAATACGCCGATCTGATCGCGGTTGATTTCTCCTCAATTGAATCCACACCTGTGTACGACCCGATCTCTCATTTAGTCTATTGTTGCGGCCGTGAACAGGTTTCTGATGTCTGGATCACAGGTCAACATATCATGAAAAATCGCTCCATCATCACACTGGATACTGATCGAATCAAACAGGCCGCGAATGAATTTAGTACAAAATTGAAATAAACACCGCGCTTACAACTTAAGTTAATAATGGCTATGTTATGGTAAACAGTCTCTGATGTACTCAACCAGAAAGTAATGGAATATGAAAAATCATCTCATTTTTAAAACCTGTTTTTTTTTATCCCTGTTTTATTCATCGAGCGCAGGCGCAGGCATTTACATTGCGCTCGCACCCACCCTGTCTAAAATTAAAGCCCCTGCGGCATCAACCCATCCCTTACTCACCGATTTTCGTCTTGGTTACGAAATTCCGCAGCATCAGCTTGAGCTGGCAATAATGACCAGTAGTAAAGATGATCAGCTCAATCAGCTGACCGTTGATATCCCCTCAGTGAAATCTGTCTTCTATCGTTATTCACCATACTCGAAATCCAGTATTAAAACCTATTTAATATTAGGCACGAGCCAGATAGAAGTTGAATCATCGTATCCGGGCGTTCCCGATTCAAGTGATCAATTTGATGGTTTTAGTTACGGCATCGGCCTGGAAGAAGCATTTCATTCTATTCCTAATTTCAAAATGAAATTTGACTGGATTTCATTGTATAACGGCGACCAGATTACTATTAACACCACTAGCCTGGGGCTTCGCTATGAATTTTAAAACCTACTGTCAATCGGTCTTATACGCCCTATTTATTTTTATTATGGCTTGCAGTGCTGACGATGAAACCAACCTGGTTGATTTACATACTGTCGCCAATCAGGACATTATTGCCATTAGTTTTCCAGCTGATACTGAAACCATTCTTTCCATTAACAGCGAATATGATTTTAGCCTGCAGGGCCTGAAATCAAATACGTTGGATACCATTCTCATCAGTAGCGATGTTCAATGGTCACTTTCAGATGGCGCCATAAGTACAATTGACCAGAACGGGCATTTTACCGCCAGCGCAAGTGCCGAACTGATAACCGTCACTGCCGATTTTGGTTTTTATAGTGCCTCCATTGAAATAAAAATATCATCAGCAAAATTCGATCGGGTCGTGCAACTTGATAACACCCCCCTTATTGTTGACTTGTGTCGCTCACAAACTTTCAGACCTATTGGCCGTTATGTCGATGAAAACAATAACGAAGAAATACGCCCTGTCGATAACGTCACTCTTAATACCATAGAGTGGATTATTCGTGATCTGGAAAATAATAACCCATCACAACGGGCACACATCGAAACAGTAGACAATCAGGCAACTTTGCACACCCTGGCTGAGGGCAATATTATTGTTCAGGCAAAAGCCTTTTCCCCGCTTAGTAATAGTGACGTGACTTCCATCGATTTTAATCAGGCTATAACGAATAACCTGAATAGTCTTAAACTTTGCTATAGCAGTGCTTCAGATTTAACTAACTGCGTTGTGACCAACGCCAGTGTCGAAAAAGACAAATCCATATCCTTCATCTCTGTGGCTAACTATCAGGCCCTGGACGGGTCTAATTTTAATGAAAACATCAGCGGCAACAGTAAATGGGGAATCGATGATACTTTAAACGCCTCGATCGCTTTATCCGCAGATCGCCAGAAACTTAATATTACCGGGATAACCGAGGCATCTAATACCACCATTTCCGTGGCCTGCGGTGATATTGAACAGGCCATTGATGGCATTGATATATCACAGGGAGTGGTACTTAATACGCCAGTCAGCTGTGGCATGGGTGCTAGCTGTTTAAGCGCTTCCACAACCGTTGATATTGACCTGCTCAGCGTCACGGTCCTGAAGGTTAGCGCCAACAATATCGTTTTAACCAGTAATGAAGCCTTAATTCTGAGCATACGCCCAGATGAAATCAGCCTGGTGACGACAGCTGTTTTTTCAAACAATACTGAAGCAGTTATTACCGACGATGCAGGCCTGATATACAGTATTACTGAGGGTAAAGATGTGGTTATTGAAGACAAAGTCAACTATCTGGGCATCTATACGGTCCTCAGCAGCGGCACGGCTGAAATTAAACTCGATTTCCGCGGTGAGACATTTTACGCCTTGATTGAAATTCCCTGATTCAGCGTTGACATTTTTCTGATAATTAATCAGAGTTCCCCTAAAATAGCCGTCATGAACACAACCCATACTAAAGACAATGTAGACCCCGCAGAAATCCAGAAATTCGAGGAGCTCGCCAGTCGCTGGTGGGATAAAAGCGGTGAATTCAAACCACTGCATGATATGAACCCGATTCGACTGAATTTCATCAATACCAACAGTCCCTTATCAGGAAAAAAGGTACTGGATGTGGGTTGTGGCGGTGGTATTCTCACCGAAAGCATGGCACGTGCTGGTGCAACAGCAACAGGTATCGACATGGGCAAAGCCCCCCTGTCCATTGCACGCTTACACGCCATGGAAGAAGAACTGGACATCGAATACCTACAAACCACTGTTGAGACACACGCAACGGAACGGGCTGAAGGCTATGACGTGGTCACCTGCATGGAAATGCTCGAGCACGTGCCCGACCCCGCGTCCATCATTAAGGCCTGCACACAACTGGTTAAACCCGGTGGTTCATTGTATTTCTCTACTATCAATAGAAACGCCAAAGCTTACCTATTCGCCATAGTCGGTGCTGAGTATGTAATGAAAATGCTGCCCAAGGGCACGCACGACTACAGTAAATTCATCCGCCCTTCCGAGCTGGATATCTGGGCCAGACAGGCCGGGCTGGAACTGGCGGGTATTGAGGGCGTTACTTACAACCCATTAACCAGTATGTTCCGTAGTAGTAACGACGTTGACATCAATTACATGGTGCATTACCAACGCCCCGCCGCATAAACCGTTGATGATCAAGACTGTTCTATTCGACCTTGATGGCACCCTCATCGACACTGCACCCGATATGGCTGCAGCGCTAGATCAACTCTGCCGCGAAGAAGATCAGATACTGCTGCCCTTCGACAAAGTCCGCCCTGTTGTTTCAGACGGCAGTGTTGCGCTGGTCAACCTTGCCTTTGGCCACGACCTCGAAGAACCCCGGCTCGAACACCTGAAAAAACGCTATCTTGAAATCTACGCAGAAAAGATTGCTGTACATTCAAAACTATTTGAAGGTACACAAGAAGTACTCGATCATATCAAACAACAGGGCTTAAACTGGGGTGTGGTCACCAACAAACCAGGCTGGCTAACGCTACCACTGATGGAAGCACTGGGACTCGCACAGCATGCCGCCTGTATCGTTAGTGGTGATAGCACACAAAATCGCAAACCCCACCCCGAGCCCATGTACCACGCCTGCAAACTGGCCGGCAGCAAGGCTGAAGAATGTATGTACGTCGGTGATGCCCACCGCGATATTGAAGCAGGAAATAATGCCGGTATGAAAACACTGATCGCCCTGTATGGCTATATTGGCGAGCACGAGGACACCCGTGAATGGAAGGCGGATCACGCCATCAATAAACCGGAAGAAATTCTGGAATATCTCCAGTAGCAGAATTTACCCTCATCTAACTGCATTTTTCTGACAAAGCTAAGGCACAAATTCTGTATAATTCGAAAAAAATATTTTTGGATCAAATATGAAATTTATAGAAACACGTGGCAACGACGGCCAGCACCCTGAAAGTGTCAGCTTTTCTCAGGCGATACTCTCACCCATTTCGTCATTTGGCGGTATTTATTCTCCAGAATCATTGCCAGATTTAGGAACAGATTTCCTCAACAATCATGTGAACTCTAATTACAAAGATCTGGCTCGCGGTGTGCTTGAGGCTTTTGAAATTGATATTGATCCAGCCACCGTTGATAAGGCGCTCGCCCTGTATGATGAATTCGATGACCCAACCAATCCAGTACCCGTAGTTAAGGTATTTAATGATCTTTATGTAAGTGAGCTATACCATGGTCCAACCCGTGCCTTCAAGGACATGGCACTGCAACCTTTTGGCGTCGTGCTGTCATCTATTGCTCAGCAACGTAATGAAAATTACCTGATTCTGGCCGCTACTTCTGGTGACACCGGCCCGGCCGCACTGGAAACTTTCAAAAATAAAGCCAACGTACGTGTTGCCTGTATGTACCCTGTGGGTGGCACTTCAGACGTACAACGTTTGCAGATGGTGACCGAAGATGCCAGCAACCTGAAAGTCATCGGCGTTAAAGGTGATTTCGACGACACCCAGAACGCACTGAAACGACTGCTAGCGTCTGAAAGTTTCAACAAAAAACTAAAAGAAAAAAATATCAGTTTATCAGCCGCCAACTCAGTTAATTTTGGCCGCATAATTTTCCAGACTATTTACCACATACACTCTTATCTCGAACTGGTTCGTCAAAAAGCAATCAGCATGGGCGAAAAAGTTTACCTGAACGTACCCAGTGGTAACTTCGGTAATGCACTCGGTGGATACTACGCCATGAAGATGGGGTTACCCGTCGAGAAGATTCTTATTGCCTCAAACAACAATAACGTTTTAACGCACCTGATTAAAACCGGTGCTTACGATCTAAGAACCATGTCCGTCGTAGCCACCACATCGCCTGCCATGGATATTTTAAAATCATCCAATATCGAGCGAATCCTGTTTGATCTTTTCGGCAACGTACGCACCAAAGAATTAATGCAACAACTGGACACAGAAAAACATTACCAGTTAAGCGAGGACGAACTTAAAATAATTCAAACCATTTTTTCCGCCGATTACTGTGGTGACGACGAAGGTAAAGCCTACATCAAAAACACCTTCGCCAAAGGCTATTTGATGGATCCACATACCGCAACCTGTTTTAAAACTTACGACACATGCAGAGAAAAGAATTTAAAAACCATTGTTTATTCAACCGCCGAGTGGACCAAGTTTTCACCTGTTATTGCCAATGCATTAACCGGCGAAATCGATGCACACGATATCGATGCTCTGAAATCTATAGCGGCCAAAGCAAACATTCAAATCCCTGTAATGATTAATGAGCTGTTTAATAAAGAAGTAACTCAGAAAAGCATTATCGGAAAAGAGGCTATCGAGGAAGAGATCCTTTCATTTTTATGATTAATTAGTTGCAGGCTCTGTATAGAGGCTGCAACTAATAAAACATTATAAAACGCGCTAGCATTGCTGAGAAATTCGGACATAATGACATTGTCAGCTTGCTCAAAAAATACGAAGGTAAAAAATCTTTTTTTGATATTTTTTTAGTGCTCGGTCTCAACCAGCTTTGATATCGATCAATTTCATCCCTGAAAATCATTTCCTGATATAACTTAGCAAAAAATCGGGTAGATTTATTTTCCCAGGTGCTCCATTCTGATACGAACCACATCGCCCTGTATGGCTGAAAGTGCTTCTATTTCCTTAATCGCTACATTCATGTTCTTTTCCTGAACTTGTTGAGTGAGCAGAACTAGATTAACAAGATTAACCCCTTCTGCCGGTTCTTTCTGCAAAACGGCTTCAAGACTGATGTTATGTTCAGCAAACACTTCGGAAACTTCGGCCAACACACCCGGTTTATCTTCAGCGCTCATTCGTAGATAGTAAGCTGTTTTAGCCTCTTCGATAGAAAGCACAGGTGTGTCATGCATTGCGTCAGTCCTGAAACCTAACAATGGTACTTTCTGATCAGCAGGCACATCGATATAACGAGCGGTATCAATAATATCTGCAACTACAGCAGAAGCGGTGGGCTCTGCGCCAGCGCCAGCGCCGTAATACAATGTAGGGCCGACTGCGTCGCCATAAACTAGTACTGCATTCATTACACCGTCTACATTGGCCAATAGACGCTTAGCAGGAATTAGAGTCGGATGCACACGCAACTCAATACCTTTATCTGTTTTACGGGCGATACCTAAATGTTTAATGCGATAGCCCAATTCACCCGCATAATTTACATCTTCGGCGGTAATCTTACTGATGCCTTCGGTATAAGTTTTTTCAAACTGTAGTTCGATACCGAATGCCAGTGAAGCCAGAATCGTCAGCTTATGTGCCGCGTCGATACCTTCAACATCAAAGGTAGGATCAGCTTCAGCATAACCCAGTGCCTGAGCTTCTTTTAACACATCATCAAAAGCACGGCCCTTATCACGCATTTCGGTAAGAATAAAATTACCGGTGCCGTTGATAATCCCGGCCAGCCATTTAATCTGATTACCGGCCAGGCCTTCGCGCATAGCTTTAATAATAGGGATGCCACCAGCCACTGCAGCTTCATAGGAGATCGTTACCCCTTTGGCCATGGCGGCTTTCATAATCTCAGTGCCGTGAGTTGCAATCAGTGCTTTGTTGGCGGTCACCACATGCTTGCCGTTATCAATCGCTTTCATCACCAGATCTTTGGCCAGTGTATAACCACCAATTAATTCAACGACAATTTGTACTTCAGGATCATTGACCACATCAAAAGCATCTTCAGTCAGTTTAACTTTGGTGGCATCCAGTATGGTCTGATTAGCAATACCCAAACCAGCGACATGTGTAATTTCAATCGCACGTCCCAGCCGACGCTGAATCTCATCCGCATTTCTCAACAATACTGTGGCAGTACCACCACCGACTGTGCCCAAACCTAATAAACCAACTTTAACTGCTTCCAAAATTCTCTCCTGTCTCAGACCCTTCAAACCAAATCAAACCGCCAATAAGATGCGCATTCTACTGCATATGCAGGCAGTCGAACAGAACGTATAATGTCCATCAAGCCATTCAACTCTGGATATTTTATTGTGAAATTTGCCGAAGACGACCCCACAGAAGGTTATTTCATTACTCTCTATAATGAAGATACTATTCAGGTAAACGGGAAAAATTTTAATTGCAGCTTGATTATCTCTAGCCAGCAGCTTAAAACCGACTGGCCACCACGTTCACCGCAAAATCTGATTGCTGAACATTTCACGACCATTGTCGAAATGAAACCGGAGCTGGTACTGCTTGGCACAGGTAACACACTCATCTTTCCACCCGTCGAAACTTACGCAGAATTAATCCGACGCGGCGTGGGCGTGGAAATCATGGATACTGGCGCAGCCTGCCGAACATATAATATCTTGAGCAGTGAAGGCCGACACGTAGTCTGTGGTTTAATTCTCGCTGATTAAATCGGGCTGAACTAAATACAAAAAAAACCGGGCAGCTCTGAAAGCTACCCGGTTTTTTTAACACATCAACTGTAATTGATTAATCGTGAAATAACAGATCTTCGGAGAAGCCCTGACTTTCCAAAATTTTACGAAGTTGTTTCAACGCGTCCATTTGTATCTGGCGAACTCGTTCACGTGTCACACCCAGCTCACGACCCACATCTTCCAACGTAGAGCGCTCATGATTGTTTAAACCAAAACGGCGAACCAGCACTTCGCGTTGCTTCTCTTCGAGTTGCCCCATCCAGACGCCAAGATTAGCCATCACATCTTCATCCTGTAACATTTCTGGTGGCGCTTGCATGCGTTCATCAGCAACAATTTCCAGCAAAGGACGATCATTTTCCTGACCAACCGGTACATCGACCGAGGTTACACGATCACGCAAACCCAGCATTTTTTCGACATTGGCAACTGGTTTATCAAGCATTTTGGCAATATCTTCTGCGGTAGGCTCTTTGTCCATAGTCTGCTCAAGTTTACGAGCAGCTCTTAGATAAACATTCAATTCTTTAATAACGTGAATTGGGAGACGAATAGTACGTGTCTGATTCATCAGTGCACGTTCGATAGTCTGACGAATCCACCAGGTCGCATAAGTTGAAAAACGGAAACCCTTTTCAGGATCAAATTTCTCAACAGCACGGATTAAACCTAAATTACCTTCTTCGATTAGATCAAGTAGCGCCAGGCCACGATTCATATAGCGACGTGCAATTTTAACCACCAGGCGCAAATTGCATTCGATCATTTTTTTGCGGGCTTCTATATCACCCTTCAGGGAAAGACGGGAAAAATAAACTTCTTCTTCTGCCGTCAATAATGGAGAACCTTCAATTTCTCTCAGATACAGGCGAGTCGCATCTAGTTCTTTACGATTTACCTTTCCGGTGATATCAGGAGAAGATTTTTTCTCAGCTTCTACATCATCTTCGATTTCATCGATTTCATCGATCTCACCAACCTCACCAGCTTCTAGCTCCTCAGTATCCAAATCGACATCATCAATATCGTGCATCAGTACACCAATATCCGCAGCATTCTCACGGCTCTCTAAAGTAGCTTCTCTCATTTTTCTTCCCCTCATCCAAATACGTTTTTATTTTTGTTTTCGCATTTTGAGCGCCTGTCTGAAGCTCTTGCTCTAAGTCCTTTATTTCCAGACACTTACAGGTCACTTCTAAAACCGTCCGTAGGTTAGAAAAATTTATATCACTAAATATCTATGCAAAGCAAGGATTTATTTAAATTAATTAAATTTATTTTCACTATTAGAAGCCTAACCACATGATATTGTGGTTTGAGAAATGAGAATTAACTACGGGGAAGATAACCCAAAGGATCAACAGGCTTACCATTCTTACGAATTTCGAAGTGGAGTTTTGGTTTTTCTACATCAGTTTTTCCCAGTTCAGCGATTTTTTGACCGGCTTTAACCATCTCACCTTCTTTCACCAGCAGCTTTTTATTGTGAGCATAAGCACTAAGGTAAGAACGGCTGTGTTTGATGATAATTAAGTTGCCATAACTGATTAAACCATTACCGCTATAAACTACTTTTCCGGAAGAAGCTGCCCTGACCGACTGACCTTCACCGCCCGCAATATCGATGCCCTTGGTATCATTTTTATTGAAACGCGCTAGCAGTTTGCCCTCAGCCGGCCATTGCCAGCTGACCGTGCGATCAGTCTCGACCACAGATTCTTCTGTATTAACTGCCTGCTGCCTGACCTGCTGCGCCGTTGCCTGGCGCACGGTATTTTGTGTGCTAGCGCGAACTGAAGTTTCGACCGGTTTTACAACAAGCTGGCCAACCAGAGTCAAAACCTGCCCGGGATTAATGACATATGGCTCCTTTAGTCCATTGATAGCCGCTAATCTGGCCACACTGATATCATTATCCTGCGACAGGGAATACAAGGTATCACCTCGTCTCACCGTAACCTCAGTTGGCCTATGCTTCTGCTGTTGTTCTTCTACAGCCCTGAGCCTGTCATCTTCAAGAGCGTCCGACTCTTTGGTGTGCAGCCGGTCACCGGGATAAATCATGTAGGGAGGGGACAGATGGTTCCACCTGGCCAGATCATCTGGATCAATTTCGTAACGCCAGGCGATCGAATACAGCGTATCGCCAGAGCTGACCGTGTAATCATCAGGGTTCCAGCTGAACCGCTGATGAGTACAGGCCACCAGCAGCGTATGAAGAAGAAAGATAAAACCGAGCTTACGAAACATATTAACTATGGGTATATATAACAGCAGCGATCACCAGCACCGTTAACCAGCCCAGCCACTCAATATAGCGACGCACCACCGGTTCCATTTTTGGCCCCGCCCAGGCCATGGCAAATGCGACCAGAAAAAAATGCGCCGACCGACCCACCAGCGACGCCAGTAAGAACATCGGCACCGACATGGCAAAAGCCCCGGCCGTGATGGTAAATAACTTGAACGGTATCGGTGAGAAACCCGCGATCACCACCGACCAGAAACCCCATTCCCTGAACCAGTCCTGCGCAATCATGTATTTATCCCAGTAGCCGACATCATGCAAAATGGGCTCAATCCAGGCAATCGCGAAGTAACCCAGCATATAACCAAACAGTCCGCCAAACACCGAGGTCACTGTCGCGATGGTGGCGATGCGCAGCGCACGCTCGGGTTTGGCAACCGCCATTGGCGCCACCATTAAAGCCGTCGGCACAGGGAAAAATATCGACTCAAAAATACTCACCGCCGCCAGATAACGTTCCGCATTGGGGTGCGCGGCCATCTCCATACATTTTTTATACAACTTTTTAAATAGCATCAATCTATACCCGCGCTAACGAATTGAACCATCGAGCAAGGGCACAAAACGAACTGCATTCAACGTTTGTTCATCAAAATCGGTCGCACTAATGCGCGTAATCAGCTTCAACTGCTGATCACCTGAAATCGTGCCGACAGGAATCACCATGCGACCGCCAACGGCCAGCTGTTCTAATAAAGATTCAGGAATCTGCTCGGGTGCCGCCGTCACCATAATCGCCGGATAAGGCGCATTCTCCGGCCAGCCCCAGGAACCATCACTGTGCTTGCTGTAAATATTATGCAGCCCTATTTCACGGTGGCATTTACGCGCCTTGTCCAGCAAGCCGCTGATACGCTCAACGGTATAAACCCTGGGCACCAGACGCGACAATATGGCCGACTGATAACCCGAGCCGGTGCCGACTTCGAGTACAAAATCCAGCGCACCTTTCTCCAGCAGTACCTCGGTCATTTTCGCCACAATATAAGGCTGTGAAATCGTTTGCCCCTGGCCGATCGGCAAGGATGAGTCTTCATAGGCACGATGCGCCAGCGCCTCATCAATAAACAGGTGCCGTGGTGTGGTGCGCATCACCTCTAACACACGATCATCTTTGATGCCCTTTTCACGCAAACGCTCGACCAGACGGTCGCGCGTGCGCTGGGATGTCATACCTATACCTTGAATACTTCGTTGCATATTACTGAGAGCGAGTTACTGATATTTTTATCGTTATTATTTATCGGAGAAAAGCGAAGCCGTATCCAGCCAGTCATTCAAACCGTGAAGGCTATCATAACGGGTTAAATCAATCTGCAAAGGTGTCATCGAAATAAAACCGTGCTCGACCGCATGAAAGTCGGTACCCTCGCCCGCATCCTGCGTCCTGCCCGGCGGTCCCACCCAGTACATTGGCAGACCACGCGGATCAGTCTGCTTGATCACACCTTCCGATTTATGACGATTACCCAGACGAGTCGCCCTGATACCTTTGATTTCATCCCACGGCAAATCCGGCACATTCACATTCAGAATACTGTTCTGCTTCAAAGGCTGCCGCTGTAACTGTTCGACAATCTGCGCAATCGCCCTGGCCGCGGTCTCGAAATGCTCCGGCAGGTACGAGCCCATGGAAACCGCAATCGCCGGAAAGCCCAGAAAACGGCCTTCCATAGCGGCCGCGACGGTGCCGGAATACAGCACATCATCACCCATATTGGCGCCGTCATTAATGCCGGAAATCACGATATCCGGCTCGGAATCGAGCAGTCCGGTGATGGCCAGATGCACACAATCGGTCGGCGTACCGTTAACATAGGTAAAACCGTTCTCCGCGGTATTGGCACGCAATGGCCGCTCCAGTGTCAGTGAATTACTGGCACCGCTGCGATTACGATCCGGCGCCACTACCGAAATGGTATGCGCCTGCGCCAGCGTTTTCGCCAGCACGCGCAAACCCGGCGCCAGGTAGCCATCATCATTGCTCAATAAGATGTGCATATACCAAAATCATCGTTAAAATAAACAGATGCTAACTATACATGATGTGACTGTGCCCGATGCAGGATGATTCTAAAAAAGACGCCAAAAAACCCTCTGCAAACTGGCTAGATGACTGGCTGAGCGAGACCGGCACTGTGCAAACGGAAGTAAGCCTCCCGGAGGATGTCGACCTGTTCAGGGAGGCCATGCAGGATGTCGCCCCCATCAAACAGCCTGATAAAGTGCGCACCCAACTGGTGCGCAAAAATATCAAAATCAGAAATCCCGAAACATCATCCAACATCAATGATGTTTTCTCGGATGCGCCGGTGGATGAATGCCCCGATCAATTACTATATACACGTGACGGCATCACCCCGGATACGCTCAAAAAATTACGTCAGGGGAAATTTCACGTCGACAACAGCATCGACCTGCACGGCATGACCGTTGACGAGGCACGCAACTACCTGCTGGAATTTCTTGGAGAATGTGAAATCGATGGCAGCCGCTGCATTATCATCGTGCACGGCAAAGGTTACAGCTCGCCCGAGAAAAAACCCGTAATCAAACCCATGGTCAACCGCTGGCTGCGCGCCACCCCGATGGTGCTTGCCTTTAGCAGCGCACTACCGGCAGACGGTGGTACGGGTGCGGTCTATGTGTTGTTAAAAAGAAATAAATAAAAAGTGGGCAACCGCTGGCTAAGATTTATCTTTGCTATCGGCCTCAGTCATTTTCAGATTCGCCAGAAAATTATCCGCCAGCGCAAAATAAATCGACTTCTTACAGATCAGTTTGGAGGTGCCGGTGGCGATCAAGGAAGTCGCCATCATGGCTAAAACCAGATCCTGATTATCGGTCATTTCCATAACGATAATAAAAGCCGTAATCGGCGTTTGCACCACAGCAGAAAAATAACCGACCATAGCCAGCACAACAATGGTCGATGCCAGCTCAACGGGGAAATAAGCCGCGATGTTTGCGCCCAGGCCGGCACCACTCGCCAGTGAAGGCGCAAAAATACCCCCGGGGATACCGCTCAGATAAGTGGCGATGGTCGCCAGAATTTTAAGCAACGGATAAAACACGCCAACGTTGGCCGCGCAAACATCCGTACCCGCGCAGCTCACAATCTGTTTGGCTTCGATGTAGCCGGTACCGTAAATAACACCACCACTGACAAAGCCCAGCAAGGCCACGATCAGCCCACAGGCAAAGGCAATCTTGATGGCATGCGCTGGCATCAACGGCCGCAGCATTTTTGCCGCGGTAATCAAAAACTGACTGAAAGCACCGCCTAATATTCCGCCGACAACACCACAGATCAACACCGCCAGCCACACCCAGCTAAAGTCGATATTGGCGGGCGAAGTACCGTAGTAATTATAATTATCCTGATGCACGACAATCGCGACCATACCGGCGAGCACCACACCAATTAGCATCATGGTGCTGTTGCGCCGATCAAATGAACGCGCCATTTCTTCGATGGCAAACATAATCCCGGCGAGCGGCGTATTGAAAGCAGCCGCAATACCGGCGCCACCGCCGGTCAGAATCAGGCCACGTTCCAGATAACGCGCTGGCACGTGCATGTGCCGGCCGATGGAATACATAATCGCCGCACCGATGTGCACCGTCGGCCCTTCACGACCAATTGAACCGCCGACAAACAAACCCAGCACGGTCAGAATAAATTTACCAATAGCGATACGAATCGACAGCAGCCGTTTACACAGCCCTTCACCGGTTCGTTCAATCGCCACCAGCGTCTGTGGAATACCGCTGCCCTCTGCACCCGCAAAGAAACGGCGCGTCAGCCAACTGATGCCGGCAAAACCTAAAGGCGTCACCACGAAAGGTAACCACCATGTCGAGGCAATGTGTTCACGGAAAGTGTGATCGGCCAGCTCGCCCAGCAAAGCAAAAGCCGCGGCGACCACACCCACCAGAATGGCACCCAGCCAGAAAATCAGACGAGTACGCCAGGTAGTACGGTTAAAAAAACGATGTCTGGTTCGGCGAATGTGGCGGCGCATTTAATAGATTGAGCTTATTCGAATGGATTCAAGGATTCTAACGTAAATAAGAAACTCATATGAAAAAACTCGGTACTGGATAACAAAAATTTGCTGATCTAATTGACGATTTATATCAATAGCGGAATACTGAAAGCTGCTCCCTAATTTACCTCGTTCAGCAGCTTAACTTTTACCTTCATCTTGTAATTAAAAAGGTTATACAGTCACCGCCTATTGCCTCTTTTGTTTCTAAAATTTTTTCTATATCAGTTTGCTGACATACCCACACATCTTCCAATGAAACAAAAAACAATATATCTAAGCCACAGAGTCATTTCAGACATAAAAAAACCCTCAGGACGAGGGTCTTTGTAAAATTAAAGCTATGTAACTTTGTTACATATTATTACGATTAAGCTTTACGTCTAGCCAAACCAACCAGAGCAATTAAACCAGAACCAAATAACCATACAGCAGCAGGGACAGGTACAACAGAAACCGGACCAAGTTTTGCTGAAAGATTACTAATATTACCAATTCCTTCAAGACGACCACCAGTCAATCCGGTACTGAGACTGCCTGCGTCATATGATAAATTTGCTGAAAAATCTATAGAGCCACTGCTTAAAACTGCAACCGTCAGGTCGTTAAATGAACCTGAGAGTAGACCGCCAGCAACATTAAATGATCCATAAAAGGCATTAGCACCAGCATCATAAGTTCCGTGTAGTGTGAATGACTGATTAGGAATATCTATGTTAGCTGTTATATCATCAAACACAATAGCAAAAGCAGTAGCATCAATATCAAAATCAAATGCTCCCGATGACGTTTCCGTTAGCCATGCACCAGCATCTCCAGAAAACAACTGAATATCCAGTGCAGGTCTAACTACAGCTGCATTTGCTATACACGGTATAAGTAGTACAACTACTGCCGCAAATCGTTGAAAAATATGCATTCTCCTACTCCTCATCCTTAGTAATATTTATGTAATTTTTTTGTATCATTTTAAACAGTTAATTTTCTGACTAAGATCACCATTAATAAACCAAGGCATAGCAGTGCAAGTGGTGATGGTTCAGGAACACTGTTTCCTTTTATATTTCCATCGACCATGCCCGTAAAATTTGAGTCATACATCGTATTTGAAAAAACAGTATCTAAACCTAACTGAAGAGCAAACAGGTCACTGCTACCAAACAAATATTCAAGTGAACCACCTGTTGCGTTTAAAAGCCCAATAACCTCACCGGTAGTACCACCATTAATACCTTCAAGACTCAGCCCTAGAAACTTGGCAGTTAATAGCGTATTACCATTACCATCAAAAATTTCCAGGTCATTTATTAATGCATCGGTAGCACCATGAAAGCTACCTCTAGTAGAGGTAGCACAGAAAAAACAACTAGCTGAATAGGTCTCTACAGTGTCAAAAAAAACGCTAAAATTCATCGAAGATCCAGATAATTCTGGTGCAGGATTTATATCAGTAGTTTCAGTTAAAGCTGCTGATACTTGTAGTTCACCTGAATCAACTGTGTAATTAATGGAGCCATCAAAAAACAAAGTTGGTATGGCTTGCACGGATGAAGCCATCATCATAGTAAATACGACAAAAATCCCTGTTACAAAATTTTTCATGTTACTTCCCATTTTTTATTCTAATTTTAGCCAATTGAAACTTCTAAACTTAATACAGATTTAGCAAATACTGTGCCAAATAGATACAATCACTATTAAAACAATGACTTACAATTTAACCAAGATATTTTTAACCGCTCAGCACCTCATAAATGTTAAATATTTCGACATTAGTCTTAAAAGGAGACATCCTTCTTTAAAATCGAGCATGCAAGCTATTGATAATAAATAGTTTAAATTTCATTCACAGTACAGCATGCTAATTAACGTTTCAGTTTAATATGTTAATAAACGTGACAGCCTAAAATCATAAAAGTGAAATGAGAACCATTTCTAACCATTTTATGATGAAAAACATGTATTTCCCTATATCAAAGCTTGTTTACCTTACTCATGATCATACAATCAACAATTAATTATTGTTTTTCTAACAATCTCACTCTGACCACAATCAGAAACCAATAAAAACATTGCTTATAACCAATAACTTATTCTTAACCACAAAGACCAAATCGTTTTTTGACCTCAAATAACCAGCACCACCAATAACAACAATTTTAGAAGTATTTATTCCATAAAAAATATTTTTTCTTTTTGAGGGTAACAACAAAAATGCGCCACACATGGCTAGATGCAGGATGACCATTCGCGCGACGCATAATATTTTTTACTTAAAGCTATCTAAAATCTCTGAAGCCACACCATGTTAAGTGGGTATGTCTTTACTCCTCATATCACACTGGTAAAACTCGCATCACTGAATCATCATATAGATTAGAAGATTGACACCCACTAATACTAAGATAGCAATTTTCAAGTTAGACCAGTCATCATGTTCTTCCATTGAATGGTTATCCATTTTTAATCTCCAATTAAAATTATTCGCCTAACCAGTATATTGATACTAAAGATTAGAAAAATTGAAATAGATCACAATAACGTGAATTTTTAGATTTATTTGATTTAAAGAGCCTCTATGTTAAATCTAACAGAGACATATCAATCAAGAAGTGGCTTAATTTCCTGCTAACAAACACGCCAGTGATAATGGGTACTATATGCCCTTCTATGCGTATTCTTAGTTACTCCACTCATCCCTGGGGCCAGGCTTTGATCCTGTCAAGTAACAGATAGTCAAACTTATCCACAATAAACCCGGAACTTACTACACTCATACAAATTTAATCACATCAATTTGTAACACTTATGAACGAGGCGCACATTTTTACACAGTACAATGCACTGTGGTTATTGCACAACGCCACGGTAAATTTTTACTCAGGCGCGTATTACATAAAGCTGCTTAAACATATACATATAAGCCAACATCAATTTAAACAGACCATGCTCCTCATCTTCCCACTCAGATTTTGGGCGCTGTTCAATATCACGACGCATCACACAACAAGCTTCGGCCGCACTAAAGGCCATTGGTGAAGGTTGACTACTACGAGGCTCTGTACCCGTGATTTGATCATACAGCTCCAGATAAGCGCTCATCAAAATCTGCGACCCCTGATCATCAAGACTAAGCTCTTCTGGGTCACGACTATTTAGGCAATTGAGATTAGCCTCAGCAATACAGGCAACAAGATCAAGGTGTTCACGTGTTTCTTGTTCCATACTCCCCCCCCTCATCGACGTTAATAACTATCGATTACGTTTACACACTTAACAATCAAGCATGGAACGTCCTGGGGAATCAATAAATAACATGATGAACGCAACAATTTCGACGATGAAGGATCAATTAACCGAGAAACAAACCAGCTTTAGGCTGATTTATTAATCCAGCATTTAAACGGAAAAAGAGAGTATTTTGATCAAACAAGATCATTAACTAAAGTAAGAAAGTAGCGATAACTTATCAATCAGGTTTTACCGCAACAGTCTCGATCAAACTAACACGTTCTTCATCAAGATTGCGACGCAAGTTATACGCCTTGGTCAGGATGTCGTGTCCAACCAGCATATGCACACCCAGTTCCGGCAGCTGCGGCTCGCCTTTAGGCTCGCTCATATTTGCAAACGCCTTCTGCGCCAGGTCGGTCTTATCATTCCACACCGTAATATCAAAGCCGGCAGCTTTAATGACATCGCGGAATGCCTCCGGTGGCACCAGAAAACTCATCGAGCCATCCTGCGCCCACGGCACCGGAAAATGCACTGGTGTGTTCTTATGGCCGCACACCTCGTACAAAATGGCACGGCAGCCGGGTTTGAGCACGCGATACACTTCCTGAAGCCACAACAGCTTATCCTCAACATTCATATTCATCTGAATCGACCAGACACCGTCAAAGGTATTGTCATCATACGGTAACGCCGTCGCACTGCACGCATGGAACTTGACGCGTTCCTGCATGTTGAGCAACTGCGTCAATCTTTCTGCGGCATCAATGTATTCATCGCTCAAATCAATGCCAGTGACCAGACAACCTGTTTCATGCGACAAACGGCGTGTGGAACCACCCACCCCGCAACCCACATCGAGGATATGCATATCGGGCGTAAACTCGGCGAGCTTGATCAACTCCTGTGTGGCGACACTACCGCGAATATGAAATTCATCCACCGGGTGAAGATCGTCCAGCGTCACTTTCGATAATTCCTTACCGATATTATTGAGTCCATCAATAATCTTGTTGTACAAATCATTCGGCGAGTAATAACTGTGTATATGCTTCATATCCTTAATCCTGAAAACGGTGAAACCACTGATCGAAGAGGGCCTTGCCGGTGTCGCAGAAAAACCGGACAAACAAGAATAAGCGTCATTTTAGAAAAAGTCTAGATCCTATTGCACTACACCAGAAGATCACGCTTTGATTCACAGACTAAAAGCAGGGAAGAAAGTTACTTATCCGTATCTGGCGAGCAAAGACACTCAATCAAACGCTCTACCTGCTGAGTGCAACAGCCACTGCCCATCGTGGCATAAGTCTGTTTTTTGACCTCTGCAACGGTTGTAGCGCCATTGACGATGGCATTGATGATATCCATCTTTACAACCTGATTGCAGGTACAGAGATCCCGGTTTAAATTCTTTTTCAGAATGGGTGGGAGTTTATCCAGGGGATTTTTGGTGGGATTGTTTTTCACGATTGTAATTATATCAATAAATTGGATTCAGCATGAATACTCAGCTATCCGTCATCTCGGCATGTTTTTGAGCCGTGATCCAGTTTTTCCTGTGTTGATCTTTTGCCAATGCAGGTCATCGCACCCACGGGCGAGGCACTCTTTACTTTACCTTCCTTATTTTTTCTTGAAAATATCAACACTTCTGCTAGATTCAAGCAACAAATTAACAGGTAAAACACAATGAGTTCAAAAGACATTTGGTATGGCATCCTTGTTGCTGGCGAAAAGACCAGCCCAGTGGTTCGCGATACCACATTAGACGCCAGCGAAGGAAAAGTCTGGCTCTACAACCACCTTAGAAAGCAGTTCATCGAATACTCGAAGGCAATCGTCGAGCCCAAGCTACGCGCACTGACAACGGGAGATATTCCTCAGAAAGATCTCGACGAAGCCTTCAAGGCTGCGCTCAAGGCATTCTCATCGTCACACAAAATAAGGATATCGTCCGACACTGAACCCGCCACCCGGGCTGTGAAAAAAATAGTCAAAGACGAAGAGGATGATATTGATATAGATACCGATATTGATATTGAGATATCAGATGACGAAGAAGAGGAAGAACTCGACGAACTCGATGATTAATAGGCCAACGGGAAATCAGGGAAACCGAGGTCAGAACACTGTTGTTTCTAATATTAGAGAAAACTGTGTTCTGACCCCGGTTTTGCAATTCTTCATTGCCCTGTAGAGCAATAACTGTTGTTTGAAGTAACAGTACACGACCTTTCCCCAAACCTAAAATTCTTGATTGCACTCTATCCAATGAATCAAATATGGATTCTTGAATAGAGTTAAGCGATTTGCTATTCATTTCTCATTTCTCTAATGCTTGTAACATGCATAACGCCAAGCTAAGGGCCAACCTGCTTGTTGGTTGGTCCGCTTGAGCGCCTTGTTAAGTGCTTTATTCATGTTTTTCTATTGAAACTTTTAGTGCTTTTGCACCTTTGTGTAACATTAATGGGTCAGGGCCATAAGCGATCATTTTCTGCTGTTTGTTTGATGCTTCCTTATGACGCCCTTGCCATAGAATGCTTTTGCCTGTGAAATGAGCTTTTAACATTAGCCAAATTGCCTTGCTAGTACTATAGCCAAATACTTCTTTTATAATTTTTGTTACATACTAAACCCCGTTGATTGGGTCGTTATGTAGTATTACACAGTATTTTCCAGGCTTATCTTCTTCTGTTAGTTCTTTTAGTTTCTCTTCTATAAGCTGCTTGGATTTTGTATCTGTGAAATCTTCAATGTCAAATAATAGAGTAGTCATCCTTTATTGCACTTAACGTTTAAGCTCAGCCGACCGCCGTATCGGGGCTTGGATTGTGCTACACAGCACAAGCCAAGTGCCGCGGAGGTGGGTCGGCTGGAGCGCCTTGTTATGCATTTTCTGCATGGTATAGGTATTTGTCATAATGCTCTTCGTAAAATTGATAAAGTGACAAAGGCGCTTCATATAAGGCTGACCACACCTCATAGCCGTCTATTAATGTGGAACCATCTTGCTTATATGCTAATTGCTCATGATGCACAATGAAGCCATTGTTTTTTGAGTAATTTTCAGCTTCTTTTTCAGCTTTTAAGTGCGCTTCTTTAAAATCTCTGGCTTCGAAGACAACGACTCTCTCCTCAAATATATTAATACCATTTTTATTAACGCCAAAATGGTAAACACTTCTAATAGCTATCCATTCCATATTTTTATGCATAACGTTCGAAATAAGGGGCGCGGCGCGTTTTTGGCGCAGCGTCCCAGCCCACGCCTTTTGTGGGCGAACTTGATTGATTTGTTAGGTATTGAACGCTATGGGTCACAGACTACACCTAAAGATATACCTAAACTAGAAATGTTTTTCATTAAGTTAGGACTTATATCTATACCAAGGTTTCTATCGCAATATATCCATATAAAATATTCAATTGTCCCACCCTCATTAGTGATTCTATTTAATTCAGCGCTGTGCGTAGATAATTTATTTGTCCATTCTTCTAGTGAAGTTTCTATATCAATATTATCGCTTTCTTCAGGGTCATTGGTTATAACGGAGTACCAGTAACTGTCTGTATACCTGCCATCCAGAATAGTCCCCTTTGGTGTCATTCTTTGCTCACCTGCTAACCAACCACCTTTTGCTTTTATTTCTAGTAATGAATCAAGATACGATAGGTCTTGAGTAGGATGCTTTACTCGTAAACTAATAACGTATGTATATGGGTTCATTAAGATACCTAACGTTTTAGGTAAGCAGCGGTATGAGATTGTTTCAGGAAACACATATCTGGTTAGTCCGTCTGCTTGACTGGTTTGTTAGCTGCTTTTTTGGTACAAAGTTAAATTTATTCCCATCCCACTCAATTACTCCCAGTTCTATTCCAAATGATTCATCTGGGATTCCTGACTGCACTTTCAAAATATTACTCATGGTATGGAGTACCCTGTAACTAGAATGAGCAACGCTACTAACATAGCTAGAAGTGTACTTTGCGTTACCGGTTTCTTGTATTAATAATTGACCAATCACAGTGCCAGTGATGTTTGGCCATACCTTGTCTTTTATATCAATGTATTTACCGCCTCGAACCTGAAACACCCAACGGTTTTCAACAGAAGCCCCATCTTCAGTGATTAGAATTATTGTTGATTTGTCATCAACATATTCAAAGTAAGAAATATAGTGGGCAAACAATACATCATCGCACTCTAATATGTGGCGTGTAGGACTTTGTGATTGTATGCAGCTAGACAGAAACTCTTTTGTAGCATTTTCACCAGAATCTCTGAAAATAATATTATTCTTAATAAGAACTTCTGTGACATCATTTAACAGCAAGTTTTCAGCCTGCGCTAAACTAAAGAACAGAACTAGTAGAATTGTATAAATCCATTTCGTTTTCATCTTGGGTTGATCATCCTATTTCATGCAGCTAACGTTCGAAATAAGGGGCTAGGCGGGATTTATCGCCTAGTCCCAGCCCACGTTGTTTGTGGGCGAACTTGATTGATTTGTTATAAGGCATTACTTATTTGCCTGCTGAAGTTAAATACAAACTAATGTAGTTTGCTTTTTTTAGCAAAATAACTGCAAAAGCAATCTCAGCTAATGTGGCAAACACAGCAGGATAATCAAATGTACCAGTTGCGTATGAAGGGTCAACTAAGTCTCGATATATAAAATAGACGAAAAAATGGAAGACAATATCTGAAATTGACCAAAATAATAGAAGTAGAGCAAGAAGCCTAATAGCAATAACTTGAATATGATTCGCAATATCTGCTGAAGCGGATGGTTCTGCTGACTCAAAAAGAAAATGATTACTTATTTTATAGGGTATAAATACTAAGACCAAACATGCAGTACCAACTATTAGTAACGGAATAATGTAATACAAATAACTTATTGGGTTTTGACTGCTTTCATATGATAAATATGAATTTATGTATTCTGGTACTTTTGAGAGAACGATTACGAAAAGAACTAAACCTGCAATCTTTATTGCTAGTGCTGTTACATCATGTAATTTCATAAATACTCCTTGACCTTATAACGGCCGAGCTGTGGGGTGAGCAGCGTTTTTTGCTGCGAGTCCCGCACGAGCGAATTGTTATGCATTTTACTAACCATTTGTGACTTGTTTCCATAAGAACCAAGGAAGCAC
>Ga0224496_10000189_pt1 | contig 45282 bp, 38 predicted proteins | sample SF_Jul11_sed_USG_2_FD_168127 | JGI IMG/M metagenome (GOLD analysis project Ga0224496, IMG submission 168127) | Sediment microbial communities from San Francisco Bay, California, United States - SF_Jul11_sed_USGS_8_1 | ecosystem: Environmental > Aquatic > Marine > Sediment | place: USA...
GATAACCCCTCTCATGAATAGAAGTTTTCCACGCGGCGTGGTCGCTCTTCTCTACCCCGCAATTGGTCCTGACACTTCTTTTCTGTTTCCTGCTTAACAGGTCAAATCGCTCACAAGATCGACAAGCTTAGGCACCGACCAGTCACCTAGGCATTGGTGTCAGGATGGAGACGTCACCTGCCATTGCTCGCCTTGGTGCCTGAGATTGATTCTATTAATCGTTAGGGTGAATTTGGCCGACCATGGTTCAAGCTCGCCAGATTCAAGGAGTAAAACCGATGATCGTTACTAGCACACAAGCTGACCAGCACACCTGGGTATTAGGGTTTTCCGGGAAATTGAACTTTCAATCGCGACAGGCCTATCAAACGGCCGTGAATCAGGCACAAGCCGCTTCTCCGCGTCAGATTATTTTTGATTTCACCAACCTGTCCTATATCGATAGCGCGGGGTTAGGACTTCTTACTGTGACCCATCGGAAATTGACCGGAGCAGGGATCAAGATCAGCCTGGCCAACGTGCAGGAATCGGTCAAGCAACTTCTTCTGTTAATCAACATGGATAAGCTGTTTCCACTCTTTGATTCGGTTGCGGCTGCCTCACAACAACCAAAGACCGCCGAGTTTTCGCATAGCTAGTCTTTCTCTGCCAGGTTTTCCCATGACTGCTGCTTGGCTATTTTACCGGAATTTCGTTGGAGTTCTTTCGCTTTTTTCTTAATTTTCCGGGGTTGCGATCCGAAAAGATCTAGAGACCTCTGTTTAAGAAGACCGATGCTCTTGCGTGCAATTCTTATTGTTTACGCGAACTGAAATTACCTAGGTAGATCGCCATGCCATTTGTTCCGTTAGAACCCAGTGCGCTGCGCCTGGGTTTATTTATTAAGATTGAAGGATCGTGGTTCAGCCACCCCTTTCCGACCAACTCCTTTAAGATTGCCGCCACAAAGGACCTTGTAACCTTAAAAGGTCTCAAGAAAGTTAAGTTGTTCGTGGATTTTGATCGGTCCGATCCTGAAACCTGCGCGACTCAAGATCTCTCTGCATCATCCTCTCAAGAACAGCCCGAACCTCAGATGGTTGATGAGTCAGTTATCGAAGGGGATGACGATTCCTCAACCCTTGCTGACGGGGAAGTGCCACTCGAAGACCCGATGCAACGCAAAGTCGCTCAACATGAAGCCTTTCAAGTATATCAATCCCATCTCCAGCAGGTGGAGCATCAGTTCCAAGAAGTATTGCACGAATCCAAGCAGATGGTTCAGGACGTGGTGGCCGGCCGTCCCCGTGGGCTTCGCACGGCGCAAAAAGTCGTAGAAAATCTTCTCGACCTGTTAGACGGATCGGACAAATCTCGAGCCATGCTCAATCTGATTGGCTCCAATGAATCGAGCGAGGAGTTTTTTTTCCATGCCATCAACGTCTCCTCCTTATCCATGATGGTCGGGCTGGACCTTGGCCTGAGTCGCGAGGAGAACGAAAAATTAGCACTCGGGGCGTTTTTTCATGATGTGGGTGAACTCAAATTTCCTGCCGAAACGCTGTTGCGGAAAGGCACGATGGGGAAAGGGGAACTGAAAACTTTTTTAGGCACCCATACCAAATATGGAGTGGAGATGGTCGAAAAAATCCCCAACTTTCCCTTTGAAGCCGTTGAGGTCATTCGCCAACACCATGAACGCTTGAACGGAACCGGTGTGCCTTCTGGGAAAAAGGACGCCCAACTGAGTACCTTCGCAAAAATTGTGATGGTCGTGGATGTGTATGATGAACTCTGCCACCACCCAGACTCAGAACGATCGCTCATGCCTTCAGAAGCGCTCTCTTATTTGTATGTCAAATGTCGCCAAACCCTCTGGCATGATGCCGTAGTGTCTTTGATTAAACAGCTTGGCGTCTACCCACCCGGTTCTTTGGTACACCTGAGTAATCAAAAGACGGGGATTGTGACCAGCGTCAATTTCGACAATCGACTCCGGCCGATTATCCTGGTGCATGATGAGCACGCCTCCACCGAAGAACCCATGGTCTTAAACTTGGCGGAGGAAGACGAGTCGTTAACGATTGTAGAAGCCATCCGACCTGGTGACCTGGCCCCACATATCCGAGAATGTCTGAACCCCAGACGCATGATTAGCTATTTTCCCTCCTGCACTCCTATAGAAGCCTGCGCGGCAGGATAAGAAGTAAAAAGTGAGAAGGGAAAAGTATTTAGTGTATAGTGAGGAGCTTGGAGTTTTTGAAAAATTTGTCTCTTGCTCCTAACGCCTGACTTTTCCCTTCTCACTTTTTTCCAATCCCCAAGAATTGTCGAATACGCATAAACCAGCTGATGGATGGCACATCTGGAGGTTCGGGATCCGGGTAATCCACCCACAATTCTTGATTACCTAAATACTGCTCGGCTTGGAAAATACGTTGTGTGCGCAATTGGGTATACCCCCGCTCTTGTAAGACTTCAATAAGACGCTGCAAGGCGGCTTCCTCTGTGTCCACGGACTCCACCTCAAACTGCAGGGCTTCATATCGCAGGCGCGCCTGATAGGCAACTCCTTGAGCAATGACATGCGCTTGACGATTGAAGCCCCGCTCCCGATCATCTACCCCGGCAATATGATAGACGTTAGTCATAGAAAATGGTGTATCCATGGTTCTTCGCAACGTCAATGACGGGTTTCTTGCTTTTTCCCATTTTTATGCTTTCATTAGAGGAGATCGGCTTCTTATAATACGCACTCTTTTTTCTCCTAGAGTTATCCTCCACATGGCATCATCATCTGATTGACGATTAGCACCCGTCTTCACGGAAAGGGTCGACACGCCTATGAGTCGCAGTATTCCTCAGGAACTCGCACAGAACTTCCTCAATCACACTCCCACATGGTACAAGCTCACGATCCTGGCCTTTCTCCTGCTCAATCCCGTGTTGATCCTCACGGTGGGCCCGTATGTCACCGGCTGGATCCTGATCCTGGAATTCATCTTTACCCTAGCCATGGCTTTGAAAAGTTATCCCCTCCAACCGGGGGGCTTATTGGCCATTGAGGCCGTCTTACTGGGCATGACCACGCCGGCCATGGTCTACCACGAAACCGTGAATAATTTCCAGGTCATTTTGCTCCTGATGTTCATGGTGGCCGGCATCTATTTCATGAAAGATCTCTTGTTGTTTCTCTTTACCAAAATTCTGTTGGGAGTCCACAACAAACACTGGTTGGCCCTGCTGTTTTCACTTATGGGCGCGTTTCTGTCGGCCTTTTTGGATGCCCTCACCGTCACCGCCGTCATCATTGCCGTCGCGACCGGGTTCTATAGTATTTATCACCGGGTGGCGTCCGGCAAGTCCTCTCATGCCAAGCATGACCATACCAGCGACCAGGAAGTCCATGAATTGAATCGGGAAGACTTGGAGAATTTTCGAGGGTTTTTGCGCAATCTCATGATGCATGGCGCGGTGGGCACGGCCTTGGGCGGTGTCTGTACCTTGGTGGGGGAACCGCAAAATCTGTTAATCGCTGATAAGGCCGGGTGGGAATTCATGGAATTCTTTTTTCGGATGGCCCCCGTCACCTTTCCTGTTTTTATCATGGGTTTAGCCACCTGTCTCCTCGTCGAAAAGCTACGGTGGTTCGATTATGGCTATCACCTGCCAGACCCCGTGCGTCATATTTTAGTGGAATTTGAAACCGAGCAAGAGAAGCGACGGGATAACGATGATAAGGCGAAACTCATCGTACAAGCGGTGGCCGGCATCTGGCTCATCATCGCCTTAGCCTTGCACCTCGCCGAAGTGGGCATCATTGGCCTGACGGTCATCGTGTTCATTACCGCGTTGAACGGCATTATCGAAGAGCACCAGATTGGGGAGGCGTTTAAAGAAGCCTTGCCATTTACGGCGCTGTTGGTTGTTTTTTTCGCGATTGTGGCGGTGATTCAAGACCAGAATTTATTTGCCGGAATTATCGGGTATGGGTTGAGTTTGGATGGCACACACCAGATTGGGATGTTCTATTTGGCCAATGGTATTTTGTCCGCCATTAGCGACAATGTCTTTGTGGCTACAGTCTATATCAATGAGGTCCTGCGTGCCCTTCAGGCGGGCACGATCACGCGTGACCAATTTGATTTACTGGCGGTCGCCATTAATACCGGCACCAATATCCCCAGTGTGGCCACGCCTAATGGGCAAGCCGCCTTTTTGTTTTTGTTAACCTCGTCACTGGCGCCCATCATCCGCCTCTCGTATGGGCGTATGGTGTGGATGGCCCTGCCCTATACCATCACCATGACCCTCGTGGGCCTGCTGGCGGCCTATGTGCTCCTTGAGCCAGCCACCGGTTTTCTCTACGACATAAACGTGATTCAGCATCATTCGATAGCAGGAAGCGAAACAGGAGGTTCATCCCATCATTAAGATGGGCTTACCTTGTCTGGCAGGAAAGTAGGGAGGAAAATCCTCCTTAGCTATTTGGCAAGAGTTGCGACGGCATTGTTATCCTGTACCACTCGTTCAGGATAGAGCACGATTTCCACCCGACGGTTTTGCGCTTGTCCCTCTTCCGAATCGTTGGCGACCGTCGGTCGTGTATCCGCATATCCCGTCGCCGCAAAATCCTTGGGATTCATACCGGTTTGCTCAATCAAAAACCGAAGGACCGTCGTGGCCCGTGCCGTCGATAATTCCCAGTTCGTCGGGTACCGTTGTTGCAATCGTCCATAAATAGGATTGTTGTCCGTATGGCCTTCGACTTGAATATTTTTGTTCGGTAACGTGGCCAACACTTCACCGACTTGTTTCATGATATCTAATCCCAACGGAGTCAAATGTGCTTCCCCGGATTCAAAGAGGACTTGTCCGAGCATCGTTAAGACCAACCGATCTTGATGTTGGGTGACCATTAAACTCTTCCCAAATTTTTCTTCAAGCGCTTTTGTAATTCGATCAATTTCCCTTCCCACCGTCTGCACCTCACCCCTCACCTTGGCCAATTGGGCCTCTTGCGCTTCGCGGGCTGCCCGGACTTCTTCAAGTTCATTTTTAAGCTGTTCAACATGGCGCAAGCGTGCTTCTAACTTTTGCATTTCTTCTTCTAATTGCTCGTTCTGTGTGCGCAATTGCGAAAAGTCGCTCAGTTGGGACGCCAGCGTCGAGCGCACGTTCCGGAAGGCTTGTGCTAAATCATCAAAATCCACTCCATCCTCGTTCATACCGACCGCATAACTCGCTGGTGTCGCCCCTGACAGTTTCCCGAGTCCAGCGACTTGCGAATATAGGGCTTGCAGTTCTTGTTTTAAGGCTTCTAAATTTTTCTCTTTGATCTGTTCTTGGACCTCGACAGCCGCCTCCAACTCTTGGTTGGCTTCTTGGAGTTGCGCGACCGTCTTGGCTTTCTCATCCAATGTTTCCTCTAATTGTACGACTGTAACTTCTTTTTCTTGAACAACCTGTTGGAGTCGTTCCACTTCCTGGGCCGAATTCTGATGAGTCATGGCTAACTCTTCCATCGCCTGGTCATGAGCCTGTTGGCTCAGACAGCCGAGAACCATCGCACACATGAACATGACACACAGGAATTTGATCGTATTCATAGACTTACTCCTTCGCATGATCTCCCACCATTTCTCACCACCCTACAAAACTAATCTCCAAATTTCTCGGCTACTAGGGAACTGGCGAGGCCGCTTGAATCTCCTGACGAACGGCCTCCAAACCTTGAGACTCTAAGCATTTTTCAATTCGTCTTCATTCCTTTCGACCGCTACCTGGAGTGAATGACTGTCCTCCTTTATCCAAGCCTACATTCCACGCCTCAGGCTTCGGTGAATAGACGGTCACCGTTTGGATTCACTCGAAGCTGAGGGGTGCTGGCCATAGCCAAGACCAGAAATGTTACGCATTCACGAGTCAGTATCTGTTTGCCTCGCTCTTCCAATTGACATTCACATGGCCGGGTATACCACCCGGCTTCCCCCATTGAGACAAGGGAAGAACAATTATCATGTTCTCTTTGCCCTTTTTCGGTTCCCATCGATCATTTCTTGAAATACCCAGGCAAAATCGCGGCATTTCTGACCAAAAGACGGGAAATTAATCATAAAATCTACTATTACCCACGCGTTGGGTCCTTCAAAGCCAATACTCCACCTTGATACCATGGCTTTCCGTCTATTCACCAAACTCTCGACGGTGGGATCTCACGAGTGAATGACATCAATTCCACGCCACCCTCATTTTTTTCATAATGGGTCCTCCCCATGGCCAGTTATATGATTAAGAACTGTGTCAGCATACTCCCCGAGAACTTGACAGGGCCCAGGACATTTTAATGGTGAGCCGTTGGAAGAAGTGAATCGAGTGACCGGGCAACCGACCCATGTTCTCAAGAGATGGAAAAAGATGCTCCTGCAGGGAGGCTAGGACACTTTTCAGGCTAGCGAGTTTGCCCAGAAATAAAATGGGCTGGAGGCCCAGAACACGTCGCTGAAGGTGAGGATGCTCGTCAGGGACAACGATTTGCTCTCCAAGAAGATCATTTGCTGATGGCCGGCATACCTTTTCTCTGGAGAAAATCGACGCGAGAAACAAGGAAAGGAAACAGAAACCTAAAATGGCTTTTCAAATGCGTGCCCTATTTATCGCAGACGATACACCCCCCGAAACGAAGGGTGATGGCCTTCCCAATCCCACGAGGACTCCCCGTCATAATGACTACTTTTTCTTTCAGTTGACTCATGCGCTCATTCTTCTTTTCCAACTTGGCTTGAAGCCAATAAAACGCATAGATTCAGACAATGAGCCCAATCAAGGTTCTTGCAGATTGGCCAAAAGATCCCGGAGAGAAACCAAGCCCACCACCACCGTATTTTGCATGACGAGGAGATGGCGGACTCCGCTGTCTTTCATCATGTGAAACGCATCCTCTAGAGGCCAAGAGGCCTCGACTGTAATCATGGGACTGGTCATCACGGTATCAACCGTGGTGGCGGTCAAATCCAGTTCTTGAGCAACCGCTTTGCGAATGATGTCGGTTTCTGAAATGACTCCAATAATTTCTTCCTTTTGATCCCGCATCAGTTCCCCATGACGGACCACCACGAGCGATCCCACTTGCCCATCTCGCATCTGCCGTGAGGCCGTAATGATATTTCTAGTGGCCTCAATCTTTTGTAATGTGGTGGTCATAACATTGGCTAAGGTTTTCATTGGTTTTCTCCTCGTCACGAGATCGGTGGAAAAAGTTCACCCGAATACTTCCCTGCTCTGCCTTTTCACAACTCTCCCCCATCCAGAGAAGTCACTCCCATACATCGGGAGATCATATGTCCCATGCTGCACGACTTATTATACGACAGGAATATCGGTTGGCTATCTATACTCTAACAAGGTTTTTGGCTAACAACAGACTCCGAATACACCTCCCGTAGGAGACGCCTTCGGATTACCGCAGCCAAAGCGCCACCTACTTTTTGGTCGATAGACCCTCCTAAAGGTTATCACCTAGAAACCGACAAGATAGGACATGCCCCTCGCCGTAACCGTTCAGCCTCAACAAGAAGAGAGTGCGACTCTCCGTACACGTCTCATCACTCAGCTAGAGCAGGGTTCATTAGACCTCCCATTGCTGCCTGTGGTGGCCAACCAAGTGCTTCAGCTTTCTGGAGACCCCAATGCCGATGTCAACAAGCTCTCCTCACTCATTCAGCAGGATCAGGCGTTAGCGGGACAAATTCTGCGCATCGCCAATTCGCCAGCCTATCTCCCGCGATCTCCCATTGTTTCTCTCCAACAGGCCGTGGCCTGGCTGGGCATGAATATGCTGGCCGGCCTGGCCTTTTCGGTCTCCGTCCAAAGCGGCGTATTTTCGATTAAGGGCTACGAAAAGGAAATTCGTCGTTTATGGAGTCATGCATTGGCCACCGGCCTGTACGGAAAAGAGATTGCTCGCCGCCATCGCCATAATGTGGAAAACGCGTTTCTCTGCGGCTTACTCCATACCATTGGCAAACCCGTTATCCTGCATCTTATCCAGACATCTCAGTCAAACCAGGAAAGCCCGCCTTCCTGGACCATTCTCGAACCGCTTATTCAGGAATGCCATATTTCAGCAGGAACCAAATTGGCCGAATTCTGGAAATTACCCGACCCGGTTCAAGAAGCCATTCGCCTCTACCCTGATGACACCTATCAGCAGGCCACCTCTCCAACGAAAGGCGCCATCATTACCTGTCTGGCTGATCATTTAGCCTCCTTTTGCTTAGGGATATCTTCTTTTGAGGAAGAAACCCTTCGCGCTTTATCGGTCATTCAAGATTTGAATTTTTACCCTGATGATATGGATGCCCTCTTAGAGTTAGGCGAAAGCATTCAGCAAAGCGTGGAGGCCTTCCTCGTATGAGTTCTTCGACAGACTATGATCTCATTGTGATTGGCAGCGGCCCAGCCGGGCAGAAAGCCGCCATTCAGGGAGCCAAGTCTGGGAGACAAGTCGCCCTCATCGAACAAAACCGAGAAGTCGGCGGAGCTTGCGTGTACCAAGGCACCATTCCGAGCAAAACGTTGCGTGAGAGCGCCTTACAAATGATGCAATTCCTCCAAGCCACGGATGTGTTCGAATATCGCATGCGGGACGATGTGAAAATTGCCACGCTCATGACCCGCTTGGATAAGGTCGTACGAGCCCACGGGGCATTTATGAGTGAACAGGTGGCTCGCAACGGCATCGAACGATTGCATGGACGGGCGAGATTTCTTTCTGATCGAGAAATACAGGTCAAAGGGCTTGATGGGACCACCACGACCATTGCCGGAAATACTATCGTGATTGCGACAGGATCTCGCCCACGCGTTCCCGATCATATTCCCATCGACCATGAACATATTTTGGACAGCGACTCCATTCTGTCATTGGTCTATTTACCCAAATCGCTGACCGTTCTTGGTGGGGGCGTGATAGCCAGTGAATATGCTTCGATCTTTGCTCTCTTAGGCGTTCAAGTCACCATGATCGACACGGCTGACCGACCACTCAAATTCTTGGATCAAGAACTCACCGGCCAATTTTGCAGGGCCTTTGAAAGCACCGGGGGCTCCTATCGTGGACAACAGAAAATCCAATCGGCTCAATGGGATGGCTTTTCAAAAGTGATTACCCGATTGGAAAATGGGGAACTATTCGAGAGTGAAAAAATGCTGGTGGCGCTAGGGCGTGTCGCCAATCTTGAACATCTGGATATTCAATCCGCCGGACTGGAAGCAACCTCTCGAGGCCTCATCTCAGTCAATAAACATTGTCAAACAACTGTTCGCCATATCTACGCTGTGGGTGATGTGATTGGGCCCCCTTCTCTTGCGTCATGCTCCATGGAACAAGGCAGACGAGCCGTCTGTCATGCCTTAGGGCTTGATTCGGGTGATGCGCCTGAACATATTCCGATGGGCATTTACACCATTCCCGAGATGTCGAGTATCGGACTCAGCGAACAGGAAGCGGGAGAAAAATTCGGCGGAGCCCTTATTGGTCGAGCCCGTTTTCATGAAATTGCCCGCGGACAAATATCAGGCATGACGAATGGTCTTTTGAAAATGGTGGCCGATGCCAAAGGAGAGAAACTTCTGGGCGTCCATATTGTGGGCGAAGGCGCCACGGAATTAATTCACATTGGCCAGATGGGCTTGCTACATAACATTGACATCGACCGCTTTGTCGAAAACATCTTTAATTTCCCTACCCTCGCCGAAGCCTACCGCGTCGCCGCACTCGACATCGCCAAACAACGGAAGAAAAAAAATTAATGCCATGACTACATGGCGTATGTTGGGCGTTAGTGGTTTTGGGTATTTTGGCCGAAACCAAAAGACCTGAATGACAGAGGAAAGGCTCGGGAAAAACCGATAGAAGAAAAAGCTAATGGAGGAATGCGGAGAGAAAAAAAGAAGCCTGATCAGAAGCGGTAACTGAGTTCAAGGAAATGAAGATCAACACCACGATTATGGTTGCCATATAACGCGGCATCGGAAAAATGCTGAAAACGCCATCCCGCCGTCATATTGCCTGGAAAATGGTAACTGATTCCGCCATGGCCAAGGATTTGGACGGGCCCTCCAAAATCTTGTCGGCCAAAATGCTCCTTACTGACAAAAACCGCCCCAGTCCCAAACTCCAAGCTCACATTCCAATCCCACTTCGTAAACGTGACACCCGGGCCAAAAGTGGAGATAAATCCGTTTTCTCCGGCAGCGTTCAACACGCCGGCAGAAGCATACCATCGGTACCGTCCTTCCCATCCCCTCGGCCATTCCCAACTTCCTGGGAACCCGAGAATCCCGAAGACATCATATTGTTGAAAGTCTTCTTTTTCGCCGGGAGGAATCCCTCCGGGGTCGAGGTTGATTCCTCCCCGAATCCCTACCGAAATGATTTCAAATTTTTTGGGCTCTTGACTGTGACTCACTTGGGGAAGAAAGAAGAACCACCCCGAAGCAAAAAAGGCACAAAGCATTCTGACAATGGACATTCCTATTCCTTTGTGAACAAAAATCTTCCAGCTTGCCGGAATGAAAGGGTCAATCGTTTCCTTACTCATGCGCACGTCGACCCGCCTGTTGGCAAGCTAGAACATCCACAAATCTTGAAAAGAGGGGAGCGAACAACTGGGCAAACACGAAGGATGAAGAATACGAAAATCTCAACCAGCCCATTAGACGTCACGAGCTGATTACAAAAATAGAGAACCTCACATCACTTGCTAATGGCACTCAAATACGGTACCACACATTTTTTTTCAGACAAGAAACGCTACACATTCTTTTTGGGTCCAGCCAACCGAACAAAGGCCTCACCCCACTCACCTGTTTCCCCTTTGACCGACAACAATTTCGCGAAGTACGGAGTTAGCCAATCCCTGGCGCCGTATCCTGATCGCGCGATTCTTTGCGGGATTCCTCATAGGCCTTTTCATCCTTTTCCAGGAATTGGCTTTGCTCGATCTCGAGGATCTCCATCGGCGTGAGATACTTTAACGCCGTGGCTCCTAAGATTTTCTGACTGGGCGACCCCTTCATTTGAATATGGAGTAGCCCATCGGCTCCCATCATTTGAGCCTTCTTAATCAATTCAAAGTGCAGTTCATCCCAATTTACTTTGGATTTTTCTGAAGATTGTTCTACCGCGATTTCATCCATCGTTTCAAAGGGAACAACAGGCGCTTCTTCAAGAATTTCAATATGCTTATCAGCATTGAGATTATCGCCGCGAATAGATGTGTCATCAACCACAGTTTCCACCCTTGGGGCACGAGCGGTCTCAACATCAAAGCTTTTGAGCCGCATCGCGGCCAAGGCGGCCTCGTGTTGATTGCTACTGTGAGAAAGCCGCTCGAGTTTACCCACACGATCCAGAGCCTCTTGGAGACTCATTCTGGCCCCTTTTTTTCGAAGCGCATTGACGGGCATATCACCACTCCTTGAAAAAAACTATTCCAATATCTTATCCTCTGACGCCTATCCGAAACCAAGCATGTCTAGATGGAACGGCAGAAAGACGACGAAATATCTACCTGCTCACGAATCCGCTTGTCAATTGACTATTTGGTAATTATTGATGGGTTAGAGCCGGAAGATTTTCGGGAATCATTCCCTTCGTCCCCTTCTAAGAGAAATGTGCATGGGCAACCTACAATTGAGACACACACGACAAGGGCCACAATTACTTTGGTTGACAATGGCCTTCCTCATGTTGACAGCAGGTTGCGTGAGCTTCCCCCCTTCACGATCTTATGACAACGACATCCTCAACTACGAAGCGACTCCGGGATTCCCCACAGATGGGAAGATGGGGCACACCATGACGGTTCAAGCCAACCAACCATGGCAAAAATCAGACGTGCATGTTTCGTCGGGAAGCCAGCTCAAGATCCTCGCGATGGGGAAATGGAGCCAAGCTCCTGCCATCAATGCTTGGAGTGGACCGGAAGGACTTGCTTCTGGCCCTGGGAAGGAAGTCCCTTGGATCAGCTCGAATGCCCTCATGGGCAAGATAGGTGTAGAAGGAAAACCTTTTGAAGTTGGCACAGAAATCAAACTCCAAGCCACCCGAGACGGGGATCTGTATTTTGCCATTAATGATCCTTTTGACTGGGTCAAGGATAATTCCGGATCCATGCAAGTCACGGTCTACCAACAATCTGGCGGACAACCCTCGCCAAAGATCCCATCTCCCATACAGGTCCAAGATACGACCCCCAACCGAGCCGTGGAAAATACCACCCGCACAGCTCTGATCATCGGCAACAGTCACTACGAGATCGGGGCATTAAAGAATCCACAACATGACGCCCAAGACATTGCCGAGGCGCTTAAACAGCAGGGGTTCACAGTCACCTTGCAATTGGATGGCACACAAGAACAGATGGAGGCCGCCATCAGTGAGTTCGGCAGGACTCTCTATCAGGGCGGCGTGGGGCTGTTTTATTATGCCGGACATGGCGTCCAGGTCGATGGTGAGAATTATTTAGTTCCGGTCAGAGCACGAATCGACAGTGAAAGCGATGTGCGCTATAAAGCCGTCAACGTGGGGCACATCCTTGGGAAAATGGGTGAGGCCCGAAACGGATTAAACATCGTCATTCTCGATGCCTGCCGGGACAACCCGTTTTCTCGGGGCTTTCGTTCTAGGACTCGGGGACTTGCCGTCGTCAGCAGCGCTGCTGCCCGAGGCACGCTGATCGCCTATGCGACGAGCCCTGGCAAGGTGGCGAGCGATGGCGACGCCCGAAACGGCCTCTACACCCAACATCTCTTGAAAAATATGCAGACCCCGGGGTTACCCGTCGAGCAAGTTTTCAAACGAGTCCTGCGCGGGGTTGAGCAAGAAACCAACGGCAAACAATCCCCCTGGACCTCTTCTTCCTTTTCTGGTGACTTTTATTTCGTCCCCAAATAGTCTGTCTACTTTTCCCTCATTTGTTTCATTCCAACAACCTAATTGTGTAGGCAAGGACGTGATGTCTATAATTGATCCAGTCTTGGATCTTTTATGATGACAAGGTTTCTCAAACAAACAGTCCGTGTGCATGAATCAAAGGAGGATCAACTATGAGTTTGGCGGATAAGACTTGTGTTCCCTGTCGTGGTGGAGTTCCTCCATTAGAACCCCAGAAAATTCAAGAATTACTAGGACAATTGGAATACGGATGGATATTGAACGACCAAGGCCATATTGAACGGACTTATGAGTTTCCTAACTTTGCCGACGCGTTAGCCTTTACAAATCGAGTTGGGAACGTCGCAGAAATTGAAGGGCATCACCCGGACCTCTATTTGGCGTGGGGAAAATGCAAAGTGGAAATTTGGACCCATAAAATTCAGGGACTCACCGAGAGCGATTTTTTCTTAGCGGCCAAGGCCGATCGGGCCTTTGCCCTTCCTCCTCTGAATCCGTAGCCTCTCATGGCAACCAGCCCTCCTCTTATTCATCCGGTCTCTTCTGAAGCGCAACAGGTTGATTCAGTCGCCTCTGAACTCGCCACCGATTTCCATGCATTGGGAACGAGGGTCGCGCTGGTGACCATGCCTTTTTCCTATTCCAAATTTCCGTCTATTCAATTGGGCACCTTGTCTGCACTTCTGAAATCCCAAGGCATTGGGGCAAAAACCTATCATTTCAATTTGCAGTTCGCCCATAAAATTGGCGTGCCTCTGTATGAAGTCTTGTGCGAGAAACGCGGGTTGTTTGGCGAATGGCTGTTTTCAGCTCTTCTTTTTCGAGACAACCCGAAACATGCTCAATACCCGCAGGTATTCAAACCCGTGTTTGAAGATACGGCCCGAGAAGCCGGCTGTTCGATTGGCTACCTGGAAGAGATGGCTCGCACGATTGCCCCGCAATTTTTAACCTGGGCACTGACCACGGTGGACTGGGATCACTACGACGTGGTGGGCTTTACCTCAACCTTTGACCAAAATGTCGCCAGTTTGTCTTTGGCGAAATTGATTAAGGATGTGTATCCAGATGTTCGGATTGTGTTTGGTGGAGCCAACTTTGACGGCGAGATGGGTCTCGAACAGTTTCGGGCGTTTCCTTGGATTGATTATGTGGTGAGTGGCGAAGGTGAACATTCGTTCCCTCCGTTGGTGAAAAAGATCCTGCTCAAGCAGGAAACCGATATTCCACCCGGTATTGCTCATCGAAAAGACGGGGAAGTGCGCTTCACTCCCAATGAACAGTTGGTCATGAAATTCGACCAAGCGCCCCCTCCCGATTACGACGATTACTTTACGGAATTGGACGAGTTAGACCGTCAAGGGTCAACGGGCCTCAATCGTATTTTGCTATATGAAGGCTCCCGAGGCTGTTGGTGGGGAGAGAAACATCATTGCACCTTTTGCGGCTTGAATGCTCAGGCGATGGATTTTCGGGCTAAGTCGCCAACGCAAGTGGCCGCCGAGTTGGAGTTTCTCTCCAGCCGCTACGACACCAGTCGCTTTCGTTTGGTCGATAATATTATCGACATGAAATATGTGGATGGCTTGTTCGGTCAATTGGCCCAACGACACGTAGACCTGGATGTGTTTATGGAGACCAAGAGCAATCTCAATAAACGGCAAATTCAAACCTTGGCTCAGGGCGGCGTCAAATGCATGCAGCCTGGAATCGAAAGCCTCAGCCAGGCCCAACTCAAGGAAATGGACAAGGGCGTGAGCCCATTACAAAACATTCAATGTTTGAAGTGGAGTCGTTATTACAATATCGACCTGTCTTGGAATATTTTGTTGGGGTTTCCTGGAGAGACAAATGCCGATTATCAACGACAAATGGCGATTATTCCTTCGTTGCTGCATCTCCAACCCCCTGAATCCACCTCGAAATTATGGCTGGAGCGTTTTAGCCCCTATTATAAGTGGCCTGAACGATATGGCATTCGTCTCACCGGACCAGGCCTGGCCTACGGATATGTTTATGATGAACGGAAGGTAGACTTGAATAAAATCGCGTATGACTTTGAGTATGACATCGATTGGAAGGTGGATCCTCGTGTCTATGAAGATTTTGTCCGCCTCGTCCGCGAGTGGAAGGAGCGGTATCATTCCGCTAACCGTCCGTTCCTCTTTTTTTCAAAAGCCCTAAGTTATCTCACGGTGTATGATGGGCGGGGAGCTAGCCCAACAAGTGAACGCTTTGACCACCCCTATGCGTTTATCTTGGAATTTTGCAATGATCAAGCCAAGTCGTTTGAGCAAATCCGAAAAGGTCTACAAGATCAACTGGCTACCGGATCGGATCAAGAAATACAACCCCTCGCCGATCTCTTAACCACCCTTCAAAATAAACATCTCCTGTATAAAGAAGGGGGACGGTATTTCACTCTGGCCCTACCCGTGAATCCATACCGCTAAACCACAGTCCTTATCAACGAAAAAACCACATCTTTCACCCTTATCTCCCCACATTCCCGTCCAGAGCGTCAGGCGATTTTCTTGCTCCGCCTCCCTCAACACTTCAACAAGGAATTTTTCTCAAACGTGATTGACATCCCCTGGGTGGAGGGGTAGCCTATCAAGATATGCACGGATCTGCCGAAAAGTCTTAGAACAGGTGATACTTGGGAAGAACTTCACATCGTTCTTCTGGCCGTTCCTTTTTTCGGACAATCATGACCTTTCCTCTTACATTTATCGTCGGAAGCGCCATGGTGGCCATCGGCGCCCTGACCCCCTCACCAGGATGGGCTGAAGACACCGCCCTTCTTCCAGGTCTTCCTTCTGAATCGCTCACAATCAATTATTCTTTAGCTACTCGTGGTAGCCACCCGAATATCTCATCCAACAGCCAAAACCCTCTACCTGGCTTTGGGGAAACAACCCGTCACCAGAAATCTTTTTCCCAGACTCTGAATACCCAATCATCCAGCTTTGTATCTCAAGATTCACAGGATGAGCGGCAAGCCAGATTCACACCGGTCGCCATTAATGAAGAAGTTCCTTCGTATATCATTCATGAACCGGCGCACCATTATCAGGAAGCCCCCGCTCAAGAGGTCAGCAACCTAGATCAACCTGATGAACCATCTGCCACAGACGAGGAATTTTCTGATTTTCAAGAGGACATGGCTTACTCTGATAGTGTCCAAGCACCTCTCATATCTCAGAATGATGGCTTCCCCTTTTGGTCCCGTTTTGATTGGACTTTCTTAGAACTCGATCATTCACTTTTTCCCCAGAAAAATTCTTCGGAAATTGTGTCGCAAGGGCTCACAGAAACCGCATTAACTGAAGGGTTAACACCCCATACATATTTGGCTCGTTTCGATGATGTTTTTCAATCCGATTGGGAACCTGTTGATCCAAGTGCCTTCTCTGAATATGGAACGATTCCTCTTGTTATTAATGATGCCGTCGCCAAAAATTTGCGCTATTTTCAGGAAGGCATTGCTGATCGGTTTCAATCCTACTTAGACCGGTTCCATCACTATAAAGAGGTGGTCGAACCCATCTTTCAGGAGTTTGGACTTCCTACTGATCTGATGTATCTGTCACTGGTAGAATCTGGGTTCAACCCGCGAGCATTCTCACGTGCGCGCGCATCTGGCCCTTGGCAATTCATGAAGGCCACAGGCCGTATGTATAAGCTCAATGTCAATTGGTACGTAGATGAGCGGAGAGATCCAATAAAATCTACGGTCGCAGCCGCCCATCATCTTCGCGATCTTTATGATCGCTTTGGTTCATGGCCCCTTGCTTTGGCGGCCTATAATGCGGGAAGCGGAAAAGTCGGGCGGGCCATAAAAAAAACTGGGTCACGTGATTTTTGGAAGATTCGCCGGACATGGCACCTCCGACGGGAAACCAAAGACTATGTCCCGCGCTTCATAGCCGCTACCCTAATTGCCAAAAACCCTACCGCGTATGGGTTTCTCGCGCCTGACGGTGATCGGCATGAATTTGAAGAAGTGTTAATTGGGAAACCCGTTCAACTTTCGGCTATTACGGACCAAACAGGCATCTCGCTTGAGGAACTCAAACGTTTAAATCCTGAACTCCGTCGCAATATTGTTCCAAGGTCCAATGGTCCGGGCTACCATCTTAAAGTGCCCGTGGGAATGGCATCATTAATTGCGGCCCAACATGCGACGCTTCCAGTTTGGACGCAACCGCCCCCGCCCCCCACGCAATGGTACCAGGTACGTCGAGGTGACAGCTTGTCTGTTGTTGCACGACGGTTCGGGATGAAAGTGCGCCAACTAAAGGATATGAACAGCCTATCAAACAACCTGATTCGGGTAGGAATGAAACTACGTGTGCGAGGCGGGGACGAAGATTACGCCGACGATCAAATCATCTGGTACCGGGTTCGATATGGAGATTCATTAGGCAAGATTGCGACTCGCTTCAATACCTCCATCGGCCAGCTCAAAAGCCTTAACAATCTTTCTACTCATTTAATTTACCCGGGAGATCGGTTACGCTTGAAGGGGAAACCTTCAACTCAAAAATCTCCGGCTGGGGATTCCACATGGTACCGTGTGCAAAGGGGTGATAGTTTGTGGAGTATTGCGCAGCAGTTCAGGGTGAGTGTACGGGACTTACGGGCATTGAATAACTTATCTTCCAGCATTATTCAAGCTGGACATATGTTGATGGTCAGTCAATAATCTTCATCAACAGTCGTTTAATTACTTTCCTCCTTCCTTCTCATCTTTTTCACCTTCTTCGCTCTGATGATCTGATGTCTCTGGATTCTCTATGCTCCCGCTCGTCGGTTCTGGTTCTACAGATTCTTTGACTTCTTCCGGAGCCAACACCTTCACACGGAGATTGGCTTCTGACGAAAATGGAGAAAGCGGGAATTCCTGCATGAGTTGCTTATAGCGCTTAACCGCCTCATCGATTTTCTCTTCAGATTCCGCTAACTTTGCCAATTCAAAAAGCACTTGATCTTTGTTGAGTGCATGAGGATTTCCCAACACCGCGTCAAAGGCGCTTACCGCTGCCTCTCGGTTCCCATTCAGTAATTGAGCCAATCCTAACCGCTGCTGCACCAACCCCACCAGAATGGGATCTTGGGCATGTTCCTGAACGAATGATGTATACGCCTCGATCGCACCTTCAAAATTTTGGGCGTCCATCAAGCTATTCCCGAGTAAAAACGAAGAGATTTTTGCACTGGGCGTGGCAGGGTATTGTTTAAGAATATCATGAAACATTCCTGATGCTCGTTGAATATTGGTCTTGCCTTTCTCAATATCATCAAGTGGTCGGTCCAAATAGACGTGTTGAGCTTTCCCTTGCAATTCCCAAGCTTCTTCCTGCTTCTGATAGGAAAGCCAATTGAGAGTGATAAGCCCACCTATTAGGACGACCACTAAAAGAATTCCGCCCCACACCAATCCACGATGTTCCTCCACAAAAAACAAAAACTGTTCTTTGCTGGACAAAGCCACAACTGGTTCAACTACCGCCGATTTATCGGAGTGGTCTTTAATTTTATATCCCATCGTCCGTTCTTCCTCTCCAGATATTTAAAAAGAAAACCTAATATTTTTTTCAGAACACGAATACCACGTGATGCCTTATACCCACGTCTTTAGGTCATGTCAAACGGTATTCCACACTATTTCCACAAAGTTGACAAGGTCTAACTCCCTGTTATAATGGGGAAATTATTAAATTTTTCGTTTTTTAGGCGGATAGCTCAGTTGGCAGAGCACTGCCTTTACACGGCAGATGTCGCAGGTTCGATCCCTGTTCCGCCTACCAATTTATGTTTGGCATAAGGTCGTCTCAATCTGATATATTGACCAGCCCACATTTAAACTCAACTTCCCGTGTGGAAGAACTCTGTGGGCTGTTTGCCCAAAACCAGATTTTCACGGGGCCGTCGTTCAGCCAGGTTAGGACGCCAGATTGTCAATCTGGAAGTCGCGGGTTCAAATCCCGTCGGCCCCGCCACACCATCTCACGTTTGCTTGTTCTGTATTTACCATCCCCCGTGTTGCTTCCGCCTAGTCTAATGGAGGTCTAAAAATACGTTATGCCCTTTGCCAATCCTTCTGAGCTTCTGGGATCTCTTGGATTATTGTCCATTGTCATATTGATGATTCTTTTCATTTTTTCAATTGTTTCTTGGGGAATCATCGTGAATAAATTCCGCCTATTTAGACAAATCAATCAGGAAGAAGCCCGCTTTTTGCAAATTTATGAAATTAACCCCATCGACCAAAAACCCCTAAGAAATCAAGCCAAAAGCTATATGCTTAGCCCCAGCTCCATGGTTTATCTTGGAATTACAGACCGGTTACCAGTCTCTTCTGATTTGTTTACGTCTCAACATGAAATAGCTTCTCAAGAAGCTATCCGACCACCCAATCGCCAATACTTAGAAAAAGTCGCGCAACATATCATCCAAAATCAAATTAACCGTCAAGAAGCGTACCTGCCATTTTTGGCAACGACGGGGAACTTAACCCCTTTTATTGGCCTCTTAGGAACAGTCTTAGGAATTATTAACGCGTTTGCGGAAATCGGCGTACAAGGGTCTGCCAGCATTGCGGCGGTTGCCCCAGGGGTTTCTGAAGCTTTGGTCGCAACCGCAGCTGGACTCTTCGCAGCTATCCCAGCGGTCATGGCCTATAATTTCTTTCTATCCAGAATCCGAAAAATGGCCTTTCGTGTCGAAGCCTTTACGATTGAATTTCTCAATACCATTGAAGAATCCGAAATAACGCATGAAGTGGAAGTGGCCAGATGACGACTGGTTCCCGTCCTCGACAATTTCTTTCCGAAATCAATGTTATTCCTCTCGTGGATGTGGTTCTTGTGTTGCTCGTGATTTTCATGGTCACAGCCCCGATGTTGCATAGAGGATTGGACATTAATTTACCGACTTCGGCCGCCAATAATATTAAGGCTGAAGAGCGGTTGGTTGTCACCATTCAGAAAGACCATAGCCTATCTTTAGGGAACGATCCCATAAGTCTGGTAAACCTGCGATCAAAGCTTCAGGAAGCTAGAATCTCTAATCCTCTCGTTTCGGTCTATTTACGCGCTGACCAAACGGTGCCCTATGGAACCGTGGTACAGATCATGGATGAAGTAAAAGGGGCAAAAATTGAACGCCTGGGAATGGTCACAGGGCCGAAAATGGAAACAATCGAAGCAGACCAAATCGGAGTCTCCCCTTAAATTTCTGTTTCATGGAACATGCTGCATCTCCCAGCCTTATCGCTCTTGGTCTCACGGCTGACACCTATTCAGAAGGATCATCATTCCGTTGGGGCCTCGTTTCGTCCTGCGTGCTTCATGCCCTCGTCATCGTCATGGCCATGTTTATAAGGTTTCAATCGGAAAAGGAGCAGCCCTTTCGTACCATCGATGTGGCACTGATATCATTGCCGACCCTGTCGACAACCACCCCAAAGCCTGCTCCCTCCACCAAGGAAAGGGCAATTAAAGCACCGACCCAGAAAGTTGCCCCTCCACCGACGCCAACGGCGCCGCCTGTTGAGGAGGAGGCTCTACCTCCATTACCAACTGAAACGGCTTCCGAACGATTATTCGAATCGTTGGGGGGAGCGATTCATTCAATTATTGTCCCTCAAAAACAAGTACCCAATTCATCGACGATCCCAGCTCAAGAACCAGAGCTCCATCCTGTTGAAGACCAATCCCCTTTGCTTGATAGTCTGCGCTTGCCCTCAGCTGCCCCAACCATAGCCCGTCCCAAGCGCTTACAGCCTGCAGAGCCCTTGAAATCCATTCCATCGCCGGCACCGCCTTCTCAGACAAAGGTTCCACCAAATACCCAGGATCCAGTGAAAGCACAGGTTCTTCCTTCTTCTCCCCCTCCGGCGGCTACAATCCAACCATCGGTAAAACCCGCACCGGCCATTCCATCTTTAAGGGAGGTCACACCATTTACGAAACCTGAACCAAGTTCAGTACCACCCAAGACACAGGAAACCTCAAGCATTGAAGAATCGCTCAAACGCAATATCCCCAATATCCAAACCCCTCCCTCCAAACCGACAATTCCAGAACTCTCTCGGAGACGACCGACAACCCGGTTGGAGAAAATCCCTGAAACACCAAAATCCCCAGCCTCCGTCCCGGCTCAGCCCAAAATGTCGGATACGGTGAAAAAGTTGATGGAGGGACTCAAATCAACGACGCGCACTCCGGCTCCCTCTTTGCCACAAACGAAGCCGTCCGCCACCACCCCGTCAATCACACCACCTCCATCGGCTATAGACCAACAAATCGCCAAACTCTCGATACCTGAGGTCACGCCGGTTGAATCGATTAAGCAACGATTGCAATTGCTAGAGGTCCAAGCGGGCGAAGGACAAGGAGGGCCCACGGCCAAGACCTCTTCAGGGAAAAACCGGTACTTGGCCATGGTGGAAGATAGAATTGATGGCCAATGGATTGCACCCCCATTGATGGCCAGTAATCCACTCGTGGTCCTGAAATTCCATATTGCCCGATCAGGAGAAATATCTCGCATTCAAATAGCAGAAAGCTCGGGACATGCCCATTACGATTCCGCTGCCCAACGGGCCGTACAGGCCGTGAACCCATTACCGCCATTCCCTTCTGACATTTCGGATTCATCTTTCGACGTCCAATATCGATTTATTAAAGATTAAAAGGATTGACCCTGTATGATAAAGATTATGCGCCATCACAACCTGTGGTTTCTTCTCTCGACGGTTGCAGTACTCACCTTGTTACAGCCGTCTCTGATTTTTGGAGAAGACGCCATTCTGGAAGCCACCCGTTCAGAATTTCAAAAAATCCCTATTTGGGTCATGGGGTTTTCTCCAGTAGAACAAGACAACAAAATTTCAGAACAAATTCATACTCAGGTCCAATCTATTCTCAGAGACGACCTAAAACGCTCACAGGTCTTTGCCCTGGCAGATTTGCCCTCAAGCAAAGGTGAATTTTCACAGAATAAATGCGTGAGTCTTTCGCCAACGCTTGAAACGCATTTCCGCCAGGTGACTGTCTCTACCTGGGGACGACTGGGAATTGGCGGGACGTCCAGTGGAGTAGAAGGATTGATTTTTGATGCGTGCGCCTTCGATCCTGGGCACCAAGATGTGCTCACCGGCAAACGCTATTTTTCGCTCAAAACTAACAATGCCCTTATTCGTTTAATGGCCCATCGATGGGCGGACGAGCTGGTATATCGCTATACCGGAGAACAGGGCGTTGCCAGAACCAAGATCGCTTTTGTGGGGGAAAAGGAGAATGGACGAGAGCTGTTTGTGATGGATTATGACGGATATGATCCGCAGCAGGTGACAGCAGATGGGTATCTCAATCTCATGCCGACCTGGTCTCCCGATCGAAAGTTTATTATTTATACAGGCTATCGGGACCGCAAACAACAAATCATGCGCCGTGAACTGGCATCGGGCCGAGAGGAAGTGCTGGTGCCCCCAGCCAGCCTCAACATTACGGCCACGTTTGCCCCAGATGGCCAATCGATTACCTATGCGGCGGCTCAAGAAGGCAATTCGGACATCTATCAGCTAGCATTGGACAGTAGAAGTGCTAAGCAGTTAACCTCTCATAGTAGCGCAGATCTGTCCCCGTCATGGTCGCCAGACGGGCGGCATTTGGCCTTCACCTCGGATCGCGGAGGCCGCCCCCAAATTTACATCATGGATGCTGAAGGCTCCAACGTAAGGCGCCTCACGTACGATGGAGACTACAACGCAGCCCCTGCCTGGTCTCCCAAAGGCGAATGGATTGTCTATGTTTGCCGAATTCCTGGAGAAGGATTCAAGCTCTGCCGTATCAGCCCCAATGGGGAACAACGAAGCCAAATTACCAAAGGCAATAGTATCGACGATTCGCCTTCATGGGCTCCCAATGGCCGACATCTCGTCTTTAGTTCAATTCGTGGAGGAGAAAGTCAGATATATATCATCACGAGTGAGGGAGAAGGATTGGAAAAAATTTCCTCAGTAGGCTCTCACCTCAGCTCTCCATCTTGGTCCCCGTTTCAACCCTAATTACTGGAAACAACTGTGATATTTCAGCAAAGGAGTCGCCGTATGCACCAACATTTTCGTGCCCTTTCACTACTTGGCATTTTCAGTCTCACACTCCTCAGCCTCGCAGGATGCGGAGAGAAGCGAATTCATGTCTCCACAGCTTCGGGAGCTCCAGGTGACGAAATAGCCATGGCACCCCTAGAGCCCATAGATGACATGGCACTGACTCAATCGGCCGGACTTGGACAAAGCGGAGTCGATGAATCATCCCTGTCGTCACTGGTTCCTGATAGCGAAAACACTTCTGATAATCCGCCGGCTTCCACCATGGACAATGAGCCCATCAATATGGCGCATGAATCCACAAGCCTTTCCGCTCCAGAGGCAGCCCCATCCGACGGCATGTTGCCCTCATTGGAATCTGAATTAGCAGACAATACCAGTCCCTTGGCCTCTTTGGCGCATGGGCAAGACTTATCCACTCAATCCAGTTCATCGTCGGAAGGCCCATTGACCCCTTATTCGGATCAAAGCGAAGCCTCCCAAAAACCTTCCATCACTCAGGATTTTTCAACCGGATTGAAGGATACACTTTCTGGAGAAGACCTTGAGCCTGTTCCAGACACATTCCAAATTGCTAAGGCCGAACCCTCAGGGAGCCATGACGACCAGATGAACCGAATCAAAGCTGAAGAACTTGCCACCGCCGCTGCGGGCTTGGAAGATGTCTTCTTTCAATTTGATAGTTGGACCCTGACACAAGAAGGAAAACACACGTTGGAACGTACCGCGGGGTGGTTCACACAAGACCCCTCTTCGAATCTTATTATTGAAGGGCACACCGACCAACGAGGTACGCAAGCGTACAACATGATTTTGGCAAAAAAACGTGCGGTAGCGGTGCAGGAGTATCTCTCTCAATTGGGTGTTGAGCCTTCACGCCTGGCAATCATCTCCTACGGAAAGGATAAACCGTTTTGCCAAGAGGCCACAGAAGTCTGCCATCAGCTCAACAGGCGAGGCCATCTTCTTGTCAAAAATCCGTAGTCACTCAGAATGAGCCTCAACAATTTGAATCATGGAGGATGAAAGACGCTGTGATACATGAGGTGAATGAAAAGCTTATTGGTACTTGGATGTTGATGGGGTGCCTGATAGGTTCGTTAGGAACCGGATGCGTGGCGCAACAAGCGGACTTGCAAAAGATACATAAAGATCTTGATGAACAAATCGCCCAAATTAGAATTGAAAAAAAAGCCCTCGCACAAGAGTTGGAATCGGCTCGAGCAACAATGGCTGAATCAAGAAGTTTGATTTCAGCACAAAAAGACGACATACAGAAAATGCAAAATAATTTGGCTCCTCGAGTCGATATGGCTCACTTGAACCAGAAAGTCAACCTCATGGGCGAACAGGATTTACCCACCCTGTATGGGAAAATTGAGGTGGCAGAAAAAAATATTTCTGATCTTCGCCAAGATCTCACAAGTCGGACCGAGAAGCTGGGTGGTGATCTGCAGACTCTTCAAACAACCGCACAAACTCAGGAAAAAGAGCAACAACGCACCAAGGCACAAGCCACTGCCCTGACCCAACAAGTTGATGAAAAGAATCAAGTTTTAACGGATAAGATGACTGAATTTCAAACGGCCTTTGGCCAATTCAAAGAAACCCTAGGTACACTGGGGACCGATATTTCCAAAACCCAAACTGATATCGGAACCATCAAAGCTAATCTGACCACCCAAGACCAAGTTCTTCGAGACTTCAAAACTGATTTGACTGCCCAAGACCAAACTCTTCGGGCCTTCCTGGAACAAAATGTCAAAACCGCCATGAACCAGTTGGTTACTGATATGGATGTCCGCCAACGCCCCGTGCTTGAACGAATTGATGCGCTGCAATCTGATATGGAAGCCCGCCAACGCCCTGTGCTTGAACGAATTGATGCGCTGCAATCCGACATGGAGGCCTTGGGAACCCATGTCCAAGCCGATGCCACTCAGGTCCAGGAACTGTTGCAGTCGGTCGTGAAACTGCGCGAAGCGCAAGAGGTCATGGGAAGCCTACTAGGGAAACGCGGAGATGAAATCATCCAACAAGCGGGACGTTTGTCGGAACGGATGAACACCGTCGAATCTCATCAAGCTACGCTGACACAAGAACTCCAATCCAATACACAGAAGACAGCCACTCATTTGACCGAAGTGAATGCCAGCCTCACCGCCCTGTCCCAGAGTCTTGAGCAAACCACCCAATCGCTCTCACAGCGGCTCGCACAAGAAGAACAGGCCATGGCCACCCTCAATCAAGCCATCCAGAAATTGCAGCAATTCAAAGGGGAAACCCAGGGCCAAGTCCAACAAATGCGAACGGCTAGTCAGGTTTCCGATCAGCTCAGGCAGAATGTCGAGCAGATGGCGAAACGAATGCAAGAATTGGAAATCCATCAATCGGCACTTGTTGGTAAGCTTGACGCCGATGCACAAACAACTACAACCCATCTTCAAGAAGTCAATAACGGCATCAATTCCGTCGCTCAGGCCTTGGAAAATGTCAGCGCGAAATTGAATACACGGATCGCCAATCAGGAGCAACATCTGAACCAAGCTGTCACCAAATTTCAAAGTGCGCAGAATACGGCTGAAGTCTCTCAAGCAAATATCCAACACCTGAATGATTTAACAGGAACCATGAATCAATTACAGGAAGTGATCAATACGATTGGAACAAAGCTGGGAGAACGAGTGGATGAGCATGAGGATCGCCTGAGCCAATTGGCCAAACGAGTCAATCAACTACAAGGGGCAAAACCAAAAAAATGACCCTTTCTGACTTCAGGGGTCGTCCCGCAAAGGCCCCCTTTCGCACCATCAGGCCTTTTCTGATCATGCTTTACTTGGTAAACTACAGAAGTATCAACCCTTCATAACTTTTGAATTAGGACTATGACTCGTACATTTCAAATACTTTTTCCGTTGTTCACGGTCCTCATTTTAGGAGGATGCGCGACTGAACCGAATCTGACCGATTTACAAAAACAGGTTCAGACGCTCACGCACCAGCAGGAAGCCACCCAACAACAAGAACAACAGGCTCATGATCGTCTCTCTGCCATTGAATCCCAGCTAGATGAACATGACTTTTTGGTGGGGGAACTGATTAAAACCGAAGAAGAGGCGAATTTAGACACCCGCCATTTACTGGAAAAGCTGGAACGGACCAGCGCCATGCTTAGAGAGCAAATCGAACAGACTCGTGTTTCCACGCAACGACGGGATCAGGATTTATCGATTCGAGTCAAAGCGATAGAAGCGCGGATCGATAATATGGTTCATCGCCCCCAATCCGGATCTTCCCAAATCAACACCCCTGTGCCTTCAATCCCTACACCGGATACCCAAGAGGAAAACCCAGATCCACGGACACAAACCCAATCCACTCCGGAAAACTTAGGGGTCGAGAATGAAGCCTCAGCGTTTCGATCAGCTTATAAAATCTATCTCAAGGGGAACTATGTTCGGGCATCCACAGAATTCCAACGGTTTGTCAAACACTATCCCTCGACGACATTGACCCCACAGGCCTTCTACTACCTCGGGCAATCACATTATGAGCAGAAGCACTACGATCCTGCGCAACAGGCTCTTCAGCATGTGGTCGTGGAATTTCCCAACACGAAATACCGAAGCCAAGCTTTATACATGCTCGGACATATCATGATGGAAACCGAGCAACGATCAAAAGCACAAGAACTCTGGAAACAAGTGATTCAGGATTACCCAGATTCTCCTGATGCCAACAACGCGAAAGAACAATTAAAAAAAGCCGGGCTATCTTGATTCTCATTCAGTCATCCTCTCGTCTTTCGACCGACTCAGTCATATCTTTCTAATCCTAATCCCATGTCTCCCCTCGTGACTGGAAAAATTCATGTTCTTCCAGATGATGTGTCATGTCGAATCGCGGCAGGTGAGGTCGTCGAACGGCCGGCCTCTGTGGTCAAAGAACTCATAGATAATAGCCTGGACGCCGATAGTTCCCTCATCACCATTGAAGTAGAAGACGGCGGTCGACGCCTCATCCGCGTGACGGATAACGGAAGGGGAATGGAACGAGATGATGCGCAATTAGCTTGCCAACGGTTTGCCACGAGCAAACTCCAAACTGAAGACGATCTTTTTCGGTTGACCACATTAGGATTTCGGGGAGAAGCACTGCCCAGTATTGCCTCAGTTTCTCGATTTTGTTTGAAAACCGTGCCCACTGATTCCCCGATTGGCACCGAAGCACATTCAGAAGGAGGCACTACCTGGAACAGACAGGATTATCCCGGTGCACCTGGCACCCAAGTGGAAGTTCAGGATCTTTTTTTTAATACCCCAGGCCGACTGAAATTTTTAAAAACCATCTCCACAGAATTTTCCAAAATCTCTTATACAGTCCAGCAAGCAGCAACCATCAATCCTCACATTCACTTTCGACTCTTGCATCATAACCATAGGATCTTGGATTACCCGAGGGTTGCCACCTTTCAAGATCGTTTAATTCAAATGTATGGGCCCACATTTCTTGATCGCTTCCTCCCCCTCACACAAACAGCTGGGCCTTTCCAACTTAAGGGGTTCATCGTCAGCCCTCATCATACGCGAACTTCCCGCACCCCTCAGGAAATTTTCGTCAATGGCCGACCGATTAAAAATACCACCATCACCCATGCGATTTACGAAGGTTATAGATCTTTTTTGCCAAAAGGGAAGCATCCCCACTTTATTGTCTGTATTCAAATCGATCCTCAAACCCTTGATATCAATGTGCATCCCACGAAACGGGAAGTCCGTTTTTCACATCCGGAAGTCGTGCATTCCGGAATCCTTCGTGCCATCAAGCAGACGTTTCTCGCGGACTCATCATTCGCCATCAATCATTCTACTCAAGAGCACCCAGACGTCTCTTTTCAAACGCATACGACAATAGCCAGAATCACAAAACCGTCCTTAGGCGTTGCCCCTGTGTCCGAGACAAGATTCTCTCCTGAATTTAGAGGCCCCGAAGTCACACATTTATCCCTCTTTGCTCAAGAGCCCGCATTGACCTACACGGTACTACCGAAAGACTTTCACATCGTTCCCCTTGGCCAGATTCAACAGACCTATCTTGTAGGACACATTAATGAGGATCTCTATATCATCGACCAACACACCGCTCACGAGCGGGTGCTTTTTGAACGCCTCCTTCAAGCTTGGAGCCAGAAAGATGTCCTGCAACAGGGCCTCCTCATTCCTGAACCAATCGATCTGCTTCCTCACCAAGGAACCTTACTGGAAGAATGGCTGCCTGTTTTATCCCAGACCGGTTTAGATATTGAACGATTTGGGCCAAACTCGTTTGTCGTGCGATCAGTTCCCGCGATACTGGGAACCGTCACCATGGGCCCATTGATTCTAGAGCTGTTAGAAGAACTCTCGGAATGGAAATCCACGGATTCCTTAGACACGTTAATCAGGCCCATTTTGGCTACCCTGGCCTGTCAAAGCGCGGTTCAAGCCGGACGGACCATGACTCTCCCCGAAATTTCCACCTTGTTGCATGATTGGGCTCATGAAAATTTTCCCATGACCTGCCCTCACGGAAGACGCGTCGCCATTCGACATTCATTAGACGAATTGAATACCCTGTTTGCTCGGGCTTCCGAGAAATATTCTGCTACCTGATTACTGATGACACGTTCAGAACTGATCACCACACACAAACCCATCGTGGCGATAGTCGGTCCAACGGCTATCGGGAAAAGCCGAATTGGGATTGAAATTGCTAAAGCGCTCCATACCGAAATATTAACGGCCGATTCTTGCCAAGTGTATCGAGGCATGGATATCGGGACTGATAAACCGCCACTCCAAGAACGCGGAGGTGTCCCTCATCAATTGATTGACCTTGTGGACCCGGACCAATCGTTTAACGTCGGCGATTTTCGACGTCATGCCCTACAAGAAATCGCTCGCTTACATGGCCAGGCTCTTCTTCCGCTCATCGTTGGAGGAACAGGGCTCTATATCCGTGGCTTATTAAGGGGGCTATGCCCAGGCCCACCCGCCAATTGGTCCATTCGCCAGGCGTTAACGCAAGAAGCCACGGAACATGGCTGGTCCTTTTTGCATGAAAAGCTGCAACAAGTCGACCCCAACCTTGCACAGCGACTGCATCCTCACGACCAACCCAAAGTACTCCGAGGACTCGAGGTGTATCACACGCTCGGGATTCCCTTATCACAAGTCCAGCAACAGCATCAGTTTCAAGAATCCCCCTATCCTTTCCTCCTCATAGGCCTCACCATGGAACGTCAGACCCTCTATCGCCGAATTGACACGCGCGTGGAATGGGAAATCGAAAAAGGGCTGGTAGAGGAAACTCAACGACTCAAGCAGCAGGGTTATTCGCGAGACTTAGGTTCAATGAAGGGACTAGGCTATCGACAATTTTCCGGATATCTGGCGGGAGAGTATTCCTATGACGAAGCGGTGCGCCTATTAAAACGGGATACCCGCCACTTCGCAAAACGCCAAATGACCTGGTTCAAAAAAGAACCATGCATTCAGTGGATCACGCTGGAAGAGTCGGATATTCCGACACAGGCAGCCACACGCATTTTGAAAACAATTGACGATTTTCTCTGTGGGTTCGCCACATCCCCAGCTATCTCAGACAACATGAAAACGTATCAACCCGCTCACTCACCTGAAGAAGCAGACAAGACAATATGTTCCTAAGAATCAGATACTTTATTTGCTAAGGAGTTGCCACGGTGTCTACACGCACAACGAAAGTTCGAAAACCCAGAGCGGACATTGCAATCATCGGCGGAAGCGGGCTCTACCATATGGAAGGACTCACCAAGATTAAAGAAGTGAAGGTCACAACACCATTCGGCCAACCATCTGACCCCATCATGCTGGGATCCTTTGAGGGATCAAACATCGCATTTTTGGCGCGGCATGGCCGAGGGCATCGAACGCTTCCATCCGGCATTAATTATCGCGCCAATATTCATGCGCTCAAATCTCTGGGGATTTCCCGCGTTCTTTCCGTCAGTGCAGTTGGGAGCATGAAAGAAGACATACGGCCCGGCGATTTCGTGCTACCCGATCAGTTCATTGATCGGACCACTCAACGTCTCAATACATTTTTCGACCGAGGTATTGTCGCCCACGTGGCCTTTGCCGATCCCATATGCGCCACCCTGTTCTCCATGTTAAGCCAAGCCAGTCAAAAGGTGTCGGTGAAAGTCCATCGCCAGGGAACCTACCTCTGCATTGAAGGCCCACAGTTTTCCACTCGAGCTGAGTCTCTGCTCTACCGAAAATGGGGGGTCGATGTCATTGGCATGACCAATATCCCGGAAGCCAAACTCGCGCGGGAAGCCGAACTCTGTTATGCAACCTTAGCATTGGTGACGGATTATGATTGTTGGCATGAAACGGAAGATGCCGTGTCGGTAGGCGCCATTTTGGCTATCATGCGCAAAAATGTTGAAACCGCAAAGCTGGTGTTACAAAATGCGTTGAAACTGGCCAAAGATCTCGGACCCTGTTCATGTCACACAGCACTAGAGCATGCGGTGATTACGCCATTAAATCAGATCAGTCCGACACACAAGAAACGTTATCAAGTCCTGCTACAGCGACAATTATTGACCACTCTTCAAACTAAGAAAAGGTAATCATCATGGGAAATTTGTTAGTCGTGGGTTCCGTGGCGTTTGATTCCGTACGAACCCCATTTGGTGAAGCATCAAATGTTTTGGGAGGCTCAGCTACCTATTTTTCAACATCGGCCAGCTTCTTTACGGACGTCAATTTAATCGCGGTTGTGGGCGAAGATTTCCCAGAGGAACATCTTGAATTTCTACGAAGTCGCGGAATTGATCTGGAAGGGTTAGAACGTCGACCAGGAAAAACGTTTCGTTGGAAAGGAGAATATTCCTACCAACTCAACGAAGCACAAACGCTGGAAACCCATCTCAATGTACTGGAAACCTTTCGTCCGAAAATACCGGAACGCTATACCTCGCCATCTGCATTATTCCTTGGCAACATCGACCCGGAATTACAACTCGATGTGCTGAGCAAGGTGACACGCCCTTCTATTGTGGCGTGCGACACCATGAATTTTTGGATTGATGGGAAACGGGATGCATTATGGAAAGTGCTAGAATCTGTCGATGTCCTCGTCATTAACGATGGGGAAGCCAGAGCCTTAGGAGAAGACGCCAATTTAGTCCAAGTAGCCAAACGCATTTTATCGCGCGGCCCTAAAACATTGATCATCAAACGAGGAGAGTATGGCGTCTTGATGTTTCATCGAGATGGAATGTTTGGCGCGCCGGCCTATCCCTTAGAAACCGTCAAAGATCCTACTGGTGCAGGCGACACATTTGCCGGAGGTTTTATGGGGTATCTCTCCGCATCCGGGAATTATTCGGAGGCTGGACTTCGGCAAGCCATTATCTTTGGCAGTGTCATGGCTTCCTTCAATGTAGAAGAATTTAGCCTTGATCGATTGAAGCGGTTGACCAGAGAAGAGATTGACTCCCGGTATCACTCATTCAAGCAACTCACACATTTTGAAGCCTTGTCGTAGATGGCAAAGGCCGGCCGGCGTTCAGGTCCCTCTATGGAATCCTTAGGAGACTATCTCAAACAGGCACGAAAGAAAAAAGGGCTATCCCTAGAAAAAGTCGCCTCGCAAACACGGATTCAGGAATACCATCTTCAAGCCCTAGAAGCAGAAGATTTTGCAAATCTTCCCGCAAAAGTCTTCGCCAAAGGGTTCGTACGGTCCTATGCCAAGGCCTTAGGTTTGGACGAGGAAGAAGCCCTTCGACATTTTCTCGAAACATCGGGAACTTTTTACGAACAGCACCAACCAGACCAATCACAACCGCATGTGCAGGTGAAATTGGATGCGGCACCTCGGCAAAGCATTAACTGGAGTCTTGTTATTGGCGCCCTCGTCCTCATTGCTGTAGGAGCTGTTTGGTATGGGCTTCCCAAACAACAAGAAATATCCATCGCCCTCTCTGAGCCAGAAGCTCCCATTCCAATTGAACCGACAGAGCAACCAATTTCACCAAAACCTAATCCCCCGGAAAATATCACACCGGTAACACCCGTTGACTCTGCGCCAATAGAACCCTCTCCCCCCATGCCTGCCCCAGCGTTAACAACACCCACACTCGTGACGCCCACTTTGGGCGAACCTATCCCACCAACACCGCCCCCACCGCCAGCCGACAAAGCTACCGCTGACGGATCGCATACTCTGGAGATCGAAGCCACACAACTAACCTGGGTGGTGGTCCAATCCGACCAGCAGGCTCCGAAGGAAGCCCTGTTGCAGCCGGGACAACGTATCACGTGGAAAGCCAAACAGCAGTTTCAGCTCACACTCGGCAATGCCGCGGGAGTCGTCATTCGACTCAACGGACAATCACAAGGGCCGTTTGGAAAACCAGGGCAAGTCGTTCGCGATATCAGACTCCGACCTTAAGCTTCCTCACCTATCTATTTTTCGCCATCTCTTGTTTCTACCTCCTCAAGTTGCCCAATAATTTCGATAAAAATTGGTATTTTATGTGATGATCTGGTATGTGGTTTTGTTTCTTGACAGGTCAAAAAATGGGTTGATATGATGAAAAGGTTTGGGTGGTTGAGTGATGATTGTTCATCCCTTCCCTCTCAAATACCCCGAACCAGAAGAAATGGCGACATGGGGGTGTAAAGGACACCTCAATGAGTTTTTTTTGCTCTCATCAACTCTGTTTAACCCAGGAGGCTTACATGAAGTTTTCGATGAAAATGTTTGCGATGGCTACAGCGGCCATGTTTCTGACCACAGGCCTGGCTATTGCCGGACCGGAAAAAGACCCTTTGCAGGCCCGTGTTCCGGCTGACAAACGAGCAGCGGCCAAAAAAGACAAATCGCCTTTATACGCAAAGGCAGAAGAGGCCTCAGCTGAAGTTATTGCCGAAGGGAAGGCCATTTTTGAAGGAAAAGGCACTTGTGTGAACTGTCACGGGAAAGAGGGCAATGGACAAGGCCCTGCTGGCAAAGTTCTCAATCCTGGACCCCGGGATTTCACCAATTGCAAATTCCACAAGAAACGGAAAGATGGTGAGTTGATGTGGGTCATTAAAAACGGCAGCCCTGGCACGGGAATGGTCCCACTCATTCCAGCAACTATTAGCGAAGAAGAAGGCTGGAAAGTGATTGCCTACGAGAGAAGCTTCTGCAAATAGTAGCTTAGGTATTTCCTGTGTTACAAACCCCGCTGGGCTTAGCCCAGCGGGGCTTTTTTATGGAAAAGCCATGATTATTCCTGCTCGATCCCTCTTCGCTCATTGACACCTTTCAAGGCCCTTGACTAGACTCTCTCAGGTAATTCCCCAATTGATTTGGGGTATGGAATCATCTGTTATCTAGGAGAATTCTTGTCTCATGGCTAAACGACGATCTCTTCAGGAAGACACAGTTGCGCTAAAAACAAAGGTGAGGGAATCCTCGGCAAAGAGTGAAGACCCTGAAGGAAACCCGGCTATTCGGTCCCTCCGAAAAAGATTAAAGCGGACACAACGAAAAGTTCGAGCCACGAAACAGCGGGAAGCTGCCCGAACTCCGAAAAAAGCCGATGCCGCAAAATAAGACTGAGAAGCTATGACACAGCAAAAACCTGGAGGAACCCCATAATGCGTGACGACCAAAAGAATATTGACGATGAATTTTCAGATCAAACCGAATTCGTCTCCTTGGACGAGAAGAAAACCCTTCCCAAAGACGAATTAGTCGATGAAGTCGATGAAGCCATGACGGCCGAATCCGAAGAAGAAATGACTGACATCGTGGCCTCAGCTGAAGCCGATATAGAGGCAGCAGAACCAGAAGAAGAATTCGTCGAAGAGCAAGTGAAAGATGAGATCGATATTCAAATCGGTCTGTTAAATGATTCGGATTGGGTCGTCCGCCGCGAAGCCATTATTACCCTGGGTGAAATGGGTGACGAACGGTGCATCGAGCCCATCGTGCGATGTTTGCCAGACGGTGATTGGCAAGTACGTGACGCCGCGATCGAAGCCCTCGCCATGATCGGCTCCCCTGCCGTCGAACTGCTGCTCCGCTACGCACGCGATTATGATGCCAGGAAACCTGCTATTAAAGCATTAGGGAAGATTAACGACGAACGGGTTCTCGATCCCCTCATTTCTTTTATGCGCAGTGATGAATTCAAAGATGACGCCACCCGGGCATTGGCAGAGCTGGGGAAACCAGCTGTGGGTCGATTGCTGGAATTATTAAAGGACCCTGAAGAAGTCACAAGAAAACAAGCGATCCTTGCACTGGGAGAAATTAAGGATGCCAGTAGCGTAGATTCTTTGATTGAACGGTTGCAAGATACGGATTGGTTTACACGGCTGTCGGCTGCCAGCGCACTGGAAAAAATCGGGGATCCTCGCGGACGAGAAGCCATCAAACCCTTACTGAAAGATCCAGACTTGGTCGTCAGAATGCGAATCGAACGTATGTTGGCCGCTTGGAAAAAAGAGGCCGTCAACGCCTAACATGTTAGGGAAGAACTGCCTGCAGTTCTTGACGAAGATCCTCTAACAAATGGGGTGGAAGGTTTCGGCCCTGTGCCAAGCTCGCTTGAGCTTCACGGACTTTCTGCTTCACCGTTTCAATCTTCTTAGCCAACGGGCCTTGGGGGTCAAGAGCCGCCGCTTCATCTAAATGCTGAAGGGTGCGCTCAAATTCTCCCGAAGCCCCTGCGAAATCATGATCCAGCAAGTAGGCCCGACCCTCAACCAACCCTTCTTTGGCTCCCAACATTTGCCGTTGTAATTTGACCGTTTGGTCAAGACCAATGGTTTTTTCCAGCACCTCTCCTGACAAATCCCGCAGGGTTTGCTTAACCACATCCGGTTGTTGGCCGGTGTAAAATCCGGCCCCAAACACCACACCGAACACAATAACCCATCGAATAATTTTCAGCATAGACACCCCCGACGATTGTTAGTGGTAGGGCGAATGAATCGCGGTGCTACTTGTAGCCCCGCAGCCCCGAAAGGAACCGGTGCAAGCTCGACGGAAGGGAAGAACAACCTGGAGACAAACTGCATTATCGATAGGAACATATAAACACTCTCTTGAAATAGGACAGCCATAGAACGAATTGCCAACTTACCATCCGGACAGGGTGACAGCCCGTGAACGTGCAATCGATGCACACCATTCAAAGTCAGGAAAGTTTTTCTTCCACAGGGGACATGGCATGGGAGAGCAGGGGAGCATAGGCTCGCTCCACATATTCTTTCAACATGCGACGGGCACTAAATCGTGGAGCCCCTGTCCGAATAGAATTTTTGACGATAGTACACCATCCATGAGGAATTCCATCAATACCACGGTCATAGTATAAAGGAATGACCTCGTCTTCCAGAATGCTGTAGAGGTTTGCGCAATCCCAAACATCCTGTTTCCCATCATCCACCGGTTCATTGAGGAGTGGCACCGCCCAGCCATTTGACCCATCATACCCCTCTTTCCACCATCCGTCTAACACACTCAAATTGGGCACACCATTCAAAGCCGCCTTCTGTCCACTGGTCCCGCTGGCCTCCAAAGGCGGACGAGGATTATTGAGCCACACATCCACGCCCTGGACCAAAAACTTCGCCACATGCATGTCATAATCCTCGACAAACGCAATATGGCCGCCCAAATTATGGTCTTTGGCAAATTGATAAATGTGATGGATGAGTTCACGTCCGAACTGATCGGCAGGGTGAGCTTTCCCGGCAAAAATAATCTGAACCGGTCTCCAGGGGTTCAGCAGAATCTTTTTCAAGCGGTCCAAATCCGAAAACAGCAACGTGGCCCGTTTATACGTGGCAAATCGCCTGGCAAAGCCTAAGGTCAAGGAATGCGGCTCAAACAAGGCGCCACTCGCCAACACTTGAGTCGGTTCCATCGTCCCATCTATCCACCCGATCCGAGCACGTTGACGGACAAAAATGAGCATCTTTCGTTTCAGAAACTGTCTGGCCTCCCATAATTCCTCATCGGGAACTCTTTCAATACCCTTCCACAGTTCTGGGTCATCGCACCGCTCCCGCCAGTCAAGTCCCAAATATTTTCGAAACAAGACATCCATTTCCTTCGCAATCCACGTGGGCACATGCACCCCATTCGTCACACTGTGAATAGGCACATCCTGAACAGAACGGTCGGGCCACAGAACCTGAAACATTTTGCGAGAGACCTGCTCATGCTCCACACTCACGCCGTTGATGAAGCCAGCATGACGAATTGCTAGCGCCGTCATGTGGAATTGATCAGCCCCAAAATCCGGATGACGGCCTAATGCCATGAAATCATCCTGGGTCAGCCCCAACTCTTCCCACCACCAATGACAATGTTCACGAATGAGATCGCCGGAAAAAATATCGTGCCCTGCAGGAACCGGAGTATGAGTCGTAAAGACCGTACTGTCACGCACCTGCTCCACAGACTCATTCAAGGACTGCCCTTGCCGGATCCCTTCCCGGATGCGTTCCAACAATAAGAACGCCGGATGCCCTTCATTCGCATGCCACACCTGCGGCTCACAGCCCACAGCACGCAACGCTCGCACCCCGCCTATACCTAACAAGAGTTCCTGACACAAACGCGTATGATGGTCTCCCCCGTAGAGTCTGGCGGTCAGATGGCGATCTTCAGGAGAATTTTCTGGGGTATCGGTATCCAAGAGATAGAGGGAGACGCGGCCAACCTTCACAAACCACACCACACAGGTGACCATGCGATGCCCAAGAGGGATCTGAACCTTCACCACCTCACCGGAAGGCTTTCGCGCCAAATCAATCGGCATGGCCATTTGATCAACCGAATCATATACCGCTTCCTGCCACCCCTCGGCATCGATGACCTGCCGGAAGTACGCCTGGTTATACATAAACCCAACCGCGACCAGGGGAATCCCAAGATCACTGGCTTCTTTGAGATGATCCCCCGCGAGAATCCCCAAACCCCCGCTATACAAAGGGACCGAGCGGTGGAGTCCGAATTCTGCTGAAAAATAGGCCACCTGTCCTCCACGCAAATGAGGATAGGTCGTGCTGAACCAATGGTCTTTGGCTCCCATATATTCGTGAAAGGAGTTCATCGCAGCCTGATATTTACGAATAAACACCACATCCTGCCGAAGCATTTCCAATCGGCTGGGATCAATTTCTTGCAGCTGTCTCATGGGATCATGATGGGTCAAGCGCCACAAGGTCTGATCGAAGTAGGTAAACATGGAACGCCCTTCAGGGGACCAACTCCACCACAAGTTATGCGCTAATTCTGATAAATTTCTAAATTCTTCCGGTAACGTTCTCGCCGGATTATTCATGAAAATGCCTCACAAGGATTTAACAAGGAATAAGAAGGAAGGCGGTATCACAAAGTGACTTCGTCTACCAATTAGCATAAGTGAATGTGAAGAGATGTCAAGGCAAAGGAACTAAACGACAGGAACTCACTCAGGCATTGCCAACGGGTCGACTGACTCCAGCTTGAGCGAGCGAGACCACAATGGCGTATCGCTCTCCCACAATACGCGTGACACGGTTCATGTGCTTCGCCAATTCCTTGGCTTCCTCGGGTGGAAGATCACTGCGAAATTGTGGGTGCAGACCCCACCATGTCTCTACTTCTTCATCGCCCTGAATACGGGAAACCACACTGATGAGTTTAATCAAACCTTCACCACTGGTCCCCTCGGGAGCGGAAAGAGGAGTGGCAGATCCAGTTTGAACCACCGGCGAATCACCTTTGGCTTTGGACGACTCGTCGACAGCAGCCACAGGAGCCGAATCAGATTCGCCTTTTGGTTTCATCGCATCGTCAAAGAGACTTTTGAGAGCTGGCACCACGGCAGACCCACACAAAAATGCCGCAGAGGTGATTTGCTCCTTGCCAGGGGCCCCAGCTTTGGAAGCCACTCGCTCGGAAAAAAATTGAAAATATTGATCGCGTTCCTTCGTTTGATCGGTCACCACAAATTTAAACCGCTCATACACTTCCCGACTCTCGGAAACCGTTTGGCCAACGGACAACATCACTTCCATATCATCAACTTCAGTCGAACTCAGAGAGGGCGCCAACACAGTCTTCAATTCATGCGAGACAGAATCTTCCAAACTATTCATAAAATCTCGCTGAGCCTGGATGGGGATATAAAAGGCCGAGAGCCGATCCACCAAATTAAATAACATGCGGAGAAATTCTAAATAAATGTCCCATTCCTGCTTCCGCTGAAGCTTCAGGGCCTGCTGTTGGTCGGACCGTTTGATCAAATTGACCGATTCACGAGACACGCTCATCATCGTATGCGCCAGATCTTTCAAGATGCCGGTATAATTTTCTGAGGGATTGTTTGCCATATAAATGATTCCTTGGGTGAATGGAGGGGAATTATAACTGAGGCTTTGGAAGCCTGTCCAAGACTCAATCCATCCGCGTTGCAACCCTCTACTGCCTATGCTATACACGGCCAACCCCTATCGTGTAATACTGGCCCTGTTGAATTTTTCTCGAAAATAGCCCGTGTATGCCCTAGAAACATTCTAGTATCAGTAACATGACGGGAATGGTCAAAAGAGTCATCCAGCAAGGCCACAGCAATTTTGACGCGCGGAGTGTACCTCCAGTCCGTGAGCACGACAAAAGGGCGAGAACGCCGCTGGTGGCTTTTTTCAACATTCCCATACTGAATCACAAACCGCCTACGGTATTACCCCTATAGACTCATGGACTCGACATCGGCAAATCCCAAAACCTATGTCCTCAAGCGCCCGCTTGAAGACTCGGCGCCCCCTCCGCTCTCCCGCAATTACGCAGAAGAACTCAATGCCCAACAACTGGCCGCAGTCGAGGCCGTTGATGGACCAGCCCTCGTCATTGCCGGCGCGGGCAGTGGAAAAACACGAACATTGGTCTATCGAGTCGCTCGACTCATTGACCTCGGCATTCCCCCCAGCTCTATTCTCCTCCTGACCTTCACCCGGAAAGCCGCACAGGAAATGTTGGAACGCGTAGGTGTCCTCATCGGCCTTCGCAGCCAACAGGTCAGTGGAGGGACGTTTCACTCCACGGCCAATCTCCTCTTACGCCGGTATGGCCAACCGGTCGGCTTGGAATCCGGCTTTACGATTTTAGATCGAAGCGATTCCGAGGATTTGATAAGCCTCTTGCGTGGCCAACTCGGGCTGACCGACATGGGCAAACGATTTCCCCGCAAACATACCATCGCCGAAATGTTTGGGAAAACCGCGAATACGTTAGAAAGTTTGGAAGACATCGTCCTCGACGAATACAGTCATTTCGGAAATTTCCTGACAGAACTGACCAAACTCCAGGCGGCCTATGAGTCTGCCAAACGGCAACGGCAATTAGTGGATTACGATGACCTACTGGTCAAGTTATTAGAACTCTTGGTCGTCGACGAATATTCCAGAGAAACGATTAGCCAAGCCTTTCGCTATATTTTGGTGGATGAGTATCAGGACACCAATCGCCTGCAGGCCTCCCTCGTGCGTAACCTCGCCGCCACGCATCAAAACGTCATGGTCGTGGGTGATGACTCCCAATCCATTTATGCCTTTCGCGGCGCGACCTTTCGCAATATTATGGAGTTTCCCGACTTATTTCCCGGGACCACCATCTACAAGTTGGAGGAAAACTATCGAAGCACGCAGCCGATTCTCCAACTCGCCAATAAGCTCATTGCGGCCGCACCGGAACGCTACAGCAAAACGCTGTTCACCCGAAAAGAAGAAGGCCCATTGCCCAGCCTCGTGCAGGCCATGGGTGAGAACGCCCAGTCACGATTCATTGCGCAAAAAATCTTAGAACTCCGAGAAGAGGGCATCGCGTTAGATGAAATCGCCGTGTTGTTCCGATCCAGCTTTCATGCATTTGATCTGGAACTGGAACTCACACGTCGGAATTTACCGTTCATTAAACGCGGCGGGTTCAAGTTTATCGAAACGTCCCATGTCAAGGACCTGCTCGCACACTTGCGGGTGATTCACAATCCATTGGATACCGTGAGTTGGAATCGTCTGCTGCTGTTACTCGAAGGGGTCGGACCCAAAAAAGCCAAAGACCTGATCGCCATGATCTTGGAAGCCCATGGCAGCTATGAGGGACTCAAACAGTGTACAGGTCGTTCTGCCGCGGGATTGCACCATTTGGCATCGACGCTGGAAGAACTCACCGAAGAACCACTCAGCCCTGCAGTCCTTTTGGGAGAGATGCTGGAATATTATTTACCGTTGCTTAAAGACCAATATGACGATTATCCCAAACGCATTCGCGACCTTGAGCATTTATCCGTCATGGCGGAACGCTATGCAGACCTTAATCAATTTCTGGCCGATCTCACGCTGGAACCACCGAATGAAAGCAAGTCAGATGTCGAGGCCCCAGATAATGATGACGAACGGCTGATTCTCTCAACCATTCACTCGGCCAAAGGACTGGAATGGAAGTGCGTGTTTGTCATCTGGTTGGTGGATGGCCGATTTCCCTCAGCCTACTCATTCTCAGACGACGAGGGGCTGGAAGAAGAGCGCCGGCTCTTATATGTCGCGATCACCCGGGCCAAACACCATCTCTTCCTCACCTACCCCATTAATGTGTACGATAAGATGACAGGGGCAGTTCTCTCGCAACCAACACGGTATTTCGACCATATTCCCCCCTCACATTTCGAAATCTGGAATTTAGTGGAAGAAGATCAAACCTATTCTTGGAGATAGCATGGGACCAAGACTCAGGAGAATCATAGCCGGAATCGTCTTTGTGACCCTCATCAGTGTGGGCCTTAGCGGAATGACTTGGGCGGAAGAGGCCGCATCCCCAAATCGACCCAACCCACGGAATCCCTGGCCAGCCCTGCTGCAACAAGCCGAGACCCTAGGGCTCCCAACGGAATTTCTCACCCACATCGATCCGGCATTTGTAAACATCACCTTCGAAGACCTCCGAACCTACGCGGCCGAATATCACCCCGAAGACCACCGAATGATTCTCAATATGCGGCTCTCCTTTAATGAAGCCGGAGGCGCACTCGCCGATCTCGCCCGCATGACCCATCACGACCTGGCCTTGCTCTATCATGAATTGCTGCATGCCTATATGGATTATCTCTACGCCGACCAACAGCTCACACCACTCAACGCAGAAGACAAGCAAGTGCTGGATTTTGCCAATAGCCAAATGGCCTGTCATTACCGTTTTGTCCGCATCAACCCGATACGCCAGCTCAAAGGGGCCACGGAATTGCGCTTTCTCTCCGATCAAGATTCCTGGGAAGTCATGAACGAAACCTGGGCAGTCTTTGTTGGGTGGGTGCTCTGGACAAAACTCGAACTTTTCCAGGGAAAACTTTCAGACAGTCCCTGGACGCCTGCACTCATCGAGCAATGGACCGACCGATTAGAGAAAGCCGTCGAATCGGGAGAATTGCTAGGCTACTACGAACCGGACGATCCCGAAGAACGAAAGGTCGCGCGCAAACGCTTCATTGCCCCATCGAATGGGCTGACTCCCCAAGATGTGGAACATCTCCTCACCAAGGTCTTACAGGAACCCGCCGAATTGGTTGAAGCCTCCAAAGGCGTGTTTGAAGCCTATCAAACCGGCCTAGAACCTCCCCCTGCTTGCCAATAAACTCGGCCTCAAAATCGTGTAGACTTCAGCCAAACAACCATGCTAGCTTCAAAATCTTTCCCAGCTATTTGTTGTTCTAAAAATTCCCTCGCCCCTTTGGGGAGAGGGCCAGGGTGAGGGGAAAGGCATCAGAAAACCAGAACACGAAAAAACTGTGCGCCTGTAGCTCAGTGGATAGAGCACTTGCCTCCGGAGCAAGGGGCCACAGGTTCAAATCCTGTCAGGCGCACCATTAAAAAGGAAAGTGAGAAGTGAATAGTAAAAAGCAAGGGAATTCCCCTCCTTTGTAAGGAGGGGCAAGGGGAGGTAGAACCCTCTTAATTTTCCAGGAGTGAATTCAAGCAAGAGCTAAAATATACTTCCAACATCTTCATCTCTATGGGGCCGTTAGCTCAGTTGGTAGAGCAGCTGACTCTTAATCAGCGGGTCGTAGGTTCGATCCCTACACGGCCCACCATTTTAATACTGACACGAACATTTTGTGAACACAGAGTCAGGACGTTTTTGAGCCAATTCTTCCCTCTAGGAAAATCCAGTGACATATGAATGGGACACGGCCAAAGCTGCTGCAAACCTTCGAAAGCACAAAGTGTCTTTTGCTGAAGCCGCTTCCGTTTTTCTTGATCCTTTAGCCCTAACGTTTGATGATCCAGACCATTCTGAAGAGGAAAACCGTGAAATCACGATTGGAGTCTCAAGCAAAGAACGTGCGCTTTTTGTCTCACACTGTTTTCGTGGTGACCGCCTCAGAATAATTAGTGCTCGAAAAGCAACAAAAATGGAGAAAACACAGTATGCCGAAAAGCTCAGCAAATGAGATGCGTGCAGAATATGATTTTTCCAAATTAAGGGGTGGTGTTAGGGGGAAGTACTACTCAAAGGCAAAAGCAGGCACCAACCTTGTGCTCATCGACCCCGATCTTGTAAAGGTCTTTCCCAACGACGAGTCCGTCAACCGAGCGCTTCGACTGTTACTTGAGACTGCTAGCGATGCGACCAAAGCATCTCACAGCACTCGTAAGAAAGTAAAAAAGACACCTAGCCCCAAACCTAAAAGAACTTCACACACTCCCACAAGTCGTTAAGCATTGAGCAGCTGACTCTTCAGCGGGTCGTAGGTTCGATCCCTACACGGCCCACCATCTTATTTGAAAACAAAAAAAATCCTTCCCAGTTTCCCCAACCCTGGATTAGCTCTGCTCCTCACCAACCGCTCTTCTCACAGATTTCTGGGATAAAAAAGCCGTTATCATGGGTTTCCTCACGACTACGTTTTCGAATCAAAATAAACTTAATATTTATTACTTAAATACAATGACATTATTGATAGATTCCTTTCATTCACCCGCAATCGTGTGTTCGGATACCGCCCCTCTATTGACCTCTTTACCGATCGCTAATGACGATCACCACACAAAGGAACCCTCATAAAAATATCTGATAAAGAACAATATAAACAAGGATCCGAAAACAATGCAGTGGGGAAGAGTCTGATTGTTCCCAGGGCGGGTGGGGAAATTTGCAAGGGATCAAAAGTTGATTATTTTCTTTTTTGCCTTATGGTAATGCAAGACCTGACCCTACGATTGAACATGGGATTGGTTATTGGGTTTTTTGACCTTAGGGGAACTCGATATGCTCTCAAGAAAAAACTGGGTGGGTTGCTAACATGTTACTATCGATAGGCCGCATGACTTTTTGACCATACTACTTTTCCCATTCAAGCGCTCGCAAGTAAGGAGACTTCCTATGCTGACCAAACAATTAATTTGGATCACTCTCGTTTTCATTTCAACTGCTTTGGGAAGTTGCGCGGGGGTAGGTGGTCAGTCGGAATCAGGGTTTACTTATAAAGACATTCAGATGGACACCACATCTGCTAGAACAGGTCAAGGCTCGACCATTCAATTCAAGGGCAATCCTTTACCATTGACTGGCATGTCTATTCAGGTTGGTGATACTTTGCGATCCGTCAACTTGGCCAAAGGGGATTTATCGCTTATCGATGTCACCGATACCGGTAGATCGATTCGGCTCATCAATGTGGTTCCTTCTATTGACACCACAGTCTGTGAGCAACAGACCCATTATCTGAGTGAGAAAAATCAGGGCCTGGATCAACAAGTCGACCTCATTACCATTAGTGTGGATACCCCATTCGCACAAGATCGTTTTGCGAAGGGAGCGGGAATCACTAACGTGAAATTTTTTTCGGATTTTCGTGGTGGGGCATTTGGCAAGGCTCACGGGCTGCTTCTCGAAGGTCCGCATGTCTTGGCCCGAGCCGTTCTCGTTGTGGACAGACAGAATGTGATCCAATATCTCCAAGTTACACCGGATTTAGGCCACATGCCCGATATGGAGAAGGCATTTCAAGTTGCGCATTCCTTGGTCAACGGAAAAAGCTAGGGGAATGGGAAAACCTGCTTTATACTTGTTTCTGGAAATTGGGCTGGACTCTTTTCTCCTTTGATCCTAAGGTAACCAAAATTCTGTTTATAGCGTGATTAAATACGGCATTGAAGAATGACCAGCCAATTTGAAGCGGTCCCTGATGCCATTCGTTTGGCGTCACCGTAGAGTTTTCAATTAACCGCCCGCTTAGGCCCCAAAGCGGGCATACAGGTCAGTTAAAGGGTGGTTCACAATGACCTATGAAACACCATACTGTATGTCCACTTATCCCCCAGAAACTTTAACGTTCCTATTGTCTACTTTGCAGGGGTGGTGATGCCAGCCTCATTAGACCATGGTGATGGGCCTACGCTATTGCTGGCTTGAACGCGATAGAGATAGTTGGTGCTGGTTGAGGTGTAAGGAACCCCATCGAAATATGTCGATTGATTCGCTGCCATACCAAAGGACAAGGTCTGCCAGTCAGTATTTGAGGCACATGTATAAACGCGCTGGCGTTTTCGGCCACTGACGGCCACATTATCGCAACGCTGCAACAGGTTGGTCTGGGCATTGTTGGCGTTGTTTGTCCAGGTGAGATGCACTCCATTAAAAGCTTTATTTCTGCCATTTCCTATATAGGAGTTTGCCGCAGTCAAACCACTTGGTGCAGCCGGTAGACTATTCAACGAGCCGTCGCAGTCTGCAATATATTGCAGCGATCCCGCCAAATTCAAACGTCCATATTGAAAGTATGACACGGAATAATCCAGGCCCTGCACGCCACTCTGGTCAGCTCCTTGCTCGATATGACAGCGGACCTGAGCGTTCGTCGGGGGCTGGGCTAAGCGGCCTGCGGCATACTCATCTCGCAGATAGCCCAGGATAACAGCGGCAGCGCCGGCGACATGCGGGCTCGCCATTGAGGTTCCAGAGTTTGGCCCCAGACAGACGCTTCCCGGGTTAGAGGAATTTAAACCACAGAGGGCATTGGGTAGGGCCGACCAAATGTAATTGCCCGGCGCGCCCACTGACACCCAATTGGGACCATAATTAGAAAAACTGGCCTTAAAGTCGTCTTCATCGGTCGCTCCGACCGCAATCACGCTATCGT